>Ga0210398_10000257_pt1 | contig 65487 bp, 63 predicted proteins | sample IncBWC4OmetaG_FD_161047 | JGI IMG/M metagenome (GOLD analysis project Ga0210398, IMG submission 161047) | Forest soil microbial communities from Barre Woods Harvard Forest LTER site, Petersham, Massachusetts, United States - Inc-BW-C-4-O | ecosystem: Environmental > Terrestrial > Soil >... | reverse complement strand
TGTTCGATCGCAAGCTGCTGACTTTCACCAATGGTGTGGTCTCGACACTCTGCGACCTTTCAATCATTGCCACCGGAACCATCGACGACATGATCATCGATGGTTCCGGCCGTATCTATGTGGGTGACCTTGGCTTCGATCTCACCAAAGGGGGCAACCACGACGACGGCCGGATCATCCTGGTAACGCCCGGTGGAGAGGCACGAGTGGTTGCCCGCGCGCTGCACTTCCCCAATGGCATAGCGGTATCGGAAGCCGGGAAACGCCTGGTGGTTGCCGAGAGCGACGGCAATCGACTCGCCGCATTCGCCATTTCCGACAACGGCGAACTCGATTTGAGCAGCCGCTTCGGTAGCTTCCGCGAGCCCGATGGTATCTGCCTCGATCGGGAGGCCGCGGTGTGGACCAGCCTTTTTCAGGAGGACGCGTTTGTGCGCGTCGACTCAAGGGGAAGGGTGCTAGATCGGATTTCGATTCCGGGCCGCCGCGCGGTCGCATGCGCACTCGGTGGCGAGGATCGACGCACGCTCTTCTGCCTCAGCGCCGAAACCACGCACGAGGACCTCATGCGCGGTAAATCGAATGCCCGCATCGATACCGTCCGCGTGGAAATCTCCGGCGCCGGCTTCCCCTAAGGACTATCGCGGCACTTCACACAGGGTGACCATGAACTTGCCGCTCGACGCGCGCGGGATGTCGCTCATTTGTTCGAAGGCAACCTCTGCTGCTTCCCACAGACCGTCCTCGCGCAACGTCTCCCGGATATGATTTTCGCGCTCGGGAGTGAGCGCTCGATCCGCGACATAGCGCACGCAAAAGCTGGCGAACGATTTCTGCACCAGTTGGAAGAATTTCAACTCCGGGAATTCTCGCAGGGTCCCCACCGCCGGCCAACCTGAAACCAAACCGCCGTCCGGCCGCCGGAACAGGTTGGCCTGGCGCCCAAGAATCCGCGAAAGCCGCGGCAGCGTGCGTCCACATGAACATTCTCCGCGCGCCGCAACCGCGTAGTCGCCGATTTCGTAGCGCACCAATGGCATCAGGAAGTTCTCCAGCGTGGTCACCAGCACTCGGCCCATCTGACCGGAAACAACCTCCCGTCCGGTATCGTCAACGACCTCGATCGACACGTGTTCGGCGTTTATATGATAACTGCCCGCTGGACATTGAAACGCGATGAATGCCTCGGTCGATCCGTAGTTGTCGCTGACGTCGAAACCGAACAGCCGTCGCGCGCGCTCTCGCATCGAATCGTCTACCGCCTCGCCGCCGCATAATGCTCGCCGCAGCAATGGCAAGCGCCGCCCGGTGTCTTCCAGGACATGCAGGATTCCATCGATACCACTGGGAAACCCATACACCGACAGCGACTGCGTTCTTTCCAGAATGTCGACCTGTTCCGTGAAAGGCGTCGAGGTGGGGAAAAACTTGACGCCGACGAAGGCGAACCATCTGATCAGCTCTCCGATGGCTTGGTAGTCGGGATCTGGCGCGGCTAGCAGTCGCTGACCGGCGAACCATGCACCGCGCTGGAGCGGGTTCCATCCGGTCATGCGTAAGTAGCGGATCCTCGCTGCGTTGCGGCCCGCCTGATGCGACGAATCGAACAAAAATTTGACCGCCGGACCGCTGGTTCCCGACGAGCGCTCACCAACGAATCGAGCATCGGGGGGATAGATGGATGCTACCGAGCGGCTGACAGCTTCAACATCGATGCGCTTCAGAATCGGAAGCTGGGTCAAGTCAACTGCTTGTGGCGCGGCACCGAAGCGGTCCGCGTAGAAGGGAATCCTTGCGGCAGCGCGGAACGTTTTTTCCAGTTGTTTCGCGCGATACGCCGCGAGCTGGTCCGGCTTCCAGTATTGCGATCTGAGGAGCGCGGCATAGCGCGGCGCAGCTTCGACCAATCTCGCAAATCCACCCACAACCGATAGGCTCCCACCAAACCTAAAGAATCCGGGTCGGCTACGCGCCCGAAGTTACCTTGCTCATGAAGGTGTCGACTGCGCGGCCAAAAGCAGATTCGTTCTCGTAACGCCCAAGGTCGAGGATGAAGTAGGTCGCGCCGGCTTCACGATCGGCATCCAGCTTCGCGCGCGCCGCCGCGGAATCCTCGAGCCTCATCCCGCGCCGCACGATGATTTCCGGTGCGGGTTTTCCCGCCGCGGTGACTTTGGCCTTGAGCGCATCGACCGCGGGTTTCATCTCGGCAGTGCGCAACATGGGATGCCATCCGTCGCCGAATTTAAGCACCCGCTCTTGTGCGGCGGCGCTATTACCGCCGATCCAGATTGGCGGACGCGCTGGTCGCGGGAGGAACACAAACGCGGGAAACTTTACCAGCTTGCCCTCGTAGGGACGCGCTTCCTCGCTCTCCCACAAATGATGCAATACCGCGAGGGTTTCCGTGGTGATTGCGCCGCGCTGCTTGATGTCAGCGCCGAGCGCCTCGAATTCCGGCTTCATCCATCCCACCCCGACGCCCAGGATCACGCGATCGCCGGAGAGTTCCTGGATCGTCGCAATCTGCTTTGCGGTCAACACCGCAGGCCGATACGGAACCACCAGCACCGATACCCCGAGGCGAATGCGTTCGGTTGCGCCCGCGAGAAATGCCAGCGTCGCAAGCACGTCGAGGTAGCGGCCACCGGACCCTTCCGTTTGATCGGGTGGGATACACAAATGGTCGGATACGAACAAGGCATCGAAGCCGGTCTGCTCTGCGATGCGCGCACATTCGCGGATGGTTTTGCGGCTGGATTGCGGACCCATGTTGCGAATGGCGATTCCATACTTCATCGACGGTTCCTCGTAGAAGTTGCAGAAGTCCCCCGCGGCTCTCCCGCGCGGGTTCCTGACAGTGTAATGGATATGTCGCGGAAACGCCGCAAACAGTCCAGACGGAGGAAAGAGTGGGGCGTCCCTCGGCAAAATCTCGTAAGGCGTATAATTTCGACGGGCTGCTCGACGTCGCGGTGCGCGTGTTCCTCGAGCGTGGCTACGACGGGAGCTCGCTTGATCAAGTCGCGCGCGCCGCGGGAATTACCAAGGCCAGCATCTATTACCACGCCCGCGGCAAAGAAGAGCTCCTGCTACGAGGTGCGGGGCGCGCTTTCGATGCGCTATTCGCGGCGCTCGCAGAGCCCGCCGCCGCAACCGGTCCCGCGGTCGTGCGTTTGAAGCATGTAGTACAGCGCACCATCGAGATAACCATTACGATGACGCCGGAAGTCGCTCTGCTGCTTCGCGTGCGAGGCAACACGCGCGCCGAGCGGCGCATCCTTGAGAAGCGGCGCGAGTTCGATCGCCTAATGGCGGGTCTGATCGAGGCAGCGCAGAAGGAAAAAAGCATTCGAAACGATATCGACCCGCGCCTGGCGACGCGGCTGCTGTTCGGAATGCTGAATTCGATCACCGAGTGGTACCGGCGAGAGGGGCCTCTGCATGCGCCGGAAATCGCGGATGCGGTCTTCAAGCTCGCCTTCGCCGGCCTCGAGCAATGAATGGCGCATGCGCCCGAACTGCTCATGGCGCAGGTCGGCTCATTCGGTTAGCGGATCCTGCGCGACCAGCACTCGGAGTGGAATTCCTTCGATGTTGGTAGGCACCTTCAACGGCTGTTCGAAGCGGGGCTGACTCACTCGGACCACGATCGCCAACTGACCATCGGGAAAACTTTCGACCCCGACGCCGATCACGTGGTCCGCGCCCGCAATCATTTCGAGCTCGTGCCGATGCCGCCGCGTTACATCCTCGACGCCCACCAACCTGACTCGAACATGATTCAGCTCCTGGGGCACCTGCCGGCCGATTTCGGGAACGATTTTTCGGACGCGCACCACGGTGGCGCCATCGTTGGATACATAAACCAGCAATACCCCCGGAATCTTGATCAGCTGTGGGCCATATTCCTCCAAGGCGCCGTGCGCCGCCGTATAGGTGTAGGGCGCGGCCTGGTCGTAGACGACCTGCTCACCGGCGATCAGGAGCGTGGCGAGGGCGAACATCACGAGTATGGGCATCGCGATTCTGAAGACAATCGCGCGGCGCACCCTGATTTTTCCGGCGCCAGCCATCCCAACCATGGAGCTAACAGATTTGCGCCGCGCCTTGTACCGTGAGCTTGCCGATTGCGCCGCGACAGTGTGTACTTCCTGCGATGAGAACCAGACCCTTGCGAGTGTGTCTGTTGATGATCGTGGTCGCGGCTGCGATTGGCGGGGCTTCGGGATGCGGCGGCGTCAACCAGCTTCCGACGCTCGACGAGCAGGTGAAAGCGGCGTGGAGCGAGGTGCTCAATCAATATCAGCGCCGCGCCGACCTGATTCCCAACCTGGTTGAAACGGTCAAGGGCTATGCGAAGCAGGAGCAGCAGGTGCTGACCGAGGTGACCGAGGCGCGCGCGAGGGCTACGCAGATGCAGTTACCGCCCGACATCCTGTCGAATCCGGACAAATTCAAGGAATTCGAGCAGAACCAGGCCGCGCTCGGCGGCGCTTTGGGACGCCTGTTGGCGGTGAGCGAAAAATATCCTGACCTGAAATCGAACCAAAATTTCCTCGCCCTCCAGTCGCAGCTCGAAGGCACTGAGAATCGCATCTCGGTAGCGCGCCGCGACTACATCTTGGCGGTGCAACAGTACAATACCTATCTCAGGACTTATCCCGGAAAATGGATCGCGGGGTGGCTTTATCCCGATATGAAAGTTCGCGAAACCTTCACCATCTCGGAACAGGCGCAGCAGGTACCGCAGGTCAAATTCTGATGCTTCCGCGACGCCCGACGATGACTGGCCGTTCGCACATTGTATGGACCGTGCTGCTGCTGGGCTTCGTGCTTCGAGCGGGGGTCGCGTTCTCGGCCGACCTGAAGTTCCCTCCGCTGACGGGTCGCGTCGTGGACGATGCGGGAATTCTCAGCCCTTCGACCATCAGCGAGCTCGATGAGATGCTCGCGCAACATGAGCATACGACCAGCGAACAGATCGTGGTGGCCACCCTCGGGTCGCTGCAGGGTCATTCGATCGAGGATTACGGATACCAACTCGGGCGTTCCTGGGGAATCGGACAGAAGGGCAAGAACAATGGCGCGATTTTCATCGTCGCGCCGAACGAGCACAAGGTCAGAGTCGAGGTGGGTTATGGGCTGGAAGGGCAACTCACCGATGCCGCCAGCCGCGTCATCATCGAGAACTACATAACGCCCCAGTTCCGCAAGGGCGATTTCAACGCGGGCGTGCTCGCCGGCACCGGGGCCATCTTGCGCGCGCTTGGTGACGATGCGGCCGCGAATCTTCATTCGGAAGCGCAACCGATCGCGCAGCCGAGCGAGATTAATTCCCCGTCGTTCTCGCCGTTGCTCTGGTTGCTCCTGATTGTGATCATCCTCTTCATCGTGTCGCGCCGAAGCCGCTATCCCTATGTCATGCGACGCGGCGGGCCATACCTCGGACCGGGTGGCGGCTTTGGCGGTGGCTCCTCAGGTGGAAGCGGCTTTGCCGGCGGTGGCGGATCATTCGGCGGTGGCGGCGCGTCGGGGAGCTGGTGAGGATGGCAATTCCGCTGACCACCGAAGACCATCGGCGCATCCGCGAGGCCGCGACCGCAGTCGAAGCGCGCACCGATGCTAAAATCGCCATCGTGATAACTCGCGTCAGCGATCGCTACACATTGTATACGCTTGCCGGCGCGGCGCTCGGCGCGTTTACCGCCGGCGGGCTCGCGATTTCCGCGCGCCCAGCCATCAGCGGCAGGGCGCTGATTTTCATCGAGCTATGTATTCTGGTGGTGCTCGCCGTGGTGCTGGATGTTCTCCCAATTCGGCTCGCGCTGGTGCCGGAGCGGGTCAAGCAGGCGAGCGCGCGCAATCTCGCGCATCGCGAGTTCGCGGCGCACGTGGTGGCCGATGGCGCGCATCGGATGCGAATCCTGCTGTTTGTTTCGATTGCCGAACGCTACGTGGAGATCATCGCCGACCACGCGACGCATGCGATTGCGCCCACCGGAACCTGGAAGCGGATCGTCGATGATTTCGTCGCGGCAGTAAAGTCCGATCGCATTGCCGACGGCATCGTCACGGCCATCGAGTCATGCGATGCCATACTGCCCAGGCGTTCCGAAGCCTCGAAAGCCGACTGAACCGTCGCTCTTCAAATCCTACGACTTTGGCGCCCACGGGCTGCGCTGCTTCGCGAAAAACGCGCTCAGGCCCTCGCGGCATTCGTCGGTCAGATGCGGTGCGGCGGCGTATTCGGCGGTCGTCATTGCCATCGCTTCGGAGGAGAACTCGCGCAGCAGGGATTTGGAGATCACTTCCGCCTTGGGGCCGTTGAGGGCAATCGAGTTGACCCATCGCATTGCCGTCGGCATCAGCTGGTCTTGCGCAACGACCTCGTTGATGAGGCCGATTTCCTTCGCTTGCGCCGCGGGAATGAGATCGCCGGTCAGGATTAGGTAGCGCGCCTGGCGCTCGCCGACCAGCCGCATCAGATGAAGCAGCACCATGCCGGCCTGGATGCCTACCTTCATTTCGGGATAGCCGATGCGAGCTTCGGGGACCGCGACCACCATGTCGCATGCGCTGAGGAGTCCGGCGCCACCAGCAGTCGCGGTACCATTGACGGCGGCAACCGTAGGCTTGAGCGATTTGAATACGCGATCGATGAGTTCCTCGCCGCGCAGCGCGCTCTCCCAGACCGCGCCGCCGCGGTCGAACTTTATGGAATCCAGTGCCGCACGCAGCTCCTTCAAATCCATCCCCGCGCAAAATGCCGGACCGGCGCCGGTAAAGACAATCGCACGAACTTCAGGATCGCTTTCCGCGCGCTCGAATGCTGCCGCGATCCCAGCCAGCATCGGAATGCTCAGGGCATTGCGCGTCTCGGGATTATTAAGCGTGATGACTGCGGCTGGATAACGAGCTTCGTACTGAACAATTTCTGCCACTGTGATTTCCCCATACGCGGAAGCGTGCACGCGGGAATTTTCACACAGCGCGGGCGCCGAGCCTAGCGATTAGCGGATCAGACTTCGCGATCGATTTGATCTTCGATGAGCACGGTGAGGCTGGTGCGGTATTCGGAGGGGCGCAGTTCGGCGAGCAAACCGCGCGCGATTTTCACCTGCTCGGCCGCCATCGCGCGCGCTTCGGCGATGAGATCCGGCGCGCGCAACAATTCGAGCGCGCGTTCGAATCTGGCGCCGTCCATGCGCCCGTCATTTTCGAAAAGCAGGCGCACTTCGGGATTACCCGTCATCCCCAGCACCACCGGCAGCGAGGGAATCCCGGCGCGCAGATCGGAGCCGACCGGCTTGCCGATTTTTTCCTCCGGTCCGGTGATGTCGAGAATGTCATCGACCATCTGGAACGCGCGCCCGACCGCGACGCCAAGGTTCCACATCGACTCGACAGTCTTCTTCGGCGCGCCCGCGAGATCCGCCGCGACTCGTCCACCCGCCGAAAAAAGTGACGCAGTCTTGCGGGTGATGACCGTGAGATAATCGTTGAAATTTGCGGCCGCGCTATGACGAAAGCGGCCTTCCATCACTTCACCCTCGGTTAGCTGGATGCAGGCCTGCGCTGCCGTGCGCACCAGGTGCTCCTCGAAGCGGCCGCACAGTTCGAAGGCGCGGCAGAAGAGATAATCGCCGGCGATAAGCGTGCCGCTCGCGCCGTAACGCGCGAACGCCGACGGCTGGCCCCGGCGTAGCATCCCCGCATCGATGATGTCGTCGTGCAGCAGCGTCGCCGAATGAATCAGCTCGAGCGCGATCGCCGCATCGATAGCGTCTTCCACATGCGCATCGTCACCACCGCAAGCGCGATAGACCAGCAGGATGAACGTCGGGCGCAGCCGCTTCCCGCCGGCATCGACGAGGTAATGACAGATCTCCGCGATGATCGGTTCGTTGGAATCGAGCAGGCGCGACAGCTTGGCTTCGGCCGCCTGGAGGTCGGCCTCGACGATGCGCGCGGGGCTGATGTTTTCGCCCAGACCCTCGGGCTCCAGTTGATATGCTTTGGCTTTTTTCACGGGCTAGCGGAACAAGTCGGCTTCCGGCGGGCGGATCAAAATCTTCGCCGTGCCTTCATAGGGTTGAAATTTGTATCCGCGCAGGTGCACGGCGGGAATGCCCGAAGCTTTTTCCATCAGTAGACCGCCCGCTGCCGAAAGCTGATCGGCCAGCGCGACGACGGTGTGATGGAGCTCGCGTCCGCCCAGATCATTGGTCCCGCGCAAATCGAGCATCGGGTTGATGCCGGCCACGCCGATGCAAATGTCGGTCAGCCCGTCGCGCCATGGACGCCCGAATGTGTCGGTCACGACCACCGCCGCATCGGCGCCGCACAAGCGCTTGAGGCCGTCGCGAAGCTTGCGCGCCGAAGCATCAGCATCTTCGGGCAGGAGCAGCGCGAGGTCGTCGCCGAGCGTGTTGGATTCATCGACGCCGGCGTTGGCACATACGAAACCCGGACCGGTTTCGACGATCAGCACGCCATGGTCATTGCGCACGATGCGGCTGGTTTGTTGCAGCACCAGCTCGACCGCGCGTGGATCTTTTTCCCATCGCGAAGCGTACTGTTTGGCGAAGGCAGAGGGCTCAATGTTCTTGAGCTCGATCATCCGGCCTTCGGCCTTCGACACGACTTTCTGACAGACGATGATGATGTCGCCGTTTTGCAGCGTCAGTCCGGATTGATCGAGTCCCTTCGCGATCAGCGCAGCGAGATCGTCTCCCGCGTTGACGATAGGAACTCCCTCGATTGCTGTGAGCGTAATCGAAGCCATGCCACGCCTAAATTACACGGTAAGAGAGTCGAGAACTATCCTTCATGATTGTTCGCATAATTATTCCGGCAAGACGCGCGGACTTGGCGGGGGTGGTCATGATCGTGTCGGTGGCGACCACGCGCATCCCGAGCTCACGAATCGGTTCGACATAATTGCGGTCCACCTGGTCGAGGACGAAGGTCCCGACAATATCCTTATAAAGGCGTGCGATCCCAAGCGCCGAAACTTCCAGGCCGAGGCCCCGCAGCATCTTGTCCGCGGGACCTTTGATGGTTTTGCCGCCGACAATGGGGCTGATTGCCACGACGCGATCACGCGCTGATGCGAGCGCGTCGCGCACACCGCGCAATCCGAAAATCGGGCCAAGCGAAACGAACGGATTCGAGGGCGCGAGGATAATCGTCGCCGATGTTCGAATTCCATCGATGACTGAGGGCAGCGGACGCGCCTCCTCGATGCCCCGCAGTTCGATCTTCTCGACCAATCCACGCGCGCGACCTTTGACGAAATATTCCTGGAAGGGCATCGCATCGCGGCCGCGAATCTTAACGAAGGTGCGTACGCGGTCATCGCTCATCGGCAGGATGCGCGATTTCACGCCGAAGCGCTTCGATATGTCCGCCGTGAGGTCGCTCAGCTTCTTGCCCGCGCGCAGTTGATCGGTGCGATAGAGGTGCGTCGCAAGGTCGCGATCGCCAAGCCCGAACCAGGGCTTGCCGTAAAAGCGCGTGAGCGCCTCGAGTACGCGAAAACTCTCGTCGCGCAGGCCCCATCCCTGGCCCGGATGAACCTCGCCGGCGAGCGTGTACATGACAGTATCCACATCGGGCGAAACATGAAGGCCGAAAAACATCTCATCGTCGCCGGTGTTGACGACGACGGTGAGATGTTCAGGCGGAATTACTCGAACCAGGCCGCGGATGAACTTAGCGGCCCCCACCCCCCCCGCCAGCACCGATACCTGCTTCGACTTGGGAGGGAACAATTGGCCTCGCGCCATTGGGAGCCTTTCTTCCGTAGAGCTTTTTGTAGAGCGTGGTACGTTCGACGGCGACGCGGCCCATAGCGCGCGCTTTTTCTTCGATGAGGTCGACCGGGACGAACTCGCCGGAATCGCCGCCGGCCTCGCGGGTGATGCTTTCTTCCATCAGGGTGCCCGAGAAATCGTTGCAGCCGGCTTTCAGTGTCAGTGCGGCAACCTCGACGCCCAGCTTCACCCATGAAGTCTGGAGGTTGTTGATCTGTCCGCGGAGGAACAGCCGCGAGAAGGCATACATCTGGAAGTCGAGCACGCCCAGCTCCGGCGGCTTCACCAGGCCCTTGCGATAGAGGACGGTGTTCTCCGCGATAAAGCGCAGCGGCACGAATTCAGTAAATCCGTGGGTGTTCTTCTGGATGCTGCGCAGCAAATTCAAATGATTAACGACGTGGCGTGAATTCTCCAGGTGCCCGTACATGATGGTCGAGGTCGTCGGCACGCCGAGCGAGTGCGCCGTGGTGATGATTTCCACCCACGCGGCGACATCAACCTTCTTGTGGCTGAGGATCTCGCGAATGCTGTCGTCGAGAATTTCCGCCGCGGTGCCGGGAATCGAGCCGAGGCCCGCGTCGCGCAGCATCCCGATGTACTCGGGATAATCCATCCGTACCCGCTTGGCGCCGAACAGAATCTCCATCGGCGAGAAGGCGTGTACGTGAATCTCGGGATACTTCGTCTTAATCGCGGTCAGCACGTCGCGATACTTGAAATCCGGCATCTCGGGATTGATGCCGCCCTGCATACATACTTCGGTAGCGCCGCGCGCGATCGCCTCGCCAACCTTGTTGAGCACGACCTCATCGGGATGATCGTACGCGTCGGATTCCCAGCGCTGGCGCTTAAAGCCGCAGAACTGGCATCCCACGAAGCAGATGTTGGTGAAGTTGATGTTGCGATTAACGACGTAGGTGACTTCGTCGCCGACGTCTTCCGCGCGCGCCAGATCGGCGCATTTTACGACTGCGCGTAGATCGTCGCCGGTAGCGGTGTAAAGGGTGTGTCCTTCCTCGGGAGTCAGTTCTTCGCGGGCGAGGCTGCGCTTGAGAGCTGCGCGCACCTCGGGCGAAGTTTTGTCGAGCAACGCGCTGAGCGGCGTCGCTTCGATCTCATCAACCCAGTTTCGCCATACTTCGACGTTCACAGGCTAGCCTCCGGAAACTCGGGCCTGCATCGCACGCACTCGCGACGCGATCGCAGGATCGAGCCATTCGTCTGAAATATACTCTGGATAGATTGCGAGCCTCTCCCGCAGGCGAAAGCCCGACCTATCACAGCGTTCCGCCAGCCGTTCGAGATGCGGCCATGGCGACTCCGGGTTCACATAATCTTTGCTGAGCGGCGAGATCCCGCCCCAATCATTTATTCCGGCACGAAGGAAAAGTTCAATCTGATTCGGCGACAGGTTGGGCGGTGCCTGGACGTTCATTGTCGCGCCCAACAGTAGCCGCGCGGTCGCCAGCGTTCGCGCCATGTCGATTTCGTCAGGCTCCGGCGCGTTCGCCATCGGGATCTCCGGCTTGGCGCGGAAGTTTTGAATGATCACTTCCTGGATGTGGCCGTGGTTTTCATGAATGTCGCGAATGGCGACCAGACTTTGCGCGCGCTCGACGATACTTTCGCCGATGCCGATCAGAATCCCGCTAGTGAACGGAATCCTCAGCTCGCCGGCTTCCTCAGTCATCTTGATGCGCAGGCGCGGCTCTTTGTCCGGCGCCCATTGATGCACGCCGCCACTCGCGCGCAGCCGCGGCGAAATATTTTCCAGCATCAAACCCATGCTGGCGTTGAGCGGACGGAGCATCGCCATTTCGTCGCGCGTCATCAGCCCGGCATTGGTGTGCGGCAGCAGGCCCTCATCGATCGCAAGCTCGCACGCGCGGCCAACATATTCGATGGTGCTGCGGACGCCGAGCTGATCGAGCGTCGCTCGATATTCCTTGAACGCCACCTCGGGCTTGTCGCCGAGACACATCAGCGCTTCCTTACAGCCGAGCTGCGCCCCGCGCCTCGACCACGCGGTGATCTCGTCGGGCATCATCGTCCATGCGCCGGGATCGCCGGGATCCTTCCTGAACGTGCAGTAAGTGCATCGATCACGGCATAGGTTGGTGACCGGCAGGAACACCTTGCGCGAGTAGGTGACGTCGCGGCCCTTGCCCCGATCGCGCAACTGCGTCGCCGCATCGAGGAGATCGCCGAGGTCACCCTCGGGGCATCCGATGAGCGCGATGGCATCCGCTTCAGTCAGTCGCTCGCCTGCGAGTGAACGATCGATGATACCGCGAATCGGCGAGCGTGCGACGGAAGCGGATGCGATGGTGGTTCCGCTACCCATTCTGATCGCTTATAGGCTACCGAGATGAGGCCGCGCAAGCCAGTTGCAAAAGAAAACTGCGGTCGACACATCGCAGGATGAGAATTGAAATGAAGACACCTTTCGAAGTTCCACTCGCGCACACCTATTCCGTAGTCGCGCGTGATCCCGATACCGGCGAGTTGGGTGCCGCAGTTCAGTCGCATTGGTTCGCGGTCGGCGCGAATGTCATCCATGCCGAGCCAGAGGTCGGCGCGGTCGCGACGCAGGCCTTCGTCGAACCGGGTTATGGTCCGCGCGGGCTCAACCTGATGCGCGACGGCCGATCAGCCGCGGAAGCGCTCGCGGGTCTGCTCGCGGCCGATGAGATGCGCGAGATTCGCCAGGTTGCGATGGTCGATGGGCAGGGCAGGGCGGCAGCGCATACCGGGACGGGCACCCTCGCGGAAGCGGGGCACATCGTTGGCGCGCAATTTACCGTCGAGGCCAACATGATGCTCAAGGCGACCGTGCCCGCGGCCATGGCGCGTGCCTTTGAGGCCAGCAGCGGCGACCTCGCCCATCGGATGCTGGCGACGCTGGATGCCGCGGAGGCCGAGGGCGGCGACATTCGCGGACGGCAGTCGGCGGCGCTGCTCATGGTGCGCGGAAAATCTTCCGGAAAGCCGTGGTTCGACAAGCTCTTCGATGTTCGTGTCGACGATCATGCCGAGCCGCTGGTCGAGTTACATCGCCTGGTCGATGTCCAGCGTGCTTACAGGGCGAGAGAGGATGCCGAGGTGGCATTCGCGCGCGGCGACGTGGAAACCGGCAGCCGCGAATACCAGCGCGCGCAGACGCTCGCCCCGGGTAATCCGGAATTTCTTTTCTGGCATGGAGTCGCGTTGCTGAGGGCGCGGCGCGTCGTCGATGCGGTGCGGATTCTGACGCCAGTTTTCGCGCGCGATCGCAACTGGGCGATCCTGGCGCTACGGATGGTTGGCTCGCGATTCATGCCCGATAACGATAGCCTCGCGCGCGACGTCATCGACAAGGCGCAGAAGTGAGCGTTGGCCCTGCGCGTAACCTTTTTCGGCTTCGGCGGTTTATATAGTTGGAGGCCAGGTTTTCGAGAGATGGCTGGAGAACCCGCATTGAAGCGTCTCCGTAAAGACGCGCCGGAACGCAGCTTGATCGAAGCTGCGCAGCGCGACCCGGCCTGCTTCGCCCAGCTCTACGAAGATAATTTCGAACGCGTGTATGCGTATATCGCGCGACGGGTTCGCGATCGCGACCAGGCGCAGGACCTCACCGCCGACGTTTTTCATAGCGCGCTCAAGAATCTTTCGCGCTTCGAATGGCGCGGGGCGCCGTTCGCGGCCTGGCTGTTTCGGATCGCAGCCAACGCGATTGCTTCGCGTGGCAAGCGAGCGGCGCAACTGGCGGCGATCAAACTAAAGGAGCTGCCCGAGATCGACCCTTCCAGCGGCGCGGACCTCGCGGACGTCGAGCATCGCGCGCGGCTATACAAGCTGGTGGAAAAACTTCCCGACGATCAGCGCCGGGTGATCACTATGCGTTTCGCACAGCAGAAAAGTATCGCGGAGATTGCCAAAGGCATCGGGCGTAGCGAGGGCGCCATCAAGCAGCTTCAGTTTCGCGGCCTGCAAAGTCTGCGCACGATGGTGGGTGAGCGATGAAACGAGCGACCAAAAAGAGAATCGCCAAACCGGCTTCGCTCGCGCAGCAGCTCGACCAGGCGGTCGATAAGATCATGAGCGATCGCGAGAGTAAGCCACCGCGAGTCAATTCCCGCATCACCGCGATTTTGCGCATCGCGTCCGACCTGCGAGATCTCCCGAATGAGGATTTCAAAGCGCAACTCAAGCAGAACCTCGTCGCGCGCGCGATGCCGCTCGCCTCGGTGTCCAAAAAGGCGAGCTATATTCCGGCGGGTTTCCATACTGCGAACGCATGCCTGGTGGTGCGCGACGCGCCCCGCGCCATTGAATTCTACAAAGAGGCGTTTGGCGCGACCGAATTGATGCGGATGAACGACCCTGACGGAAACATCGTTCATGCGCAGATCATGATCGGCGATTCGCCCATCGATATCGCGCCCGAGCAGGGCAAGTACAATCGCAGCCCGCAGTCGCTGGGAGGCTCCTCCGTTCCCATCGGCCTCTATGTCGAGAACGTTGATGCATTCGCCGAGAGGGCGATCGCTGCCGGCGCGAAAGTGATTTTCCCGATCGATGATTGGTTCTACGGAGACCGGGGCGGACGCCTGGAAGATCCGTTCGGGCATATGTGGATCGTTTCCACCCACAAGGAAGATGTCGCGCCCGACGAGATGTCGCGCCGTGCCGCCGAGTGGATGAAAGCGATGCCGGGCGCGCCGCCAGCGAAACCGGTCCCCGAAGTTACCGGCGCGCCCGAGGGCTATCACAGCATCACGCCATATCTGCAGGTCCAAGGCGCGGCGAAGCTGATCGAGTTTCTCACCAACGCATTTGGCGCGGAGGAGATTTTCCGTGTTCCTCGCGGCGACGAGATCGCGCATGCCCAATTGAGGATCGAAGGCTCGATGCTCGAAGTGGCCGACGCCATCGATAAGTATCAACCCAACCCCTCCGCGATTTGGCTGTTCGTGAAGGACGCGGACGCGGTGTATGCGCGCGCGCTCAAGGCGGGCGCGATTTCGATTCACGAGCCAGTCGACCAGGACTACGGCGATCGCGAGGCGAGCGTGAAGGACCCCTTCGGCAATCATTGGTATATCGGCAAGCATCGCGAGAACGTCGAGCCGCTGCCCGAGGGGATGCATAGCATCACGCCGTATCTGCACCCGAAGGGCGCGCCGCAGGTGATCGATTTCCTCAAGCGCGCGTTCGGCGCCGAGGAAGTCGAGCGCGCGGAGGACGACGCCGGCACCGTGCATCACGCGAAAATTCGCATCGGTGATTCGATTATTGCGATGGGTGAGGCGCACGGGGAGTATCTGCCGATGCCGACTGCGCTGCATCTCTATACCTCTGATACCGACGCGGCATATAAGCGCGCGCTGGAGGCCGGCGCCATCTCGATCGATGAACCGGTCGACGCCGGTTATGGCGATCGATACGCGGGCGTGAAGGATCCATTCGGCAACGTATGGTACCTCGCCACGCATCTGCGGGACTTCACGATCCCGGCGGAAGAGCATGAGCGCGAGATCGAACCGCGCCAGCGTCCCGGCAGCATAATGCCGTTTATGTTCAACGACGACCCGCAGGCGGCGTTCGAGCTCTATCGGAAGATTTTCGGCGCGACCGAGGTCCATCGCGTGACACAGCCCAATGGCAAGCCGAGCCACATCCAGATGGCGATCGGCGAGACCCACGTGATGCTCGATGATGCGACTGCGCCCCACGCGGCGGAATATCGCGCGAAGGGTTTCGCCGGCACGCCGCGCGATTTCGGCGGCACGCCGCTGCACCTCTATATCTACGTCGCCGATGCAGATGCGGTGTTCCAGCGCGCGCTCGATTCTGGGTCCAAGGTAGTGGACGCGATGGCCGACAAGGAGTGGGGCGATCGATGTGGCGGAGTGCGGGATCCGTTCGGCCATATCTGGTATATCGCGACGCCGCTGAAGAGCGCATCGCACTAACTCTGAGGTGGGAGGACGACGATGCCGGTTAAAGCGGTTCCCGAAGGATGGCATACCGTTACGCCGCGCCTGTTCGTTTCAGAAGCGGCGAAGCTGGTCGACTTTCTAAAGCACGCGTTCGGCGCCACCGGCGAGTTTCGAAACGATGGCCCGACGGAGGCTCGCATCGGCGATTCGATTGTGATGGTGAGTGCGGCGGGCGTGCGCGAAGCGATGCCGACTTTCCTCTATCTCTATCTCGACGATACCGATGGTGCATACCGGCGCGCGATTGAAGCCGGCGCAACCATAGTCGAGGAACCCGCAGATATGTTTTATGGCGATCGCCGTGCGACGGTGAAAGATCCCTTCGGCAACATTTGGCAGATCGCCACGCACAAAGAAGATTTATCGCTCGAGGAAATTCGGAAACGAGCAGCCAGCCTCTCGAAGGGCTGAATCGCGCAAGGAGAAATCATGGCGGCAAAAGTTAGTTTCATTCCTAAAGGCGCATCGCCGGTGACGCCGTACCTGGTGGTGAGCAAGGCGGCCGAGATGATCGATTTCTATAAGAAGGTTTTCGGCGCAGTTGAAACGATGCGCCTTAAACAACCGGACGGCAGAATCGGGCACGCGGAACTCAAGATAAATGGCGCCAGCATCATGCTGGCTGATGAATTTCCCGAGATGGGACACCTGTCGCCGAAGTCAGTTGGCGGCGCCCGTTCGCCGGTCTCGATACATCTTTATGTCGAAAATGCCGACGAAGTGTATAAGCGCGCACTGGCGGCCGGCGCATCTTCGCTGCGCGAACCCGAGGACCAGTTTTACGGCGAGCGCAACGCGCAGGTGCGCGACCCTTCCGGGCATTGTTGGGACCTTTCGACTCAAATCGAAGAAGTTTCACCCGAGGAGATGCAGAAGCGTTTCAACGCCATGGTAAATCCGCGCTGAGGATCATCGATGAGCAACAGCAAATATATTCAGGCAGGCTACACTGCGATCACGCCGTATCTCTATGCCAAGCCCGATCTGGTCGATTTCCTCAAGAAAGCGTTCGATGCTGAGATCACGCATATTCCGGCCACTGACGCTACCGGGGAATTTCACGGCGAAGTGCAGATTGGCGGCGCTCACTTGCTCCTCGGCAACGGTTATTTCAGCAATCCCTCGATGGCCGCCGCGATTTATCTCTACGTTCCCGATGCGGATGCGACCTACCAGCGCGCTCTCAGCCTGGGAGCCACATCGGTGCGCGAACCGAAAACCGAAAGCTGGGGTGATCGCGTCGGCGGGGTCAAAGACACCTCGGGCAACACCTGGTGGATCGCCACCAATAAACCCGCGAGCTGAGGTTACCTGATGGAAACTCAAAACGTGCAGACGATGGGCGAGCCGCCCGGTCTCGCGCTCTATCGGATCGGCGTTGGACACTACTTCTCGCGGGCGTTGGCGCTAGCGGCGAAACTGGGAGTCGCGGATTTTCTCAAAGATGGTCCGCGTCACTATGAGGACCTCGCGGCCGCCACCAAAACGCACCCGCCGTCGCTCAATCGCGTGCTCCGGTTGTTGGCAAGCATCGGCGTGTTCGAAGAGCGCGAGGGTGGAATATTCGCGCTGACGCCGATGGCCGAATTGCTCCGCACCGGAGTTCCAGGGTCGATGCGATCTTCGGTGCAACTGTTTGCGGGCGTCGGCATCCAGGACTCGTGGAAGGAACTGGAATATTGCATTCAGACCGGGGAACCTGCGTTTCGACGTCACTCGCCCGATAGCGATCCGTTCGTCCAGATTGCGCAGAATCCTGAGATGGCGAAAGTCTTCGACGAAGCGATGGCAACCTTCGCTCCGGTGACCGCCGCCGCGATCGCCGCTGCGTACGATTTTTCTTCATTCGGTAAGCTGGTCGACATCGGTGGCGGCAATGGCTCGTTGCTGGTCGGAATTCTGAAGGCGAATCCGAAGCTGCATGGAATTGTTTTCGATATGCCGCATGCCGCCGAAAAAGCCCGCGCCAAAATCACGGAGGCGGGTCTGCAATCGCGCTGCGAGGCGATTGGCGGCGATTTCTTCAAGGAAGTTCCTCCCGGCGCCGACGCTTACATCATCAAGCACGTCATCCACGACTGGAACGACGAGCGCGCGGCCGCGATTCTGCGTAGCGTCCGTCAGGCGATGCCGCCGCGGGCGAGGCTGCTGATCGCCGAGGGCGTGTATCCCGCGCGCATCGATCAGTCGGACGCGGGCCGCGGCGCCGCAGCTAACGACGTCAACATGCTGGTATGTACCGGGGGCCGCCAACGCTCCGAGGCTGAGTTCCATTCGTTGTATGCGGCTAGCGGCTTCAAGTTGACGCGCATCGTTCCGACTCCGGCGCGCCTCAGTTTGATCGAAGGCACCCGAGCCTAGTCTTTGCGACCAGGCAAGATTAAGAGGATACGAATGGCGCATCCACGGAACTATGACGATTCGAATCCCGCGCTTAAACGACTGCGCGGGATCTGCCTGGCGCTTCCCGAGGCCTTCGAAAAAGAAGCGTGGGGCGAATGCACCTTTCGCGTCACCCGCGGCAGCATGTTTGCGATGACGGATTTCAATCATCATGACAGCGGTCACGTGGCGGTCTGGGTGAAGGCGCCGCCGATGGTGCAGGAAATCCTCGTCAACTCGGATGCCAAGCGCTTTTTCATCCCGCCGTACATGGGGCCCAAGGGATGGGTCGGGGTGCGCCTCGATTACAAAGTTAAATGGGATGAGCTCGCGGGAATTGTGAAGGATGGCTACCTGATGTCGGCACCGAAACGCCTCGGCGGTCGCGCCGTGTCGGCGATGGATGGTGCTGCGGCTGCGACCGGACCCGCCAGGAAACGCCGCGCGCTCGCGCGACCAAACAAGATGGCGAGCGTGCGGCATCATGAGCGATGAGCTGGATCATTCGTCGCGCGCGCCGAAACCCCGGCGTGCCGCACTCGCCTTCATCTTCATCACCGTGGTGCTCGATATGGTCGCGCTCGGCATGATCGTGCCGGTGCTGCCGCAACTGGTCGAGAGCTTTATGCATGGCAACACGGCGCAGGCGGCCGAGTATGTTGGCCTGTTTGCGACGGTGTGGGCGGCGATGCAGTTTGTGTTCTCGCCGGTGCTGGGCGCGCTCTCCGATCGCTACGGGCGCCGGCCGGTGATCCTGCTCTCGAACTTCGGCCTCGGCCTCGACTACATCGTGATGGCGGTGGCGCCCACGGTATGGTGGTTGTTCGTGGGGCGCGTCATTTCGGGAATCACGGCGGCGAGTTTTTCGGCCGCCAGCGCCTATATCGCCGATGTCGCGCCGCCAGAGAAGCGCGCCGCCGCTTATGGAATGATCAGCGGAGCCTTCGGCCTGGGCTTCGTCCTCGGGCCCGCGATGGGCGGCGTGCTCGGAAACATCGATCCGCGGTTGCCGTTCTGGGTCGCCGCGGGGCTCAGCCTGCTCAACGCGATGTACGGCCTCTTCGTTCTGCCGGAATCGCTTCCGCGCGATCGGCGCGAGGCGTTCAGTTGGCAGCGCGCCAATCCCCTCGGCTCGATCAAGCTGCTGCGATCACATGCGGAGCTGTTCGGATTGTCGGCGGTAAATTTCCTCAGCAGCATCGCGCATGAGGCGCTGCCCACGACCTTCGTGCTGTACGCGATGTATCGCTATGGCTGGAACGCGCGAACGATTGGCCTCGCGATGGCCACCGTCGGTGTGTGTTCGGTGGTAGTCGGAGTCGGGATGGTACGACCGCTGGTCGCGAAGTTCGGCGATCGGCGGGTGATGCTCGGCGGGATGTGGTTCAACCTCGCGGGATTCATAGTTTACGGCCTCGCACCCACCGGGCTGTGGTTTTGGACAGGTATTCCGGTCGGCGGATTGGGCGGATTGTCGAATCCCACGATGCAGTCGCTGATGACGCGGCGGGTAAAGGAGACTGAGCAGGGGCAGTTGCAGGGCGCCTTGAGCAGCCTTCGGGGGATTGCGTTTATGATCGGACCTATCATTTTTACCACGACGTTCGCGAGTTTCATCGGCCCGCGGCGTGACTGGCATCTCCCAGGAGCGCCGTACCTGTTGGCGGCCCTAATCGTGGGGGTATCGACGATAATTGCGTGGCGCGCGACAAATCCGCGGATCACCGGCGACGCGATTGCGCCGGTGCGAGCGGCCGAGGCAATCGATTAGTTTCGTCACCAGGGCCGACGGCATCGGCGACAACGCGACGCGAGTGAGGTATTATCCGGGTTCATCTCGCGGATTCATCTCGCCGAAAAACAACTTCACATTCAGAAGATAAGGATCAGGTGCACCATGCTTGAAGTAGGCAAACCGTTTCCCAGTTTCGCACTGAAGAATCAGGACGGCAAAGAAATGAAGCTCGGCGATTTCGCCGGCAAGTGGCTGGTGGTCTACGTCTATCCCAAGGACGACACCCCGGGATGCACGATCCAGGGCAAATCGTTCACTGCCACCAGGTCGGATTTTGATGCGGCCGGTATCAAGGTGCTCGGAGTGAGTGCTGACGACGTCGATTCGCATAAGAACTTTTGCAACAAGTTCAGCTTCACCATCGATTTGCTGGCGGATCCGAAGGCGGAGCTGCTGAACGCGGCGGGGGTGGAGCAAAGCGAATTCAAGGGCAACAAATATTGGAATCGGACCAGCTTCGTGATCGATCCCAAGGGGACTCTACGCAAGGTCTATGAGAAGGTGAATCCGCAGGGCCACGAAAAGGTCCTGCTCGACGACATCAAGCAGCTCCAAAATTAGAGAAACAGGAGCCGGTCGCGCGAGGCCGGCCCCTGTTGGTTTCTTTCATCGCTGTCTTTGGACCTATCTTTGGCGCCTTTCGAATGATGGCCCGGAGAAGCCGCTACCGAACTGGGTCATGCGAGAATTGCCGGTGGCTATGCCGCCGTCGACGATCATCGCGGTTCCCGTAATCCACTCCGCCTCGTCGCTGGCGAGGAATAGGGCCATCGCGGCGATATCTTCGCCCTTGCCCGCGCGCGGAATCGGTTGCATACGCGCCATATTCTTCAGCGCCGCCTCCTCGCCGCCCGGCATCCCGCGATAGGTTAATGGAGTTACGATGCCGCCGGGACAGATGCAGTTGACGCGAATACGATCGTGCCCGAGATCGATGGCGGCCGATTCCGTGATGCTGATGACCGCCGCTTTAGCCGCGCTGTAAGCGCACAACCCGGCGACCCCGCGCAATCCCGCGACCGACGACGTCGAGATGATCGAGCCTCCGCCCACCTTGCGCATCGGCGCGACCGAATACTTGATGCCCAGAAACACCGCACGCGTCAGGATGTGGAAGGTCTTGTCCCAGTCCTCGCTCCTGAGGTCTTCGATCCTGCCCGTCGCGCCGCCGAGGCCGGCATTGTTGTAGGTAATATCGAGCCGGCCAAACTCCGTCACCGCGCGATTGATAACGGCCTTGATATCGTCTTCGCTGATGACATCGGTCCGCTGAAACACCGCGCGCCCTTTGGCCGCCGCGATTTCTGATACCACCAGTTCCCCGCCCTGCGAATTAAGGTCGGCGACCACAATCGCGGCGCCCTCTTGCGCAAACCGGATCGCGGTCGCGCGTCCCATTCCGCTCGCCGCGCCGGTGATTACTGCAACTTTTCCATCGAGTTTACCCATCAGAGGTCTCCTTCATTAGGTCCAGATCTGAGCTTTTGAATAGCAAGGAACTATCCGATTCGGGTAACGCTGCGGCGGGCGCTGGTTGCGAAAATCGATGATATACTCGGATGCCTCTGATGCCGAAGCTGACGCCAAATAACAGCCGCAGCGCCCAGATGATGACGCGCGCCGCCGGCAAGGGAATGCTGGTGGCCGAGGAAGATCGCGCTGCGCATCCCGCCGAAGCGGAGAAACCGCCGCAGGAGGATTTCCTCGATAAGCTCGAGTGGGAAAAGTCCAAACACGAAATGCGGGCAGAGATTCGTGCCGAGTCCGGCAAGACGGTCGGTCCGGAATACGATTCGTTGGTGAACTATCCGGAGCCTAAACCTGCCGAGGAGCGAGACTCCGAAGATTCTGCCGACGGAATCGATCGCAAGCTCGATATGATCGCTCCTGAGCCGGGCGTTTACCTCCTCAAGGACAAAGCGGGCAAAGTCCTCTACGTCGGCAAGGCGAAGTCATTGCGCTCCCGCGTGCGCGCTTATTTCCGCGACGGCGGTGACGAGCGCTTCCAGGTCCGTTTTCTGATGCGCCGGGTGCGTGACTTCGACACCCTGGTGACTCGCAGTGAGAAGGAGGCGCTGATCCTCGAAAACAACCTGATCAAGCAGTACAAGCCGCGCTACAACATCCGCCTCAAGGACGACAAATCCTACTTGAGCGCCAAAGTTACCAATCATCCGTGGCCACGCATCATGGTGACCCGCAAGATCATCAAGGATGGCGGCAAGTATTTCGGTCCGTTCGGCTCTGCTGACGGGTTGCGGGAGACCATCGATGTCATCCGCAAAGTTTTCCCCTTGCGCACCTGTTCCGATTCAGTGTTCAAAAATCGTGCGCGGCCGTGCCTCGAATATCAAATCAAGCGATGCCTCGGGCCATGCTGCCTGGCGGTCGATCGCGATGAATACGGCGCGCATCTGCACGCTGCGACGATGCTGCTGGAAGGAAAGAATCTCGAGTTGCTGCGCGAGATGCGCGAGCAGATGAAGGCGCTCGCGGACCGCCTTGAATTCGAAGACGCTGCTCGTATGCGCGACCGTGTCCGCGCAATCGAGAAGACCGTTGAGCGTCAGACCGTGCTGCATCATTGGGGAATCGACCAGGACGTCTTCGGCCTCTATCGCGAGGGCGGCTTTATCGAGGCGATCGTGCTGATGGTGCGTGGTGGCAAACTGACCAACACCCAGAGCTGGGATTTCCAGGATCTGGAATTCGCCGATCAGGATGTCTTCGCGGATCTGCTGACGCAGTATTACTCGGGCGCGCGCAACATTCCCGACGAGGTAATCCTGCCGGTCGTCCTGGAGGATGCCGAGGTGCGCGCTGAGTTGCTGTCCGAAAAGCGCGACAAGAAAGTCGAATTCCTGGTGCCTCAACGCGGGGACAAGCTGCGCCTGCTCGAAATGGCGATGGAAAATGCGCGCCAGAGTTTCGCGTCGCGCCGCGACAACGAAGTCACCCGCGAAAAGATGCTCGACGATCTGCGCACCAAGCTCCATCTCAAGAACACGCCCAAGCGGATGGAGTGCTACGACATCTCCAATTTGCAGGGCACGATGGTGGTCGGCTCGCAGGTCACTTTCGATGAGGGCGAGCCGCGCAAGGATCTTTATCGGCGCTACCGGATTCGCAGCTTCGAGGGTCAGGACGACTTCGCGAGTATGTACGAGGTCCTGAAGCGGCGCCTCACGCGCGCCATCGCGGAGAACGAGTTTCCGGATTTGTGGGTCATCGACGGCGGCAAGGGACAGCTCAACGTCGCGGTGGAAGTGCTAAAGGAATTCAACTTACTCGATCAACTCGATGTGGTTTCGCTCGCGAAGCAACACGTGCTCAATGACGGCCACGAGCAGGCGGTGGTGAAGTCGGAAGAGCGGGTGTTCATTCCCAATCGCAAGGATCCCATCGTGCTGCCGAAAAACTCTACCGCGCTATTTCTCTTGGTACGCATCCGCGACGAAGCGCATCGCTTCGCGATCACCTACAACCGCGAGTTGCGCAAGCGAGCGCGGCTGCGCTCCGCGATTGACGATATCGAAGGTATCGGCCCGGTTAAGCGTCGCGCGCTGCTGCGGCACTTCGGAAGTCTCCGGCGCATTCGCGAGGCCACCGTCGATGAAATCGCGCAGGTTAAAGGGATGACCCTCGACCTCGCGGTGAAGATTCGCACCCATCTCGACGAAATGGCAGCGCTGCTGGATCGGGAAGAGAGTGCCGACGCCCGCGAAGCTCCCGAACTCGTTGCGCCGACTAATGAATCACCACCGGATCCGGCTGACGTGACGCAAGACATCAAGGTCGACGGCGAGTAAGCGGCTCTGCTGCGCATGCTTCGCGCCGACTTGATCCGTAGGCTGAGGGAAACTCGTTCACTGGCGGACTTACCACGCATCACTGTTTGGAGTATAAGTCCGACTTTCGAGAGCGCGAATGTTCCGAATCGTTGAAGCGGGAGGGAAATCATGGCGATCACGCCGATCGAACGGCAGCGACATTTCCTCGAGCTGGCAGCCGCTCACGCCGACGACTTTAAGACTCGCGTCACTCAGCATGACCGCGAGAATAGCTTCCCGTTTGAAAACATCGAGGCTATGAAGACCTCCGGTTACCTTACCATGACGCTGCCCGCGGAATTCGGTGGAGGTGGAGCAAGTCTCATGGATTTGGTCCTGGCGCAACACCGGTTGGCGCAAGGCGACGGACCAACTGCAGTCGCGATCAACATGCACGTGTTCAATGTGGGCTTGCGCGCAGATTTGTGGCGCTTGGGTGATGAGCTACAACGGCCGCTTCTGGAAGCATGCGGCCGCGATCGGGCGATTGTCTGTTCCGGCACCAGTGATCCTCGGATGAACACGGTGGTCGGTTTTGCGGGACTCAACGATACCACCAGAAGAGCCGAAAAGGTGGAGGGTGGCTTTCGCATCAATGGCCGCGCCGGCTTCGGCTCGCTGTGTGTCTGCGCCGACATCTTTGAAGAGACCGCTCACTACGACGATCCCGTCAAAGGACCGCTATGCCTGTACTTCAGGGTGCCCGCGAAGACTGCGGGGGTTACCATCCAAAATAACTGGGACACGATGAGCATCCGGGCCTCGGCCAGCCATGACACCGTGTGGGAGAATGTCTTCGTGCCTGACGCCAATATAACCGCCCGTCCGGCTGGCGTCTGGGATACTTACAACAGCACGTTTGTCTCATGGTTTATGCCTTCCATCTCGGCCTGCTACCTAGGTATCGCGCAGGCGGCGCGCGACTACGTGGTAAAGTGGGCGAACCAGAGGACCCAACTACCTTTCGAGCGCCCGGTGAGCCACTACCCGGGCAACCAATTCCTCGCCGCCGAAATGGAGGTCGGACTGCGCTCGGCTCATGCGATGTTGATCCAGACCGCCAGTAGTCTTAGTGAATCTTCCCTGCGTGCGAACCCGCCGTTGATGGATGTGCTGGCATGCCAGCACTTCGTGACCGAGACCGCCGTTAGCGTGATCGACAAGGCCATGCGCATCGCGGGTGGTGCGGCAATTTCCCGCTCGGGTCCACTGGAACAGTATTATCGAGACGTCAGGGCAGGCATCATCCATCCCCTTGCCGGATGGGACGCGCTTGCGGTGCTGGGAAAGTTGGCATTCGGAATTGCGCCGGACACCATGCCGCGCTGGGTCTGAAATCGACCGCACCGTCGCTTGGTCCGCTAATGAGTGCTTGACGCGCGGCGTGCCGCGTTGTAGTTAACTCGGTAGTTAAATAACCATCGGGTTCAATACGGAGACGAAATCATGGAACCTCATCGAATTGTATCGCGCGACGAATGGCTCGCGGGCCGCACCGCTCTGCTAGCAAAAGAGAAGGAGTTCACGCGCCAGGGCGACCAGCTGAACGAAGAAAGGCGCGCGCTGCCATGGGTGAAAGTCGAGAAGGAATACAGCTTCGATGGTCCCTCGGGCAAGGTGACCCTGGCCGAGCTATTCGACGGCCGCAGCCAACTCCTCATCAAGCACTTCATGATGGGGCCGGGCGCGACGCATCAATGCGTGGGATGCTCGCTCGAAGTCGATCACGTCGAAGGCATCCTCGAGCATCTCGAAAACCACGACGTGTCGTATGTGGCAGTCGCGCGCGCACCGATCGAGGAAATCGAGGCGGTCCGCAAGCGGATGGGTTGGCGCTTTCGATGGGTTTCGTCCTATCGCAGCGACTTCAACTACGACTTCAATGTTTCTTTCACGCCCGCGCAGCTTGCCGCCGGGAACGCATACTACAATTTTCAGCACGGCAACCCCGGGGTCGAGGACCTTTCGGGCGACAGCGTGTTCTACCAGGATGATGCCGGACAGATATTTCACACCTATTCGGTGTTTGGCCGGGGCGGCGAGGCATTTCTCGGAATTTATCGCATCTTCGACATTATGCCGAAGGGACGCAATGAAAACGGCCCGTACCATTCACTCACCGATTGGGCGCGTCCGCGGAACATGTACAACAAGGGCGGCATGGTTGAAGGCAACGGCCGGTTTCATGCGACGGCGTGCGCCTGCAGCGCTCATAAGTGAGGCCGGCATGACCAACCGCGATTCGGTTCCACGGCGATCGTTTGCAAAGCGGAGTGCGATTGCGCGAGCATCACCGCACAAGCGCCGTCGAAGGGAGTCGCGTGATGGATTTCAAATTCAGCGAAGAGGACGAGAAATTTCGCCACGAATTTCGCGGCTGGCTGGAGCAAAATCTGCCGCGCGATTGGCGTGGCGATAGCGAGCTCGACGCCGACAGTAAATCCGAGTTCGAGCACCGCCGACAATGGCATCGCAAGCTCTATGATGCCGGCTGGATGTGTATCCATTGGCCGAAGGAGTACGGCGGCCGCGGCGCCACCCTGCTTCAGCAGCTCATCTATAGTCAGGAACTCGAGCGCGCGAAGGCCCCGCCGGTGGTCAACTTCCAGGGCATCGCGCGAGTGGGTCCGACATTGATGCAGTGGGGCACGCCGGAACAGAAGAAGCGCTACATCCCGCGGATTCCCTCCGCCGAGGAAATCTGGTGCCAGGGGCTTTCTGAACCGAATCACGGTTCCGATTTAGCCGCCGTCGAAACGCGCGCGGTCGACATGGGCGATTACTTCGTGGTCAATGGCGCCAAAGTATGGACCTCCAACGCTCATCACGCCGATTTCAGTACGCTGCTATGCCGCACCGATCCGGAGCTGCCCAAGCATAAGGGTCTAAGCTATTTGCTGGTCGACATGAAAACACCCGGCGTGACGGTCCGGCCGCTCCAGCAGATTACCGGCGAGCACGGCTTCAACCAGGTTTTTTTCGAAGATGTGCAGGTGCCCAAATCCAATCTGGTCGGCAACAAGAACCAGGGCTGGATGGTGGCGATGACCAACATGATGTTCGAGCGCACCATCCATGGCGGACGCACCGACATGATGGTCGAAGTCCGGCAGCTCGCTAAACTCGCGAAGACCGTCCAGCGCAGCGGTCACTCGGCGTGGGAGGAGGAGTACGTCAGGCAGGCTATCATGCGGTTTGCGTGCGAAGCCGAGGCGCTCAAGTACACCAGCTATCGACAACTCACGCGCCAGCTCAAGGGGATGCAGCCGGGCCCGGAAGGCTCGGTAATGAAGCTGGGAACGACGGATCTAAATTTGCGTATCCAGAGTTTCGCGATGGAGCTCCTCGGACCTTACAGCGTCCTCGATTATCAGGCGCCGAGCGCGATCGATCGCGGCAAATGGTCGCATCGGATGTTGGCGGCGCGGCGTGGCACCATCGCCGCCGGGACCAACGAGATCCAGCACAACATCATCGGTGAGCGAGTGCTTGGGCTCCCCAAGGGGTGAGCGAGTCCATCGGTGGGGGAACTGCACGACGCCGCATCGCAGCGTACCCTGGCGATAGCCGGGATGGCGGGGAATATCCTCGAGTGGTACGACTTCTCGATCTATGGTTTCTTCGCGTACGCGATCGGCGAGAATTTCTTTCCCTCCACCCACGCGTCGAGTGAACTGATCGACGCGTTCGGGGTCTTCGCCGCGGGGTTCTTGATGCGCCCGATCGGCGCGTTGCTGTTCGGCCATATCGGCGATCGCTACGGGCGGCGCAACGCCCTCACCCTTTCGGTAGTCGCGATGGCATTTCCGACGTTCCTTATTGGCCTGCTGCCAACCTTCAAACAAATCGGCGTCACCGCATCGGTGCTGATGGTCGCGTTGCGCCTCGTTCAGGGCCTCTCGGTCGGCGGCGAGTACACCACCTCGGTCATCTTCATGATCGAAGGATGCCCGAGTTCGCGGCGCGGGCTGATGGGCGCCTTCGGTACGTCAGGTGCGTTCGCGGGCGTGATGCTCGGGTCGGCGGTCGGCGCGTTTGTCGCCTCGATGATGCCGAGCGCCGCACTGCATGCGTGGGGATGGCGAATCCCGTTTCTCGCGGGCGTTACCATTGGAATCGCGGGATACTTTCTTCGCCGGGAGCTGGCGCATGGGGGTGATCTCCCGCGCGCGGAGCCGCCGCCGATGCTGGATATGCTGCGTCAGCATTGGCGCCGCATTCTGCAGATTTCGGGGTTCAAAGCGCTCGATGCGGTGGGCTTCTATTTGATGTTCGTCTATACGGCGACCTACCTGACGCAAATAGTTGGAATCGCCAAAAGCCGCGCGCTCGCAATCAACACCATCGGGATGGCTGCGGCGATGCTGATGCTCCCGCTGTCCGGCGCGCTTTCGGATCGAGTCGGCCGCAAGCCGATTTTGCTGTTGTCGGCGAGCGCGATCATCATTTTAGCGATGCCGTTGTTCAACCTGCTTTGGCATCCGATGCGCAGCGCGCCGCTCATCGGACAAGTTTCGATAGCGCTCTTGATCGGTTTGTTCGATGGGGTCTCGCCGGCGACCGCCGCCGAAGCGTTTCCGGCCAGCGTGCGATGCACCGGCGTGGGCATCGCACATAATCTGACGATGGCTGTGCTCGGAGGCACGGCGCCGCTGGTCGCGACCTACCTCATCGACAAGACCGACAACGAGATGATTCCGCCGATATACCTGATGGGCGCAGCTTTGGTGACTTTGATCTTCGCGCTGACGCTTAAGGAAACCGCCAGGAAGCCGCTCCTCGAATGAAGGTCGACGTTCTCGCCAGGGTGCAAATGGACTGCGCCTTCGTTATAGAGACGAACTGGGAGGGAAGCATAAATGTCGATAGCCAAAGTGATCCTTCGGAGCCTGCTAGGCCTGATTTTTCTGGTGTTCGGGCTGAACTTCTTTCTGCACTTCATTCCGAATCCACCCGAGCCGGCGCCGGCAGCGGATTTTCTCGGCGCGCTATTCAGAAGCGGTTATTTTCTTCCGCTCATCGGGACGACCCAGGTGATTGCCGGCGCGCTGCTGCTGACTGGAATAATGGTTCCGTTCGCGCTGGCTTTGATCGCTCCAGTAGTGGTGAACATTTTCCTGTTCCACCTTTTCCTCGCGCCCGCGGGTTTGCCTGTCGCGCTGGTTGTGGTGGTGTTCGAAGTGATCCTCGCGTGGATGCATCGCGAGGCCTTTGCGCCGCTCTTTTCGCGCGCGGTCTGACCACCTGATCGTCGATTTAGGGCACAACCGGTTCCTGGATAAGACCGATCATTGTCTTAGCGATAGTGTCGATGTCGAGCGCAGGCAGTGCCTCATCTGGATATGCGACCAGGCCCTCGCTCGGCTTCCGGGCTCGGGCTTCGAGGATGATTTTCGCGCCCATTGTGATGAGGATCTCGCGCAGAGAAGCCCGCGCATACCCACCGCGGGTCGAGACGTGCAGGAGGACGACCGGTTTCTGATAAAGTTCGCCACTGCCAACCAGCCAATCGAGCGCGTTCTTCAATACGCCCGGTACCCCGTGCGCATATTCCGGAGTCGATATCGCCACGGCATCGGCAGCGGCCATCGTCGCCCGAAACGCCGTGATGATGGGGGGCGCGGCCTCATCGATATCGGGGTCGAAGGGGGCAGAATTCCAAGCGCGCCAAAGAGATGCATCTCCGCACGTGGGTCCATCGCACGCGCGATGGTCTGAAGCAGCGCGGTGTTGGACGAGGCGGCGCGCAGGCTTCCTGAAATCGCCAGGATCTTCATTTGGTTTCCAGTCCGCATCATTCGAACACGAATTCGAAACTCACGCGAACGCCGAGGCGATTAGAGACCGACCTTTCCACGCTTATAGGTTGATTAGAATTCCATGCTGCGCAAATTTTGTCCTTCGTGCATTTGAAGACTATTGTCAGCGCTTCTTTGCGGCATGTGAATTGGAGGGCAGAGGGTGAGAAACGGCGTGGTAAGTAAAATGATTGGTGTCTTGGCGATAGTCCTCCTGGCGGGCCGCGCGCGCTGACGGATCCGGGCCTCGCACGCTTCGCCGATATTTCGGTTTCGGCATCGGCGTAGGCGACAAAATGTCTCCCGGCGGTCGTTTGCGAGGGAGCCGCGCGCGACATTATGCAACCCTAAGGTTGTACAATGTAACGCGGTCGGATTATCTTGCGTGCAACCTGGAGGTTGCATATGGACACGACGACTGATCGCATCGAGAAGAAGGTATTGCTACGCGCCCCTCTGGAGCGCGTGTGGCACGCTATCAGCGACGCGAAGCAATTCGGCAGTTGGTTTGGCGTCGAGTTCGACGGTCCGTTCGTGCCCGGGCGCAGGATGAACGGCAGGATTGTTCCGACTACGGTTGACCCGGAAGTTGCCAAAAGCCAGAAACCATACGAGGGTGCGAAGTTCGAAATCACAGTCGAACGAATCGAGCCGATGAAATTATTTTCCTTCCGCTGGCATCCATTCGCCGTTGAGAAGGGGGTCGATTTTTCGGCGGAACCTACCACGCTCGTCGAATTCGTGCTGCAAGAGGTTGCGGGCGGTTCAATGCTCGCCATCGTCGAATCGGGGTTCGACCGGATCCCGCTCAAGCGGCGCGCCACCGCATTTAGCGCCAATGAGGAGGGCTGGACCGCGCAGGCGAAGCTTATCGAAAAGTACCTCGCGTCGGCGGCTTGAGACTCCAGCCTCAAATCGTGCGCGGAAAGCGCAATTCCATGATCGTGCGGCTGGCGGAGAATGCCCCGGTCTTCGCCGCGCTGGGTGACGCGACGCGTCTGCGCATCGTCGTGCGGCTGTGTCAGGAGGGGCCGTTGTCGATCGTGCGCCTGGCGCAGGGAGCGAAGGTTTCGCGTCAGGCGATCGCGAAACATTTGCAGGTCCTCGAAGCGGCTGGGGTCGCGCGCGGTTTTCGCACCGGGCGCGAATCCATCTGGGAGCTTCGAAGCAATCAACTGTTGCAGGTGCAGCGATATGTCCTTCAGATCTCGCGCGATTGGGATGCCGCGCTGAACCGGCTGCGGAAATTCGTGGAACAAAGCGAGCAATGAAGTTCACCGCCTTGTGAGCGGGCGCACGCGAGATCGAACCGCCGAGCCTGACTGAGAGTTCTCTCTCGCTGTCATCAAGTCCATTGCTCCGGTATAGGACTGCAATCGCATTCGGACAAAGGACGTAAGTGGCAATGGCGGCGGTTGCGGCCCCGGTCTCCGGGCTCGTCATCCCCCAGAATGTCGAAGCGGTACGGCGCGCGCGGAGGCCGTGGTTCGTCCGCTGCCCGCCGATCTATCTAGTCGCGCTCGCCGTAGTGCTTGGTGACGCGCTCGGCAATCTCGGGTTCGAGGCTCCTCTTTGGATCGCCGTCGGTCTGAGCGTCGGCGCATGGGGCCTTTTCCTGCTTCGCGCCCCTGGCGCAGGGGTTGCCCTGGCGGCGATTGCGATTTCGGTCGCGATGACGAAGCCGGCGTACCAGATGATGACGCCCCCGTTTGACGCCCTCGCCGTGAGGAATATTGCTGAAGGCTCGATGCTGGTCGTCGACGGAGATCTGATCCGCGAGCCCGAACGATTCCCCGACAAGATGCGTCTGTATGTTGCGGTCGATGTCGCATCCGAGGAGGGGGCTCCCGCGCATCCCGCGAGAGGGGTTATTCGCCTGACCACGCTTCATCCAGGCTCTTTTCGGCTCGGCGACCGAGTGCGGTTTCAGGGCCGAATTCGTTTCCCCCGCAACTTCGGCGATCCAGGAGAGTTCGACTACGAAGGCTTCATGAAACGCGAAGGGATCGATGCGACGATGCTCGCGGTGAAGGGCAACCGGCGTGCCGAGGTCGAAGTCCTCGCGCAGCATCGGTCGTTTCCGAGCAGCGACATTGAGGAGATGCGAACCCACATCGCGAGTTTCATCGATCGCAACCTTGGTGATCCGGCGGCATCGGAAATGCGCGCGCTGATGATCGGCGATCGCGGCGGCATCGACGAGACGATGCATCAGACGTTTGGGCGCACCGGACTATCGCATCTGCTGGTTATTTCGGGACTCCATTTGAGCATGGTGGGCGCCGCGGTGTTCGGCCTGGTGCGCCTCGCGATGTTGATGTTCCCGGCGATCGCGTTGCGCGGATGGGCCAACAAGTTCGCCGCGCTGGCTGCGGCGGCGGTGGTGGTTGCGTACGCAACAATTGCTGGGCATCACGTTTCCACGACGCGCGCCCTGGTCATGGTGCTCGCGTACATGTTCGCGGTGGTGATCGATCGCGCGCGCGAGGCGGTCGCGAGTCTCGCGCTGGCATGCATCATCATTTGTATCGCGATTCCAGGATCGAGTGCCGATGTCGGTTTCGAGTTGTCCTTCGCGTCGGTGCTGACGATCGTGCTTGGGATGCGGCGCTACGCGGCTTGGCTCGAGCGGCGGCGCGCCGACCGCGCGGGGATCGCGACTTCGCAAGTCGAGCTGGCGTGGGAATGGGCGCTGGGTTATCTCGCGGTGTCGTGGTGGGCGATGCTCGGGGTCGCGCCTCTGACGGCGCTCTACTTCAATCAGTTCTCGATCGTCGGGCTGGTTGCCAATGCGGTGGTGGTGCCGGTCATGGGGCTAGGCGGCACCTTGATCGGACTCGCCGCGGCCGCGATGAGTTTTATCTGGATGCCGGCTGCAGTAACGATGCTGTGGATCGCGGGGCGATTCATCACCGCGGGCAACCTGCTCGCGGATTGGTTTGCGCAATGGCCGATGGCATGGGTCCGTGTCTTCACTCCAACCTCGATTGAAATCGCGCTCGCATATGCGACGCTATTCACGTGGCTGATGTGGCCCCGGCGTCGGGTCGAGAAGGTGAAGGGGACGCCGAGGCTGGGCTTGCATCATGCGGTCCTCGCGGGGCTGGCATTGGCGGTCATCTTCGATGCGAAGTGGTGGTTTGATGAGCGCTATCGCAGCGGGGATTTGCGCGTCACGTTTCTTTCGGTGGGCGAGGGCGATGCCGCGGTGGTGCAGTTTCCCGGCAAGCGCGCGATGGTGATCGATGGTGGTCCCGCGTGGCGCGATTTCGACCTCGGCGAGCGGGTAGTCGCGCGATATTTGTGGGCGCGGAAAATTCTGCACGTCGATTGGGTCGCGCTCAGTCATCCCGATCAGGACCATTTTGGTGGACTGGATTTCATCGCGCGCAATTTCTCTCCGAATGAGTTCTGGAATGTCGCGGTCGAAAATCATGACACTTCCTACCAGCAGCTTCTCGCGACCCTGAATGAGCTGAAAATTCCGATCCGGCAAATCGACGCCAAATCATCGGCAAGAGACATCGAGGGCGTGCACCTGGTGGCGATGAATCCGCGGCTGGGAGCCTCAACCAGCCGCAATAACGCCTCGATGGTGTTGCGCCTCGAATATCGCGGAACCTCGTTTCTGTTCACCGGGGATCTCGAAGCCTCGGGCGAGGCCGCGCTGCTGGTTTCATCGCGGAATCTTCGGTCGACGATTCTCAAAGTGCCGCATCACGGCAGTCACACGTCTTCCTCGGCGGCTTTCGTCGCGGCGTCGCGCCCGCAAGTCGCGGTGATTTCGCTGGGCTATCGCAACCGTTTCCATTTTCCGGCGCCGGAGGTGGTGGACCGCTATCACTCGCTGGGAGCCCGCATTATGCGAACCGACGACGACGGCGCCATCGAAGCGGAGGTCGGGGTGGCCGGTAACCTGGTTCGTGGTAATCGAAATTTCGCCCGCTGACGCTGGATTTTTTCCGTCAGAGCGCTCATGAATAACGGGCAGGTCGAAAAACTATCCTGTGGGGAAGGAGACAGATTACTGATGAAACGGATATCGATGCTCATTTGCTGTGTGGCAGTCCTGGCGCTCGGGGCAACAATGGCGGCGGCCGACCAGTCTTCCAGCGTGGAGGAAGCCTTCGTCGACGCGTTGGGCTCGTGCGGAGGTTCGAGCAAGGTCAGCTCGCTCCTGGCGACTACCAAGGACCCGGGCCTTATGCGGGCGCTACGCTACGCGATAATCGTCGAGGGTGCCGATGATGCCGCCGCAGTTCCGGGCTCCGACAAAGGCCACAGCGACTGTATCCGCAAAGAATTGCGGGCGCGTGGCGTAACCACTTCGCAGCTCGAAGTGATTCCGGACTGCGTTGCGAACGACTGGCCGGAGCCGCTGGATAACCTCGGCACGTGCGTGGTGCATCGCGCCAAACTTACGGGCGGTAGCGCAGCTTCAAATTAGATAGGTAGTTTCGGCTACGGATATGAGGGATGACGCGATTTTGCGTCGTCCCTCTTTGCTTATCGGCGGTGTCTCGGTGGCTGACGCACCAGTCAGAAACCGTAACCGAATGGTGAAGGCATGGGATTGCCCGAATTAGGGCTGCGCAGGCGCCTCGAGTTCTGCCGATTGCGCATCGCATGCCTCTGGTTACGGCGCTGATGCCGCTCGTTATGTCGCTGCAGAGCCCATAACGCGAGCATCATCGCACCCATGACGGCTGGGTTCATTTGGGAAGAAGGTCCGGTAGGCGCGCCATAGTAGCCTTGTCCTCCCTGACCGTTATACGAGCCTCGAGGAGCATACCCTCGGTCGCGAGGCTGTCCCTGGCGCACATAGTCATCCAGCGACCCGACATTGGGAGGCACCCCATCGTCATCTGCTATTGCGCGGTCGACAGGAAACGCCATCATGCTGACGGCCAAGATAGTGGCGATTGCTAACAACCGGCAGGCTGAAAATTTACGCACGGGGCAAACCTCGCGTCTCGCGCATCTGGCTATACGCTATTAATACGTACGGATTGCCAAATCGTTTACAGATCATGGTTGAAAATCGTCTTATGTGGCCAGAAGGATCCCTCGCCGGCACAGAGAGGTCGGTTGACGACCTGACACCGGCTGTGGGAAACTCCCATTCCACAGACGGCTGCAAGTCATGCAGTTCGTCTCCAATTATCTCGACATTTTTTTAGCCTCGGAGGCAGCGTATGGCTGAGCAAGCCCAGGAAACTGTTGATACTTCACCGCAACCGATTCTTCCGTTCCTTGAACTCGGTTCCAGCCCGCATCTGCGCGGTTTCAAATGCGTTTGTGGCGCGGCCTACCTCGACGTCAAACGCGTCGCGTGCTCGAAGTGCGGCGAGCAGAACAAATTCTCTCCCATCAAGCTTTCCAACAAGGGCAAGGTTTACGTCTTCTCCGTCGTTCATCAGTCCTTCCCCGGCATCAAGACTCCCTATATCACCGCGATCGTTGACCTGCCCGAGGGCGTTAGCGTGAAGGCGAACCTGCTCGATGTCGACCCGGAGCAGGCGCAGAAGGAACCCAAAAAGATTTTCGACATGCCGGTCGATATGGTTACCTTCACCGCAGCCAAGGATCGCAAGGGCCGCGATGTGGTAGGATTCGGATACAAACCGAGCAAGAACTAGCGAGAACCAAGGCGTTGCAGCTTTTTAAAATTCCAACGACGGACCTGGCCGCGCGCCACGCCGTCAGGAGGGTCTGAAAATGAGAAATGTTTATGTCCTCGGAACGGGCATGCTGAAGTTCGGACGCTATCCCGAGAAGACGGTCCCCGAGCTTGGCGGCGATGCGGTTGAGCTCGCGCTCAAGGATGCCGGCATCAAGATTCAGGATGTCGAGATGTTTGCCTGCGGCAACCTGTACCAGTCTAATGCGATGGTCGGGCAGCGCATCCTGCAGCAAGTCGGCCAGACCGGCATCCCCGTCATCAACGTCTCCAATGCATGCGCGACCGGATCGACCGCGTTCCGTGAGGCATATATGTCGATTGCCGCCGGAATGTACGACTGCGCAATGGCGGTTGGCGTCGAGCAGATGGGCAAGCAGGGGCTCCTCGGCGGCGGAGGCGGTGGAACCGATCCGGCGTACTCGACCGAGGGCAAGATAGGCTCGGGGCTAATGCCTGCGGTGTTCGGCCAAGCCGGCATCGAACACATGCGCAATTACGGAACCAAGATGGAGCACTTCGCCAAGATTTCGGTGAAGTCCCATAAGCATGCGACCAAGAATCCGTTCTCACAGTATCGCAACGAGGTCACCCTCGAAGACGTGATGAATGCCCGCATGGTCGCATATCCCAACACTTTGTATATGTGTTGCCCGACCGGCGATGGCGCGGCGGCTGCGATCCTGGTTTCCGAGGACAAGCTGAAGCAGTGGGCCGGCGGTCGCAAGCGCCCCCGCGTCGCAGCTTCGATTTTGACCTCGGACCCGTATACCGATCGCGATCTGACGCTTCCCGATGTCAGCACCCTCACCCAGCGCGCCTCGAAGAAGGCTTACGAGACCGCCGGCATCGGACCCAAGGACATCGATCTGACCGAACTGCATGACTGCTTCGCCACCGCAGAACTGGTTCACTACGAGAATCTGTTCCTGACCGAGAAGGGCACGGCGGGCGAGTTCATCGACAAGAAGGGCGGCGTGCATCCCGACCTCGGCGGATTCAGCCCGGTTAACGCTTCGGGCGGACTGCTTAGCAAAGGTCATCCGTTGGGCGCGACCGGCGTGGCCAACATCTGCGAAGTCGTGTGGCATCTGACCGAAGATGAGCGCGCGAAGGATCGCCAGGTGAAAGGCGCGAAGGCCGGCCAGGCCCACGTTATCGGCTTGGGCTCCGCGTGCACGATCCATATCCTGACGGTGTAGGATCGAAATCGCTCTAAACGGCATCTGATGGAGGGCCGCTTTCGGGCGGCCCTTCCTTTTTGTGGCTAGCTAGATAGCTGAAGTATTACTTTAGATAGAATATGAGTACGCATTTGACACGACTGCGTGGATTTCAGGATTGGATCGGTCCCAGCGCCGAGGCGCTCAGCCTCGTCGAAAAAACCTTCAGCTCTATCGCGCAGCGTCACGGATTCCATGAGATTCGGATCCCGACCGTCGAGCGCGTGGAGCTCTACGCGCGCTCCAGCGGCGATACTTCCGACATCGTCGAGAAGCAGATGTACACCTTCAGCGATCACGACGAAGCCGCGACTACTATCGCGTTGCGGCCGGAGGGGACGCCGGGAGTCGTGCGCGCCTACATCGAGGCAGGGCTCGATCGCAGTGACCCCGAGCAGCGGCTTTACTATGCCGGTGCGATGTTCCGTCGCGAGCGTCCGCAGAAGGGCCGCTATCGGCAGTTTTTCCAGTTCGGCGTCGAGGTATTCGGGCGCGCCGACGCGGCATGCGACGCCGAAGTCATCTTGATGATCGAGGAATTGCAGCGTGATCTGGGCGTTGAGTTCCGCTTCGAGATCAACTCGATTGGCGATGGTCAGTGCCGCCCGCAATTTCGTGATGCGGTCTACCAATGGGGCAAGGAACACTACGACCAGCTCTGCGCGGACTGCAAAAATCGACTGGAGCGCAATCCGCTGCGCCTGCTCGATTGCAAAACCGATGTCGCGCTGGTTGAGCACGCGCCCAAGAGCGCCGATTATCTTTGCGAACCGTGCAAGACGCACTTCGCGCAGGTCAAGGCTCTGCTCACGGCAGGTGGTGTGAAGTTCGTCGAGAATCCACGCCTCGTGCGAGGCCTCGACTACTATACGCGCACCACCTTCGAGGTAATTGCGACCGGATTGGGTTCGCAGAGCACCGTGGTTGCCGGAGGTCGTTACGACGGCCTCATCGAGGCTCTGGGCGGCGCATCGGTGCCCGGAATCGGATTCGGATGCGGTTTGGAACGGGTCGCGCTCGCGCTCGAAGCCGCAGGGAAGCTGCTCATCGAAAAGACCGACGCAGCGATCATCGCCATGGGCGACGCGGCGGCTGTGAAAGCTATTACCATCGCGCGCGCGATGCGCGACAGCGGATTGAGCGTCGAGATGTTTTCCCCGCAGCGCAAGCTGAAGGCGCTGCTGTCACGCGCGAACAAAATCGGCGCGCGCTATGCGGTCATCATCGGCGAGAATGAGATCGCGAAGGGCGTGGTGGTCTTGCGCGATCTTTCGGCCTCGACCCAGCGCGAGATCTCCGAGGCAGCGGTTTCAGAAGCGATACGCTCGTAGGTTTGTGTAAGGAGTCGTCACTCGCCGACGATTTCGGTGAGGCCGTCGATGATTTGCGAAACTTCCTCCGCGCTAGCGTGGCCAAGCCGTTTGCCGATTCCTTGAATTGAGAGCGTACGAATCTGACTGATTTTTGCCCACGATTTTTTGGGAAGCCCTTTAGCGCGAAGTTCCAAGGTCAGCGGAAAGCCGGCTCGCTGCGGTTGGCTACTCAGGGCTATCGCGATGACGGTATCGGACCTTTCGTTGAACACGTCATGGCTGATCACCAAAACCGGTCGGCGACCCGCCTGTTCGCGCCCTATAATCGGATCGAGATCCGCCCAAACAATATCGCCTCTCAGTATGCGGGCCATTCTTTGAGATCCCGAGCGAGGCCCTCATCGGCGAGCGCCCGCTCTTCCTTGGGATCGAGCTTGGCGCATTCTCTGGCCAGTCTGGTTCGGTCGAAGCGGTCGAGTTTCTCGCGGACCGCATCGCCTATTGCCTTGCTGCGGTTCGGAAAGACGCGCCGACCGACCAGCGAATCGACCCGCTTCAGCAGAGTACCGTCGATTGTTATCGCGACCTTGACCGTGGCCATGGTATGACAATAGGTAATACCACTAAGAGAGGCAACGGCCTTGAACAAACGCCTCGCAACTCCCGCGCGAGGACTATTTCTTGGATGCGATTCCCCAGCTATTCTGCAAGGCTCTAACATCGATGGCTGAAAAAACTTATACGCCGCTGCCCCCGTGGCAGCGCACTGATTACTGCGGCGCGCTGCGCGGCTCCGATGCCGGCCGCGAGGTCGCGCTGTTCGGATGGGTTAACTCGCGCCGCGATCATGGCGGGCTCATCTTCGTTGATCTCCGCGATCGCGAGGGGATCGTCCAACTTGTCTTCAATCCCGCCCACGATGCGGTCGCGCACGAGGTCGCGGGTGCTGTGCGATCGGAATTTTTTCTCGCGGCGAAGGGCAAGGTCGTGCGCCGCGCCGAGGGTACCGTGAACGCGGATTTACCCACCGGCGAGATCGAAGTCGCGGTCTCCGAATGCGAGGTGCTCAACTCGTCTCCGCCGCCACCGATCTCGATTGGCGAGGGCGAAGCCGCGGCCGAGGATTTGCGCCTTAAGTATCGCTACCTCGATTTGCGCCGTCCCGAGATGCAGCGCAACATTCGCCGCCGCCATCGCGCGGTCAAGGCGGTGCGCGACTACCTCGACGAGCAGGGCTTCATCGAGGTCGAAACTCCGATCCTTTTCAAATCGACGCCGGAGGGCGCGCGCGACTATCTCGTCCCGAGTCGGGTCAATCCCGGCAAGTTCTACGCGCTGCCGCAATCGCCGCAGCTTTTGAAACAGCTTCTGATGGTCGGTGGGTTCGATCGGTATTTTCAAATTGCGCGATGCTTCCGCGATGAGGATTTGCGCGCTAACCGCCAGCCCGAATTCACCCAGATCGACCTCGAGATGACCTGCCCCCGCCCCGAGGACATTATGGGCGTGGCGGAAGGCATGATTGCGGCAGCGTTCCAAAAGGTGCTCGACCTCGATTTGAAACCGCCATTTCCGCGCATGCGATACGCCGAGGCAATCGAGCGTTTTGGGGTCGACAAGCCCGACCTCCGCTTCGGCATGGAACTCAAGAATCTCGGCACTGCTTTCGGCGGCACTTCATTCAAGGTTTTTGCCGAAGTGCTGGCGCGCGGTGAAAGCATTTATGGAATCGTCGTGCCGGGCACTCATCAGCTGAGCCGCAAGGACCTCGACACCATGGTCGAGGAGCTGAAAGCGCGCCACGGACTCGGGTTAGCGTGGATCAAAGCGAACCCCGACGGATGGCAGGGGCCGATTTCAAAGTATGTAGGCGAGTCAGAAAAGAGCCTGGCCGCGGGGATTGCCGATCTGAAAACCGGGGACACCATGCTGATGGTCGCGGGCGATGCCGATAAGGTCAGGCCGATCCTCGGCGACATTCGCCTGCAACTCGGCGCGCGATTCAAGCTGCGCGAGACCGGTGAGCGCAAGTTTCTGTGGGTGGTTGATTTTCCGATGTTCGAGTACAACGCCGAGGAGAAACGCCTCTTCGCCGTCAATCACCCGTTTACGGCGCCCAACCCTGACGACCTCAAACTGCTGGATTCGGAACCCCTCAAAGCTCGCGCACTCGCATATGACATGGTGCTCAATGGCGAGGAGTTGGGTGGCGGTTCGATTCGTATTCATAGCCGTGAGCTGCAGCTCAAAGCGCTGGAATTGCTGGGACTCACCCGCGAAGAAGCCCTCGATCGTTTCGGCTTTCTTATCGAAGCGCTCACCTACGGCGCGCCGCCGCATGGCGGGATCGCTTTTGGCGTGGACCGTCTTATAATGATGCTGTGCGGAACGGAATCGATTCGCGATGTGATCGCTTTTCCAAAAACGCAGAAAGCCGTCGATCTCATGAGCGGCGCGCCCTCCGAAGTCAGTCCGCGACAGCTCAAGGAGCTCTCGATAAAGGTGACACTATGAACCCGCGGCGTCTCGGGCTTCGAGTGACAGGTTCCGCAGTTGCCATCACGATGCTGCTCGGAATCGCGGCATGCGTCGCGCCCGAGATGTACTCTGCCGCCGATAGTACTGTTCAGGCCGTCAAGGGATTCGTCCCGTCCGGCGACATGCAGGCCCACGCGGTGCCATCGATCAAGCAGATCAAGGTTGACTCCATCGCCGTAATGCCGGTGATCTCGTTTCCGGGAGACAACGGTGATGTGGTTGCGGACGGCGGCGCCGACGCAGTGACGGCCGAGCTTTACACGCAGGCCGCCCTCGCCGGTGGATGGGATGTGCTGCCGCAGGACGACGTCATTGCTGCAATGACCAACCTGCCACCTACCACGCCCCAGGATCTCGATCAAAATGCGATGAAGTTGGGGCATGCGCTGTCAGTTGACGGGGTCCTTTACGGGGTCCTCGAGCGATACCGCGAGCGCGAGGGCCTCGACTATGCCGCCGCATCGCCCGCTTCAGTCGCTTTTGTGCTCAAATTTGTCGATACCAAGAGCGGCCAGGTGGTATGGAATGCTAAATTCGCCAAGGCCCAGAAGGCTCTTTCCCAGAATGTCTTCGAACTCGCCAATTTTGTCCAGCATCAGGGCCGCTGGGTCCGCGCTCATGAAATCGCGCAGGATGGCGTCACCCAGGCGATTGCCAATCTCCACGGCGACCTCACCCTGACCTCCTCCAACGTCAAGCGCTTCGAAACCGGCACCTATGGCCAGCAGAAGTCCGGCCAACAGCGCTACAACACCGGCAACGGACCCACCGGGATCTACTGAGCCGTTTCCCACGGCGAGTGATATTTCATCCGCAGCGCCTCCGCGACCGCCGGATGCGTGATCTGTCCGTCGTAAGTGTTGAGGCCGTGGCGAATCGCCTTGTTGCGCTGTCCCGCCTCCAGAACCCCGTGATCCGCCAGCTCCAGCGCGTAGATCAGCGTCGCGTTGGTCAGCGCGAAGGTCGACGTATGCGGCACCATCGCCGGCATGTTGGTGACGCAGTAATGCACCACGCCATTGCGCACGTAGATCGGATTCTGATGCGTGGTCGGCTTCGAGGTCTCCGAAATCCCGCCCTGATCGATCGATAGATCCACCAGCACCGCTCCCGGCTTCATCCGCGCTACCATTTTCGCGGTTACCAGGCGCGGCGCGCGCGCCCCGGTCACCAGCACCGATCCGATGACGAGGTCGGCCGCCACGATTTCCTCCTCCAGCGTCGCGCGCGTCGACATCACGGTCATCGCCGAGCCGCCGAGGATGTCGTTGAGGTAGCGCAACCTGATCGGATTGTTGTCGAGGATACTGACCTCGGCGCCCACCCCGGCCGCCACCCGGCACGCGTTGAGCCCCGCGATGCCGCCGCCGATCACGGCCACCTTGCCCGAGCGTACGCCCGGCGCGCCGCTCAGCAGCACCCCGCGCCCGCCATTGCGCGATTGCAGGCACCACGAGCCGACCTGGATCGCGATGCGTCCCGCGACCTCGCTCATCGGCGCGAGCAGCGGAAGACTGCGATCTTCCAACTCGATGGTTTCATAGCCGAGGCCGGTGACCTCGCGCTTCAGCATCTCGCGCGCGAGTTGCGGGTCCGCCGCGAGGTGCAGGTAGGTGAAGATGATCAGGCCCGGGCGAAAAAAACGATACTCCGCGGCCTGCGGTTCCTTGACCTTGAGGATCAGTTCGGCGCGCTTCCACACCATCGCGGCGGCTGCCACGATGGTCGCCCCGGCCGCGCGATATTCCTGGTCCGAGAACCCGCTGCCCACGCCCGCGCCGCGCTGAATCACCACGCGATGGCCATGGCTGAGGAATGCGGCCACGCCGGCCGGCGTGAGTGAGACGCGCCGCTCGTCAGCTTTTATTTCGGTTGGAATTCCGACGATCATAACTCCTCCCTGCCCGCGCTGGCGCTGGAGCGGAGTTGCTAACCGCCGCGCGCCCCGCTTTACAGATCCAAGCTAGCTGTCCAATCGCGCATGATCATCCTCGAATCGCACCCATAGTCGGCACCGATCCGGTTTCCTGGTAGGCGGCGTTCGCGAAAGGGATTATCGGGGAGCAGACTACAAACAGGATTGTGCGATGATTCCGGTCGGTCGAATTCAAAATCGAGTCACAGGCCGAGCGCTAAAGCCGCGTCGGAGGAGCGTCCGTTAAGAGGCTTCCGGCTTCGGTTCCCTCGCCCTGCGTCTGGCTTTGCTGTTCGGCTTCCTTGGCCATACGGCGTGGGTAGGACCGCTGCTTTTGCGCGCGGTAATGCGGGTGCGTCTTTTCGTGGTAGTCGCCGACTTGCGGCAGAAGAAGGACAAAATTTTCTGTGCTTGTCTGCTCATTGGTTCCATCCTGACGCGGGCGACGGTAAACGCGGACGTGGCCTCGCTCCAATATCGATCAGGCAGCATATGCTTTTGTATTGTGGCGGCTCGCCCGCCTCGTACGCCTTACGGTCGTACTTTTTGTCCGCTACTAGGTTCGACACATTCTCAAGGTGCCCATCGTGTGAAAGTGCATCCGCCAATTTCTGGATAAAATCCCGTTCCCAATATGGACCGCTTATCTGGACACCGACAGAATGCGGGTATCCGACGAATTTTTCATTGCGTTCGTCCAACCCGCCGATTGCCGGTTTAGCTTTTACCAATGCGGCAATTATATCGTCGCCGAGCGCGTACCCTTCGGGGTCTCCGGGCGTAGACCGAATGCGCACTCTTCGCCCGTCGAACCCGCTGATTGATTTCGCTATTGAACGTTGCTCATCGGCGCTCAGACTTCGCCACGAAAATTCTGCTTGCATGTTGGCTATCTCGCGTCTATGGGCAGTCTCAATCATTCCAGCGGTGACAATTACGCCCACACCGCCAACGAGTTCGACAGCCAACCCGACAACGACGAGAAAACTGCCGAACTGTTTCGTTTGCGTCTCGACTTCGATGGTCGCCGAATGGATTTTTCGCTTCGCAACATCAAATACTTCCGGCCCGTATTCTAAGAACGCGCCAACGAGTACCGCTATCGTGCCGACTGCGGCGACAATTTCCCAAATAAAGTTCCATGTGTCCACTGACGATACAGACGATCACGAATATCGAGCGCTGGCGTTCGTCAATGTCTGTCTACTGGTCACGGCCATCGTCTTAATCCTGATGATGCTCGTTCGGACGATTTCGTTTCTGCGCAAATGAACACCTCAATTGACTCGTTGTCTCAGTAGCAAGTTACTGCTTTGCTGCGTTCGCGTGAAGTGGGCTACCATGGCTCTCATGCCGGATACCCACTCTTTGATCGAAGCGGCGGCGCTGTCTGGTGGTGCAATCGCCGTAGCTCAATGGCTCGTAAATTTGTGTTTTCAGATACGCAGCAATTCATTCGCCAAGCGAGCCGCGATTGCCGCAGAAGAGCAGGCAGAGATTCTCAAAGAGCAACAAAAGACGGCGGTCGGAGATAATCCGATGGCTGTTCAATCGTTGCGCCCCATCCTTCCCAAGGCCACAACGCTCTACAGAACCCGTTGGATGCCGCTGATCTGTATTGGGATCTTCGCGATCATTTCATTGGGCTTGTCCGGTTATGTTTACAACCAGAACACAGATTCTCAGGAGCAAATTGACAAACTAAGGGGCGAGCGTGACTATGCCGAAGCCAGATTTGATGACCTGACAGCTTACCGCCGCGACGTAGGAACGCGAATCGACGCCATTGAGCAGCATCAGTTGCCCGCGATGTCTGAACAGATTGGCAAATCATTATCCGACTACCGCCAGGCGGTTCTTGAATCGGAAGCTGCAAAGGAAAGGTCGGATTCCGATAACGCTCAGATGAAAGCGCAACTGAAGGACTGCGAGAAGGGACCAGCCGTCAGCACATTTAATTGCCAGCGGTACGTTGGCCAAGGATGGGCCAACGTCAATTCTGGCGCTAAGGCGGAAACTGCTCACCGCAAAGAAGTTGAAGCGAGCAAACAGTTTGCGGTCATATTGAACCCGCTAACTGCGCAACTTGATTCGCTGCGCTAACGGTAACTCCAATTGAACAGGTTCGCTGGCGTCGTCTCAGTTAGCTAAGACATTCGCCAGTGTTCGTGTCTCAGCACCCTGCTATGGCTTTCCCGAAGATATCGGGGTTCTTCATCAGATGCCGCATACTTCCTTCGCGAGCGCCCACCACCGTTTTGTTGATCCGGGCGCCAACTCGGAATCATCCGGCACGCGGCAGTCAAGAGGTTGCGGAATTTCCCCCACGAGATTCGTGCCGCGAGGAACTTGACAAGCGAAATCCTGCCGCGCTTCATGTTTCATAGCGGTGGTCGCGCCGGTGGGATGCCGCGGCCGACCAGAGTTTGACGGCGGGGGCTGCGATCGCGTCGGAGGAGTCATGGAGATCCCCAAGGGGCTCAAATACTCGAAAGAACATGAATGGGTTGCCACCGAGGATACCGTGGCAACCGTCGGCATCACCGATCATGCCCAGGAACAACTCGGCGAGATTGTCTACATCGAGTTGCCCGCGGTGGGCGACAAGATCAGCAAGGACGATCCCTTCGGCGTGGTCGAATCGGTCAAGGCGGTTTCCGACATCTACGCGCCGGTCAGCGGCACCGTGATCGAGGTCAACGAGGACCTCCCGGAAAGCCCCGAGGTCGTCAACGAGGACCCTTACGGCGACGGATGGCTGGTCAAGGTGCAGATGAACGATCCCACCGACCTCGACGATCTGATGGACAACAACGAGTACGAAGAGCTGATCGCGCGCGAGAAAGAATGAGTGATTGCTACGAGCCGGCCTGGCTGGTTTGCGGAGTTCCCGGCGCCGCCGCCCGCGCAACCGCGACCGCAACATGATGCACGTCGCGCGGCGGATCGATGAAGACCATCAGGAACGGCGCCGCCTGTCCGGGATCGAGCTTGAAGGCGCTGGGCGGCGCCAGCTTCTGCAGAAATTCCAACTCGTGCGGCGTCATCTCACCGATCATCCGGGGTGACAGCGTCGTCCCGCAATAAACCGCCGAGCGCGCGAGGTCGTGCTGCTCGGCATCCAGCAGACGCACGCCGATCTGAACCGTATGAAAGGCCATCGGCGCATGGTTTTTAACCACGCCCGTGATCACCAGCGCGGTGTGGCCGCCTTTCATGGTTTGATAGTTCGACTGCACCTCGGCGACGCTAAGCAGATTTTCCAGCACCACCGGTTGTTCGAATTCGCCCCCGATGACCGGCATCCGCCGCAGCAGCTCGGCGCTCGCCGACGGAATTCCATGGATGATGCCGGTCAAGACCAGGAACACCACCGCGACCATCAGAAACACTCCGAGGAAGGAGCGCGCCGAACGAAATTCCGCATGTTCGAGGTAAGCGCGATCATCGGGCAACGCCGCTGACTCCTCGATCGGTGCCATCGCGGCATACTGCGGGATGGTTCCGCGCCCGATCGGTGCCGGCTCGCCGCGGCTGAATTCGGGATCCAGCTCGCCACTGCCAAATCCGGAATGGCGAAGGGGCGGCGGCTCGGCGGCGTCATCGTCGCCGACACTCCAGCGTTGCGCGGCCGTGGGCGCGTCATCGTCGCCGGGGTCGTCGCCGAGTTCGGTCGCCTGCTCGTCATTAAAATCGAACTCGAGATTCTCGCCCTCGTCATCAGCCTGGGTATGCTTTACTGCGCGCGCAGTTGGCGGCGTCGGCGGTTCCGGTGGCCGTGGCGATGGTGGCTCCGGGACGAGGTTCGATTTGGGCGTTTCCACCGCGGCCTTCATCCGCGCCACCGAGTCGGCATCAATCGGTGAACTGGGTGCCAGCGGGCTCTTCGATGGCGGCGGTTCGGGGTTGCGGTCGAACACCGTCGGACGCTGATTCCTGATATATGGCTTTATCGGCGTCGCCTTGGGCGCGGCCTCGGCCGCAGGCTTGGCGAGCGCGCTTTGCTCCTCCGCCGCGATTGTTTTGGGCGCCTCGACCGGGTCTTCCGGCTTGGCAGTCGCGGGCGGCGGGGTCGCCGATTTGGGATTGCCGCGCGGGGTTGCTGGGCGCGGCGCCTGCGGTTTGGATGAAGGCTCGGCGGAAACCTTCTTCGCGGTCAGCGGATCGGTGGTGAAGACATGGCCGCAGCGGGAACATTTGAAGGTCGGCGTGTCGGCCGGCAGAACTCGCTCGTCGATACGGTATCGGGTATGACAACTGGAACATTGGATTTCGATCATCGCCACCGCCCTTCACCCCCGTCTCAAATTACCATACGAGGCCGGGACGCGCAGCTTTTCGCGGTCGCCCATTGATGCGCATCGCGCTCCTCACGCGGCGCTTCGACCCCCATGGCGGCGGCACCGAACGCGACCTGATTGTCACCGCCCAATGCCTCCGCGCGGCCGGCCATGAGATTACGATTTTCGCGCGCGAGGTGCGGGGACCATCGCGCGATTTCAAGGTGGTGCCGGTCGGAGGCTTCGCCTTGGGACGCACCGCGGGATTGCTGTCATTTGCATATGGCGCCCCCCAAGCGGCGCGCCGCGACGGCGCCGACCTGGTGCTGAGCTTCGCGCGGACCATCGGCGCCGACGCGATGCGCTCGGGCGGCAGCGCTCACCTCAGCTACCTGCGCGCCGCGCGGCAGTGGCGCGGGGCCCTGCAGTGGCGCGCGATGTGGGCCTCGCCGTACCATCGCGCGCAGTTGTTCATCGAGCGCCGCGGCTTTGCCTCGCCACATCTGAAGAAGGCGATCGCGGTCTCCAACCTGGTGCGCGACGATCTGATGCGCGAGTTCGGGCTGCCCGCGGACCAAGTCGTCACGCTCTACAATGGCGTGGACCTCGATCGCTTTGCGCCGGCGCGCGATGACTCGGCGCGGCGGGAAATTCGCACCTCGTTGGATATCAGCGAGGGTGCGCCGCTGGTCGCATTTGTCGGCAACGGCTTCGGCCGTAAGGGCCTCCGCTTTCTCCTCGCGGCGTGGCCGCAGGTCGGGCGCGGCGCGCATCTGATGGTGGTCGGCGCCGATCAGAACAGCCGATGGTATCAGCGCGAGGCGCTTCGGCTGGGCCTCGGCGCGCGCGTTCATTTTGCCGGTGCGATGCCCGATGTCACCCGGGTTTTTCACGCCGTCGATGCCGCGGCGCTGCCGTCGCTGTTCGAGCCATTCGGCAACGTCGTCATGGAAGCGATGGCGAGTGGGCTGCCGGTGCTGTCGAGCGCGCAATCGGGGGCAGCGGAACTGCTGCCCGCATCGATGCAACAATTCGTGGTTCGCAACCCCACTGATTCAAACGAAATAGCCGCGAAGATGAATGCGCTGCTGGACGCCGATGGCGAGCTACGCGGCATCGCGCGCGCAACCGCCGAGCATTACACCTGGCAAAGTTACGCCGACAACCTGCTCGCGATTATCTCGTCGATCGCAAAACGGTAGCGCCGCCCGCTCTATGCCTTGACCCGGTTGTCGACGGGAGCCCGCTCCGCGTTGAGCGCGTCGAGCATCCCGCGCGCGACCGCGAGCCGGCGCTCCTCGCGCGCGCGCCGCTCGGCATTGGCCCGAACGAGCGAGGCGAAGGCCAGCCGCGTCGAGGCGACGGCGTTTTTCAGCATTACCTCGAATCGCGAATGACGTTCGTGAATCATGCGGCAGCGGCCGCGCTCGCGGGCGATGCGAATAAACCTGGCGCGGCTGGCGCGCTCCGGATCGACCTCATGATAGACGACCGCGTTGGGCGAGTAGCCGATGCGATAGCCCGCGCGCCGCAGCCGCGCCGACATTTCGGTTTCCTCTTCGTGGCCCGCGGCGCCGGGGCCCAGTCGCTCATCAAACGGCCCGACCACGCGCAACGCTTCGGCGAGGAACGCCATGTTCGCGCCCAGCACTCCGCGCACTTCGACAATCTCATCGCCATGGTCGACCAGCGGCAGATCGAGATAGACCCAGTTCACCCCGGCGATCTTATGCGGGTCCTCGAGCGGCAGGATGCGGCCCTTCATCGCGGCAAATTTCGGATGGTAGGTGAAAAAGCGCTCGACCTGGTCGACATAATCCTTCGCCACCATCAGGTCGTCGTCGAGAAAGATCAGGATCTCGCCGGTGGCGCGCTTGATCGCGAGATTTTGCACGCGGCACTTGCCCGGATTGGGATCGTGAATATGCGCGGTGACGGCATCCGCATCGGCCAGCCGGGCCGGCGCCGGGGTGCCATTTTCCGCGACGATAAGCTCCGACCGCGAGCGCCCGAGCTGCGGCTTGAGCGAGGCGATCAGGCGCGCGAGCGATTCAGGCCGCGCGTGAGTCGCGATGATGATCGATAACTTCACCCACCCCCACCTTGCGAAATCGCATCACAATATTTTCATTGAGCAAACAATCGGCGCTGGTCATCAAGCGGTACAGGTCGCGATTGATTTTGTTTTGCGCGGGATCGGCGACCGCTCGGACATAGAAGAAAAGCGAGAACGCCGCAATCGGAAGATACATCAGGCCCGCCAGGACCCGCGTCTTCAGCTTGCGCCTGCTGCGCCCGAGCGCGTCGAGATGGAGCCCGAACCCATGCGCCATCCAATGGAAATCGTTGAGGCCCATCACGTGCCAGTTGCGCCCGTCCTCGACGCGATAATGATAGGGCAGGGGAGCGCGGCGTCCCTTGTAAAACCCGCTGAGCAAATAATGCAGACGCGAAGTCACATTGAGGCGGTTGGGGGTGGAGAGAATCGCAACCCCATCGGGCCGCATGACGCGGGCGATCTCGCGCAGGATATGCGGGATGTCCGCCAGATGCTCGACCACCTCGAGCATCATGACCAGGTCGAAGGTACTCGAGCGAAATGGCAGGTCATGGTTGAGGTTGACCGCGGTCCATCCTTTGCGTCGCGGATGATACTCGGTGGGAAATACGCGCCATCGACGGTCCTCGAGCATCCGCGTCGACAGGCCGTCGCCCGCGCTGATATCCAGCGCGAGGCCCGGCTCGACCTCGCTCGGGATGAGCTCGACGGCTCCACGGACACGCTCGCTCATATGGTGGGAGACAGTCTAGCAGGTGTGAATGTGATCGCGATCGGGGTAGTGGCCTAATTTGAAATCCCGCCCATGGTGACGCCTCTTGCGCAATCTGCCAAGATGGCTTCATGCGTAAGGGGACACGGAAGCAAAAATCCGAGGATATAAATCAGATAGCGGCGTGGCTGGTTCGCGAGACTACCGGGAAAGACGAAGAACTGGCGTCGCTATCGCTCGATCAGATCAAAGAGGCTGCGCGGGCCTATTCCGTCGCATTGGGACGTATCGGCGGCAAGAAGGGCGGGATCGCAAGAGCCGCCAATATGACCAAGGAACAGCGACGGGAGAGCGCCAGCAAAGCCGCTCGGACGCGATGGGCGCGACGCGAGGAATGATTTACCAGTGAGCGGGCTTGTGAATCTTTTCGCCAGCAAGCCCGATGATAGGGTCAGGAAATTGAGAAGCCGCTAGGTCCGGTTTCGTTATATGGCGGACGAAACTTGCGACTTGCTTTAGTCCTTCAGGGATATCGCCATCCGGGCAAAGTATGCCGACAGGCAGGCCGAGTTCTTTGGTCACGATGCGGATCGGCTCACATAAATCTGTGTCTTTCGAGATCACTACTCCGACGTCGAAAAATCCTCTGAAACCATCGCGAATCAAGTGCGACGCCAGATTCACGTCCGATCCCTTTTCTTCTGTCGTGTGCACCTCAACGTACGGAGAACCATATGCGGGGGGATTTACTAGCGGACGGATGATTTTCTTTGGAAGAAACCTTCCGTAGTAGATGGACAATCCTGGTGTCGTTTTTAGTGCTCTCAAATATGCGGCCTGCCTATTTGGTTCTTGAGGATCACGTCTCCCGGAAACTCGTGCGGTATAGTATTTGATCTCTCGAATGTCGCTGTCCGGATCAAGGATACGTTTGGCGAGTGCATAGAGACTCAGCCACTTGTGTGGCTTTTGAGCGAGCGCTCGGTAGTACAGGTTGAACCCGTCTACGTAAACGAAAGTGCGTTTAGCCACGGTCAAAACAAAGGCCGCAAGGAGCGTGAGCTTCTGCGGCCTTTGAGCCAGCAGCTAAGCTACTGGCGGGTATTTCGTGACGATATCGGGCGCTAAAGAAGCATGTCAACAGCGATCCTCCCTGTCCAAGATGACCCCAAGGCCGCTGACGACGAAACTTTTCATAGATACACATAGCAATGCTCATCATTTCAATGCTCGCCAAACCGTCAAAGTCGGAAGTCCTAAGATTTTCCCGATTTGTCCGAAGTTTTTGCCTTCGCCCAGTAATTTTTTCATCTCTGCAATTTGTTCATCTGAGGGCTTCGTAGGCAACGCTCTCGGGTTCGGTTTAGGGGATTCTGATTTAGGTTCATCCTTCACGATCTTGCGTCGTGGTCGCTTCTGGGGCCTTTTGCTTTTGATGTTCGCTTCGACCTTTTCTTTCCGCATTCCCGGGTACCACTCAGCCAGACCCCATTTTCCTTGGGTTGGCTGAACAAGGTCGCCATCCGTTCGCTTAATCCGCGTGAGCGTCGCACTTACGGTACTCGTAAGGTCTTTCGCGGAAGTCAGAAGCCCACCTTCTCTGAGCTTCTGCGCTAAGTCCGTCAAGCCCAGCGGTTGTTTCGTGATTTTAAGGCAGGCGCGGATAGCATCGGGGATTGTCATGCCAAAAAACGCATCACTCCTGATCTCGCCCGGGCCGCCTGTTCGATCTGGAATTGACCCGAAACTCGAATCAATCTGATTGTCGCCGCCCTTAAAACTAATCCATTGCTCTAGGGAACTAATAGCGCCGTCCAAAGTGCTGCGCTTGGCTTTTAAGTCAGTGAGTACCGCCATGTAATCGATCTCATTCGCCATCGAATTGCCTCCACGAATTCCGATTGCTATAAAAGCAAACGGGAATGTGCGAAATACCCGAAGCGGGCGTACCCGCTCCGGGGTTGAGTGCCGGTTTAATCCGGCGTCACGCTATCATCGCACGACCTCCCGCTGTGGCGGGCGGTCTAGGTTTATTACTCTTGCCGGAGTGGACCTAGCACCGCCCTTCCATTTTACTAAATTCATATATACCGCTGACGTAGCGCTCGCAAGTGGTTACGTCGCACACATCTAAACGCCATCCACGGAGTAAGATCACTCAAATCCTCGTCGCCATAGGGCGCACCCTGCGAATACTAGTGCTAACTCGACAAATGCGTAAGGCCCTACGCTTAATAACAATATGTACACGTTAACCCCCGAACAGCAATGTCACGCGATCGCTGCCCTAGTTGAGGGAAATCGCATCCGCAGCGTTGAGCGGATGACTGGGATTCATCGCGACACAATCATGCGCTTGATGGTTCGTGTAGGAAATGGCTGCGCCGCGTTAATGGATCGCACCATGATTAACCTGAACTGCCAACGCTAGTAGATCGATGAATTGTGGGCGTTTGTGGGAATGAAACAGAAACGCGCGTCTCAAGTTGCGGATCGTGGCGAGTCTGGCGATGCCTACACATTCGTCGCGCTGGACGCGGATACGAAGCTGGTTCCGTGTTTCCGCGTCGGGCGTCGCACATGGCCCGATAGTGATGCTTTCATTCGCGATCTGCGCTCGCGCGTCAATGGTCGTGTACAAATCACCACGGATGCGTTTGCGGCCTATTATCCGGCCATCAGGGAGGCTTTTAGCGGGCGAGTGGACTACGGCACATCAAACCAAAGTATTCGCGTCGGAATTGAACACGGGACGCGGGCGTTACTCGCCTCCGAACCTGATCGAATCCGAAACGGAGGTACTTATAGGAAATCCCGACGAAGCGAATATCTCGAAAAGTTTTGTCGAGCGCCAGAATCTATCGGTGCGGATGGAATGCCGACGATTCACGCGCCTGACCAACGCATTCAGCAAGAAGCTCGCGAACCTCAAAGCATCGGTTGCGCTGCACTACGCACACTACAATTTTGTGCGCCTGCATCGTACACTTAGAATGACGCCAGCGATGGCTGCGGGCGTTGCTGATCACATTTGGTCGGTTCAGGAATTGATCGATTGCACGCAAACAGGGAGAGATGCAGCAGCATGAGCGCCGAGGATAAGTTCGTCACTGAAAGCGCCCGCCAGAGTGGTTTCTACTATTGTGCGGAATGCCAATTAGTATGGTTTGGCCGACCAGATCTATCCGAAAATAATTGCCCCAACGCGCCTCACGCGACGCCGCCAGCACAAGTAGCGATGTTGTGTCGCGAACACGATGCTCTCGTCACAGCGAACGATTTTGCATCGCATCTTTCGTGTCTGAAATCAAATTAGGACAGAGCCGCGACCGGGTATCGTCTTGATTTGGCGGCTGGCGCCGGATAATCCTGTTTCCTCGCGCGAGAGTGGCGGAATGGCAGACGCGCAAGGCTCAGGACCTTGTGAGCGCAAGCTCGTGGGGGTTCAAGTCCCCCCTCTCGCATAAGTCTGGAACGGCTAGCGCGCCCCACCCATCGCGCCGGCCGGGACCGTCACCGGAATCGCGGGCAACTGAGGCTGATCCTGGTAATTGTTGGCGGTTTCGCGGCCGCCCGAAGACCCGGTTTGCGAGCACGATTGCACATCGGTGAGACTGTAGCCGGTCGCCTTCGCGATATCGGCATCACTGGCCCCTCCGCGCTGCTGTTGCGAGACCTGGTCGCAATCGGCGTGAGTGCCAACCATTCCACATCCCGCGGCGAGAACCGCAAGCAGGCCAACGGCGGCAAATTTCGCTGTGTGAAAACTCATGGTGGCCTCCGAGTTTCCTTTCTACGCTCGGAAGCAGGATGAGGCGAGAGGTTATTTCGCGCGGCAGCATCGGAGCTGCCGCGCGTCAACCGCAGGTGTTGGATTGATTGGTGAGGCGATTATTGCGCGGGCGAAGGCGCCGCCGCGGGAGTAGTGGTGCTGCCACCGCCGGTGTCGAGGCCAGCGGGAATTCCATAGTCGGCAGCGTTAGGTGGTCCTCCGGTCTGGGCACCCTCCGCACCCTCGGCCCCCGTCACTGCTCCGGCGGGCGGGCATTTGGCGACCTCATCCTCGCTGACGCCCAGCGCGGATGCGATCTCACTGTTGGATCGCCCCGACTGGCTCTGCAACTTGACGATGTTGCAATCGAGATGCGAGCCCCCCAGGCTCGAACATGCCCCGAATGCGGTGGCCAGCATCAAGGCGCCGGCGCCCAGCAATATCCCCGTTCGTCCCCTTCGCTCGATCATCAAATGCTTCTCCATTGGAGTCAGGTTTTAAGCGACTTCGGCAAGGCGATCGGCACGATATTATTAACCATCATTAAAACACAAGTGTGCGGCGGTCTTAGGTCCTAATAATGCCGTAACCAACGGGCTGCGCGGCTAATGCTCAAATTCCGCCGCCTTCGTTGAAGGCCTCGCTGCGCGCCTGCGCCTGCGCGATGTGACTCCGCGGCGGGATGTTGCGCGTGATCCATACATTGCCGCCGATCGTCGAGCCGCGCCCGATCGTGATGCGGCCCAAAATCGTCGCGCCCGCATAGATGACCACATCGTCTTCCACAATCGGATGGCGCGGGGTGCCTTTCACCAGCGCACCGTCTTCGCGGACCGGAAAACTCTTCGCGCCCAGGGTCACCGCCTGGTAGAGGCGCACTCGTTCCCCGATGACCGCCGTCTCTCCGATGACGACGCCGGTACCGTGATCAATGAAAAAGCTCGCTCCAATGGTTGCGCCCGGATGAATATCGATGCCGGTCGCCGAATGCGCCAGCTCCGCGATGATGCGCGCCAGCAACGGCAACCCGAGCAAATAGAGCTCGTGGGCGATGCGATGATGGGTGATGGCGGTGACGCCGGGATAGCAGAAACGTACTTCATCGATGCTCTTGGCGGCCGGGTCACCCTGGTAACCCGCGCGCACGTCGCTTTCCAGCAGCGCCGCAATCCGCGGCAGTCGCGCGGCAAATTCATGGGTGATTCGAAACGCGGTGTTGGCGTGCTTCACCGTGTGATCATCGGTGGCTTTGCAGGAGAATTGCAGTTCGCGCTGGATCTGAATCGAGAGGGCGCGCAGGGTCGCATCGAGCTGGTGACCGACAAAATAGTCGATCCCTTCCTCGGTCAGATCGGGCAGACCGAACTGATCCGGGAACAGCACCCCGAACAACCCATCGATGATGCCGTGCAGGGCCTCGCGCGAGGGCATCTCGCGCTCGCCCTGATCGATACAATCCTGGCGCGACCGGATGCGCGCCGCGCGCAGCTCGGCCACAATTTGGGGGAGATTCCAATGCCCGTTGCTCAGCCCGCCATTGGTGCTTTCTATCCCGTTGGATTTCATAGAGGCCTCATCGATCGAAAACGCCCTCGAACAGCGTGGTGCTTAAGTAGCGCTCGCCCGAGTCGGGCAAAATCGCGACGATGGTCTTGCCGGCATGCTGCGGGCGCTTGGCGATGCGCGCCGCCACCGCGACGGCCGCGCCACATGAGATGCCCGACAGGATTCCTTCTTCGCGGGTCAGGCGCAGCGCGTAGTGAATCGCCTCTTCATTGGTGACCTGTTCGACTTCGTCAACCACCGACAGGTCGAGGTTCTTGGGGATAAAGCCGGCGCCGATGCCTTGAATCTTATGCCCCGCCGGCTTGAGCGGCTGCCCCGCGCGCTGCTGCGATATCACCGGGCTCGCGGCGGGTTCGACCGCGACCGAAATGATTTTCTTGCCCTTGATGTTTTTGATGTAGCGCGAGACGCCGGTAATGGTGCCGCCGGTCCCCACGCCGGAGATGAGAATATCGATGGCGCCGTCGGTATCGTTCCAAATCTCGGGTCCGGTGGTCGATTCGTGAATCGCGGGATTGGCAGGATTGTTGAACTGCTGCAGCAGGACATACTTATTCGGCGCCGAGGCGACAATCTCCTCGGCCTTGGCAATCGCGCCGCTCATGCCGCGGGCGCCGTCGGTCAGCTCCAGCTTGGCGCCATATGCGACCAGCAGCTTGCGGCGCTCGATGCTCATGGTATCGGGCATCGTGAGTGTCAAGGGAATTTTTCGCGCCGCCGCGACGAAGGCCAGCGCGATGCCGGTGTTGCCGCTGGTCGGCTCGACCAGTTCCTTGCCGGGCCCGAGCAGGCCACGTTTTTCGGCGTCCCACACCATCGCGGCGCCGATGCGACATTTGACGGAATAGGCAGGATTGCGCCCCTCGACCTTTCCCAACACCGTCGCCGGCGCGCCATCGATTACGCGATTGAGCCGCACCAGCGGGGTATGGCCGATCGATTGCGAATTGTCTTCATACCAGTGTGCCATGGGGACCTCCCGTCCACGCGCCGTTGGTTGTCCAAGCGGCCTAACGTCTCGACTTTATAGCCCATTTTCATCGTCGGGAAGAGTAGGCGAAGCGTGTAGTGACTTGGCCCGACTCCGAAAGTAGCGCCCGGGCCGCCGCGCCAAGGTACTTGCACGCGTTCCGAATCCATCAATATGATCGCTGCACTCGCACCCGACAAATCAGGACGGAAATTTGGAGCTCAGTAAGACATTCGATTCAAAGGCCGCCGAAGAGCGATGGTTCCAGCTCTGGATCGATCGCGGATATTTCACCGCCGATCCCGACCAACCCGGCCAGGCGTTTTCTATCGTCATCCCGCCCCCCAACGTCACCGGACAACTGCACCTCGGGCACGCGCTCAACGTCACCTTGCAGGACATCATCGTGCGCACGCGGCGGATGCAGGGGTTCAACACGCTATGGGTTCCTGGCACCGATCACGCCGGCATCGCGACCCAGAACGCGGTCGAAAAGGACCTCGCCAAGGAAGGCCTGAATCGCCATCAGCTCGGGCGCGACAAATTCGAGAAGAAAGTCTGGGAGTGGCGCGAGACTTACGGCAATCGGATTCTGAATCAACTGCGGCGCCTCGGCGCGTCATGCGATTGGAGCCGCGAGCGCTTCACCCTCGATGAGGGGCTGTCACGCGCCGTCAACGAAGTTTTCATCCGGCTCTATAAAGAGGGCCTCATCTATAAGGATCGCCGGCTCATCAACTGGTGCCCGCGATGCGAGACCGCGCTCTCCGATCTCGAGGTCGATCATAAGGACCGCAGCGGCACCCTTTGGTACCTCAAGTACCCGCTCACCGATGGCTCCGGTTACATCGAAGTGGCGACGACGCGGCCCGAGACGATGCTCGGCGATACCGCGGTCGCGGTGAATCCCGAGGACAATCGCTATCGCTACTTCGTCGGCAAAAAAGTTCGGCTGCCATTGATCGGGCGCGAGATCCCGATCATCGCGGACTCCGAGGTCGATAGCGCATTCGGAACCGGCGCGGTGAAGATTACTCCGGCGCACGACTTCAACGACTTCGAAATGGGGCGGCGTCACGGGCTGCCGGAAATCTCGGTGATGGATACTCGCGCGCGGATGAACGAAAACGCCGGTATTTATGCGGGACTCGATCGCGAAACCGCACGCAAGCGCATCCTTGCGGATTTCAAGGCTGCGGGACTCTACGAGCGGGAGGAAAAACATACCAACGCGGTCGGGACCTGCTCGCGTTGCGATACTATCGTCGAGCCGATGCTCTCGGAGCAGTGGTTCGTGCGGGTCAAGCCGATGGCGGAGAAGGCCATCGCCGCGGTGAAAGACGGACGCACGAAATTTTTCCCCAAGTTCTGGGAAAATACCTATTTCAACTGGATGGAAAACATCCACGACTGGTGCATCTCGCGCCAACTATGGTGGGGGCATCGCATCCCCGCGTATCGATGCCAGCGCTGCGATCATCTGATGGTCGTCGCCGTCCGCCCGCCCAAGTGCGAGGAATGCGGGGGCACCGACCTGGTACAGGATGACGACGTCCTCGACACCTGGTTCAGCTCGGGGCTGTGGCCGTTCTCGACGCTCGGATGGCCCGCGGAAACGCGCGAATTCGAAAAGTACTATCCAACCAGTCTGCTGGTGACCGGCTTCGATATCATCTTTTTCTGGGTCGCGCGCATGATGATGTTCGGGCTCGAGTTCACCGGCGAGGTTCCCTTCCGCGACATTTACATCACGCCGCTGGTGCGCGATGCGGAAGGCAAGAAGATGAGCAAGTCGAAGGGCAACGTGGTCGACCCGCTCGAATTGATGGACACCTACGGCACCGACGCGCTGCGCTTCACGCTGGCGCAGCTCGCGATTCAGGGCCGCGACGTGATCCTCTCGCCCGAGCGGCTAGCGGCCTCGCGCGCGTTCGCCAACAAGATTTGGAATGCCGCGCGCTTCACCATGATGAATCTCGCGGATGCGCCGCAGCCGCTACCGAAGATCGATCCGTCACAGATGAGCCTCGCGGATCGGTGGATTCTCGATCGCCTCAACGATGCCATCCGCGAAGTGACCACCGCCATCGATGCGTACGAATTCAACGTCGCCGCGATGAAGGTTTACGACTTCATCTGGCACGAGTTCTGTGATTGGTACATCGAGCTGTCGAAGGATGCGCTCAAGGCGGGCGGTGAGCGCCAGGCGGCCGCACGCTACGTCATCATTCATGGATTCGATCAGATGCTGCGGCTGCTGCATCCGTTCATGCCGTTCGTGTCCGAGGAAATCTGGCAGGTGATCCGGCCGTACATCGCGGAGACCGACCTCGCACCGAATCTTCCGATTGCGAAATTCCCCGCGCCTCGCGAAGAACGCGTCCTCAGCGATGCGGAAGCACTCGCGATGAAGCATTGCATCGAGGCGACCGAGGCGGTGAACTCGCTCCGCGCGCTGGTTGGACATCATCCGGGACAACGAATTCGCGCGTTCATCAAACGGATGGCTATGGCTGATCGCGAACAATTCGAGAAGTGGGGCGAATACGCAAAGGCCCTCGGTAAGCTGGACAGCTTTGCGGCGACAACCAATTTCGCGCAAGGCGTCGTGGCCGTTCCATTGCAGTGGTGCGACCTTGCTATCTCGCCGCCCGCTGAGTTCGATTTTGCGAAGGCGACCCAAAAACTTCGAAAGGAACTCGATGAGGTCGGCAAGCATGCCGCGCAACACGAGAAGCGCCTGAATGATCAAAATTTCATGACCAAAGCCGATCCGGAAACCCGCGTCGAAGTCGAGCAGCGCTTCGTCGAGCTGAAGTCGCGAAAGCAAAGATTGCAACAGCAGATCGAACAGCTCGGCGCGGGCGCGCAGTAGGATGCAAATCTTCCAACAGCTTGACCTCGATGCGCTCGTGAAGCGCGCGTTGGAGGAGGACCTCGGGCAGGGCGATATCACCACCGCTGCGACCGTGAAGCCGGGGCAGCAGGGGCGCGCGAAGATCACCGTCAAAGAGGCGCGCATGATTTTCTGCGGCGGGATCCTGCTCGATCGAGTGTTCAGACTTGCCGGCGCCAATGCGACGATCACTTCGAGCGCGGCCGAGGGTAGGCAGCTCGCGAAGGGCGACATCGTCGCCGAAATCGAAGGCAACCTCGCGGGGCTGCTGATCGGCGAGCGCACCGCGCTCAACTTCGTGCAGCTCATGTCGGGCATCGCGACCGCGACGCATCAATATGTCGAGGCCATCAACGGGACGCGCGCGAAGATCGTCGACACGCGCAAGACGCATCCGGGTTTGCGCGCGGTTGAGAAATACGCGGTGCGATGCGGCGGCGGCCACAACCATCGCTTCGGCCTCGATGGCGGCGTGCTGATCAAGGACAACCACATCGCCGCGGCCGGTTCGGTGCGCGCCGCGATTGAAGGCGCGAGGAAAATCACCCCGCACACCATTCGTATCGAGATCGAATGCGAATTTCTCTCACAGGTCGAGGAGGCGCGCGACGCGGGCGCCGATATCATCATGCTCGACAACATGAACCTCGACTCGATGGCGCTTGCGCGCAAGCTCGTCGGTGACAAACTGCTCCTCGAAGCTTCGGGCAACGTGAGCCTCGATACGGTGCGTGCGATTGCCGAGACCGGCGTCGATCTGATTTCCGTCGGCGGCATCACCCATTCCGCACGCGCAATGGACATCAGCATGCGCATCGTTCAATAGCCGCTCGAAAGCGCTGCGCGCGACCGGGATTCTAACGGGTCGTTCGCGAGCGACCCCTACGGTTTTTGAGATCGCACCAGGTTCGAAGATTGCGGTGCTACGTCGTAGACGGCGGCTTAATTTTGCGCCGCCCGGTAAAAGCTGTGCGGGTCGTTCGCGAACGACCCCTACGATTTTCAAGGTCGCATCAACGCCCGTTTCGAATCAGATCGATTAATCCATCCCTCGCATATTTCTAATTCGGTGCTATAGAAAATCCTGACGGCGATTGCGCCGGGCTTGGAGGCATCGATATGGCCACTCCGCAACACATTCTCGACGGCTACAAGGTTCTCGACTTCACTCAAATCGTCGCCGGCCCCACCTGCACTTTGATGCTGGCGGAAATGGGCGCCGACGTGATCAAGGTCGAGCTTACCCCCAATGGCGACCCCGCACGCGGCGGCCCGTTCCTCAGCAAGGAAGGCCGCAGCGGCTACTTCGTACAGCACAATCGCGGCAAGAAGGGCATTTGCGTAAACATTAAAACTCCCGAAGGTCACGACCTCGTCGCCGACCTGATTCGCAAGTCCGATGTGCTGGTGGAAAATTACGCGCCCGGCGTCATCGGCCGGATGGGCTTCGACTATGCGCACGTCAAGGAGCTCAATCCCAAAATTGTGATGTGCTCGATTTCCGCATTCGGGCAGACCGGACCGCTCGCGCATGAGCCCGGCTTCGATTTCCTCGGCGCCGCCTACGCGGGAATTACTTCGATGGGCGGTGAGCCCGACGGCTCGCCGTACTTCGCAATGACCGCGATGGGCGATGTGAGCACCGGCGCGCACGCATGCGGTGCGGTGTGCGCGGCGTTGCTGTATCGCGAGCGCAGCGGCCTCGGCCAGCACCTCGATCTCTCGCTGCTCGATACTTATTTTCACTACCACGAGGCTGCGGTCGAGACGCACAGCCTGACTAAGGGTCAATTTCAGCCGACCCGCTCGGGCAAGCAGTCGTGGTATGCGCTGCCGTGCGGAGTGTTCAAGGCCAAGAATCGCTACTTCATCATCATCGCGACCCTCGACCATCATTTTAAGGGGCTATGCTGCGCGATGGGCAAGCCCGAGCTGTTCGAGGACCCGCGCTTTCGCCTCAACGCCAACCGCCTCATCAACGTCGACGCGCTGGTGGCCGAGATCGAAGGTTGGTTTGCCTCGATGCCGAGCGACGAGGCCTCGATGGCGGCGCTCAAGGAATATCGCGTGCCGCATGCGCCGGTACTGTCGGTGGCCGAGGCAGTCAACCATCCGCATCTGCGCCAGCGTGGCACCGTGCGCACCGTGCACGATCGCATCCTCGGCGACTTCGATGTGCCGGGATTTTCGTTTCGCTTCTCGCAATTCCCCAAGCCGCTCGAACTGCACGCGCCGATGCTCGGCGAGCATAACGAAGAGGTCCTCACCAGGTACCTCGGGTACCCGGCCGCGCGAGTGCGCGAGCTGGAAGGGAAGGGCATCCTGCGCAGCGGCCCGGCCTAGATCGGCTTGAACAGCTCGTTGAACTGAAGCCCGCCGCCGAGGATGCCGAGTTGGGTGAGATAGGCATCGAGATGGTTGAACTTAATCTGATCGAACGGGTTCCCCTCGTGGGGAACCGCTGTCCACTGCGCGTCATCGGTTTCGTGCTGATAGTCGAGGGGTTGGAGAATTGGCAGAGCTGTTTGGACCAAGGGCTCGAGGAATCCGAGATCGCCTGAATAGAGCGTGGGAATCTGTTGTGCTTCTTCGACCTTCCAGACGTGCGGAATCAGGTCGTTGGGATTGAACAGACGGTAGCGGCAAGCCGCGCTAACCAGGCTTTGAAAATGTCTGGCGAATGCCCCGTTTCCCGGAGTCGGCGCGGCGAAAGTGTAGCTATGGATGGTGGCATGGCGGTCGGGATCCCACTGCTCGGCAGCAGCACCTGCGCTGCCTTGGGTGTCGGCCAGCCAGGTCGCGAGGGCCACTGCCAGTGGACCTCCTTTACTATGGCCGGTCACGTAGATGTCGAGGTGCGAGCCCACTTGCTTCACGCAGCCGCGCAGAAAGTCCAGTAGGCTGACGCCCTTCGCGATCTGTTGTTGCTCGCGATCCACCCGCTGCAGCAACTCCGCGTCATCGATGAGATCGGGGCCCCTGGACAACGCCGAAGCGAGCCTATCGATGATAGCGGCTTGTTCCTGGGACAAGCCGGCGCGCGAAATTTCCAAAATGCGGTCACTAAGAGGCTTCAGGAACTCAGGCGCTGCCGGGACGTTCAACCTTGCGGCCAGGTTCAGCAGGGTAAACTGCAGTCGCGCCTCATGAGAGGTGAGCCAGGTCATGGCGTTGTCCCATAGACTGGCGGTCTGCGTGGCGCCGTTGGGCGCAGCGGACAGCAGTCGCTGGAGGAAGCTCAAGCCGAGCTGCGTGCTGCGCGAGACCATCGCGCCAGGATGGGCAGGGTCCGCATACGGCCACGGCCGCTGCTCGATGAGAAGATTGCTGGCCCAATCAGTCAGCGAAAAAAGGTTGGTTCCGCGCACCACGATGACAATTTGCGAGGGATCGGCGACCTGGTGCGCGACATACATCGCCGAGATATCGAGGCCGGCGACGTCGAGGGAAAAGCCCGCCGGACCCCACGCCAGTTCCCATTGGCCTCGGACCTTGTCGAAGCTGTTGAGCGACGCGATGATCGCATCCCGTACGCGATCGCGATCGGCAGGAACGGACAGGTTCAGGTTGCAACCCCGATAGCTGATCGAGGCCAAGGTCAGCATTACTGCAGGATCCATAAGCACCAGCTCCCGGCGTGCGGATACTTCGACGACTCCAGTCTGCATCAATCAAATTACTCTTGACAAGCAGTTATAGTGTGGATGACTGTACCGACCGCCGAAGCGCCAGAGACGACGCATCGCAGCAACCAATGAGGGCTGGATGAAAATTCATATCGACCCCGTCATCGCAGGCCGCATCAAGGCCGCATGGGCCAACCTGTCGTCCGCGCAGCAGAGCCGCGTGGCACCGATGCTCGCGCGCGCCAGCCATCATGCGCAAGTGGTCGCGGCCACAGGACAAGCGCCACCCCTGCCCGCCGACGTGCCGCGCCAGGCACTACTCATCGCCACCGCGCTGAATGACGATAAGGATCAGGTGATGGCGAATCTCGATCGCGGGATCGTGGTCCATGTGGGCGTGAGCGGCGAGATTTACGGAACCGGCAAGTACGAGGAGTTGGACCCTGGATGGGCGGAGGCCGGCGCCGTTTGGCTCGAATACTTCGCCAAGATGAAAACCAAGGCCCCCTTCGTTGCCGCGCCCGAGACGATCAAGATTGCCGATAAGGTCCAGATTGCCATTGCGGGCGACTGGGGCACCGGAAACTGGCGTCCCCACAATCCGGCTCCAGCCGCCGACGTCGGCCGTCAGATGGATTTCCTCAAGGCCGACTACACCATACATCTGGGCGATACCTACTACGCGGGAACCGACGATCAAGAGCAGCAGTTGCTGGTGACGCCATGGCCGAACGGAGCGATGACGCGCAGGGCGCTCACGCTGAACTCGAATCATGAGATGTATTCGGGCGCCAACGGCTATTTCGGCATCGCGCTGAAAGACGACAAGTTCAGCCTGCAGAAGAACTGCAGTTACTTTGCCCTACAAAATGACGCATGGGTAATCGTCGGGCTCGATACCGCGTACTACGCGAATGAGGAAAAGATGTACCTCGACGGCGCGTTGCTCGCGCCCGACGATCCGCAAGTGCAGCGCGACTTCCTCGCCGAAAAAATCGCCACCGGCAAGAAGCTGCTCCTCCTCACTCATCACGGCGGGCTCTCGCTCGATGGCGGCAGCAAAACCGCGCTGTGGAATCAGGTGATGGGCGTTTTTCCATCCGCACCACCTCCGGCAGGCTGGTACTGGGGGCATGAGCACGCGGCCGTCGTATACAGCTCGGTCGCGACTGGCCGCACCCTTTGCCGATGCTGCGGGCATGGCGCGATACCGTGGGGCCACGCCAAGGTGCTGGAGGCAAACCCCAACGTGGACTGGTTTGAGAGTCGCCCGGCCAACGATCCGGAAATTCCACTACGCGTGCTCAACGGCTTCGCGATGTTGAGTTTCGATGGTCCCAACCTCAAGGAAACTTTTTACGATGAGAACGGAGGAGTGGCCTGGTCGCTGGGATAGGCCGCGCTCGACATCCGCGACGTTCGCCGTCAAGATTCGAAAATCGCTAAATACGGAGAACGTCATGGATCCCCAGGCACTCTGCTTCCTTTCGCTCAGCGAACTTTCATCCGCGCTGCGCAAGCGCGAGGTGACCTCGGTCGAAACGACGCGCGCGGTTCTCGATCGCATCCATAAGCTCAATCCGAGCTTGCGTGCGTATCTGCTCGTGCTCAATGACTCCGCGCTGCGCCAGGCGGAGACTGCCGATAAAGAGATCGCCGCCGGCAAATGGCGCGGTCCCCTGCATGGCGTCCCCATCGCGGTCAAGGATCTCTGCTGGACCAGGGGCGTGCCGACCACCTGCGCGAGCAAGGTCCTGCGCGATTTCAAACCCGACTCCAACGCGACCGTTGTCGATCGCTTCGAGGCCGCGGGCGCGGTGCTGCTGGGCAAGCTGCATCTGACCGAATTTGCGATGGCGTGGTACCATCCGGAAATTCCCGCTCCGGTTAATCCATGGAATCCCGCGCTGTGGCCTGGCGCATCCTCGAGCGGATCGGGTGCGGCAACCGCGGCCGGACTTTGCTATGCCTCGATCGGGACCGATACCGGAGGCTCGATTCGGTTCCCGTCGGCGGCCAACGGCATCGTCGGTTTGAAGCCTACCTGGGGACGGGTAAGCCGCCATGGAGTTTTCCCGCTATGCGAATCCTTTGACCATATCGGCCCAATGACGCGGACCGTGGCGGATGCGGCGCTGGTGCTCGGCGTTATCGCCGGCCTTGATGCTCGCGACGACACCTCGCTCGATGCCCCGCTGGATGACTACGCCGCCGCCGCGAAAGCCGGCGCGTTCAGCGTTCGCATCGGCTTCGATGACAAGTACGTTGGGCGAGCCTCCAATGATGTCGCATCCGCGGTGGCTGGCGCGGTTCGCGATCTCGAACGCGCCGGCGCGCGCATCATCAAGGTGAAAGTTCCGGAGGTAGATCCGGTCATCGAGGCCTGGACCACCATGGCCGCGACCGAGGCTCTGGCTGCGCATGCCGCGAACTATCCGGCGCGCGCGGCAGACTATGGTCCGGGATTCCGTTCATTTGTCGAATTGGGCGCGAAAGTTAGCGGCGTCGAGTATGCGAACGCTCATCTGCTCCGCGAGCGTTTTACCAATCGGTTCCAGCAGCTCTTTCATCAGGTCGACATAATCGCCTGTCCTTCGATGGCGTCGGCGAGCTTGCCGAAAGATGCGATGCCGCCCGATGCCAGCGCGTTTACAGGACCCAACCCGCTGATGTCGTTCACCGCCCCCTTCAACATGAGCCGCAACCCGACGCTTTCGATGCCGGCGGGCGACGGCGCGGGCGGTCCGCCTCCGAGTCTGCAACTTGTAGGACGCCTGCTGGGCGAGGCCACGCTGTTTCGCGCGGGCGGAGCCTTCGAGCGCGCCACCGAATGGCATCGGCAGCGGCCTACGATTTGAACGGTTCGGGAAAGAATTCGTTATCGAGGATTTGCGCGACCGACCGCGGGCATTCATCGGGATAGCGGCTTTCCTTGTGGCCGGTTTCAAGTGCCGCTCGTCGGCGCGCGCGAGGATACGCCTTGTCGACGAATTCATCGAATTTATTTCGCAGCGTATGCTCGCTTTTGAGAATATCAGTGACTCGATCTCGATGCTCGGCGGCGTGTAGTTTCCAATTGCGCGACCGCCCTCGCCACTCGTTGGCGCTGGTTTCGAACTGCAGCTTTCAAAAGATGAATAAGTACTATTTCCAGATCGCTTAGGAGGGCGTGCCGGATTCGCGCTGCCACTTCTTCGAGTTCCTCGGCCACGTGCTGCCAGTCAATTCCGCCCGGCTTGCGAGTTCGAAGTTCTGTCGCCTGATTAAGTAGCCAGGCAGAGAAGTCTTCCTCGCGGTCGGGTGCGTCAGTGAGAACCCGCATCGAAACCG
>Ga0210398_10000255_pt1 | contig 65815 bp, 38 predicted proteins | sample IncBWC4OmetaG_FD_161047 | JGI IMG/M metagenome (GOLD analysis project Ga0210398, IMG submission 161047) | Forest soil microbial communities from Barre Woods Harvard Forest LTER site, Petersham, Massachusetts, United States - Inc-BW-C-4-O | ecosystem: Environmental > Terrestrial > Soil >... | reverse complement strand
GCCGCTTTGCCACCCGTTACTGCAAAACGATCGAGGCCTTCCGATCCTTCACCGCTCTCGCATGTTCCTGGCTCAGGCTCAAGCTATATGTGGATACAGCCTAGCTGTTCGTGGCTGTAGCGCGGAGGCGCGCAGGCAGGAAGGGATGGATGAGGAGCTGATAGGCGCCGCCGCCGAGAGCTCCGCCGAGCAGGGGGCCGAGGATCGGGACCCACCAGTAATTTTGCGGTGAGGGAAAGGCGGAGCTGCCCCATCCGGCAAAAGAGCAGAAGAGGCGCGGGCCGAAGTCACGCGCGGGATTGATGGCCCATGCTTCGAGATAGCCCATGGAAGCGCCGATGAGCGCGACCAGGAAGCCGATCATCAGAGCACCGAAGTTCGCGCCGGGAGCCATCTCGTTGTACTGCTCGGTGATGGCGAAGATGCCGAACAGCAGCAGGGCGGTGAGGAAGATTTCGTCGCCGAAGGCGTGCAGCGGGGTGATGCCAAGGCCAGGGTGCGTGAAGAAGACGCCGGCAGCGCCGCCGGATGCACGGGTGAGGTGGTTGGTGAGGTTGAACTGATCGATGACGGGAGTGAAGAGCAGGTAGACGACGCACGCGCCGCTGAACGCTCCGATGGTTTGGGCGATGCAGTAGGGGAGGACGCTCTTCCATGGAAATTTACGATACAGGGCGAGGGCGAGGGTGACAGCGGGGTTGGCGTGGCATCCGCTGATGGATCCGGTGGTGTAGATCGCAATGGCGACGGCGAGTCCCCACGCGATGCAGACGCCCCAGTAGGCGTGCTGATAGGGACTTGGATCGTAGAGTGAATACATCGCAGCGACGGAATCACCGAAGGCAATGATGATGAACATGGCGACGGCTTCGGAGATGAGCGCACCGGTGAATTGCCTGGACATGAAACTCCTCGCGGGCCCTGGAATTTAACGCGGGAATGCAGGGACATCTTACCTGTTCAGCGATCAGCATTTGGCGTCCAGAAAAAAACGCCTCCACCGGATGCACGGTGAAGGCGGAATTTATTGCGTTCAAGCTCTGGGAACGGATCTTGGTGGAGGGCGGTTTGCATTTTGCCGCCACGGGCCGGGGGGCATGGTGAGGATTTGGTTCGGCGGCAGTTGCAGGGGACCGAGGGTGTGGTGGCTCGAGCCTTGAATGGGTGTGCCGTGGCGAAGGGGATGGTGAGAGAACAAGCCTCGCCGAGGCAGCGGGGAGCACCGATCAGGGCTGGTTTGTGGAAGGCGAAGCCGCGTTGCCGGTCTGGGCATCCTGGGCGTGGCCGGCCTGGAGTTTTTCGCGCACGCTTTTGTCGGCCTCCTGGGTTAGGGTCTTGGTCTTTGCGAATTCGGCCTGCGCTTCAGCGTGCTTGCCTGTCGCCTGGTAGAGGCGCGCGAGACGCCAGTGGACCTGGACATCGGAGGGCGCGAGACGCTCGGCATTCTGAAAGTCGCGGAGAGCTTCGTCATTCTTGCCGGCGCCTGCATCGAGAATGCCGAGGTCGAGCCAGGGTAGCTCCTGGTGGGAACTGAGTTGGAGCGCCTTCTCAACGAGGGGGCGCGCGACGTCCGTGCGGTTCAGACGGACAGCGGAGTCGGCCCAATAGGCGATGCTCTCGGCATCGTTGGGAGAATTCTCGCTCTCGAACTGGAACTGCTGCGCAGCCTCGTCGAACTGGCTTTGGCACCACAACAGATAGCCCAGGCCAAAATGGACTTCTGGCTCTTTAGGATCGGCTCGCACGGCGTTGCGAAATTGCTCGATGGCATCCTGATGATCGCGCATCTCGTCGTAGGCCTCGCCAGCCAGCATGTCGGCTTCGGCTGACTCCGCGTTCAGGTTCAGGATCTGATGGTAGACGTCGAGAACGCACTGATATTCCTTCGACCAGAGGCAGGCGTGGGCGAGAACGAGGCGGTAGGGAAGGTTCTGCGGGTCACGCGCCATGGCGTCGCGCAGGTAGGGGACGGAGGCGGCGTATGCGGCGGCGCCGTAATCTGCCATGCCGATGAGCAGGCGGAGTCGCTGGGCCTCGGGAGAGTCTGGTGCGGCGCGGTGATAGAGAGGCTGGAAAATCAGAGCGGCTTCTTTGAGATTACCGGCTTTAAATAATGCAAGGCCCAGATTCATCTGGAGACCGGGCATGGAGGGGTCGAGGGCGAGAGCGCGGCGATAGTAGCGGGCCGCTTCGCTGTAACGCTGCTGCTGCGATTCGAGTGATCCGATGTTAGCGCAGGCCTCAGCGTCGCCGGGGTGCCTCTTGAGAATGGCTTGCCAGGCAGCTTCGGCCCGGATGGTTTGGCCCTGTTGCTGAAGGGCGAGGGCTGCATTGCGCTGCTGGTTCAGGCTCTGACCGGGACAACTGGCAGTGGCCAGAAGGAGTGTCAACAGAACTGGTGGTGGAGCAACCCGGGTCACGCACTACTCCGATGGGCTATTGTCACGCGGAGAAATCCATTTGTGCAATCCCGACGATTCCGGGAAAAAAGAACAGGCGCGGCAGAAAGTTTCTGTCGCGCCTAAGGGAGGCAATCAAATCGGGATCAGAACACGAACTTTCCACCGAGCTCCAGAGTTCGAGGAGCATAGTCGCCAGTGACGGCGCCGAAGTTACCGTCGTGGCTGCCGGTGTCGATGTTCTGGAAGATGGTGTGATTGAAAGTGTTGAAGGATTCGAAACGGAGCTCGATTCTGGTTCCACGCTCGTTGAGAGGAATGGCCTTAAAGAGCGAGAGGTTCCAGTTGAAGATGCCCGGTCCGAGTGCCGAATCCTTGCCGGCGGTGCCGAAACCCTGGTTGGTGCCGCCATTCCATGGAGCCAGAGGATCGGTGTAGGAGGTGGGTGAGAACCACGAGTTCACTGTTTTGGGATAGGTCACTTTGGAGACAAGGTTAGGGCGGTTGGTGAATCCTCCGCCGAGGCCGACCACGTCGCTGCCAGTGTAGGTGACGTAGAGAGGCACGCCGGCTTCTGCCACCGTGATGCCGGAGATCGTCCAGCCACCGATGGTATCGCGCGCGAGCATGCTGCCATGAGCGCCGAACGGGAGGTTATAGACGTAACTAGCGTTGAAAATGTGACGGCGGTCGAATCCTGTGTCGGAACCGCGATCGTATCTTGGGTTAAACGGATCGGACAAGCCGTTCAAGTCGTTCGAGACGATCGAAATATTGTGCGACCAGGTGTACGAGAACTGCGATGTCAGGCCGTGCTTGTTCTCGAAGCGGATGCCAGCCTGCAGCGAGTTGTAGTTGAAGTTGGTTTCGTTCTCTTCCTGCTCAATTCCGGAGAAACCTGGATAGATTCGATACAGGTTGGCATTGAGGGAGCCGTTCGCTACGCCCTGGCGATGGGTGATATCGGAGAGCGGCAAGGTATTAACCGCCCGATCGTCATCCTGGTCCCAGCCGTCGGAGCCAACATACTGCACAACCGCGACGACGGAGGGAGCGAGTTCACGCTGGATACCGAGGCTGTAGTCTTCGGTGCCGGGGCTCGGATAGTGGTAGTTGATGTTCGTCAGAACGGACGGGAAGGACTGGGTGGTGGTAGCTCCCGTCAGCGCGCTGGTATGCGGGTTGGAGAAGTATACGTTGGTAGCCGATGGCTGATAGGCAAAGGGCGGGTTGAGAGCGGCGTTGTAGACATCGTTGCCCTGCACGCGTTCATAGAAGACGCCATAGCCGCCGCGTATCACTGTCTTTCCATCGCCACGGAAGTTATAGGCGAAGCCGACCCTCGGTTCCCAGGTGTTGTAGTCGTTCTGCACGTTGCCGCGCGGGAATCCGTTGACGCCTGCCTCGCGGATGCCGTTCAGGTAGAACGCCTGGCTGCCAGTGCCACTGAAGGTGGAAAGATCCGCCGGGTTCAGCGTGCCATCGGGGTTTAGAGGATAGCCCGCGGAATAGTTGTAATCCGCGGCGACAAAGTTGGCGAACAGGTTGTAGCGTTCGAAGGCATGAGGCATGCCGTCATAACGCAGGCCGAGGTTCAATGTCAGGCGCGGATTGATGTGCCAGTTATCGTTGCCGTAGAACCCATAGTTGTTATTGACCCAGTGCTTACCAGCCAGATACTGCAGCTGCGTGAAATTGGAGGTGTCGCCGAGCAGGAAGTTGACGTATGAGTCATGGGAGAAGGCGCTCGAGTTGAATGCGGCTGTTCCCTGAGTGTTGGCCTGCAGTTGCTGATTTTTGTAGTCGTGCAGGAGGCTGAAGCCAAACTTGAACTGATGGCGACCTCTGGTCCAGGAGAAATCGTCGCGATATTCAAAGCCCTCGTAGCCGTTTTTCCATGGATAGTAGGACTCGCTCCAGTTGGTGTTGAGCGGGGAACCCTGCAGGTCGATTTCCGGCATGTCGTCGCCAACGTTGTCGGAAACGGGAAAGAAGCTGGTGGCCGACCAGCCGCTCGGCAACTTATAGCTGCCGCCGAAGCCGGCCTGCGGAGTGAGGGTGATTTTGTTGCCGCTGTAGAGAATGGCGGTCTCATTCAACAAGGTAGGCGAGTACGTTTGGGTCAACTTAATGACGGCCGTATAGGACGGGTTGGTCATCGCGGTGCCGACCGTTGGGTAGGTGCTGTCGCTCCACAGCGGTGGATAGAACGATTTATTCATCGCATCGTGGAGGTAGTGGCCCATCAGCTGGAACTTGCTGTTGATATTGTGGTCGATACGACCAGCTTCCTCGCGAATATAGTCCGTCGTCGGGATCGACGCTGTGTATTGATCGGTGCCGAGATTGGGTTTGGGAAAGGTACCGGCGCCGAGTTCAAGAATCGAGTTGGGGTCGATGAGGTTCGCTGGAATCACATTGCCGGGGAACGGGCTGCCGGGCGTCAGGCCATCCTGCGTGTAGAGCGCCAGCTTCGCGGGGTCTGTGGTGGCGGGAACGATGGGTGCCGCAGTGTTGTTAAAAGGGGTGTAAGTGAGCGACGACCCGGCAGTTGGGAAATCGCTGGCGGGAATGGTATTCGCAACCAGGGGTGAGCTGCCCTGAATCAGGCGCCGCCATTCTTCGTTCCAGAAGAAGAAGGTGCGATTGCGATTGTTGTTGTACACGCCGGGAATGAACAGCGGGCCGCCGATGTTGCCGCCAGGCTCATTGAGCTGGAAGCTCGGGCGGGCCTGACCGGCCTTTTTTGTGAAGTAGTCGTTCGCGTCGTAATCGGTGTTGCGGTTGAACTCATAGAGTTCGCCGTGGAAGTCGTGCGTGCCGGACTTCAGGACGAGAGTGATAGTTCCACCCGAGCCGATGCCGTAGTCCGGAGAGTAATTGCTGTCGAGGGTCTGGAATTCGGCGATCGATTCCTGAGAGGGCAGGTTCATGAAACAGCCGCCGCAGCCGCGGTCGTTCTGCTCGGCTCCGTCGAGCAGGTAGATATTGTGCGTGGTGCGGGTGCCATTGAAACTGATGCCGTTGGCTGAGGTCAGTGCATCGACGCCGCTGAAGGACGGCAGGTTATTGGAAACGCCCAGGCCAAGCGCTGCCAGCGCCGTCACGTTGTTGCCGTTGGTAGAAAGCTCTTCGACCTGCTGACCGCTGATGAGCGTGCTGACTTCGCTGGTTTCGGTCTGAGTCTGCAGCGCTTCGGCCTGGACGGAGACGGTCTGGGTAGCACTGCCAACCTTGAACTGCACGTCCTCTTCAAGGGTTTGGGCGACGTTCACGATGATGCCGGTCTTGGTGTACTTCTGAAAACCGGGTGCCGCGGCATCAAGGGTATAGCTGCCGATGCCGACGTTGCCGAAGCGATAGGCTCCGACGGAGTTGGAGACTTCATTTCTGATCTGCCCGGTCGCGGTATTGGTGAGGGTGAGTTGCGCGTTAGCGACAACCGCGCCCGAGGCATCGGTTACGGATCCGTTGATGGTGGCATTCTCCTGGGCTCGCAGAGCGGGAACGAGGAGAAGAAGGAAGGCGAGAAACGTGAACGAGGCGATCAGGGCTTTGAAACGCATCCCTTCCGCGGCCCCGATGGCAGCGCCGGGATGGGGTTGGTGCGCGCTTAAAATCATAGTGCCTCCGTGAGCAAACGTTTTCTAATGTCAAAGAATCAATTCTTATGCCGGAATTCTGAGATGGTTGGAATGGGTCGGATTCCAGGCGAGAAAACAATTACTCCTTCAAAAAAGCCTTGTCAAGGCGCTTATTTGCTTGAACCTGGTCCATGTTGTGAAACCGTTTACCCTGGATTGGAGGACTGCAGCCTTCTCATCCTGGAAGGCAACTTGGGGAAACGCTCTCCGCAGTGTGCTTTAGTGACGAACCGGTGGCGCCGCTGCGATCACGCCGGCCCCTTCGCGCACGATGTAGAAGCGATCAGCAGGCAGATTCCCCAGGATTTCGCTGGTACCGTCCGGCCAGAGGATTTTTACCTCGTCGACCTGGTCGTGATCCGCGAGGCCGAAGTGCAGGCGAAGGTCGTTCTGGGAGAGATAGCTGCCGCTGCTGATCAGTTCGCCGAACTGAACCAGGTTTCCAGCGATGACATGGATGCGAGCGTTCAGCGCCAGGCGATTGCTGTGAACCCCCTCCAGCTGAAAGCTGACCCAGTGGTTGCGATTGAGCGGTCCACCCTCGGGACGGAGGATTGTCGGTTGACCGGAAAGATTCTCTACAACGGCTTCGAGGTGCCCATCGTTAAAGAGATCGCCGATGGCCATACCACGGCTGACCTGCGGGATCTGGATTGCTTCGCCGACGGCTTTGCTGATGTTCAGGAATGTCCCGTTGCGCTGGTTGAGAAGAAGGATTTTGGGCTGGCGATAGCTCGCTCGCTCCGGGATGGCGTCGACCTGGGGGTAGACGTGGCCGTTGACCAAGAAAATGTCCTGCCAGCCATCGTTGGAAAAGTCGACGAAGGCATCGCCCCAGCCAACGTGACCGTTGGTCGCTCGCGCGACTCCGGAAGCAGTAGAGGCTTCGGTAAAGTTCATGTCCCCCTCGTTGCGATAGAGGGCGGCGTATTCGTCATCGAAATGGGAGATGAAGAGCGACATGACGCCGGTGTGCAGGTAATCGCCGAGGGCGACGCCCATATTGGCTTGGGCTGCGCCGTTCGCATTGAGCGCGATACCGGAGGTGAAGCCAACATCGGTGAAATGGCCGGCGCCATCGCCCTGGTAGAGGTAGCTGGGCTGGCCGTCGTTGGCGACGAAGAGGTCGAGTTTGCCATCGTTGTTGAAATCGGACCAGATGGAAGTTAGCCCATAACGATGTTCGGGGTCGCTGACGCCGGCTTTCTTGGAGACGTCGGTGAAGGTGCCGTCGTGGTTGTTGTGGTAGAGATTATCGGGCGAGCCCTTGAGCCCGCGTGGGCCGCACTGGACCTCGATCCCCATATATCTGCAGGTGTCTTTCGAGCCAAAGACGTCGAGGTGGTTGAGGTCGATGTCGACGTAGTGTGAGACGAAGAGATCGTCCCAACCATCCTTGTCGTAATCGCCGAACGAGCCGCCCATGGCCCACAGGGTGTCAGCGCTGAGGCCGGCGGATTTGGTGACGTCGGTGAAGGTACCGTTGCCGTTGTTGCGGTAGAGGACGACGCCGGAGAGGCAGGTGACGAGAAGGTCGGGCCAGCCATCGTTGTTGTAATCGCCGACGGAGACGCCATTGGCCCAGCATGGATAACCGACACCGGCCTTATCGGTGACGTCGGTGAAGGTGCCGTCGTGGTTGTTGTGGAAGAGAGCGCTGCGGGCTTTGATTCCCTGGCGGGCCATTTCGACGGTTTGTGCATTGGTGAAGTAGATGTCGGGCCAGCCATCGCGGTCATAGTCGATGAGGGCGACGCCACCACTCATCGATTCGACGATGAATTTCTGTTCGGGGCTGGAGTGATGGTCGAAGTGAATGCCGGTCGACGCGGTGATGTCGACGAGTTGCGGATAACTGAGGTCCGGGGGTTCCGTATTCTGCGCGAAGGAGAGGCTGTGAGCGATCCACCAGAGAAAAGGGAAAAAGAGAGCGGCAGCAGCAAAGAGACGCCGGAGGCGGTGATTGCTTTGCGCTGCGCGGCGATCGACCGGTGAGGTTCTCATGATCCCATTCGGAAATGCGTTTACAGCATAGAGGAGTCAATGGGAAGTGCGATGCAGGTTGAGTGTGAGACATCGCGTCAGGGCGGCAGTTCGGGGAACCGCTCCCTGTGAAAAAGCGTTTTCCCGGAATTGACGCAAAGGGGCGGACGCATTAGGTTGGGTTGTCGCCATCGGTAGCGCACAGGTTGTGGCGAACCAGTGGAAAAGAAACTCAGTCAGCATTCATCGGAGCACGTTATGGCGAAAATCGGATTGCGCGTATGTGCGGCAGCATTGATCTGCATCGAGATGTTGGCGGGGAAGGCGCTGGCGCAGGATCCGTCGACCCTGCCCTACATGAATCCTAAGTTGACAGCGGTGGAGCGGGCGAGAGATCTGGTGAGCCGGATGACGCTGGAGGAGAAGGCGTCGCAGCTGGTGAACCAGGCGCGGGCGATTCCGCGGTTGAATGTGCCGGCCTACGACTGGTGGAGCGAGGCGCTGCATGGAGTGGCAGTGAATGGGACGACGGAATTTCCGGAGCCGATCGGCCTGGCTGCGACCTACGATACCGATGCGATTCATGAGATGGCGACGGACATCAGTATCGAGGGGCGGATCAAGCATGTGCAGGCGGTGCGCGCCGGGCACAGCAACATTTTTGAAGGTCTGGATTTCTGGGCGCCCAACGTGAATATCTTTCGCGATCCGCGGTGGGGACGCGGACAGGAGACGTACGGGGAGGATCCGTTTCTGACCGGGCGGATGGCCGTTGCGTTTGTGACCGGAATGCAGGGAGACGATCCAAATTATTATCGGGTGATCGCGACGCCGAAGCATTTTGCGGTGCACAGCGGGCCGGAGCCGACGCGGCATATGGCGGATGTGGATGTGAGCAAGCACGACGAGATCGATACGTATCTGCCGGCGTTTCGCGCGGCCATTACGGAGGGAAAAGCGGATTCGGTGATGTGTGCCTACAACGCGATCAAGGGGCAGCCAGCGTGCGCGAATGAGTTTCTGCTGCAGGATCAGCTGCGCGGCAAGTGGGGATTTCAGGGGTATGTGGTTTCCGATTGCGGCGCGGTGATCGACATTTTCGAGGGGCATCATTATCGCGTGACGCAGCCGCAGGCTTCGGCAATATCACTCGAGCGGGGGATGGACAACGAGTGCGTCGACTTTTTTGCAAAGGTCAAGGACGATCACGATTACAAGCCTTATATCGACGCGGTGCGGCAGGGATATCTGAGCGAAAGTGCGATGGATACGGCGCTGGTGCGGTTGTTTACCGCACGGATGAAACTCGGCATGTTCGATCCGCCCGAGATGGTGCCGTATTCGAAGATCGATGAGACAGAGCTGGACTCGGCTGAGCACCGTGCGCTGGCGCGCAAACTGGCCAATGAGTCGATGGTGCTGCTGAAGAATGATGGTGTGCTTCCGCTGAAGCCGGCCGGGACCAGGATTGCTGTGGTGGGTCCGCTGGCGGATCAGATCAAGGTGCTGATGGGCAATTACAGCGGGACGCCAACACACTCGGTGAGCGTGCTGGACGGACTGAAGGCGGAATTTCCCCAGGCGAAGATCCGGTATGTACCCGGAACGCAGTTTCTGCGCAACGATGGCGATCCGGTGCCGGCTGGGCTGCTCACGACACCGGATGGGAAGCCAGGACTGAAGGCCGACTATGGTACGACGGCGGGAATGGATCTGGGACCGGGAACGAAGCCGACGCCGATCACCAGCCGCGTGGAAAGCGGCATTGATCTGTCGGAGAGCAGTTTGCCTGCAGAGGCGCAGGGGAAATCCGGACTATCCGTGCAGTGGTCAGGATTTTTGACGGTGCCGGAGAGCGGCGACTATTTGTTGGGGATGAAGGCGGATGGTTTTGGGCGCGTGATGGTGGACGGGAAGGAGATCGCGCAGGTGTTCAGCCTGGGCGGTGGCGCGCAGGCCAAGCTCGGTCGAGTGCATCTGGAACGCGGGCAAAAGGCGCCTATCACGGTTACCTATGGAAAGTTCGGAGGGGGTGGGGAGTTGCGAGCGCAGCTGTTGTGGGCGCGCTATAGTCCGTTGCCTTCTCCGGAGGCTGTGGCAGCCGCGAAAGAAGCAGATGTTGTGGTGGCGGTGGTGGGGATTACGAGTGAGCTGGAAGGCGAGGAGATGCCGGTGAGCGAGCCGGGATTCCTGGGCGGCGACCGCACGAGTCTCGATCTGCCGCAGCCGGAAGAGGCTTTGCTGGAGGCAGTCGCCGCCACGGGCAAGCCGCTGGTGGTGGTGCTGATGAACGGCAGCGCCCTGGGAGTGAACTGGGCGAAGGCGCACGCGAATGCGATTGTGGAGTCGTGGTATTCCGGCGAAGAGGGTGGGGCGGCGGTGGCCGAAACGCTGAGCGGGAAGAATGATCCGGCGGGAAGGCTGCCCGTGACTTTCTACAAGGATGTTAGCCAGCTGCCTAACTTTGAGAACTACTCGATGGATGGGCGAACGTATCGATATTTCAAGGGCGAGCCTCTGTATCCGTTCGGCTATGGGTTGAGTTATACGTCGTTTCGTTATAGCGATTTAGCATTGGGGTCGGAGCAGGTGGACGCAGGCGATCCCGTTCACGCGACCGTGACCGTCACTAATACGGGAAAAATTGCGGGGGATGAAGTCCTGGAGTTGTACCTTAAATTCCCGGACGTAAAAGGCGCGCCATTGCGGGCTCTGCGCGGATTCAGGCGCGTGCATCTTGAAGCGGGAGCGAGTCAGAAGGTGGAGTTCGAGCTAAAGGGGCGGGATCTGAGCATGGTGACGGAGGCGGGCGATCCGATCATTGCGGAGGGGCCGTACACGATCACGATAGGCGGCGGCCAGCCGGACACGGGGGCGCCGACGGTGACGGGAACCTTCACGATCAAGAGTCAGCTGATGCTGCCGGAGTGAGATGCGCGGATTAGGTGTAGCTTTTTGTTTTCTGATTACAGGGTGGTGCGCGCTGGGACAGGCGCCGGTCGAGGTAAAGGTCGACTTACAACGCGACTTAGGGGCATTTGCGCCGGTCTATCGGTGGTTCGGATACGACGAATCGAACTACACGACGACTGAGAATGGGAAAGCTCTGCTGCGAGAGTTGCGCGATGCAACACCGGAACCGGTATATGTGCGGGCGCATTTCCTGCTGACCACCGGAGACGGGAAGCCGGAGCTGAAGTGGAGTTCAAGCAACGTTTACACCGAAGATGCCAGCGGGAAGCCGGTCTACGACTGGGCGATTCTCGACGGCATTTTCGATGCATGGGTGGGCGCGCACGTGCGGCCCTACGTGGAGCTCGGCTTTATGCCGCAGGCGTTATCGAGCCATCCGGATCCGTATCATATTCCATGGCCGACCAAGCCGGGGGAGACGGAGGGGTGGTCGTATCCGCCGCGTGATTACAACAGGTGGCGGGATCTGGTGCATGAGGTGGCCGCGCACATGGTGGCGCGCTACGGAATGGCCGAGGTTTCGACCTGGTATTGGGAGGTCTGGAACGAGCCGGACATTTTCTACTGGCACGGGACGGAAGAGGAGTACAACCGGCTCTATGACTCTGCAGTCGCGGGAGTGAGGGCGGCGATTCCGCGGGCGCGGGTGGGGGGTCCGGCGACGACGGGTCCTTCGCCGGGCAGCAAAAGCGCGGCGTTTCTTGCGGCGTTTTTGCGGCATTGCGCAGAGGACAAAAGCAGCGCGACGGGCGGGGCGATCCCGCTGGACTTCATTTCGTTTCACGCGAAGGGCAGCCCGCACGTGGTGGCCGGGCATGTGCAGATGGGGCTGGGGAACGAGCTGAAAAATGCCGAGACAGGGTTTGGGACGGTGCGGGCGTCGGCGAAGTTCAGGGATTTGCCCATTGTCCTGAGTGAGGCGGATCCGGAGGGATGCGGGGCGTGCTCTCCGGACCAGCATCCAGAGGATGCCTATCGCAACGGTACGGTGTATCCGGCGTATACCGCAGCGGCGATGCAGGGTCTGATGGAACTGGCCACGCAGGGGCAGGTGAAGCTGGTGGGATTTTTGACGTGGGCGTTTGAGTTCGAGGGGCAGCCGTTGTTCGCGGGGCAGCGGGCGCTGGCGACGCATGGGATCGACAAGCCGGTGATGAATTTCTCTCGCATGGCAGGAATGCTGGGCGGGGATCGCGTGGCTGCGACGAGCAACGCTGCGATTCCGGCAGAAAGCATTGTGACCGCAGGCGTGCGAGAAAAGCCGGAGATCGATGCGCTGGCGACGAGGAGCGGCGATGCCGCGTCGGTGATGCTGTGGAATTACCAGGACGATGTGGGGCTGGGAGCGGACTCGCCGGTGCAGCTGACGATCCGCGGAGTTCCGGCGACAGTGCGGCACGTGTTGGTCGAGGAATACCGCATCGATGATCACCACAGCAATGCATTTGAGGTCTGGAAGGAGATGGGATCGCCACAGGTACCGAGCGCGGAGCAATTGGCGAAGCTGAAAGCCGCCGGCCAACTGGAGTTGATGGGATCGCCGCGGTGGGTCGTGGTAGAGAATGGGCAGATCGAGCAGGAGATGGAAATGCCGCGGGAGAGCGTCTCTTTGTTGCGCGTGAGCTGGAACTGAGGCGCGGGCGCGATTTCAACTTCCGGGATGGAGAGTTGCTTCGCTCGCTCGAGGGAACGCCAGGATGAAAAGTCACAAAGGGGGCGGGCTTTGTGGTATACGTTTTCTCGGCGTTACAGCCACCCGCCGGAGAGGTCCTCGCATGAGAACGAAACGATTCGCCATTCCAGCACTTTTTGCGTTGTTCCTTTTTGCAGCAACGTTTCTTCGGGCCCAGTCCACAGGGCCGGCGGTTCTGACGATTCATGCCGATCAGACGGCCTCGAAGGTAAGCCCGACGCTGTATGGGTTGATGACGGAAGAAATTAATCACTCGTACGACGGTGGGTTGTACGCGGAGCTCATTCGCAACCCGACCTTTCGTTCGGACTGGTCGGGGGTGAATGACTGGATTCTGGTCGAGGACGGCAATGCGGAAGGAAAGATCAGTCAAGACAAGTCCACGGGTCCGAGCGAGGCGCTGCCCTACAGCCTGCACGTTGAGGTGAGCGAGGCGGACGCTGCCGGTCCGGCGGGAGTGCTGAATGGCGGCTACTGGGGGATTCCGCTGCGTCCGAACACGACGTATCGCGGCTCGTTCTACGCGAAGGAAGATTCGGCCGATGTCGGTCCGGTGACGGTCAGCCTGGTGGCGAATCAGAGCGGCAAGGTGCTGGCGAGCACGGTGGTTTCCGGGATCGGGACGGACTGGGCGCAATACAAATTTGAGCTGAAGACGGGTGCGATGGAGCCGTCGATGGAAAACCACCTGGTGCTGACGGTGGCGCATCCGGGGAGTCTGTGGCTCCAGTTGGTTTCGCTGTTTCCGCCGACGTATCACGACCGGCACGATGGATTTCGCGTTGACCTGATGGAGAAGATGGCGGCCATGCATCCGCAGTTCCTGCGCTTCCCAGGCGGGAATTATCTCGAGGGCGATCATCTTGCGGACTGGTACGACTGGAAGAAAACGATTGGTCCGCGCGTGGATCGGCCCGGGCATCCGAGCCCGTGGAATTACTGGTCGACGGACGGGCTGGGGTTGCTGGAGTTTTTCGAATGGTGCGAAGACCTGCACATGCATCCGGTGCTGGCGGTGTACGCGGGTTATTCGCTGCAGCACGAGCACATCAATCCCGGACCCGATCTTGAGCCGTATGTGCAGTCGGCACTGGAAGAGATCGAATACGCGACGGGGGGGACAGATACGAAGTGGGGCGCGCGGCGCGCGGCCGACGGTCATCCGCAGCCCTTTCACGTCGACTATGTCGAGATCGGCAATGAGGACTGGTTCGATACGACGGGGACCTATGAGGAGCGCTACGCGCAGTTCTACAAGGCGATCAAGGCGAAGTATCCGGACCTGCAGCTGATTGCAACGGCTCCGCTGAAGAATATGAAGCCGGATGTGCTGGACGAGCACTACTACCTGCGCGCGACGGATTTCTTCCACGATGCGACGCACTACGACAAGACCGATCGCCAGGGGCCAAAGATTTTCGTTGGCGAGTGGGCGACGCGGGAGGGCACGCCCACCCCGAACATGGGAGCAGCGCTGGGCGATGCGGCGTGGATGACGGGCCTTGAGCGGAACAGCGACATTATTGTGATGGCCTCCTATGCGCCACTGCTGGTGAACGTGAGTCCGAACGCCATGCAGTGGGATACCGATCTGATCGGCTACGATGCGCAGCGCAGTTATGGATCGCCGAGCTACTACGCGCAGGTGATGTTCGGCAGTTATATCGGCGATACGACGCCGGTTTCGTCGGTAGACAGTGCGGGGCCGCGATTCTTCTACTCGGTAACAGAGGACTCGGCGAAGAAGAAGATTTACCTCAAGCTGGTGAACGGGTCCTCCGATGGGCAGGCGGTGGAGATCAAGCTGCCGGGAGCGAAGCCAGCGGCGGAGGGCAAAGTGATCAGCCTGACCGGGAGCAATCCAGAGGCGACCAACACGATGGATCAGCCGCGGGCGATCGTCCCGGTCGAGAGCGCGCTCCACGGAGTAGCGGAGACGTTCCATCATCGTGTGCCGCCGTACACGATCGAGGTGGTGGTACTGGATATGCGGTGAAGATTGCCCGGCAGTCGGGATCGGTGTTTTCTGCACGCCAATTCGGAATTGCGGACCCCCCTCCCCCCGGGGTCACAACCGGTGACTTGTTTTGTGTGATTTGCGTGGAAAAGCGGTTGGGGTGAACGGCAAGTGACGGAGGAGAAGTCAATTCCGAGACGCCTGCGATTGATTCAATGAAGAGCGCGACTGAATCACTGGCACGTGTGACGGGGCCTGATGATTGAGCGCCAATCAGTTGCTTCGCGCGTGTCATTGAATCAATGACACGCGGCATTGATGGGTTGAGACACGTCATTGATTCACTCGCGCGTGCGGTTGATTCATTCGCACCCTCGGTGGAGAGAGTGGCGCTTCCACGGCAGAGTAAAAATCGGGAGTCATGGATTCCTCCGGGAAAGCCCGTAACGACCGGGCTCTGACCGGTCGCAGGCATTGGTTAGCGATGAGCAGCAATAGCAAGGCCGCCTGGTGGCGGCCTTTCGTTCTCTAAACCTGATGGAGAGGCGAAAATTGTTTTTTATCCCCTATTATTAGAATACCAAGTTAGAAGAATAAACACGCCAAATATGATTGAGTTTGGAGCGCGATAAGTCGTTCTAAGTCAACGGTTGTTACTTTGGATTTTGAGTCCGGGTCTTGACAAATTTTGAGTATTTCCCCGATCGGCCTATCCATTCACTTTTCGGCGGGGCTCAGGCTTGTTGGGATGCGTTGACCTGGGCGGCGATTTTTCGCAACTCGGGAAGAATATCGCCGAGGGAAGCGGGTGCTGCAGAGCGCGTTCCGAGTGCGAAATAGGCTTTGCGGTAGAGCGGATAGAGCTTTTCGCAGACGGCAAAGGCTTCCGGCCGGGGCTGGAACTGAGTGAATTGCGGGCAAAGCTTCGCCTGTGCGGCTTCGATGCTGGGGAATGCACCGGCGGCCAGCATCGCAAAGATGCCGGATCCCAGGCTGGTGGGGATTTCCGAGGGAACGAGCACGGGCTTGCCGAGGACATCCGCATAGACCTGGTTGAGGACGGGATTGTTTTGGGGTATGCCGCCGCCATTGATAACGCGGTCGACGCGCGTTCCGTGTTCGGCCATGCGCTCGAGGATAATGCGGGTGTGGAAGGCGGTGCCTTCAATGGCGGCGAAGAGCTCGTCCTGCGCGGTGTGGAGGAGATTCCAGCCGAAGGTGACGCCACCCAGCTCGGAGTTGACGAGGACGGTGCGGTCGCCGTTGTCCCAGGAGAGACGGAGCAGGCCGGTTTGTCCGGCACGATATTTTTCGAGACCTTTCGACAATTCGGCGACTTTGACGCCGGCGCGATTCGCGATGGCCTCGAAGATGTCACCGGTTGCGGAGAGGCCGGCTTCGATGCCGGTGTATTGCGGATGCACGCTGCCAGGCACGACGCCGCACACGCCCGGGATGAGCTCGGTCTTTTTCGCCATGGCAATGATGCAGGTAGAAGTGCCGACGACGTTGACAACATCGCCTTCGCGGCAATTGGCGCCCAGCGCATCCCAGTGCGCGTCGAAGGCGCCGACAGGGATGGGAATACCGGCGCGCAGGCCGAGCTTTTGGGCCCATTCGGGCGCAAGATGGCCGGCGAGACGATCGGAAGTTTGGTAGTCGCCGGAGAGCTTATCGCGAATGCCGTCGAGGAGCGGATCGACCTTCGACAGGAACGATTGCGGCGGGAGGCCATCCCATTTGGGGTTCCACATCCATTTGTGGCCCATGGCGCAGATGCTGCGCTTTGCCTGTTTGGGATCGGTGATGCCGGAGAGCGTGGCGGCCACCATGTCGCAGTGCTCGAAAGCGGAAGCGAACTGGCCGCGCTTTTCCGGATTGTGGCGGAGCCAGTGGAGCAGCTTGGCGAAGCCCCACTCGTGAGAGTAGACGCCGCCGCACCATGCGATGGCCTCGAGGTTCTCCTGGTGCGCGAGCGCTGTGATCTCCTGGGCCTCGGATTTCGCGCGGTGATCGCACCAGAGGTAGTACTCGTTGAGCGGCTGCATGTGTGCGTCGACGGGAATGACGCTGGAACCGGTGGTGTCGAGGGCGATGGCGGCGATCTGGTCGCCGTGGATTCCAGCCGTTCTGACGGCATCGCGCGTGGCCTCGGCGAGGGCGCGCATGTGGTCCGCGTGGGACTGGGTGGCGTAGTCGGGATCTTCGCGTTTGCGATGCAGGGGATAGGAGGAGACGGCTGTTCCGAGTCTGCCGCGCTCGCTGTCGATGATCGAAACGCGTACGCTGAGAGTCCCGAAGTCCACGCCGGCAACGATGGTCATTTTCTATTCCGTTCAATCCCGGTAACGCTGGTGTTGGTCGGGTCTATCTTCCGGACAGGCAATACCCGGAGGGAGGACCGGGAAGGGCAGGGCTCCTGCGCGGTCAGTAAACATTTACCCAAAATGTAGAAGCGGGTCTTCTTTTCTGTCAAGCTTTTTACCGGTATGGAGTATGCTGTAAACGCATTCTACGTCTCTACCTATGGCTGGACCGGTCCGCAAAACAAGACGGCGCTCGGCGGCAAAATCCGATCGGATGGACATCCACGCGGTCGCCAGGCAGGCACACGTTTCGATAGCCACCGTATCACGCACCATCAATCACATTCCAACTGTGAATCCGAAGATGGCGAAGCGGGTATGGGAAGCGATCCGCGAGCTGAACTATTTTCCGAACACCCAGGCGCGCGCGCTGGTGTCGGGACGCAGCCGCATGCTGGGGCTGATTGTTTCCGAAATTACCAATCCATTCTTTCCGGAGCTGATCCAGGGATTTGAAGATGTCGCGGTGGAGAACGGATACGAGATTTTGATTGGCTCGACGAACTACGAGCCGGAGCGGATGCAGCGCTGCATCCGGCGCATGGTGGAGCGGAACGCGGAGGGGGTAGCGGTGATGACGTTCGGCATCGAGCAGCCGTTGCTCGATCAGCTGGCCGATCGGAAGGTGCCGCTGGTGTTCGTCGACGTTGCACCCAATAAGCCGGGCATGAGCGTGTTGAAGGTGGATTACCACCACGGGATCCGACAAGGGGTGCAGCACCTGGCGGCGCTCGGACACAGAAGCATCGCGTTTGTGACCGGGCCATCGCGATTGCACTCGGCGCAGTCGCGTCTGGCAGCCTTCAAGAAGGCGCTCGAGGAATGCGGGATCCCGGTGGAGGAGAAGCTGATCATCGAAGGCGACCACACGATGGAAGGCGGTGTGACCGCGGCCGAGCAGCTGATGACGCAGAAGGAACTGCCGACGGCGATCATGTGCTCCAACGACATGCTGGCGATTGGGGTTCTGCATAAACTTTCGCGCTCGGGGCTGCGCGTTCCGGACGATGTTTCCATCATTGGCTTCGACGACATCCATATGGCAGCGATCATGATTCCTCCGCTGACGTCGATCCAGATGTCGCGGGCGGATCTGGCGCTGGCGGCGGTGAGCGCGCTGCGCGGCCATCTGGAGGGAGCGCCGAAGCGGGAGTACCAGATTGACACGCGTCTGGTCGTGCGGGAATCGACCGGCTTCCCGCGCGGTACCATGTCTCATTTGCGCGGGCGCAAGGAGCGGGCTTCGGCAGCCGTCAGCTGACCAACGGTTCGGAAATTCCTGGAGATTTCAGGTCCAGTCCTTTGCCGGCAGGTCCACGGTGAAGGCGATCCGACTGCGCGCGGCGGTTGAACCGAATGGCTGGAGGGCTTGCCGCCTGCAGGAACAGGAGGGGACTTAACAGGCAAAGAATGCGAAGAGCCGGCTTATTTCTTAGTGAGATACATGGGATTACCCAGGCAGGCCGACCGGTATGCCGCGCGGCGTATAATCCAGCTTTTCGGGGAAAGACTGTGACGGGCGGCGGGGATGGCGGCGGGTACTCAAATACGGCCAAGCGAGGAAGAACGGTCTGCGATTCGGGGGCAGCTGGAGCGGTTGCTCGAAAATCCCTACTTTAGTCACAGCAAGCGATTCCCTTCGTTTCTGCGGTTCGTCGTCGAACATACTTTGTCGGGGCAGACGGATCTGCTGAAGGAACGGACTCTGGGGATCGAGATTTTTGGACGGGACCCGGACTACGATACGGCGACCGATCCGATCGTGCGCGTGACGGCAGCGGAAATTCGGAAGCGCATCGCGCAGTACTACCAGGAACCGGGACACGAAAACGAGCTTCGGATTGCGCTGCCGGCGGGATCGTATGTTCCGCAGTTCCACGAGGCGCACGCGCCGGTCGCAGCAATGGTCGCGGCGATGACGGGTATTGCGGACGAGCCGGTTGTACCGGCACCAGCGGAGGGCCCCAACAGATTCCTGTGGGTTGTCAGCGTGGTGATCGCGGCGCTCCTGGGAGCGACGGCGGTCTATCTGTGGAAGAGCGCATCGCATCCGACGCCGGCGAACTCCTTTTGGGCTCCGGTTCTGAACGGGAATGATTCGGTACTGTTCTGCATCGCGGACCAGAGCCAGTATTCGGCGATCGTGCTGCGGGATGCGGGCGATCCAGCGCACCAGATCACGCTCACAGACAATCTGACTGCGGTGGTCATTGATGACCTGAGCCCGGTCGTCCGCATGGCAGGTCTGCTGCAATCGAATGGAAAGAAGTACAGCCTGAAGGGCGAAAACGCGACCAACCTGATGGACCTGCGGGCGGGCCCGACGATTTTTGTGGGCGCGTTCGATAACGCATGGACGCTGAGGATGACGCGACCGCTGCGCTATCGCTTTGCGAACAAGCCTGATATGACAGAGCTGGGGATTGTGGACAGCACGGCGCCGATGCAGAATCGATGGTTCGTGAATCGGGCGCAACAAATGGCGACGAATAACTACCGCGACTACGCAATCGCTGCGCGGTTTACCGATGCGACCACGGGCAAGCTGGCCATTGTGGTGGCGGGTGTGAGCCGAGGCGGAACGATCGCCGCGGGTGAGTTTCTGACGGATCCTGCGAACCTCAGCCAGCTGCAGCACATCATGGCCGGCGGAGGCGACAAGAAAAATATGGAGCTGGTGCTGAGCACGGAGACCATCGGCGGGGAGTCCGGAACGCCGAAGGTTGAAGCTGCGTATTTCTGGTAAACTCCGTGAGCCTTTCCGCGGTTCGGTGTGTCCTCGAAGTTTCTGTTACGCCGATGTTACGACGAGCGCCTGATGTATTCTTGCCAGCATCTACGCACCGATCCTTTGTGTAACTGGGACAGGATCTCAGGAAAGGTAGTCATTGGATGACGAGCCGCAGGAGGTTGGGCACTTTCGCGGGTAGCTGGAATGTACGGGCGATGTTATCGGGCATCGTGACTGGAGTGCTGGTGATATTGGGCACCGGGCTGAATGCGCGGGCTCAGGCTGTTGCACCGTCGCAACCGGCAGCGCCAGCTCAGCCAGCGCAGAGTCAACCGGCGAACGGCATCGTTGGCACCTGGCAGGGGACGCTGCATGTACCCAGTGGCCAAACGTTGCGGACGGTATTGAAAATTACGAGGACGCCCGCCGGCGCGCTGAGCGCGATGTTTTACAGCATCGACCAGGGCGGACAGGGGGCTCCGACGACGACGGTGACCTTCGAGGGCGGCACGCTGAAGTACTCGATTCAAATGGCGGACCTCACGTACGAGGGGAAGATGTCCGCGGACGGAAAGTCGATCACCGGGGCATCGAAACAGTTCGGCAACACGTTGCCGCTGGTTTTCGAGCGGGCGACGCCGGAGACGGAGTGGGCGATTCCAGAGCCGAGACCGCAGGTGCCGCCCATGCCGGCGGATGCCGATCCCGGTGTTCAGGTGGCGACCATCAAGCCCACGAAGCCGGATGAGCAGCGGAAGGGATTCATCTGGAACGGGCGTGAGCTGCAGGTGATCAATTTCACGCTCGCGGAGCTGATGTGCACGGCCTATAACCTGCAGCCCAGGCAGATTGCCGGCGCGCCGGACTGGATGACGAGCGAGAAGTTCGACATAACGGTGCAGCCGGACAGGGCGGGGCGGCCGAGCCTGAAGCAGTCGCAGAGCATGGCGCGCAAACTGATGGCCGATCGTTTTCAGCTGAAGGTGCACGAGGACAAAAAAGAGATGTCCGCATTTGTGCTGACGGTGACTGGCGCCGCGCCGAAGATGACGAAAAACACCGGCGATCCGAATGCCGGCGAGGGACTTTTCTTCGGACCCATTGGGACTCTGCGGGTTCGCAATGCACCCATGGCGGACTTTGCGCAGTTGCTGCAGGGATCGTTGCTGGATCGGCCCGTGGTGGATCAGACGGGATTGGATGGACGTTGGGATTTCATCCTGAAGTGGACCCCGGACGATGCCCAGTTTGCGGCGATGGGGGTGAAAGGGGCGCCCCCGGCCAGCGATGCGGCGGATGCTCCGCCCGATTTGTTTACCGCGATGCGGGAGCAACTCGGGTTGAAGATTGAGGCGGAGAAGACGCCGGTGAAGATCCTGGTGGTCGATCACGCCGATCATCCTTCGCCGAACTAACCAACCGGCTTCAGTCAACGGTTGGTGTAGCCGCACATCTTTACCTGCATCGGCTGATCGTTTTTTTTTCCGGGGGCCACGGTTCCCCGCAGCGTTGGCAATTTCCCATTTTCATACGCCTGGGTATTCCTGCCGGCCGCGGAACGGTCCAGCCCGCGAAAAATTTTCGCGACGGCTCTTGCCAACAAAACTACAAGTGTAGTAGAAAATACTACGGCAATAGGTGAGATGGTTTTCTATGGGTGGACGGCTATCCAAGCTCGAGTTTCAGGTGATGGAGGCTCTGTGGAGCCGCGGACAACTGTCGATCCGCGAGATCCAGGAGGAGATTCCTGCGCGCAAGACACCGGCCTATACGACCGTGCAGACAACGGTGTACCGGATGGAGGCGAAGGGCGTTGTCCGGCGCGTGAAGAAAGTGGGGAACTTCCACGTCTTTGAAGCGGTGATCACTCGTGATACCGCGCAGCGTCGCGTGATCGATGACCTGCTGAGTTATTTCGGCGGGAGGAGCCAACCGCTCATGGCGCATTTGATCGAGTCCGGGAAGTTATCGCTCGGGGATGTGCGGGAAGCCGAGAAGCTTCTGAAGAGCCGCGGGCGGAAGGAGGAGTAGCGATGGATTTTGTTGGGTGGGAATCGTGGGCGGTTCCGCTGCTGCGCCATCTGTGGCAGTCGACGGTGTTCGGCGGAGGCGTGTGGCTGCTGACACTGGCGCTGCGGCGCAATGCAGCGCGGCTGCGCTACCGGCTGTGGATGGCGGCGTCGCTGAAGTTTCTGCTTCCCTTCTCCCTGTTCATTGCGGTGGGTGCGCAGCTGCCGTGGCCGGGACACCTGGATGGCGCGAAGCCGGCGGTTGCAACGGTGTTGCAGGGCGTTGCGCAGCCGCTGCTGCAGATGTGGCCTGCCGATGCGGGTACGAATTTCGCGGTGCCTGGGGCGGGCGCGCAGGCGGCGCATGCTTCGACAAACCTTCTGCCGTTCGTGCTGTTAGGCGTGTGGCTGATTGGAACGCTGGTCCTGCTCGGGCGATGGACGGCGAGTTGGCTGCGTCTGCGGGCCGCGGTGCAACGCGGCGAGCCGATCACGCTGGCCGACGGGACATCGGCACGGCTGATGGCCGAGAGCGTGGAGCCAGGAGTGTTCGGGATCAGGCGGCCGGTGCTGGTGTTGCCGCGTGGCATTGTGGATCGGCTGAGCACGGAGCAACTGGATGCCATCGTGGCGCACGAGCTGTGCCACATGCGACGGCGCGACAACCTGACGGCGGCGCTGCACATGGCGGTGGAGGCGACGTTCTGGTTCCACCCCGTGGTCTGGTGGCTGCAGACCCGACTGGTGGAGGAGCGGGAGCGCGCGTGCGATGAGGCGGTGCTGGAGACGACGCGGCAACCGTTCGCCTACGCCGAAGGGATCCTGAATGTCTGCAAGTTTTATGTGGAAGCGCCGCTGAGCTGCGTGTCAGGAGTCACCGGATCGGAGCTGAAGCACCGGATCGCGCGGATCCTTTCCGGACAGGGCGTGCGGAAACTGGACCTGCGGCGGAAAACGCTGCTGGCGCTGGCCTGCGTTCTGGCGATTGGCATACCCGTGACCGCAGGATTGGTGCGCGCGGCGCAGGGACAAACGCCGGCTGCAGGACAGGCGCAGACGGCGGCGCCGGCACCCGCGGAGCCGGACGCTCCTGCGGGGACATGGCAGGGGACGGCGCACACGCCGGCTGGCCGCGATTCGCGATTCGTGTTGAAGATTGCGAAGGACGACAAGGGAGCCCTGAGTGCGACGATGTATGGGATCGACCAGAATGGGCCGCCGATGCCGGGCAGTTCGGTGAGCTTCACGGCGGGAACTCTGCGCTTCATGAATTTCTTTCCAGGGTTTTCCTTCACAGGGAAGATGTCCGCCGACGGGAATTCGATCAGCGGAACGGCGACACAAAACGGAACCTTTCCGCTCGTGCTGGAGCGCGCTACGGCGGAAACGGAATGGGCAACGCCGGCACCGCCGCCGCGGATGGAGCCGATGGCGGCCGATGCGCATCCGGGGGTGGAGGTGGCGACGGTCAAACCAACCGCGCCAGGAACGCGAGCCTTCATGATTACGGTGCGCGGAGGGAATCTAGCGGTTGAAAACCAATCGCTCAACGACCTGATCCAGTTTGCCTGGGAGGTCCAGGGGAAGCAAATCGCTGAGGGACCCGCGTGGATGGGGACGGAGCGATGGAGCATCGAGGCCAGGCCGGACAGGCCGGGAATGCCAAGTAACGTGCAGATCAGGGAGATGGTGCAGAAGCTCCTCACGGAACGATTTGCACTCAAGCTTCACGAGGAGAAGAGGGAGATGGCGGCCTACGCTCTGACGGTGGGCAAAGACGGGTCGAAGTTGACGAAGAGCGCGGATGCGTCGGGATTGGCGGGTTTTTCCATGGGGCCTCTGGGGGTGATGCACGCGGGAAGCGCCACGATGGGGGATTTAGCGCACATACTGCAGAACGGTATCCTCGACCGGCCGGTACTGGACGAGACAGGGCTCAGCGGGAAGTGGGACTTCACGCTGAAGTGGACGCCGGATGAAACACAGTTCGCGGGGATGCCCGTGAGGGTACCTGCGGCGCCGGCGGACGACGCGAATGCAGCGCCGCCGCTGTTTACGGCGATCCAGGAGGAGTTAGGGCTGAAGCTGGAAGCGCAGAAGGCGGACGTGCCGGTGCTGGTGATCGATCACGTGGATCATCCGTCGCCGAACTAGCGGGCAACGAGGGTCCCTGCGGGCGCTGATGGGGCCTCAGGATTGTCCACGAATGGACAGCGGTTCCGAATCTGGACGCCAGTAGACTGGCTGGTGAGGAGCGACGGATTGTAAAGCGCGTCTTTCTGGTGAAGCGAGCCTCGGGCCGATGGCGTCCTGGATGCATATGGAAAGCTGTCCCCAGCGCACGACTCCAGTTGAGATTTACGTGATCGATAATGCTGAATAGTCTTCAGCCAACCAGGGCTGTGCCGCAGCGGCGCGGGAACGCGTGTGGGTTGGCGCGTCTGCTCTGCGTTGTCGCGATGCTGTTCGGTTCGGTCACGGCGTGGGCGACGGAATATCACGGGCAGGTTTTCTACCAGGGCGTGCCGATTCCAGGTGCGACGGTCACCATGACCCAGGGTGCGCAGCAGGTTGCCACGGTCACGGATGAGCAGGGGCTCTATGCGTTTCCCGATCTGGCTGACGGGGCGTGGAAGATCGAGATTCGGATGCGCGGCTTCGAGCCATTCCGGGGCGAAGTTACGATTGCGCCCAACATCCCGCAGGGCTCGTGGGAGCTGAAGCTTCTCGATCTCCAGCGAATGATGGCTGAGTCCAAAGCTGAGAAACCTGAGACCCAGCCACAACTGGCGCAACGCAGCGAGGAGAAGCCCAGGCCGAAGGCCCCCAATGCAGGAGAAGCGAATAACCCCGGGATGCCGCCGCCGCCGGATGAGGCAGCGGAGAAGGCAGCGGATGGGTTGCTGATCAACGGGACGTCGAACAACGCGAATACTTCGAAGTTTTCGCTGGCGCCATCCTTCGGAAATCACCGGCCGGGGGCAAAGGGTCTGTATACGGGAGGATTTGGCGCAGTCGTGAGCAACTCCCTTTTCGATGCGCGGCCTTATTCTCTGAGCGGCCTCGAAATCCCGAAGGCCTCGTACAACCGCGTGACGGGTGTGGCTACGCTGGGCGGTCCACTGAATATTCCACACTTCTTTTATCGTGGGCCGAACTTCTTCCTGGCGTACCAATGGACGCGCAACAGCGATGCGGCTACGGATCCTGGACTGGTGCCGACTGTGGCGGAACGCAGCGGGGATCTTACCGACGCGGTGAACGCACTGGGACAGCGGGTGACGGTTTACGATCCTGCGACGGGACAGCCGTTTGCTGGACCGATTCCGGTGAGCCCGCAGGCGGCGGCGCTGCTCAACTACTATCCGCTGCCCAATCTGGCGGGCAACGCGCGCTACAACTACGAAGCGCAGGTGCTGAACAACACGCATACCGACGCGCTGCAGTCACGGCTGGACAAGACGCTCGGACGCCGCGACCAGCTGTATGGCGGGTTTGGTTTTGAGAGTTCGCGCGGCGATACGGCGAATGTTTTTAATTTTCGCGACGATACGGATACGCTGGGCCTGGATTTTCACGCGAACTGGGCGCACCAGTTTCATCACCAGATGTATGCGACCTTCGGGTACCACTTCACGCGGCTGCGGACGGAAGTGCGGCCGGAGTTCGAGAATCGCGTGAATGTCTCGGGCAACGCCGGGATCACGGGCAACGATCAAAACCCCGAAGAGTGGGGGCCTCCCTCGCTCATTTTTTCCAGCGGCGTGGTCGGGCTCACCGACGGGAACAGCGAGTTCAATCGCAACCGCACCGATGCGTATTCGGTGAAGGTCTCTACCACGCATCGGCGGCACACGGTGACGTTCGGGGGCGATTTCCGGCGGCAGGAGTTCAACGAATTTACCGAGCAGAATCCGCGGGGCAGCTTCTCCTTTACGGGTGCAGCGACGGAAGCTCCGGGAAGCGCGCCCGGCCCGGCGAATCAAACGGGTTCCGACCTGGCCGATTTTCTGCTCGGCATTCCCGACGCAAGCCAGATTGCCTTTGGCAACCCGGAGAAGTATTTCCGGACATCGGCCTATGACGCTTTTGTCACAGATGACTTTCGCGTGCAGCCGACGTTGACGATCAATGCGGGCATGCGCTGGGAGTACGGCGCGCCGATGTCAGAACTTTATGGGCGCATGGTGAATCTGGACGTTGCCCCCGGTTTCACTGCGGTTGCGCCCGTGCTGGCGAGTGATCCCACGGGCCCCGTCACGGGCGCGCGATATCCGAGTACTTTGCTGCGCCCTGACTATCGCGGCTGGGAGCCGCGGGTGGCGATGTCGTGGCGGCCGATCCCGGCGTCGACGCTGGTGGTGCGAGCGGGTTATGGCATCTACGACGACACGTCGGTGTATCTTTCGAGCGCGGAGAGCCTGGCGCAGCAGGCGCCGCTTTCGACCAGCGTGAGCGTTGCGAACAGCGACACATGTCCGCTTACGCTGGCGAATGGATTCCGCACCTGTGCCGGCACCACGGCCGACACCTACGCGGTGGACCCCAATCTGCGTGTCGGGTACGCACAGGACTGGCAGCTCTCGATGCAGCGGGATTTTCCTGGCGCGCTGGTGGTGACGGCGACCTATTTGGGAATCAAAGGCACACGCGGCACGCAGGAGTTTCTGCCCAACACGTATCCGCTGGGCGGCACGGATCCGGTTGCCGGGTTGCCGGTGGGTTTCGTCTATCGCACCTCCAATGGCAATTCGACGCGCCAGGCAGCTGAGCTGCAGGTGCGACGGAGATTGCGCAGCGGGCTGACAGCGACGCTGGATTACACGTGGGCGAAGGCGCTCGACGACGACGCGCAGATTGGGGCGCTGGGGCACGTGGCGATCAGCGAAGCGACCGCGCCCACCAGCGACACCGCGAATAACCAGCCGCCCGCGGCGACCGTCGCGCAGAACTGGCTCGATCTGCCGGGTGAGCGAGGGCTCTCCAGTTTCGATCAGCGGAATGTGCTGAAGGCGTCGTTCCAGTACACGACCGGGATGGGTCTCGGTGGCGAGACGTTGCTGGGAGGACGGAAAGGCATGCTGCTCAAGGAGTGGACGCTGATGACGCAGATTACAGCGGAGAACGGGACGCCGGAGACGCCGGTGTTTCTCGCGGACATTCCAGGGACGGGTTTCACGAATATTCTTCGGCCGGATGTGACGGGCGCGCCTTTGTATTCTGCTGCGCCGGGATACTATCTGAACGCTGCGGCCTACACCGCGCCGGCGACGGGACAATGGGGGAACGCGCGGCGCGATTCCATCCTCGGACCCGATGAGTTCAGTCTGGACAGCGCGATGGCGCGGACCTTCAGAGTCCGCACGAAGTGGAATCTGGATGTGCGCGCGGAGGCGAGCAATCTGCTCAATCATGCGGTGTGGACTGGGTGGAACACGACGATCAACAGCACGGTGTTTGGGCTTCCGGCGGCAGCGAACCCCATGCGGAGCCTGCAACTCACGGGGAGGCTGAGGTTCTGACCATGCGACGGAACATTTTGACCTCGACCCTGTTCTCGCTCACTGCTTCGGTTTGTGTGGTGTGCGCCCAGCAGACCGGCACGAATCAGATGTCGGGGCAAAACGGCACCTTCACGCTGACGGTGAACTCGCAGCTGGTGGTCGAGACGGTCGTGGTCAGAGACAAACAGGGCAACTTCGTTCCCGGTCTCACGGCCAAAGACTTCACCGTGACCGAAGACGGACAGCCGCAGACAATTCGCATCTTCGAACACCAGGCTTTGTCGAAAGCGGTAGAACCGATGCCGGTGACTCCGCAGGACGATGAGCAGATCACTCTGTATAAGACACTGACACGGACACAAATTGCGCCGGAGAGTCCAGGCAAGCCGCAATACACGGATCATCGTCTGCTGGCCCTCTACTTCGACATGACGGCGATGCCGCCGCCGGACCAGGTGCGCGCGCTGGCCGCCGCAGAGAAATTCGTGCGCACGCAAATGACTTCGGCGGACCTGGTTGCAATTATGCGCTATCAGGGAGGGTCGGTCGATGTGCTGCAGGACTTCACGGCCGATCGGAATCGCCTGCTGAGCATTCTGGAGACGATGATCGTCGGCGAGGGCCAGGGGTCGGTGGAATCCGTAGACGACGCCAGCAGCGCCGACACTGGAGCCGCATTCGGACAGGACGACAGCGAGTTCAATATCTTCAACAATGATCGCCAGCTCTCTGCACTGCAGACTGCGGCGAAGATGCTGGCCTCGCTGAGCGAGAAAAAGTCGCTGATCTATTTTGCCAGCGGGATGCGGTTGCACGGGCTTGACAACCTGGCGCAGCTGCACGCCACGGTGGATGCGGCGGTACGCTCCGGTGTGGCCTTCTGGCCGGTGGACGCGCGCGGTCTGGTCGCGGAGGCGCCGTTGGGTGATGCGACGCAGGGTTCGCCCGGCAATGTGGGCATGTACTCCGGCACGTCGGCGCAGGCGGTGACGACGCAATTCCAGCAGTCGCAGGACACCATGTACTCGCTGGGCGCGGACACCGGCGGCAAGGCGCTGTTCGACAACAACGACCTGACGCGCGGCATCGTACAGGCGCAGAGGGCGATCGAGGATTACTACATCGTTGGCTACTACACGACGAACACTGCGCAGAACGGGCGGTTCCGCCGCGTGAAGATCGCGGTCGATTCGCCGCTCGCCGACAAGCTGGATTATCGGCAGGGATATTACGCGAACAAGACTTTCAATAAATTTACCGATGCAGACAAGGAAAGACAGCTGGAAGATGCCCTGATGCTGGGCGATCCGGTCACCGATTTGACCATCGCGATGGAGATTGACTATTTCCAGCTGAATCGCGCCGAGTACTTCGTGCCCATCGTCGTGAAGATTCCCGGCCGCGAACTGGCGCTGGCCAAGAAGTTCGGCGCGGAGCACACGCTGATCGACTTTGTGTGCGAGGTGAAAGACGAAACCAGCGGCACGACCATGAGCAATGTGCGGGATTTCGTCAACATCAAGCTGAGCGACGCGACCGCGGCGGAACTGGCGCATCGACCGGTGGAATATGACTCCGGCTTTACGTTGTTTCCCGGGAAATACACCATAAAATTTCTGGCCCGCGACGATGAGACGGGGCGCATGGGGACGTTTCAGACGTCCTTCGTGATTCCCGATCTGAACAAATCGACGAAGCGTCTGGCGATCAGCTCGGTTGTCCTCAGCAGCCAGCGGGTCGCCCTCAATGACGCGCTCTACAATGCGACCCGCGGTAAGGAACAGGCTAAGGACGATGCTGCCAATCCGCTGGTGCAGAATGGGGAGAAACTCATTCCCAGCGTGACGCGGGTTTTCAACCGGGATCGCGAGTTGTATGTCTATCTGCAGGCGTATCAGAAGGACATCGCGACGCCTCCAGCCGCGGTGCAGGCATCGACAGGAAGCGCTGTGGCAGCGGCCGCACAGAACGTCGATACGAACGCGCCGCTCTTTGCCTGGGTCACGTTCTATCGCGACCAGAAGATGGTTCTTGAGACACCACCGGTCGCGATGACTGCGCAGGCTGCGACGCGGCTTGGCGTTGTGCCGTTCAGCTTTCACATCGGTCTGGGGTCGCTGGCGGCAGGGCCATATCAATGCCAGATCAGCGTCCTCGATCCTGCCGGGCATCGCGCTGCTTTCTGGCAAGGCTCTGTCTCGGTCGTCCAGTGAGCTTCATGATTCGAGCCGCAGGTCCTCATTGCGTGCTCCTGGGTGACCCCAGTCAACGAATCATGCACGGCCTTTTAGGGTCGAAACGCCAGCCGGGGATGAGAAATTGCATTGCAGAGACGTCGTCGCGCGCAGCTAAGCCGACACGACGGTAGAGCTGATGCGCCTGCTCCACCTGGTCCATGTCGAGCTCAATGCCGAGACCGGGCCGGTCCGGGACGCCGATGGAGCCAGCGACGATGCACAGGGGATCGCGGGTGAGACGCTGCCCATCCTGCCAGATCCAATGGGTATCGATGGCGGTGACGTTTCCGGCAGCAGCTGCGGCCACGTGGGTATACATGGCGAGTGAAATGTCGAAGTGGTTGTTCGAATGTGAGCCCCAGGTCAGGCCCCAGTCGCGACAGAAGAGTGAAGCGCGGACAGAGCCCTGCAGGGTCCAGAAGTGCGGGTCGGCGAGAAGGATGTCGATGGAGTGGAGTTGGGCGGCGTGGCGGAGCTGGCGCCAGTCGGTAGCGATCATGTTGGTCGCAGTGCGCATACCAGTGGCGCTGCGAAACTCGGCCATGATTTCGCGACCGGAGTAGCCCTGCTCGGCGCCGCAGGGGTCCTCCGCATAGGCCAGGACCTTTTGCGGGCCGCGGCACAGAGCCACGGCCTCATCGAGCGGCCAGGCGCCATTTGGATCGAGGGCAATGCGGGCATTCGGAAACCGCTCGGCCAGCGCTGCCGCCGCTTCCATTTCGAAGGAGCCGTTGAAGACGCCGCCCTTCAATTTGAAATCGCGGAAGCCGTATCGCTGCTGCGCGGCTTCTGCAAGACGGAGTAAGCCGGGAATGGAGAGCGTCTCCTCGTTGCGGAGCTGAAGCCACGAGTCGGTGGCCGCATCCTCATCACGATAGGGAAGGCTGGTTTTATTGCGGTCTCCCAGGAAGAACAGATAACCCAGGACATCGATGGATTGCCGGCGTTGACCTTCGCCGAGCAGCGCGGCAACCGGGAGATCGAGAAACTGGCCGAGCAAATCCAGCAGGGCCGATTCGATGGCCGTGACAGCGTGGATGGTCGTGCGCTGATCGAAGGTTTGCAGGCCGCGGCCGCCGGCATCGCAGTGGGCAAAGCGCTCGCGCACGGAGTTGAGGATGTCGTTGAGCGCGCCGATGCGGGAGCCGACGACAAGAGGAATAGCCTGCTCGAGAATCTCCCGGGTCGCTTCGCCGCCCGGAACCTCACCGGCTCCGGTGTGGCCTGCGTTGTCTTCGAGCACGACGAGGTTGCGCGTGAACCAGGGAGCATGCGCGCCGGAGAGATTGAGGAGCATGCTGTCATAACCGGCGACGGGGATGACGCGCATCGTCGTGACTCGAGGGGCGTCAGGAATGGCGTGCGATGGGTTCATGAAGCGGCTCCAGGAACAAGAGCGGGCGGAGTTTCGATGCGCCTGATCTCACCGACGATGGGCAGGTACGCAACGATGGCCATGAGGGCCGTGGCCGCTACGAAGAGCAGCGCTCCGCGAAACGAGCCGGTCCGGTTGACAATGTAACCGATGACGATGGGCGTGGTCACGCCGGCGAGGTTGCCGATGAGGTTAAAGAGACCGCCATTGATTCCGATCAAAGCACGTGGCGACGTATCGGAGACGACCGTCCAGCCGAGGGCGCCGAACCCCTTGCCGAAAAACGCGAGAGCCATCAGGGCGACGACCGCCGATCGAGTGCTGACGTAATTGCAGGCGACCATCGATGTCGCCAGGAGCATGCCGGCGACGATGGGTGCTTTGCGCGCGAAGGTCAGACTCCGCCCGGCGCGCAGCAGGCTGTCCGATACGATTCCGCCGAGAATACCGCCGGCAAAACCGCAGAGAGCGGGAAGCGCCGCCAGAAAGCCCACCTTCACGATGGAAATGTGGCGGGCACGGCTGAGATAGACAGGGAACCACGTGAGAAAAAACCAGGTCAATGTGGTGATGCAGTACTGACCCAGGTAAATCCCCACCAGCATGCGCTTGCTGAGCAGCCACCGCACGGCGGACCAGGTGAGTGTGTTGCTCCCGGCGCGACCACGGCTGTCGAGTGCAGCCAGGCCACCGCCCTGCTCGATGATGTCGATCTCGGATTGACTGATGCGGGGATGCGTCTTCACTCCATGAATGACGCGGAACCAGAAGGCCCCGAGAGCCAGCCCGACGATACCGGCGAACCAGAAGCATTGCTTCCAGCCCCAGAGGTGGACGATCCAGCCCATGATGGGAGCAAACAGGACGAGAGAGAAATATTGCGATGCATTGAAGATGGCCGAGGCGCGGCCGCGTTCGGCAGTGGGAAACCAGGCAGCGACGAGGCGCCCGTTGCCGGGAAAGACCGGCGCCTGCGCGAGGCCGGAGAGCAGACGCAAGCCGAACAGGGTGTAGAACGCGGCGACGGCGGGCAGATAGCCCGTGCATCCGGCCAGCAACGCGCAGATCGACCAGCAGAAGATGCTGACCCCGTAGACGCTCTTCGAACCGAAGCGGTCGAGGAGTCCACCAGCGGGCAGTTGCGCGAGGGCGTAGGCCCATCCAAATCCGGAGAAGAGATAACCGAGGTGGAGAGGATCGAGCCGGAGGTCGTGCGAAATGGCGACAGCGGCGATGGACAGCACCACACGATCGCCGTAGCTGAAGGTGCTGGCGACGAACAGCATCAGCACGACGAGGTAGCGGACGTGGGTCGTCTGATCTCGCTGCATGCGCGCGTCAGCTGCGTCCTGCGATGAGGCGCTTCAGCTCTTCCAGTTCAGTCGAGTCAAGCTCGGTCAGCGGAGGTCGAACCGGACCGGCATCCCTGCCAACGGCTTTCATGCCGGCTTTCACAATGGACACGGCATACCCTTTGCGACGGCGGCGGATCGCGATGTACGGCAGGACGAATTCCCGGAGTTTCGCGAAGACAGTGGCGTGGTCGCGTTTGCGAACCGCAGAGTAGAAATCGAGCGCAAACTGCGGGAGGAAATTAAAGATTGCCGAGGAATAGGTGGTGACGCCGATCTCGAGATAGGGCAGCGCGAAAGTTTCGGCGGTGGGCAACCCGCCGATATAGACGAGGCGCTCGCCGAGTCGAGCACGAATGCGCGTCATCAGCTCAATGTCGCCGACTCCATCCTTGAAGCCGACGAGGTTGGGGCAGCTCTGGCATAACTGTTCCAGGGCAGACTCATCCAGAACGGCGTTGTCGCGGTTGTAGAAGATGACCCCGAGCCGGGTCGAGTTGCAAATGGCCTTCGCGTGGGCGACCAGGCCCGCAGCTTCAGCGTTGACGAGATAGGGCGGGAGCAACAGGATTCCGTCGGCGCCCGCCTGTTCCGCGGCGCGAGCAAACTGGATAGCGGTGCGAGTTCCATAGCCACAGCCGGCAATCACAGGAACCTTGCCGCCCACTTCGGAGACCGCCGCACCAATGACCTGGGAAAAGTCATGGAGCGTGAGCGAAAAAAATTCGCCGGTACCGCCGGCCGCGAACAGAGCCGCGGGACGATGTTCGCGCAGCCAGGCAATGTGCTGCCGGTAGGGCTGTTCGGTGAACTCAAGATGATTGTCGAAATGCGTGACGGGGAAAGAGAGCAGCCCTTCGCCAATTTTGCTGCTCATCTCCTGCGGGCTCATCGCTGTTCTCATCCTCATTGCTCGATTTGAATTCAGCTTGCCCGGGGTCGCGGGCCGCCTCACAAATATAGAAGAAAGAGAATTGGCAGGAGGAGCGCAACCTCTCGGGCTTCGTACCGCATTGCGGTAGCCCGGGTACGAATTTGCGCGAGCCGCGATGAGGTAGAACAATCAGTGAGGAATTTGCGCAGTGAAGCTCTCGCCCCTCTATATCCGCGCCCATGCGATCGACAACGTCGCCATCGTGGTGAATGACGGTGGATTGCCTGCGGGCAGCACGTTCGAGTCGGGTCTGGTTCTGCGCGAGCCGGTGCCTGAGGCGCACAAGATCGCGTTGGTGGACCTCGCGCAGGGAGATCCGATCGTGCGCTACGGAGCAGTGATTGGATATGCAGAGTGTGCCCTGAGCCGGGGATCGTGGGTTCGTGACGACTCTGTGAGCCTGCCGGCTCCGCCCAGGCTGGATGCCTTGCCGATTGCGACGGCTGTGCCGGAGCCGTTGCCTCCGCTGGATGGCTATACGTTCGAGGGCTATCTCAATGCGGACGGCTCCGTGGGTACGCGCAATATTCTCGGCATCACGACCACGGTGCAGTGTGTTGCCGCGACCGTGGACTATGCGGTGAAGCGCATCAAGGCAGAGCTGTTGGCGCGCTATTCCAATGTCGACGACGTTATCTCGCTGACGCACTCGTACGGCTGTGGCATTGCGATTGATGCACCGGGGGCGGAGATTCCGATCCGTACGCTGCGCAACCTCAGTCTCAACCCGAACCTCGGCGGCGCGCCGATGGTGGTCAGTCTGGGATGCGAGAAGCTGCAGCCCTCGACCCTGATGCCGACGAGCACGCTGCCGATTCTCGAGAAGAAGCCTTACGTCGTGCGGCTCCAGGACGATGAGCATCGCAGCTTCGAGGACATGGTCACAGCGATCATGCGCATGGCAGAAGAGAGACTGGTGCAACTGAACGAGAGGCACCGTGTGACTCGACCCGCTGCGGACCTTGTGGTCGGTCTGCAATGCGGCGGCAGCGACGCATTCTCAGGAGTCACGGCGAACCCGGCCCTCGGCTACGCGGCGGACCTGCTGGTGCGTGCAGGCGCGACGGTGATGTTCTCCGAAGTCACCGAGGTGCGCGACGCGATCCATTGGCTGACGGCTCGCGCGGCCAATGAGGCGGTAGCGCGCGACCTGATTCGCGAGATGGCCTGGTATGACGCTTATCTGCATCGCGGAGAGACGGATCGCAGCGCCAACCCAACGCCGGGCAACAAAAAGGGCGGGATTTCGAACATCGTGGAGAAGGCGCTGGGGTCCATTGCCAAGGCTGGATCGAGCGCGCTGGTGGGGGTTTACGGCCCGGGCGAGCGGGTGAATCGGAAGGGTCTGGTTTTTGCGGCCACACCGGCGAGCGACTTCGTCTGCGGGACGCTGCAACTGGCGGCCTCGATGAACATGCACGTATTCACGACGGGGCGGGGAACGCCCTATGGCCTGGCGATGGCGCCGGTCATCAAAGTGGCCTCGCGCACGTCGCTCGCGGAGCGATGGGCGGACCTGATCGATGTGGATGCGGGTGTTATCGCGACGGGACGAGCCAGCGTTCACGATGTGGGCGAACAGATTTTCCGGATGATTCTGGAGGTCGCCAGCGGGCAGAAGCAAACCTGCGCCGACCGCTGGGGACTGCACAACGATCTTGTGCTGTTTAATCCCGCTCCGATCACATAAACGTCTATGCTGAGCCGGCGTCGCTTCCTTGCCCAATCCGTTTGTGGCGCATGCGCTCTGCCACTGGCGGGATGGGCATCAAGGACAGCGAGCGACAGGTCTGTCATGATCGATGCGCACGTGCATGTGTTCGCGCACGATCCTCAGTTTCCGTTTGCGCAGGGGGCAAACCCACCGGCAGAAGATGCGACGCCGGAGATGCTGCTGGGGCTGATGCGGGCGAATGGCGTCGCCAGAACCGTCATCATCCAGGTCATCCATTATCGCTGGGACAACCGTTATCTCGCCAATGTCCTGAAGCGTTATCCGGGAACTTTTCATGGCGTTTGCCGTGTGAATCCAATGGACCCCGCTGCACCTGATCACTTGAGCGCCCTAACGGAACAAGGATTTCGTGGCGTTCGATTGAGTCCGGCCGCTACCGTTGATGGCGACTGGATTCGCGGACCCCTGATGCCTCCACTGTGGAAACGCTGCGCGGCGCTGCGTGTGCCGATGACGATTCTTGCACCGGTGACGCGGTTGCCCGATCTGGTTTCGTTGATCGAAGCGCATCCCGAGCTGGATGTGGTGATCGACCATATGGCTGACTGTCCGCCCGATCGGCCAGACCTGCTGAAGCTCTTGTTGAACCTGGCACGCTATCCGCGCGTGTATGTGAAGATTTCGGACCTGTGGGTGATTTCGCGGCAACCTTATCCTTATAAGGATGCGCAGGACCAGGTGGAACGGCTCTATCAGGAATTTGGCGCGAAACGGCTCATGTGGGCTACCAACTGGCCAGTTTCGCTGCAACAGCTTCCGTACGCGAGGATTGTCGATCTTTACCGCGACCAGCCAGGCTTCCTGTCTCCACAGGAACGCGAAGAAGTTCTCTACAAAACAGTTCAGCGCGTTTGGCCGTTCGGTTTGTGACGATATTCAGTTCCGCCCTGTCGCCAAACCTCCCAGGTTGCGGGCGCGAAGGGCGCGGTGCAATTGCAGCGAGGCGGATATCTCGGAGCAGGTGCGGCGCAGATGTTCGGCAAGGGCCGGCACCTGATGAGGTTGAATGCGCGACGAGGCACAGGAGACGCTGAGAGCAGCGATGGGGTTATGCTGCTGGTCGAAGATGGGAGCACCGATACAGCGGGCGCCCATTTCCGCCTCTTCGTCGTCGATGCTGTAGCCGCGCCGACGCACGCGCTCGAGCGCCTGCACGAGTTCCTCGCGCGAGCAGATCGTCTTCGGCGTCAGACGCACGAAGCTCATCTGATCGATCAGTTCGTGCACCGTGGTGGACGGTAACCAGGCGAGCATCGCCTTGCCCATCGCCGTGCAATACACGGGATTGGAACTACCGGTTTTCGAGCCCATGCAGACGCGATTCGTGGGCCCGGCTTTATCCAGATAGACGACGGAGGTCTTCTGCAGAACGCCAAGGTGCACGGTTTCGCCGAGCCGCCTGGACAAGGCGCGCAGGGCCGGCTGAATCTGAGCGCGCAGGTCCATCTGCTCGACGGCACGATTGCCCAGGGTGTAAAGCTTCAGGCCGAGGCGAAAGCGATCGTCCGGAGTTCTTTCCAGCAGCATGCCGCGTTCCAGCACCATGAGAGCCCGATGCGCAGTGCTTTTGTGAAGGTTCATGCTGCGGCAAATCTCGGCGAGGCTGAGCGGGCCATCGCTTTCTCCAATGAATTCGAGGACGGCCAGTGCCCGGTCGAGACTTTGCAGGCGATAAGGATCACGAGAGGCGGCGATGCCGCCGCGCGCGGAGTCAGGGATCTTCAGTGTTCTTGCCATGGTGATCCTCTCTGGGCAGCGACAAGATGATGGACGCCGGGAGGCAAGCCTCCCAGGTACATATAACTCAGCGACGAAGCCTCAGTGAGCAGCGTCGCCAGAGCAGGGTCGGGAAAACGTGATTCCCAGATGACACCCCAGCTGATTTGTTCGGCCCCAGGTGGCCCCTGCGCAGGCGTGTCCTGAGCGATGCCCGTAGCTTTCTCGAAAAACTGATTGTTCTTCAGCCCATCGATGCAGAGACGCTCCAGCCGGGCGAGGGCGTTGTCGCGCTCGGCGTAGAGGTGAAGGCCATTCACCTCGCCGAACTCCGCGATGTAGACCAGCGGCGAAAGTGCGTAGAGATGGTAATGGAGTGCGCGCTGGCCCCGGGCCATCTCCAGAGGCATGGAACCATCCGGTTGAATCTGTTCGATACCGGCTCGGTAGGCGGCTACGGCCCAGTCGAACAGTTTCTGGTCATTAGCCGCGACTCCGGCAGCGGCAGCCTCAACCCCAGCCCAGTAAAGATGGTTGTTGCGCGCGTGGCTCTCGTCGTAGAAGTTCGTGGTTTGCCGGGTCACGCTGACCATCCACGGCACGATCAGCTCCTGCAGGGGCGCAGTTTCCTGGCCGCTGTCGCGGACCTTGAGCCAGGCAATGGCGATCGCGCCGATCACCCAGCCCTGGACGTAGTAGGCCTGATGGGATGACATCTTTCCCGTAAACACGCCATCGCGAGCCGCCGTTTCCATATGGCGCAGCGCGCACGCGGCCGCAACCCGGCTGCCGGTCGAGCGCCACGCGTCCGCGGCATCGACGATGACCTGTCCGAGATTTTTGTAGGGCCCGGAGCTTTCCGCGTAGGCCTTCCACTTCGCGGGATCGATGACGGACGACTTGCCGTCGGAGTAAAAGCCATCTGTGGTGAGATCGGGCGAGAGATGGACGACGGCTGGACAGTTATAAGCCGTCGTTGTGGCAGCGATCGGGTGGTCATCCCAGGGTGAACGCAGGGCCGTTGCAGCGCCGGCATTCGCACAGGCAATCAGCGGGGCGGTCAGGGCCGCAAGGGAAAAGAGGACATTGTCCCTACCGCGCATAGTCCTCTCGATAAGGAACGAAGAAGTCGAGTACCTCCGACTCGGCGAGTGCACTCGCTTGGTGCTCCACCCCTCGCGGCACAATGAAGCTGTCACCTGTGAAGGCGTCGAACGTCACCGCGCCACAGATGAAATGGATGTGCCCGCGGACGACGTACACCATCTGTTCATGAGGATGGGAGTGCCGCGCACCGCGCCATCCGGGCTGCATCTGGTGGCGCACCAGCATCATGCCGGGGTTCCAGGCAAGCACTTGCCGACTCAAACCCTCTTCGGGATGAGTCGTGGTTGCGCTGTCGAGGGGAACACGCCCTTTGAATCCTTCGCCCATTGCCATCCGTTCAGTCGCGCATCGTCACTGCCGAAGAGTAATTTCTTTCAGCGCGAACAACTGGATGGATTTTTCCCGCCGGGTGATTGGGTTGTCAACAGAAGTTCTGATGACGCCATGCAAGGCGTACCGCATGCGGAGATTCCAGCGCCGCGGTTCGGCACATCCTGCGGAGATTGGTCACTGTCCCGTTTCGCGATACATCTCTTCGGAATTCTGTTGACAATCGCTTCGAAGGCCCGGTCGTGGTCGGGTTAAGACGCAGCTAGAAGGTAAACCTCGCCCCGACCTGAATGATGCGCGGGCTGGAAGCCGAGGTAATTTTGCCGTCAAGCGAAGAGGCGAGGCTGGCGGTCGGGTTGCTCAGACTCACCAGATTGAATGCGTTTGTGGCCTCGCCGCGCAACTGGAAGGTGTAGTTCTCAAACCGGAAGTTGCGAAACACTCCGAGGTCGACATCACGATAACCAGGTCCGCGCAGTGAGTCGCGGGGGGTATTGCCGTCGGCGCCATAGGGGCCAATACCGCCGGCGACGCCGGGTCCGTTGGGAACGAAGGCCGCAGTATCGAACCATGCGTTGCGCGCAACGTTGCGGGAGCGATGCGGATCGAGGAAGGGGTTGACGCCGGCGACCATGTCCGGCCGGTTGTGGTTCTCGCTGTCGAAGTTTTTATTCGAACCGGTTGTGATTTCGAAGGGCGGACCACTCTGCACAGAGTAGATCGGAGAGATGGTCCAGCCGTTCGCTACCTGCTTCATAAAGGAATTGGATCCCGTGTAGTAGTTAAGGTTCCAGATTCCGGAGATGGTAGCCACGTTGCGCCGATCATCATCCATCGGCCCGCGCTCCTCCCACAGGTTGGCAAAATCCTGGGCGGTCATCTGTCCAATGGCCGACTCGTTGGAACTCTGCAGGGCGTGGCTCCAGACATAGAAGCCGTTGATCATGAGGTTGTGAGTCAGAGGCCTGCCTGCCGACACCTGAAGGGAGTGGTAGGCGGCGGTCTGGTTCGAGACAAGAAAGATGTTCTGACCCAGAACGCCGGGATCATAGGGCCGCCTGCTGTTAATACTGGTCTGAGATGTAGAGGCACCGGGCGCGTAAGGCGCATAGTTATCGTCGATCATGGTAGGTACATCGCGTGAAAGCGTGCCTACGTATGCGGTGGTGAGACTGATTTGGCCGGGCAACTCCCGCTGCACCGCGAGGTTGAACTGGTAAATGTAGGGCCATTGCACGGCCGGGTTAATCGACTCGATGCTGGCCGGTACCAAAAAACGCGGGCTGCTCGGATTGTAGATATACGGGAACGGATCCCCAGTGGGAAAAGAAGCCTTGCTCCCGTAGACGTTGGTCAGAGAGGCGATGGAGTTGAACGTCTGCCGGACCGCGTAGGGTTGCGCATTGCCCGGCTGATTCCATTCATTGCCGCTGGTCGTGCCGTAAAAGACGCCGGCGCCGGTGCGCACTGCAGTTTTACCATCGCCAAAGGGATCCCAGGCGAACCCGATACGCGGCGAAACGTGATGCCAGCGTGTGGCAACGATGCCGCGGCCAATGCCTTTGTCTCCCGGGAAAACCATGCCCAGGGGCGCGCTGGGAACCACGGTCGATTGCTCGCCGGGAACGAATCCCGCCGTGAAATTGGAGGACTCTACGGGAGGAGTGTCAATATCCCAGCGAAGTCCGAGATTCGCAGTGAATCGAGGCGTGATCCGATAGCTGTCCTGGAGAAACACGGCGGTATGCCAGGCGCTCGTAAGCGTGTGGTAAGGCGTGTCCTGCTCCATGGTGTTGACCTGGCCGGTGACAAAGTCGGACAGTCCATTACCGGTCGTGGTGGGAGCCGAACTTTGGAAGGTAAAAACTCCAAAGTTATAGAGATTGCCGTCAAACATACCTTTGTCCAGAGCGAATTCGCCGCCATAGACGAGGGTGTGCTTGCCCTTGGTCATGCTGACCATATCGCGGAATGAGTAGAAATCCGAAGTCGTCACTGGACCCGCGAGAGCTCCGCCCACGCTGAAGTACCCGGAAACAGTGATCTCGGGCAGAGCGGAGGGTCCCTGAATGGTGAAGTCCGAACCAAGCTGGCCCAGGTTGGTGGTTGGCAGGTTCACTCGCCCTCCGGCTGCTCGCGTAAAGGTGATCCAGGCCTGGTTAGCCGTGGTTGGTCCGAAGGTATGAACGTCACTAATGTTGGCGTTGGTCTGATCGGTGTAGGACTGGTTGATATCCCAATTGAAGTTGCCGTTGCCAAACGCGTTCTGCGTGGTGTGGACAAAGAAGTAAGTTACGGCAACGTGATCTTTGTCGGTGATCATCTGATCGTATTTGCCAAGATATTCGTTGTCGTCGGTGGGGCCGGTGAAGAAGCCGGTCCAGGTGTTGCCTGTGCTGTTGGGCAGAGGAATAAGTTTTGCCGTGTTCAGGATGTTGTTGGCAGTGGGATCGAGCAGGCCTGACGGGACGCAATTCGGTGTTGCCACCTGGCAGTTCGGCGAACTATTGGTCCCATCGACCTGTGTTTTGGTGCCGGGCATGTAGACCTTGAAGGTGTCCGCCGTAAAATCGCCGATGCGCTCCGCCGCCGTGGGCATCACGCCGCCAGTCAGTTGCTGACCGACGACTTGCCGCAGGCCGGCATAGCTGAACAGGAAAAAGGCCTTGTCGCGCCTGAGGGGACCGCCGATTACACCGCCAAAATTGTTGCGGTGGTAAGGAGCTTTCGACGTTGAATTCCACGGGGTGGCGTTGAAATCCGTGTTGCGATTGAACTCGAAAAGCGATCCATGGAATTCATTCGTTCCCGATTTAGTAACTGCCGTGACGACTGCGGCGGACATGTGGCCGTACTGGGCGGCAAAGTTGCTGGTTTCCACGCGAAATTCTTCCAGCGCGTCGGGATTCGGTAATTGGTTCCCGTAATTACGAATGCCGGTGATGTTACTGCCGCCATCCAGATAAAACGCGACTTCGGGATTGCCACCGTCAATGGAGCCGTTGATCTGCACGTCCGCGGAAGGCAGGCCGATGACGAAGTTGGGTGTCCCGTTGGGATTGGTGCTGGGGCTGGCACTGTTGGCCATCACGCCCGGCGTGAGCGAGAGCTCAGCATACGCGTTACGGTTGACCAGGGGCAGACCAATGATTTCTGCCGGTGCGATCGTTCTTCCCAGCTCAGCGCTCGTGGTGTTGACGAGGGGGGGTGCTTCCGTCACAGTGACCGTCTGCGTCTGAGCGCCGACCTCGAGCGACACGTCGAGAACCTGCACCTGATCTACCGTCAGGACAACGTTCTTCTGTTCGAAAGTCTTGAAGCCTGGCGCTTTGATCTCAACTTTGTACGGTCCTACCGGGAGATAATCGAGCCGATACTCCCCATATCCGTTAGTTGGAGCTGAACGGGAGAAGCCGGTTTCATTGTTAGTTGCCGTGATAGAGGCCGAAGGGACGAGTGCGCCCTGCGCGTCCTTCACGGTTCCGGAAAGTGAGCCGGTGATTTGTTGTGCTGTCGCAGGCAATAATGCCCACGCCAGAAGCATCAACAGGCCTGCGAATGCGACCAGGGATCTGTGTCCCGTGTGTTTCTGATCCTGCTGTTCCGGCCTCCCGATCAGGTTGTTCATTTGGCGCTCCTTTTGTTCGATTTTTGTTTGCGGTAACGTCGAACCACTGACCCTGCCTCAAGATTCCCGGGGCAGCCCACTCGTCCATGAAACGGATCGCTCCGGCATTCGAATCGATTCGTGGTGTCTGGAACGGCGGCCGCACGGAGAGGCGTCGGCGAGTATTCTCGGAATCGCTGGAAGGAGGTGTCAACGAACATCGCGGGGGTGCGTACCGCTGCATGGGACAGCGAGGTGAACCCCGCTGTTCATGCGGGATGCCGGCCACCACCACGACAGATCAGTGAGAGTTTGGAACCGGTTGCACCGCGCGAGTCGATTGACAGGAAATCTGGCTACACACCATCGCGAGGTTTGTTAATCCGGACATAATCGGTATCCTGCACTGGCTCCGATTCACACTCGATCTCGATGGTCGTCACAGGCCAGTCTGGCGCTTTTTCCGGAAGCCCGGAAAGCTTCGTCTGGAAATCATCCTGGCTCACGGTCACTGATCCACCGTTCTTCAGCATGTGGGCCGACCGAACGTGTGTACGCAATCCGCTGATCGCCACATAGCCACCCGGCCAGAAGTGGACATGCATATACAGAGTGTTTCCTTTACGAGTAAAGCTGGCATAGTTCGATCGGCGCACCCGACAAAGATCGGATTCATAGATCGTGTGCCCATTGGTATCCATCCACCGTCCGACTTCGGTGAGAATTCGAACCGATTCTTCGGGAATCGATCCGTCCGGCTTCGGTCCGATATTCAGCAGGTAATTACCACCGTCGCGAGCGCACTCGATGAGATTGCGAATCACGGTCCGCGACGATTTCCAGTTGTCGTCCGCGCGTTGATAACCCCAGCTGTCGTTGAGGGTCATGCAGGCTTCCCAGGCGCGACCATTGGTCTCCGCGACAATTCGTTGTTCGGGAGTCGAGAAGTCTCCCGGCAGCTTGTTGCGATTGTTCACGATGATGTCCGGCTGGAGCTGGAAAACCATCTGGTTCATGCGTTCCGATTCCCATCCGGTCGCATCCAGCGGCCAGGCCACGTCGTACCAGAGAACATCGACTTTTCCGTAGTTAGTGAGAATCTCGCGAATGAGCCCGTGCGTGTAGTCGACAAAGCGCTGCCGAGCCGCTTCGTCGGTTGCGCATCGTGCGCCGTCGGGATGATGCCAGTCCATGAGCGAGTAATAGAAGCCAAAGCGCAGACCCTCGGCCCGCGCGGCTTCCACATATTCGTGCACGATGTCGCGACCCGGACCTTGTTTTGGCGCGCAGTAACTCGTCCGCTGCGAGCTGAAGTTACAGAAACCTTCATGGTGCTTGGTGGTCATTACCATGTACTTCATGCCGGCCGCTTTCGCCAGCTTCGCCCACGCGCGAGGACAATTCGGCGCGGGGTGAAAGGAAGCGGCATGCGACATATATTGGCCCATCGGAATTGCCTCGTTTTCCATCACCCACTCATGACGCTCGAAGGTGCTGTACACGCCGAAGTGGATGAACATGCCGAATCGTGCTGCGTGCCACCACTGCATTCTTTGCGCGCGCGTGCGGTCCTGCGTGGTTTCGGCGGCATCGGCCGTGCCGGATAGCTGCGGTGCGGCATTCTGCGCCAGGAGGTTGGGGAGACCCGTCGACGCCAGGCAGGCGCCGCTTGCCTTGAGAAGGTCTCGACGCGAGATGTTTTGACTCATGAGGCAGCACCATACCACCAATCCTCTATTCATGCAGGACAGCAGGCCGGCAGCTGTTGGAAGATGGACACAGAGGGGATCGAGGGCATGGGTGGAAACGAGCGAGTTGCGTTGGTTACAGGAGGAGCGCAGGGGATCGGCCGGCGGACCGCAGAGCTGCTTGCAGAGCGAGGTTTTCAGCTCGCGATCATCGATCTGCATGAACCGGCTACGACCGTGCAGGCCATTGAGGAACGCGGCGGCAAGGCGATGGGGTTCGCTGGAGACGTGACCGAGGAAACGGTCGTTGAGAAATTCGTCCGCAGCGTGTTCGATCGCTATGGGCGCGCGGATGTGCTGGTCAACAATGCCGGCATCAGCCTGATCCGACCGGCCGAAGAAACCACCGCTGCCGAATATCGCCGTGTTATGGAGGTGAATCTGGTGGCGCCGTTTCTGTTAGCGCGAGCCTTTGGGCGAAAGATGCTGGAGGCGCGGAGCGGCTCCATTATTAATGTTGCATCGATAGCGGGGCTGGTGGCGGTCGCCGATCGCTCAGCCTACAACGCATCGAAGCACGGATTGATCGGGCTCACGCGCACCCTGGCAGCTGAGTGGGGTGGCCGCGGGGTGCGAGTGAACGCCGTGTGTCCCGGATGGGTAAAGACCGAGATGGATGCCGCCGACCAGGCGGGAGGTAGTTACACGGACAGCGACATTGTGGGGCGCGTGCCGATGGGCCGTTTTGCCAGTCCCGGCGATGTTGCGAGGGCAATTGCTTTTCTGGCCGATGAAAGGGAAAGCGGTTTTGTGAATGGCCACACTTTGACAGTGGATGGAGGATGGTCATCGGATGGGAGTTGGGAGTCGGTTCGTCTGCGCAAGCGCTGATGCCACAGGCGATGCTGCCTGGTGTGTTTCAGTTTTCCGCCGCATGCAGTCCGCCTGCTCCGGCACCGAACACCAGGTTCGCCTGTCCTTCCTCATCGATCCCGGTGCAGTTCCACAGGCACGCGCCGCAGTGCACGCACTTCTCGCGGTCGAAGTCCGGCAGCCCATCCTCGCCCAGGTGAATTGCTTCGCCTGAACACATCTCCACGCAGGTACGCCGTTCGCAGGCGCGGCAAGCCTCCGCGTCGCGGAAGCGCACGTGATCCCGATAGCCTGGCGGCGCCTGCACCTTCCCACCCAGCAGCAGTGCATCCTGCAGCGAGAGCAACAGCTGGCCGTCGTATGGAATTTCGGGCCATCCGCAGCAGCGCATCACCGTGTCGTGCAGTGGACGATTCCGCAGCCGGCAATCCTCCCGCAGTGCCTCGACGATGCGCGCGCTCAGCTTGCCGCGGTAGACCTCTTCGAGACTCCGCAGCCGCCGCGTTCGGCTGCGCGCCGTCAGATGCAGGCGTCCGCCGGTCAACCCCGCGAGCGCCATTCCTGCCATGCCACTGAAGAATCCCCTCTCAAAACCATCCCGCGCGTGACCCGCCGTACGCGCTTCGCGATCCAGCCAGCTCGCGCGGCGCCGCTCTACATACGCCGATTCCAGGTTCTCGCGCGTGAAAGGCTGGCCTGCCCGCCACAACTCCAGCACGCCCTCGGCCAGCAGCACGCCCGAATACCAGGCTTCGTCGACGCCCGATCCGGTCAGTACATTCGTAGTGCCCGATCCCTCGCCGATCCGTGCGCACCCATCCACAGCCAGCCGCGGCTCTCCGCGCAGCCCGCTCTCTTCCAGCGACTTCGCGCCCCACGACCGCAGCTTTCCGCCCCGCAAATATCGCCACAAATACGGATGCCGCATGTAGTGCTGCAGGTAGCGCCACACCGTCCGCGCGGGGCTGTCGAATGAGGACGGCACAAAGATCCCCACTGACGCCACTCTGGCCGGGTGCACGTAGAAAAATCCAAAGATCTCCGGTTCCGGATATCCGATGGTGTGGAAGACTGTCCCAGGCTCGAGGTCGACGCCCTCCGGTAAATCCACCACCATCTTCATGCCCAGCGCCCATGTGCGCCGCTTGTGTCCCTGCGGCATGCCCAGCGCCGCATCCAGTTGTTGCGAAACCGCGCCTACCGGTCCATCACCGACCACCGTCAGCGCAGCTCGCACGTCCATTCCTGGTGCGAACCCCGCAATGGGATGGCCTTCGCGGTCTGTCCCCTGATCCATTAGCCGCACGCCGCGCACCTGTCCATCTTCTACCAGGGGCTCGGCCACCGGCGTCGCCGGCCACACCTGCACCTTTCCCATCGCCACCAGCCGGCCCGCGACCCACTGGTTGAACTGGCCCAACGACAGAATGAATCCCCGATCCTTCCGCAAAAATTTCGGGATCCACGGAATCTCCACCGCGTCATGCTGCATGCGCGCGACGGCCCGGACCAGACGAAGGAAACCATCCATCGCCCGCAGGCCCAATCCCCGTCGGCTGGCGCCTATCGGATCGAGCAGGTATACCAGCTTCTCCGCCCGTACCGGCGCCGCCATTGGAATCTGCGCTGGATCGAAATCCGGAAAGCTGGCGCGAATCGCGCGGCCGCGCGTCACCGCGCCGGAGACGCCGAAACCCACCTCGTCCGCGCGCTCGTAGCACACCACCTGAGGATCCCCGCCGGGGGCCGCCGTGCTCTGCAGCGCTGGTTCCGCCTCCATTCCCTGAGAGAGCGTCGTTAAAAATCCAGCCATGGCCGGACCAAACCCGACGCAGGCGATATCGACATCCACCGAAGGGCGCTCCAGCGCCGAACCCGCCGCACCTTCCGATGCGAGTGCGGCGGAGGCGCCGTCATCGTGTTCTGAGAGGTCTTCCGCCATGCTTGCCTACCGCGGATCACCTGGCACTTCGGGAATCGTGATTCCCGCCAGCGCCTTCGCCGCGCAGTCATTCGCGAGCTGCGGTCCGGTCAGGCACCCGTCGTTAGTTGCGCTGACCTCGCGAGACATCGCCAGGCTACGCTGCTGCGGAAACGATGGTCAGTGATCAGGGTCACACCCGGCCGTGTGCGCCATGCGCAGATGGCGAACCTTCCGTGAACTGCTAGGATAGGGCGGCAGGAGCGGCCTTTGCCTCGGCATCTGTTCCATGCGCGGGGATGTTTGTCCGTCGTGTCGGTGGCCTTCACCGTGATGTGCGGAGCGCAGGAGCCCGCGTCAAACCTGAAGCAGGCCGACGCCGACTATCGCGCCGGCGTGGCCGCCTTGTCTCGCAACGACTTGCCCGCGGCCCGGGCAGATTTCGAGAACGTGGTGCGCCTGGCTCCCTCCGCCGAGCAGGGGTACAGCGCCCTGGGCGCGGTTCTTGTGCGAGTGGGAGAAACCGCTGGCGGCATTCGAGAACTGGAAAAGGCCCTCGCGATGCGGCCCGGGGATACGAGCGCGCAGGAGAATCTTGCGCTGGCTTTCCAGCAGAGCGGTCAGGCGGAAAAGGCGCTCCCATGGTTTGCGAAAACCGAGGCGAATCTGCGGCTGCAAAAGCAGCCGGTTCCGGCAGAATTTCACGCAGCGTATGCCCGGTGTCTGGCGGCGACGCGGCAGCTCGGCCCCGCGGTCGCCCAAATGAAGCAGGCCGTAACTGCAAATCCGCGTAATGCGGAGTTGCAGGACGAGCTTGGGTCGCTCTACGCACAGCAACAGGACTGGCCCGACGCGCAGCGCGCCTTCCAGGCGGCGCTGGCCATGGATCCGGCGCTGGCCATGGCCCATTTTCATCTGGGCATGACGCTCCAGGCGGAACAGCAACCTGGCGCGATCGAAGAATTGAGCAAGGCCTACCAGCTGGCGCCCCGGAATCTCGGCATCGCACTCGCGTATGCTCAGCGGCTCACCGAACAGGGCGATGACCAGCAGGCAATCCCGGTCCTGCGCGAGGCAGTGGAACTCGATCCTCACTCGACCGCAGCCGCCTATCAGTTAGGCCTGGCGCTGCAGCGAGCGAATGAGATCGACCAGGCCCTCCCTCTGCTGCAAAAGGCTGCGACCGATCCAGCCAATCCCGACGCGCTGATCAACTTCGGGATGGCACTTTGCCAGGCGCAGCGAGCCAGGGATGCCGTGCCCATCCTGCAACGCGCCGTGTCGGCTGCGCCGCAGAATCCCGCCGCACACGAAAATCTTGCCGCGGCGTACATCCAGCTCAGTCAGTTTGACGATGCGGTCGCCGCGTTGCGTGCCGCGCTGGCGCTGACTCCCGACGCGGCGCAGTTGCACTACAACCTGGGTCTCGCCCTGAAGATGAAGGACGATGACGCGGATGCTATTCCCGAGTTCGAGAAGGCGGAGAGCCTGAACCCATCGGCGTCCGAGCCGCCCTATGCCCTGGGTCTGCTCTACCTGCAGGCCGGCCGGTATACCGACGCGGCGCGTGCGTTGAGCACTTCCCTGAAGCTCCAGCCGGCCAACGGCGAAGGATGGGCAACCCTCGGCAGCGTATACAACCATCTCGATAACCTGCCGGAGGCGGCAGTTGCGTTGCAGGAGGCGATCCGGGAGCGCCCCGATCAGCCGGATCCATATCTGACCTGGGCGGCAGTTCTGGTGAAACAAAATCAGCCGGCTGAGGCCGCTGTCGAACGTAAGAAGGCTGCCGATCTGATGCGCGCGAACATGAACCGCCAGCGCGCCGAAGTATCGAGCCATGCAGGCAACGATCTGCTGAAAAGCGGCAAAGTCTCCGACGCGATCGTGGAATTTCGCAACGCGCTCAGCTTCGATGCCAACTATCCTGAGGCTCACGTTGGTCTGGCCAACGCGCTGCAGCAGCAGGGTGACCTTGCCGAAGCAGCGATCGAAAGGCAAAAAGCGGAGGCGTTGCAAAAGCAGTTCCACCAGCAGGATCAGCGCTGACCGCGCCATTGGAGGGTTCCTGCTATTCGCGCCGTATCCAGCGCTGTGATCGTTTTGCTATAGTGCAGCAGGCTCTCCTGCAGCTTTCCCCGCAAGATATCAGCTGCCGAAGAAGATTCACCGGCGTAGCCCATGAAATTCGCAGCCCCGTGCGTACTTCTTATGATCCTGATCCTGTCAGGACTGTGGGTTCCGCGTCTCGGTGCCCACCGGGGCGACGTCGATGACAGCACGCAGGCCAGGGCTGCCCGCGCCGCGTACGCCGACAAGATTCGCGACGGTTACAATTTCCCTTTTGGCAAAGACAACATCGCGGCGCCGGGCAACGCCTTAACTGTGAACAACACCTTTCTTCCCTCGGGTGCGTTCCCTGATGCTGCCTATTGCGGCCATTGTCATCAGGAGGCCTATCACGAGTGGCGGCAGGCCCTGCACTCCAATTCCTTCCGCACGCCGTTCTATCGCGCCAGTGTCAATATCCTGATCCGAACCAAAGGTATCGCGTTCGCACGGCATTGCGACAGTTGCCACAACCCCGTGGCCGTCCTCGCGGGCGCTCTCAACCCCGGCTCCGATCTTGATCGCTCCTTCGACCGGGACGGGGTTACCTGCATGACCTGCCACTCGATCCAGAGCACGCAAAGCAAACTTGGCAATGGAAGCTTTGTTATGGGTGTGCCGGCGGTTATGGTCGACGCCCAGGGGAATCGCGTACCCGGCATGGTTCCTGACTCGGAGATTCTGGCTCATCTCGATCGCCATTCGAAGGCCGTGATGCAGGATTTTTATCACACGCCGGTGTTTTGCTCAGCGTGCCACAAAGCAAATCTACCCCCACAACTGAACGACTATAAGTGGATTCGCGCCTTCACCACCTACGACGAGTGGCAGAATTCAAAATTCTCGCAACAAAACCCGCTCACGTTTTATTCTGCCGACTTCAAGAGCTGCCAGGACTGCCATATGAAGCGCATGCCCATTCAATTACCGGATTATGGCGCGCGCCAGGGGCTTTTGGCTTCGCACCGCTGGCTGGCCGGCAACACGGCGGCTCCGTTCTATTACAAGTTTGACGAACAGCTGAATCAAACGATCGCCTTCCTGCGGAGCGGTGATTACCTGAATGTCGATCTCTTCGGATTAAAGATCGACAAGCAGCCGTTGATCGGTCCCCTGGGTTCCACGCCTTTCGATCTCAAACCGGACTCGACTGTGGATGCGTACGTGGTGGTGCAGAACAAGGCTATTGGCCACTCCCTGCTCCCTGAAGTGCGCGATCTTTATCAGGCATGGATACAATTCACAGTCACCGACGCAGCCGGGGCCAGGATTTATGAGAGTGGATACCTGAAGCCGGACGGAACGCTTGATGAGCGCGCCCATATCTTCAACAATCGCCCGGTCAATACAGATGGAGAATTCGTCGATAACCACAAGGTATGGACGATCCATTCCGTCGCATACGACAACACGGTCCAGGCCGGGCGATCCTCACTCATTCGCTATCAATTCCATATTCCCGCGGACACCAAAGGCCCGCTGACTCTGTCTGCCCGTGTCAACTATCGCCACCTTCGCCAAACTTACCTCGATAATGTCTTCGGCAAAGATCACCCTTTGTATCCTGTCGTAGAGCTATCCTCCAGAACCAGAACCGTCAATCTGAGTTCCAACGCGGCTATGCCATCCTTGCCGGCCGACAATCCCGATTGGATGCGCTGGAACAATCTTGGGATTGGATTGCTGGACCAGCTGCAATATGCGGATGCGCTGGAGGCTTTCGAGCAGGTGGTCCGCCTGCTGCCCGACTATAAGGATGGTTACATCAACGAGGGGATCGTCTATCTGGAGTGGGAGAAATATTCCGAGGCCCGCGCGCCACTGGAGAAGGCGCTGGCCCTGCGCGCGGATGACCCGCGAGCGCTCTATTACATGGCGCTTGTCGAGCGCCGGGAACGGCATTCTCAGGCGGAAATCGCCGATCTTGAGAAAGTCGTCGCCCGCTACCCGGACTGCCGCGATGCCCGCCGCGAGCTTGGTATCTCACTGTACCAGCAACATCGCAGCGCGGAAGCCGTGCAGCAGTTTCAGGCCCTTCAAGCCATTGATCCCGACGATCTTGCCGCGCACTATAATCTCGCCATCCTCTATCGCCGGATGGGCATGAAGCAGAAATCAGCGCAGGAAGCAGAGCTCTACCGGATCAAGCGCGTGGATCCCTCCGCGCCCACCTACTCGCTCGACTATTTACGTCATCATCCGGAAATATCCATCGAAAGCGTTCCCTGGCATCTGCATACGGATATGCCCCAGGGTTCCGGCGTCAGCGCGGGCCAGCGCTGAAAGAAAGGTATACCTCGTTTGAATCGCCGCAGTTTTATTCGCTCTCTCAGCCGAACGGCCCTGGTTCTTCCCTTTGCAGATATGGTGGCTCTGGCATCGCCCCTGCAACAGCCGACGCCGGCGCCGGCGCAGAACCCGAAGAGCATCGGACCGCAGGAGCGCAACTACGATGCAAAGCCCGCGCCACCGCCGCCCGGCCCCAAATCGCCCCTTGAGGGCACTCCTCTTGGAGTCAGCTTTGTCGATGTGGTCCATCAATCCGGACTGAATATCCAGACGACCTACGGCGGCGAAGGCTCGAATAAGTATCTGCTGGAAACAACCGGTTGCGGGCTCGCCTTTTACGATTACGACAATGACGGCTGGCTCGATCTTTTTCTGGTCAATGGCTGGCGTCTCGATGGTTTCGCTCCGGGCCAGGAGCCGCACTGCCATCTTTTCAAAAATAATCGTGACGGAACCTTTACCGACGTGACTGCAGGTTCAGGGCTGGAGCATAAGACTGGCTGGGGCCAGGCATGCTGCGTGGGCGATTACGATAACGATGGCCACGACGACTTATTCGTCACCTATTACGGGCAAAACGCTCTCTATCGGAACCACGGCGACGGTACTTTTACCGATGTCACCGACAAGGCAGGACTGATCCAGCCCGGGTCTAAGACCAGGTGGAATACCGGATGCACCTTTGTCGACTACGATCGCGACGGGCATCTCGACCTGTTTGTCGCGAACTATGTGGATATGGATCTGAAGACGGCGCCACGCCCCCAGGATGGACCCTGTACCTATAAAGGAATGCTGGTGGCGTGCGGTCCCCCTGGATTGCCGGGGGGCAAAAATATTCTTTATCACAATAACGGTGATGGAACGTTTACGGATGTCAGTGAGAAATCCGGCATGTGGACTGCGGTGGGTACCTACGGGCTGAGCGTAGCCGCATCTGACCTGGATAACGATGGCTGGCCGGACATCTATGTCGCCAACGATTCGGCTCCCGCGACGCTCTATCTCAACCAGAAGGACGGTACCTTCCGCGACGTCGCCATTGAAGCCGGTGCTGCTCTCTCCGCGGAGGCCAAGCCACAGGCGGGCATGGGCGTTTCGATCGGGGATTACAATCGCGATGGCAATCTGGACGTGGTTAAGACCAACTTCGCCGGAGATACCGACTCTCTCTACACTAACCTTGGCGAAGGTAACTTCGAAGATCATACGTATCCGAGCGGGTTAGGCGTGAACACTCGCCTGTTAGGCTGGGGTGTCGGTTTCTTCGATATGGATAACGATGGCTGGCTCGATATACTCATGTCCAATGGCCACGTCTATCCCGAGGTCGATAAGTCGAATGCCGACCTCAAGTATGCCGAGCACAAATATCTTTACCGCAATCTGCGCAACGGCCGATTTGAAGACGTCACCAGCCAGGGCGGTCCGGGAATCATGGAGAACGCGCCGGCGCGTGGCACCGCCTTTGGGGATTACAACAACGATGGAGTGATTGACGTCGCGGTGAACTGCGTCAATGCTCTTCCTCAGCTGCTCCGCTGCACGTCGACTCTGCATCGCAACTGGATCAAGCTCAAGCTGGTCGGCGTGAAGTCGAACAGGTCCGGTATTGGAAGCCGTGTCACAGTAACAGCGACAACGCTCCCCGACGCTCAAAAACCTCTGGTGCAGATGGACGAGTTGCGCAGTGGCGGCAGCTACTTCTCGCAAAACGACCTCCGCATGCACTTCGGGCTCGATCAGGCCAAGCAAGCAGACCTGGTGGAGATTCGCTGGCTCAGCGGCCAGGTAGACCAGTTCCGGAACCTCGCGGTCAATCAGCTCTATGTCATCCAGGAAGGCGGCAGGATCCTGAGTTCAGGACCTATGACTGCGGCGCGGGAGAAAGCCTGATTCGAATGACGGTGGCGCGGCTTTTGCTCGCTCTGCAGTTCGTTGGGTGGGTTTCGCTGCAGGGCATGCCGGCCCATGCGCAGAGTGCTCCGCAAAACAGCAGGGAACCGTCGGCACCGCAGTCTGCTTGTCCGTGGCTCACGGCAGGAAGCGCTGCGCGTGCGCTCGGAGGAGACGTATCCGTCACCGTAACCGTGGCGAGTGAAGACGAAGGCTCCTGCCACTTCGCGCGCCACGGAGATTCCATGGATACGCTCGAAATCCAGGTTGGTGCCAGCGGCGTATCCGCCTGTCCCGCGGATAGCCCAAAACTGGTGGGGATCGGTAACGAAGCCGCCCGATGCAGGCCTTCCGCGGCACACGGTGAAATGGCCGAAATGATCAGCGGCCATGTTCGCAATCGGTATTTCTCCCTGACTCTGCGCCAGCGGAAGCGTGGCGGGAACAGTTCAGACGATCCCGGCAGTGACCCACTCGAACAAGTCGCGGAGCAGGTAGCCGGAAATCTTTTCTGAGCGCAGGCCGGTCCTGTCCGAAGGACGGAGGATTGCGCGCGACTCGCCGCAGCGCGCGGAGCGGCGTGGAGCCCCGGTACTTTCTATTTGTTCGGAGCATCCCACTGCCGGCATCCGGGCGCCTGATCCGTGTGGCAGGAAGAAAGAAAGGCGACGAGATCGTCCACGTCGTGGCCCGGCAGCACTTTCGCGAAAGGAGGCATTCCATGACCGCCTTTCAGAATTTGCCTCCGGATCTGACCCGATGTCCGGCGCAGTCCCACACTCCCTAAGTCCGGAGCGCGGTCGCCGCCCACTCCGGTAATGCTGTGACAACGCTCGCATCCCCGGGTATGGAAGTCGAACGCCCCGCGTTGCTGCGCCGACTGATCCGCCGCGCGCACCAGCGTAGACCCGGCCAGGAAAACGGAGCAGACGAGTAAGACACCACCTGCCTCCGCCAGCCTTTCCAAACTGGACCTCATGCAGAGTCGATTCTATCTAACAATCATCGGCTGCTTTCCTGGGTCACTTGCTCGATAAGATCGTGATGGTACCGTTGGCGGGACCAGGCTGATTGTCCAAAACGCCATTCGAGACGACGATATCGTCATGGCCGCGTCCTTCCAGGTCGCCAACCGCAACGCCTGCCCATCCTGTCTGCATGATCCGGGTGGTCAGCGTGAAGCCGCCGGTGGGCGAGCCGAGATAGAGCACCAATTTGTTGTTTTGCCCGCACGTCACCACGATGTCGCGCCGTCCATCGCCATGGATGTCTCCCGTCGCCACCCGGTCGGGACCTTCACATCCAGCCAGGGAAAACGGCGATCCTGCCATCTTCCGGAAACCGCCCCTTCCGTCGCCCAGCAAAACGGTGACGCCGACGTCTTTTGGATCGGGAACGTCCGGTGCATAGGGGACGATGACGAGGTCGAGATTGCCATCGTGGTTTATGTCATCAATCGCGACGGCCCACGGCGCTCTACCCGCGGGGATGGGTGAGCCGGGCGCATCGCGCAATCCACCCTTGCCATCGCCCAGCAGAATCGAGACTGCATTCTCATCCAGATCGGTGGTGACGACGTCGGGCTTGCCGTCGTTGTTGAAATCGGCCGAGCGCAGGCGTTGATAGGGCCGCTTGCCGGTCCTGAATGCCCGTCCCGGCAGAATGAGGTTTCCCTCGCCATCGCCCAGGAACATGAGAATCTCGTTGTGCCCCCAGCTGTCGGTGACCGCATCGAGTTTGCCATCGCTGTTGAAGTCGCCAACAGCAACGCCGTGAACGTGCGGATACGAGTGCGTATCGAAAGGAGAGTGAGGCGACGGCGCGAATCCGCCCTTGCCGTCTCCCAGCAGAAGGGTGAGGTAGGGCGTTTCGGTATTGGCAATCAGCAGATCGAGATTGCCATCGCCGTTGAAGTCGCCGGCAGCAATATCATTCGGACTCTTTCCGCACGCGAAGGGCGACCCGGTCGCGGGACTAAAGTGGCCCTTGCCGTCACCGAGCAGCACGCTCAGGGTTCCGTCGATCGTGTTGGCGACGACGATGTCGAGCTGGCCGTCATGATTGACATCGGCGATGGCGATGGAACCGGGACCTCGGCCCACCGGAATGACATGCTGGTTGAAGTCGGGCGCCCGCCCCGTCGCCGATCCCCTGGCCGATGATCCCGCGCTTCCGCCGACGCAGAGCCACGTCGCGAGAGCAACCAGCAGGATCGCCGTCATCAGAAGTGGAAATCGAACGCAGGTCTTCATCCGTCGGGCACCCGCCGAGGAGCCTCTCACTCTATGGACTCCCCTTCTTTCATTGCGGCATCGCGCTGATCTGCTTTTGCTCGGCGTCCGACCATGCGCAGATCCTGTCAGCGTCGGCGGCGGAAAGCGACGCATGCCAATGGATCAATTTGTAAGACGCGAACGGCATCTCACCCTTCCGCACCTCCCGGCACATCGCTTTCAATTCGATCGATGAAGTGCACCGGCTCCTTTTCTGGACGCACCCAGTTTGAAAAAGTGATGAACCGGCGGCCCCGACTCACGTGCCCGACGACGAACCAGGAGGAGGGGGCACTCCCCCAAACGTAGCATCGTCGCACCTCCACGCCGCCGGTAGTATGGCCACAATGGCCACGCCTGCGGCGCTGCCCGGCGCCAAAATCCAGGGGTAGAGATTGGAAATTACAGGAAGGGTACCAATGCGCAGAAGCCGCTCAACAATGCCGGTTCTGCTCTCAGTCCTTGCGCTCGTGTGCTGCCTGCCTCTCGCCGCTAAGACGCTCATGCTCTCGTTTTCGCACACGGGGGCCTTTTGCGATTTCACGCAGTACTGGAGCACAGGGAGGCTCTTCTTCGCGCACCAAAACCCTTACGCGATAGAACCGCTCGTTGCCCTCCAGCGTCCGCTCGGCTGGCCTGAGGCTCGCCCCATTGTGGCCCCCAATCCTCCCCGGAGCATTCCTCTGTTCGCGGCGGCGGGCATCTTACCGTTTGCTGAAGCCAGAGAGCTTTGGCGCATTCTTTCCCTGGTAATTCTGCTGGGTGCGGCGTGGCTGCTTTGGGACTATTTTGGCGGCGCTGCGCGAACACGATGGATCTCCCTGGTGCTCGCTCTGACGTTTCTCCCATTTGGCATAACGGAGCGGATCGGACAGATAACACCGCTGATTCTGGCCGGTCTGGTCGCGTTCCTCCTGCTGCTGCGGTCGGAACGGTGGGTAGCGGCGGGCATTTTGCTGCTGCCAGCTTTGGGTGTCAAGCCGCATCTGTTCTGCCTCGTCGCGGCAGCTATCCTGCTTTGGGCGATCCAGGAGCGGCGGTGGGCACTGCTCGGCGGCGCGGTTGGTTCCACAGGAGCCGCCTGCGCGGCCGTCGCGTTGGTCGATCCCGCCGCCTTCCACTATCCCAAAGCGCTCCTTGGCCACGCCATGGCGGAAAATTGCGGAGTGGGCGGCGCCCTTCGCATCGCGTTTCATACACAGCATGTCTGGGTACAGTATCTTCCCTGCGCCGCTGGCGCGATTTGGTTCACATGGTATTGGCTGCAGCATCGAGAGCATTGGGAATGGTCCGAGCATCTGCCGCTGCTGCTCCTCGTATCGATCGCCAGTTCTCCCTACGGATGGGCTTCCGATTACATCGTTGCCCTGCCGGCGTTCGTTGCGGTAGCCGCGCGTGGAGCATGGAAATCGCCGCTCGTCATCGTCACCTGGCTGTTTGTTCAGTTCGGAATTTTCGCTTCTCCGATGCTCGGCATTGAGGCGGGAGTCAGCGCGCTCTGGATCGCCTTTTGGCTGCTGGCGCGTTCCGCAACGCGGGTAAGTCCGCTTCGCCAGAGCGTTGCCCCCCCTCTGAACGCGCATGCATTGAGATCCAGCCCGGAAGCCGCCGCTCGGGTTTTTTGAACTGGCAGAACGATGGTCTGCTCAATCCGTTGGAGCCGTTCGTGCCGGAAAAATGTGAGATGGCGCGCCCTGAGAGATTCGAACTCCCGACCTACTGATTCGTAGTCAGTCGAGTGAGCTGATTGCGGTGGGGATAAGAATTTGAAAACAAGGGAGTTGTACAACGAGCTGCAGATTGTTGCTGTATTTTCAATGATTTGCAAAAGCGTGCTTCATACTCGCGTCATATTTGCGCCCTGGGTCCCGGAGGTCCGGACAGCGTCCCGGACCATAACAATTAGCTTCAAAGTGAAGCTCGATGAGCACTTCAGGCTGGAGTCGTCGATTGACCACCCGTTGGCTTTTACCGTATGCGAGAAAACACGGGAGATGCATAAACGCCACGATTTCCGTGGCGGGGATTTCCAACGGAGAACGACGGATAGAGACACTCCGCCATGACCCTTCGGCGCAATTCTTATCCGTCTGACGATCCGCCACGAGACGCAACGTGCATCGTTGGCCCGGACGAGCCTCCGATCAGCGCACCTGAAAGTTCGCCTGCTCCGTGGCCAGGGAGTTCCCGCCGACGAAGACCGTGTAGTTCGTCGGCTCGATGACGCGCTGCAGTTGGGCGTTGTAAAACGATAACTGGTCGAAGTTCAAGGTGAATCGCAGCGTTTTCGACTCCCCGGCCCCCAGAAAGATCCTCTGAAATCCTTCCAGCTGGCGGAGAGGCTGCTCCACGCTTGCCCCAACATTGCGGACGTAAAGCTGAGCTACTTCCTCTCCGGCGATCGGGCCGTCGTTGCGAACATCCACCGTGACTGTGACCAGGGAAGCTCTCTTTGCAGGCACAGCCTCCGCGAGACCAACATGCTGGGTGCTTAGCCTTGGAACACCATAGTCGAAGTGCGTGTAGGAAAGGCCCCAGCCAAAGGGAAACTGCGCATCATTGCTCTCGTCCAGATAGCGCGAGACATATTGCTCAGCCGACGATCGAGGGGGGTGCGAGAGATCGATGCCAGTGGCTGGCCGGCCGGTGTTGGTCTGTGCATAATAGAGCGGCTCCTGGCCTACGGAACGCGGCATGTCGACGGGCAGGTGTCCGCTGAAATTCGTCTCGCCGTAGAGAACGCTGACCAGAGCCGGCCCCGCCTCAATGCCCGGGAACCATGCTTCCATCATCGCCGGCACATGTTCCGCAGCCCACGGAAGCGCGAGAGGATGCCCATTGAACAAAACCAGCACGATCGGCTTGCCGGTGGCCGCAACCGCTTCCAGCAATTTCTCCTGCATGCCCGGCAGACTGAGGTGCGCTCGCGAGCTGGCCTCGCCGGTCATCGCCGCCGCCTCGCCCAGAGCCATCACGACGACGTCGGCCTGTCGAGCGACGCGAACGGCTTCAGCGAATCCCGCCTCTGAGTCGCTGAGAATGTCGGTACCCTTTGCATAGAGGAGGGGATACTGCGCCGAGAGCCGCTGCTCCAAAGCTGTGCGAAGAGTAATCGCATCGTGAGGATTGCCGGATGCCGCCCAGGAGCCGATCATGTCGGCCGGCGAATCAGCCAGAGGACCAATGAGCGCGATAGCTTTTGTGCCGTCCAGGGGCAGAATCTTTGCGGCTCCATTGACAGCATCGTTCTTCAACAGCACAAATGACTCTTCAGCCGCGCGCCTGGCCAGCGCGCGCTGCGAGGGTCCCGCAGCATAGGGCTCCGCCGTCGCGTAAGCGTGCTCGAAAAGACCGAGTGCGAACTTCACGCGCAGGACCCGCCGGACAGCCTCGTCAATGGTCTGCTCCGGAACCTGCCCGTTCTTTACCAGCGTAGGCAGCTGGGTGCGATAGAAATCGCTCAGCATGTCCATATCTGCGCCGGCTTCAAGTGCGCGCCGCGCGGCGGTCGCCTCGTCGAGAGTGGTTCCGTGATTGATGAGTTCGGCCACCGCCCGCCAATCGGTGACTACCATGCCGTTGAAGCCCCACTCGTGCCGCAGAATTTGCGTAAGCGTGAACGGATTCGCGGTTTCCGGCACGCCGTTCAGTGAGTTAAAAGCGCTCATCACCGTGGCCACGCCCGCTTCCACTGCGGCGTGGTACGGCTGCAGATAGACCTGCCGCAACGTCAGCTCCGACATGTCCACGGCGTTGTAATCGCGGCCTGCAATGGGCGCGCCATACGCGGCGTAATGCTTCACGCAGGCTGCGACCGAGTCTGTCTGGCTCAGATCGCCCTGCTGATATCCCTCGACATAGGCGCGCGCCAGAGCGCTGCTCAGAAACGGATCGGAACCATTGCTCTCAACAATCCGCCCCCAGCGCGCGTCGCGCGCAATGTCCACCATCGGAGAGAAGACCCAGTTAATGCCGTCCGCCCTTGCCTCGGTGGCGGCCATCCGCGTCGTGGCCCTCGCCAGCTCGGTATCAAAGCTGGCCGCCAGCCCCAGCGGCACTGGAAAGATCGTGCGATCGCCATGAATCACATCGTCGCCGAGCAGCAGCGGGATGTGCAGGCGCGAGCGATCGACCGCAACGTGCTGATACCGATTCGCAGTCTCCGCCCCGACAGCGTTCAGCAGCGATCCCACTTCACCGCGCGCGATCAGATCGGAGATGTCGACTTGCTCCGCATTCGGGCCCGTCAGAAACCCGCCGCCGTACTGACTCAGCTGGCCGATCTTCTCCTCGAGGGTCATTTTTTGAAGCAGAGCTTCGACGCGATGGTTGAGATCCTTGCCTGCGAGCTGGCTGTTGGAGGGCGCCTGAGCCGCACACAGCGTGAGCGAAAGGATCGCGATCGACGCGCAGCGGAAAAAGACTACCGCGCCCGTTCTGAAGAGCCCGTTTTGGCAGCAGACCACCGCGATTCCCGGGTTGAGCCCCGTCCTGACCATCCTGTCAGGCATTGTATGTCACTGCGGTAAGCCGCGTTCAGCAAAGCCCGCGCCACAAGGCAATCGATTGTTTCAACTTGACATCGCGCACTATGTCTGACTGAATGTTGGGGGCGAATGGTATCTCACGCGGAGACGGTTTGCCTCATTGCAAAGGTGTGTTTTCTTCCAGAGGTGTGGAGTGCAAAAGTTGCTCATCGGCGCTGCCTTATCCGGGATGCTGGTAACTGCGGTGTCTGCCTGGGCATCGTCCGCTTACCCGATCCGGCTCGAGGATCCCGAAGCCATCTATCTGACCCCCGATAAATTTGCGGTTCACGGCGATGGCGTCACAGACGACAGCACCGCGCTCCAGGCCGCCATCGATGCCGCGGAGGACGCGCACGGCGAAGGCATCGTCTTCATTCCCCAGGGACGATACCGGATCACGCGCACGATCTATGTCTGGCCCAGCATCAGGATCATTGGTTACGGTGCGCAGCGGCCCGTCTTTGTGCTCGCGGATAACACTCCCGGCTATCAGCAGGACCTCGGCTATATGTTTTTCTTCGCTGGAGCAAGACCGGGCAGCAGACACGATCGATGGCACGGCCCGAGCCGGGGCGGTCAGCCTCCGACCGAGGGGACCGTTCCGCCCAACAACACCATCCCGGACGCCAACCCGGGCACGTTTTATTCGGCCATGAGCAATGTCGACTTTGAGATCGGCGCCGGCAATCCCGCAGCGGTTGCCATCCGATTCCACGTCGCTCAGCATTGCTACCTCTCGCACATCGATTTCCATATCGGTTCGGGTCTCGCGGCCCTCAAGGACATCGGCAACGAGGCTGAGGACCTGCATTTCTATGGCGGCGACTACGCCATCATTACGCAGAAGCCCTCTCCGGGCTGGCAGTTCACACTGCTCGATTCCGTCTTCGAGGACCAGCGCCAGGCGGCCATCCGCGAACATGAAGCCGGACTCACCCTCGTCCACGACATATTCCGCAATGTGCCGCAGGCGATCTCGATCGATCCCGATTATGCCGAGGAGTTATGGATCGAAAACGTGCGCTTCGAGAACATCGCCGGCCCCGCCATCACCATCAGCAACGAGAAAAATCCGCGAACCGAAATCAATGCGGAACAAGTTGTGTGCCACAACGTAAATACCTTTGCCATGCTGCGTGAAAGTGGGCGCACCCTCGCTGGTCCCGGTCCCAATTATGAAGTCAGATTGTTTTCCCACGGCCTAACCATGGAAAACCCGAGCGATCCCGGCGAAATCCGCACGAATTTCGATGCGTACCCCTCTGGCGCGCTTCCCGCCTTCGGCGCAAGCGTGATCCCTGTGCCGCCGCCCGCAGACACATGGGCGAGTCTGCGTTCCCTTGGGGCAAAAGGCGACGGCGCGACCGATGATACGGCAGCAATCCAGAAGGCAATCGACGAACATCAGGCGATCTATGTTCCGATGGGCCGCTACGTCGTGAGCGACACCATCAGGCTGCGTCCGAACACCGTGCTGATTGGCCTCGACCCCAGCATGACGCAGTTCGACCTCCTGGATGGGACGACGGGCTTTCAGGGCCCCGGTGCGCCCCGGCCGCTGCTGCAGGCTCCGAGCGGCGGACACAACATCGTCACCGGAATCGGCATTTCTACCGGAGGCATCAACGGCCGCGCCGTCGGTGTGCTGTGGATGGCCAGCGCCGATTCGCTGATCGACGACGTGCGCTTTCTCGGCGGCCACGGAACCAATGCCGCCGATGGTTCGCGCATCAATCCCTACAACAACACCCACAGCGCCGATCCGGATATCCAGAAACGATGGGACGGACAATATCCCAGCCTCTGGGTCACCAACGGCGGGGGCGGGACGTTTGCCGATATCTGGACGCCGAGCACGTTCGCGCAGGCCGGCCTCTACGTCTCCAACACCACGACGCCTGGCCATGTTTACGAACTCTCCAGCGAGCACCACGTCCGCAACGAGGCGGTCGTGGATGGGGTCAGTCACTGGGAAATTCTTGCGCTGCAAACTGAGGAGGAGAGGGGCGAGAGCGGCTTTGCTCTGCCGCTTTCTATCCGGCATTCGTCCGATATCACGATCGCAAATTATCACGGCTATCGCGTTGTGAGCAGTAATCAGCCTTTTCCTAATGCCATCGAAGTAGCGGACTCGCAGAATATCCGCTTCCGCAATGTGCATGTTGACAGCGACAGTAAGGCCGGTTTCGACAATTCGCTGATCGACGCCACCGATCACGCCGATGTACGCGCGTACGAATTCGCATGGCTCGATGTGCCTGGCCGGATGGCCACAACAGCACCGCCTGGCGCTTCTTCAACAGCCCTCGAATCAGGCGCCCAGGTGCAGCAGTTAGCAACAGGATTCTTCAACATTTCCGGCGCAGCAGCAGACCCGGCGGGACACCTTTACTTTGTGGATGCCCGCTGGCAGCGCATCTATCGCTGGTCCCCTGAAAGCAGTGAGGCAGTCATTGTTCGCGATCAGCCTCTCGATCCGGTCAATCTGGCGTTCGACAAGGCCGGAGATCTCATCGTCGTCTCCTACGGCGGCAACGGCACAGTCTACAGCTTTCGCCCAGATGCACCCGCCGGGGATATCACGCTCCTCGTACCGGAATCCTCTGCGCCCCGGCCCGGCATGACAGCATTCCTGCCCGTCGATGTATGGGCAAAGCGCAACCTCGCGGCAGACATCTCGTCGCAGTTTGTCTCACCCGACCGAAGCGTCTTTATTCCCGCGGGCGCAGATTTCGTTAAGGGACAGCTGTATTACGGGACAAAGATGGCCAACATCCTGCGTGCCTATCGCCTGGCGGCGGTTGTGCCGGGCCATCCCTTCTATATCAGCGACGAGTCGGACGAGAAGACTTTCCGGGTCACAATCTCGCCCACGGGCGCCGTAGATAAGGTGGACCTGTTTGCGGAGCGGGGCGGTGAAAATGTCGCGCAGGACACCGATGGCAACGTCTATCTTGCTGCTGGCCAGATTCTTGTCTACAACCCCGAAGGCACTCTCCAGCAGACGATTCAGGTACCGGAGCGGCCCATCGACCTGGTTTTTGGAGGCTCGGATCGTCGCACGCTCTATATCCTGACGCACCATACTCTCTACGCAATCAGGACTCGGGCCCCCGGCTTGTAGACGATTACATGTACCTGCGGGCTGGTTTGGTCGCGGCCACGGAAAAGGAGAATAGTTACCGCCCGGAAGATGCGCGAAATTTGTATCAGCCACAGTTCTTTCGCAGGTATGCTCCAGCTATGAGCAAGAAGAAAGTCCAATCCGGAACGGCTGCCAGGCCGGTAACCCTGAAGCTGCTGGCGGCTCATCTCAAGCTCGATCCGGCGACGGTTTCTGTCGTGCTCAATGATGTACCCGGGCGATCGATTCCCGAAGTGACGCGCGAGCGTATCCGAGCGGCGGCACGCAAATTCAACTATCAGCCGAGCTTTGTCGCGCGTTCCCTACGCAATCGTCGCACCATGACCATCGGCATCCTTGTGCCGGTGCTGGCCGACGGCTATCACGCCGAGGTCATGAGCGGCATCGGCGACTACCTGCTGGACCAGGGTTACTTTTACTTCATCGCGCACCATCGCCATCGTCCCGATCTCATCGAAAGGTATCCGCGCATCCTGCTTGGCCGTGGCACGGAAGGCATCATCGCCGTGGACACCCACATCGACCGCGAACTTGCTATGCCGGCCGTTTCCATTGCCGGGCATCACAAAATCAATGGAATTACGAATGTCGTGCTCGACCACAATCGGGCTGCTGAACTCACCCTGCGGCACCTGTATGATCTCGGCCATCGCGACATCGCCTTCATGCGCGGCCAGCCGTACAGTTCCGATTCCGACGTGCGCTGGTGGAGCTTCACCAAAGCGGCCCGCGAACTGGGCATCGTCATCCGCCCCGATCTCACCATCCAGCTCATGAAGGACCTAACCTCGCCGGAACTTGGGTATCCGGTCGTGCAGCAGCTGCTCGCCTTCCATCGTCGCTTTACCGCCATCGTCTGTTTCAACGACATGGCGGCTATCGGCGCTATCCGCGCTCTGCACGATGCGCAGTTGCGCGTTCCTCAGGATATTTCTGTCGTCGGCTTCGACGATATTTCGCACGCCGCCTTTCAGACGCCGAGCCTGACTACCATCCGGCAACCGCTGCACGAAATGGGCCGGCTCGCCGCGCAGCTTTTGCTGGAGAAGCTCCGCTCCCAGAGAACTGCTCCACCCGAGGTCGCGGTGCAGCCGGAGCTGATTGTTCGCGAGTCGACCGGCGTGTCCCGTCAATTGCCCGCGACACGCCGCACCCGCAGGATCAGGACTGAAATTGCCTCAGGATAGGCGAAAAGCGCATGCCGCAAAGGTGCCCGCCTCCGCCGTCCTGTTGCTCTACGCGGGTTTCCTGCTCACCGGTGCCCTGACCGTGCTGCTCGGAACCATGCTGCCCAGAGCCGCGGCCATGGATCACCTGCGCGATGTTCAGTCGGGAACGCTGTTGATGACCCAATTTGCCGCCAGCGCGTGTGGCGCCCTCTTTGTACGCCGTCATTTCGAACGCACCACCGTCTGGGGATATTCCCTGATATCCGCAGGCGCCCTCGCGCTCATCTTCGCGCCAGGCACGTTGGCTCTGCTCGCCATCGCCACTTACGGGCTCGGACTGGGCATGGCGATGACCTCCACCAGCCTTCTCATTGGCCGTCTGTTTCCCCGTTCACGGGCGGCGGCGCTCTCGCTTCTCAATTTCTCCTGGAGCGTTGGCTCGATGCTTTGCCCCCTCGCGGTGGCACGCATCCCTGGCGCCTTCTCGCTCTCCGCTCTCTGTCTGCCTATCGCCCTGTTCAGCGCCGTATTCGCAATCACCGCCATGCTCGCCCAGTTTCCTCCGCCTTCCGTTGAAGAACAACAGCAGCGACTGGAAACAGGGAACAGGCTCACCGCCGCCATCCTTCAGTTTGCAGCCATCGGCTTTCTCTATGTCGGCATCGAAGCCACCGTCGGTGGCTGGATCAGTACGTATACCCTGCGTGTGACGGTCTGGAAGTTTGCCGGTGGCAATCTCGCCGCAGCGTGTTTCTGGGGTGCCATTCTGCTCGGCAGGGGCCTTGCGCCCCTGCTCCTGCGGCGCATCCCGGAACAGCGTCTCTATACTTTCTCCATCTTCCTGGTGTCGATTGGCGTTCTGCTGCTCCTGGCAGCGCACGATCCGTCGATGCTGGTGGCGGGTGCCTGCCTTACCGGACTGACCCTCGCCCCGATCTTTCCCATCACAATTTCCCTGTTCATCGGCCGCGCTGGCGAAACCGCCCGCGCCGGATGGGTATTCGCCATCGCGGGCTTCGGTGCCGCCGTTGTTCCATGGCTCACTGGCGTTGTCTCCACAGCTGCGCATTCCTTGCGCGCCGGTCTGCTCATCGCCTTCTTCGCCGCCCTCGCCATGCTGCTGCTCACCCTCCGGACCACGGTGAGTGCGCGCTCGCAGCTCAGAACTGTGCCCTCACGCATGTAGCGGCGCCAGCCGCCCGTGGCACTTCCTCAGCCGATCAACGCCACAGCAATGTCGTGATCGAGTTGGAAGGCACGATCAATGTCAACGCCTGATTCTCCAGAGTGCACTGCACCGAACGCTCTGCGCCTGCATTCGTCAGCACCAGAACACGGCTACCGTCCGGATTCTCTGCGGCCACGTGATCCACGTCGGGCACATCTCCGGCAGACGCGAAGATGGAGGCTCCCCGCTGCAGCACCTTCGAATAATGCGCAAATGCGTAAAACTGGCCGCTGCGCGTCACTTCGTGCGTCTTCGAGTTGAGTGTGACCAGCCCACCGCACGAGAAAGGTCCGATGTCGGGACGCCCGTTTTCATCGAGCACCAGATTCCAGGTCACGATACAGCGCGCCCAGTTGCGCAGAATTCCCGTGAATGTGCTCGACCAATGCGTCCAGTTGGTTGCGTAATCAGGATCTTTGTAATCCGGGCCGCCTTCAGTCCAGTAAGCATTCTTGGCCGGAAACATGTCATGCACGCGCGTCATCGCCGTCGGCGGGCCCATGTATCCGTGCCATGCCACGCCATCCACAAAGCGATAGAGTTCGGCATCGCTCAGTTCATCCGCTGCCCGGCCCCACAGGTTGTAGTTGTGGTCCAGAATCCAGATCTTCGTGTCCAATCCGGCCTGCTGCAGAGCGGGGCCAAGGTATCCCTTCACAAATTCGATCTCGTATTCCTGCCCCCACAGCGCTTGTGGCATGCGCCCGTCCTGATCGGTGTCGACTTCGTTTTGTACTGTCACGGCCTGGATCGTTACGCCCGCTGCGGCATAGCCCTGCAGAAACTTCACGAAGTACTGCGCGTAAGCAGGGAAGTAGTGGCTGCGCATCGAGCCCCCGTACAAAGAGCCCCCTGCCTTCATCCAGCCCGGAGGACTCCATGGTGAGGAAAAACAGAACAGCCCTGGATTTACCTGCCGCGCCTGACGCAGCAGCGGCAGAATGTAAACGCGATCGTGATCGATGCTGAAGTGGACGAGGTTCGGGTCCGGCTGGGGCGTGTCATCGTAACTGTATGCATTCAACGAATAGTCGCTGGACCCG
>Ga0210398_10000254_pt1 | contig 65857 bp, 53 predicted proteins | sample IncBWC4OmetaG_FD_161047 | JGI IMG/M metagenome (GOLD analysis project Ga0210398, IMG submission 161047) | Forest soil microbial communities from Barre Woods Harvard Forest LTER site, Petersham, Massachusetts, United States - Inc-BW-C-4-O | ecosystem: Environmental > Terrestrial > Soil >... | reverse complement strand
TGCTCACTGAACAATTTCACGGCGCCAATACGCTGGTCACGCTGCGATGTGCCGGAGGCATCGAGTTGACTGCGCGTCTAACTTCGCCTCTCGGCGGCGGCGAATCTCAGCACTTCACCTTCCGGGCAGAAGACTGCGTTCCCCTCGAAGACGCTGCGCAGGAGAAGAATTAGTCTATGCGATCGACACGACGGAACGCACTGCTCGTCACGCTTCCACCCTTCGCGTGGATCGCGCTCTTTCTGTTCCTTCCCTACTGCCTCCTCTTCTGTTACAGCTTTTGGAGCCTTAGCGAATTTCAACAGATCCAGCACCACGCCACGCTGGCGAACTACGTTCATCTCTTCACTAACCCGCTCTATCTCACCGTCATTCTCCGCTCGCTGCGCATCGCGTTTTCCGTCGTATTGTTGTCCCTTCTGATCGGCTATCCTTTGGCCTTCTTTCTCGTCTATCACTCGGGACGCTACCGCCATCTGCTCTATCAAGCCGTCATTATTCCTCTGTGGGTCAGCTATCTTGTACGCGCGTATGCGTGGAAGGTCATCTTCGGCAACGAAGGCGTGCTCAACACACTTCTGCTCTGGCTGCACGCGGCGCGGCACCCGCTCAGCTTTTTCCTCTATAGTCCATTCGCAGTGATCGTCACGCTCACGCACATCTATGTGCCATTTGTCGTGTTGCCGGTGGTCGCGTCGCTCGAAAAAATTCCGCGCGAGCTACTCGAATCATCGAGTGACCTCGGCGCGCGGCCGTGGCAGACTTTCCTGCGCGTGATTCTGCCGCTCTCGCTGCCTGGAGTCATCTCCGGAGCCACCCTGGCCTTCCTGCTCAGCTTCGGCGACTTCCTCGCGCCGCTGTTATTGGGCGGCCCAAGCAGCGTGATGATCGCCAATATCGTCGCGAATCTCTTCGGCGCGGACTACAACTGGCCGCTCGGCGCTGCTGTCGCTGTGGTCATCCTGTTGATCGTGGTGACGATTCTGTCTGTCACGCAAAGACTCGCGCGCCGCCAGGGGCTCGCATGAACTTCGCACGCAAACCCATTCTCCTCACCGGCTTTGCGGGCTGCGCCTACGCCTTTCTTTATTTCCCGATCGCCGTGCTGATCGTTTACTCCTTCAATCGCGATGGAGTGGGCGGTTTTCCGCCGCGCCACCTCACGTTCGATTGGTATCGCGTGCTCTTCGCCGACTCCGCCATGTGGAGCGCGGTTGAGAACAGTGCCATCGTCGCACTGGCGGCGGTTGTCATCTCCATCCTCATCGGATTTCCGGCGGCTTACGCGCTCGACCGCTACGCATTTCCCGGCAAGGCCGCCTTCCAGCGATTGATTCTGCTGCCGCTTATCGTCCCAGGAGTGATCACCGGCATCTCGCTGCTGATGCTTGTAGTGAGCGGCGGATTTCATCTGAGCTTGACCACCGTCATTCTTGGTCACGCGACAGCACTGACTGCCGTCGCGACAACAGAAATCTTCGCGGGCTTCGCCAAACTTGATCGCTCGTTCGAAGAGGCCTCGGCGGACCTGGGCGCAAACGGGCTGCAAACGCTCTGGCGCATCGTGCTTCCGTTGATGCGAACTTCGCTGCTTGGCACGGCTTTGCTGGTCTTCACGCTCTCCATGGATGAAATCGCGGTGACCTTCTTCCTGATTGGCCGCGAGAACACTCTGCCGCTCGAAATCTGGTCGCGGCTGCGGCGCGGCGCTACTCCGGAGATGAATGCCATTTCAACGATCATCTTTGTCTTCTCGGTCGTCGCGATTTTTATTTCGCAGCGACTCATCACGGGCGGTGAAGCAGGACCCGCACCAACTCCCGAAATTACCCCGACTCCCATAATTACTGGAGCAACACAGTGAACCCCGCACCGCAAGACGCGCAAACTACGACCAAAGACAAAACCATTCTCGCTTCTCTCACTCGCCGTGCGTTTCTCGTCAATGCGGCCATCGCGGCTTGCGGATTGCCGCTTTACGCCCAGACCAAAGCGGCAAAGCCCACACACTCCTGCATTGTCGTCGGCGCGGGATTTGCCGGGCTCACCGCGGCGTATCGGTTGTCAGCAGCGGGCTGGAACGTCACCGTGCTCGAAGCCCGCAACCGTCCTGGAGGCCGTGTCTGGTCTCACAACTTTGCACAGGCTCCGGAGCTGGTTTGCGAGATGGGCGGCGAGTGGATCGGCAAAAGTCACAAACAAATTCGTGCGCTGGCGGAGGAGCTCAACATCCCGCTCGAGCCCCACGCCAACCGGGTCTGGCTCCTGCAGCACGGACAGTTGCACGGTCCAGGGGACTGGGGTTTCTCGCCCGAATCGCACTCCGCCTGGCAGCGCTTCGTGGAGCAGTACAAGCACTACACCGATCAGGATAAGCGCCATCTCGACCAGTACGACTGGTGGACATGGCTGGGCAAGATCGGCATGACCGACAACGACCGCCGCATCCGCGAAATCATGGATTCCACTGACTTCGGCGAATCGATTCGCCAGATCTCCGCCTTCAGCGTTGCCGGTGAATACGTTGACGCGGACTACCTCAATCCTCAGAGCACGGATGAGATGGACCTCCACGTTCGCGGCGGAAACACTTTGCTCATCAAGGCGCTCGCGGCGCATCTTACTCCCGGCGCGTTGCATCTCAGCTCGCCCGTGAAATCCATCACGCAGCGTGCCGGACGGGTAACCGTCTCGACAGCAAGCGAAAAATTTACCGCCGACTCCTGCATCTTTGCGGCGCCGGCTTCGGTGCTCAACTCCGTCCAGTTCGATCCGCCGCTCTCGCCGGCCAAATCTCTAGCCGCAGACGAGCTCGAGTATTGCCGCATCATCAAGACGCAGATGCTCTTCGATCGCCGCTTCTGGCACGCCGAAGACTTTTCGCTGATGAGCGACGAGACCTCGCATGAGTACTTCCACAGCACGCAGGGGCAGCCGGGACCACGCGGCATTCTCTGCTCCTATGCAGTCGGAGACAAGGCCGATGTACTCGCCTCGCAAACCAAAGTGGACCGCCAGTTCCAGCTAATGCACGATCTCAATGCCGTCTCTCCAGACGCCGCAGCCGCACTTATCGACACCGTCGATCAGCCCTGGCAGGATGATCCATGGGTACACGGCGCGTATGCTCTCTATCGCCCCGGCCAGAGCTTCCGCATTCGTCCCCTGCTTGAACAGCCCCACGGCAAGGTGCTCTTTGCCGGCGAGCACATCGCTGACTGGCAGGGCTTTATGGAAGGCGCGGTGAGCACAGGAGAAATCGCCGCGCAACACTTGTTGCGCTAACTTCGCCGGAGACTAAATTACGAATGGCCTTTACCGACAAAGAACTGGGGATGGACCGCAAGATAACCCGTCGCGACTTTATGAACGGAGCGGCCATGACCATTGGAGCTGCCGCCATCTCACCCGGCGCGGGTCTCTTCGGACAAACTCCGGCTCCCGAACCGCAGGATCGCCCCAGCTACGATCCGCCGGCGCTCCACGGCATGCGCGGCAGCCACCAGGGGTCGTTCGAGACAGCGCACAGCCTGCGCGACGGCAGCTTCTGGCGAACGGCCGCGAAGCCGATCGACACAGGAGAAACTTACGATCTCGTCGTTGTCGGAGGCGGAATCAGCGGACTCTCGTCGGCACGGTTCTTCCACGAAGCTGCCGGCGAGCAGGCGCGAGTATTGATCCTCGAGAACCATGACGATTTCGGCGGCCATGCCAAGCGCAACGAATTCGAAGTCAACGGGACTGCCCTGCTCGGATACGGAGGAACCTACTCGATCGAAAGCCCTGCTCCTTACAGCCCCGTGGCCAGGCGCGTGGTTCACGAGCTTGGCATCGACGTCTCATCCTACGCAGCGCACAATAACGACGCGCTTTATCGCTCGCTCGGTTTGAAGCAGAAGATTTTCTTCGACCGGGAGACCTTCGGCGCGGACCGGCTCGTCGCGAGCCCTTATTCACGATGGGGTTCCGCCACTGACGACCCTGAAGGAAAGAACTGGCAGGAGTTTGCCGCGCAGGCTCCGCTGTCGCCGAAGGCCGTTGCCGATGTCAAGCGCCTCTACACGCTCGACGAAGACCTGTATCCGGGGCTCACTTCTGACGAGAAGAAGGCGAAGCTCGCGCGCCTCAGCTATGCCGACTATCTCGCCAACGTCGTCAAGGTCGATCCGCAGGTGATCGCACTACTGCAGCCTCATCCGCAGCCGCTTTACGGACTTGGCATTGATGCCGTCTCCGCGCAGGATGCATGGGGACTGGGCCTTCCCGGTTTCAATGGCCTCAAGCTATCGCCCGGTCCCGGTCCGGGGATGGGACGCGACGCCATCCGCAACGACGAAGCGGAGGCTTACTTCTTCCACTTCCCCGACGGAAATTCTTCGATCGCGCGCCTGCTCGTCCGGTCACTTGTTCCGAATGCCGTTCCCGGCAACTCAGCATCGGACATCGTCACCGCCCAGGTTCGCTACGATCAGCTCGATCGGCCCGGCAACACCACGCGCATCCGCCTTAACAGCACTGTTGTTCGCGTGCGCCATCTCGGCGATGTTTCGACCGCCAAAGAGGTAGAGCTCTCCTACGTGCAACAGGGCAAGCTCTACACGGTGAAAGCCGCACACTGCGTTCTCGCCTGCTGGCACGCCGTCATTCCTTATCTCACCAACGAACTGCCCCCCGAGCAGAAAGCCGCTCTCCGCTCAGCCGAGAAGGTTCCGATCGTCTATACCAACGTCGCGATCCGCAACTGGCAGAGCTTCGAGAAGCTGCAAGCCGCCAGTATCTACTCGCCCGGATGTTACTTCAGCGAGGCCAGCCTCGATCATCGTGTCAGCATCGGCGAATATCGCTGCACGACGAAACCCTCCGAGCCGATTGTGCTCACCATGCACCGGTATCCTTGTTCGCCGGGCCTCCCGAGCAGAGACCAACATCGTGCCGGACGCGAGGATTTATACGAAACTCCCTTCGACACCTTCGAGCGCAACATCCGCGACCAGCTTGCGCGCAGCGTTGGCGCAGGCGGGTTCGATCCCGCACGTGACATCGCGGCCATCACCGTCAATCGCTGGCCGCACGGCTACGCCTACCAGTACAACTCACTCTGGGACCCCTTCTGGCTTGAGCGGGGTGCTCTTCCTTGCGTTACTGCGCGCCAGCCCTACGGCCGCGTTGCCATTGCCAATGCAGACGCAGATGCTTACGCTTACACGGATTGCGCCATCAATCAGGCCTACCGCGCGGTGAGTGAGCTTAAAGTTGGCAAAGTGGCGGAAGGCCTGAAGACGCCGCGTTAGAAATGCCAGATCAGGTCCCCAGCAAACGTTAGCTGACTCGACTTCGTCGGCGGGCCGTTCGCACCACTGATGAAAGGCGAATCATAAGCAGGAACGTTGTACGAGTGCTCGTATCGCAGCTCAGGGCGAAAGGTTATCGTGGTCCCCACCCAGAAGTTGAAACCGAACAAGGATTCTGTATAGGCTGTCTTCGACCCCGTGCGCTGTCCGGCAAAATCATTCACATATTCGTTGCGAATCGTGAACGATGAGTGGTGGTTATTGAATTCATGCTCGATATAGTTCACGATTGCGACTTCCGGCGCGTAGCAGTGGGTTTGCGTCGGATTGCACTGTGCTCCGTTGGCTCCGGTAATGAGTGACGGAGAGGTTATCGACCCAGCGTTCGCACCAATGTTCGCATTCGGCCCATAACTTATACATGGGGTCAGTCCGTAACATAAGTTCGGCACCTCACTCTCCCACTGGTACCAGGACTCCGTGGCCGTGTGCCAGGTTGCGTTGAACTTGTGATACCAGGTGAGATAGTACGCATCCAGATTGTTATAGGCATACTTACCGGAGTTCAGCGAGTTTGCGCAGCCGTAGAGGACATCGCCGCCATCGGACCACGTGTACTGCAAGCAGGTAGTTCCAGTGAGCTTTGCATTGGATATCCATATCGCCGATTCGCATCCGCCCGAGACTCCCGCCTGAAAAGTCCAGTGGTCATTGAATTTTGTTGTCGTGACGATGCCGCTCTGCGTGTAGCAGTCATAGGTATAAGTGATCGAGTGGCTGTATGTGTAGTTATTCGGTGCAAGCTGTGCCTCGATATCCGGCAGCGAAATATATCGTCCGACACGAACAATCATGCCCTGGGCTACTTTCGGGATGTACAGATCGAAGTAATACATCACCGGATCGTATCCATACTGTTGACCACTCGGACCGGAAAGCAGCTGCTGGCTGAAGATGCCCTTCGCGGTTGTGTAGCGATAGTCAAGGCCATAGAGATTTGCGAAACGAAAGCCCCAATCCACGTGGTCTGTCTGTACCGTGTCCTCCAAACGCTCAAAATACAGAACGGCCTGGTCAAGCTGAATCGAGTTCGGAATTACGTCATAGGCGGTTTCGTTGTTCGCGTATTTGCCCTTGTTCGAGGTGCTGGCGTTATAGCCTATATCGACCCAGCCGTATATCTTGAAGCGGGTCTTGTTTTCATTGATCGCCTGCATCAGCGGATAGGTCTGGCCATCCGATGCGCCGATCACCACTGTGCCTCCGATCGGCCAATCTGACGAAGGAAAGGGCGGCGAACTGATCGGTGCGGGTGTGCCGCGCCGTGCTGGCTCAGGCGATGGTGGAAAGCCACTAGCGTTTCCGGTCCAGTCATCCAGATACGCATGACCGAGACGCGTAAAGAAGCCGCGTTTAACGGGCGACGTGGGAGCAGTGGGGACACCGCCTGGGCTACTTTGCGCCAGGCTTCCAAAATAACGGTTCAAATCCATCAAATCGGCAAGGGGGGCTGTTCCCGTCACCGATGCTGTCGAAGCAACTGGGTTATCTGGAGGAGCGGATTCCTGCCCCGTTCCCGCGAATGCGATCCAGGGCTTCAAGAAGACCACGGAAAGGAACAGAGGCAGGAAATAGACTGAACAGCCCTTGTGATTGCGCATGCACGCCCTTGAAGCACCGGATCCGCCACTCGTCTCTCTGTTCCGATTCGATCGGCCCCGGGAATAGGAGCTCACCCCACACATCAGGGACACGTAAAGAAATCATTAATAGAACGTAAGGATTGGTTTCCCCGGCCACGTTCTCGCTGCTAACCTGATCTTTCTAAAGAACCGAAGGCGAATCCGGAAGCTTTATGGTTTACTTACGTCGCCTTTAGCTGGTACTTACTCTTGGCTTTATAAACTGAAGAGTTTGCTGAAACGGCGCTTTTTGAGCAATGAGCCACGGTGAACTTTAGCGGCTAGTCAGGAGACACAAGCATGCAACTACGAAGTTTTGGGACCACGGCATTCCGGCGCAACCCGACTTGGCTCGTGGTCACATTGATTGCTTTTTTCTTTTTTCTGCAGCCATTCTGTTTCGGGCAGGCCGGTACGGCCGCTGACGATCCGGAATCCGGCAGCACCTCAACCCAGGTATTTGCCGCAAGGAATTATTCATTTGATTTGTCAGAGAACGCACAGGACTCCGGATTGGCGGGAGGACCGAGAACATTCACATGGGAAGATCCACAGAAATCGGTCAGCGGCCAAAGCGTTCCGAGCGCGTCCGACTTAACTGGAAATTTCTTCCACAGGCTTGCCCAGTTCTATCGGCAGGATTGGGCTGGCACAAATCCCATTACGCCTTCCCCCGCAAAGCGCGGCCTTCCAGCTCCGATAGATTCGCCTCCATTTCCGTTCTCGGATTGGGGATACGGAGGTTCACCCGATATAGGCGCCCCCGATGGAAACACCTATCCTTTGATGGCTGCGCTCAATCATGAAAATAGTCGCACGAAGATATATGGATGGGTCGCAGGCAGCTTCAACTTCAGCACCTCAGGTCAAAGTAACTTCCCGGTTTCCTATGACATCTTCCCGGACAAGATAGAAATGAATCAGGCAGTCGTGTACATCGAACGATTGCCCAACACCGTGCAAAATACCCATTTCGATTGGGGATTTCATCTCACAGCGTTCTATGGGATCGACTATCGCTTCACGACAGCGCTCGGTTACTTCAGCCAGCAGCTCTTAAAGTTCAACCGGCAGTATGGCTTCGATCCCGTCCTCGAATATCTGGATCTCTACTTTCCGGTAAAGGACGGCCTTAACATTCGAATCGGCCGCTTCCTCTCGGTTCCCGGCATTGAAGCGCAGTTGGCGCCGAACAACTACAACATGACGCACTCACTGCTCTACACGATCGATCCGTTCACTGACACAGGGATCTACGCCACCCTCAAACTAAACAAACAATGGATCATCCAGTTTGGCATGTCCGGTGGTCATGACGTCGCCCTGTGGACCCCGGACGCGAAGCCCTCAGCCATCGCCTGCCTGAATTACTCCACAAAAACCAACAATGACAATTTCTACGGCTGCGCAAACGGCATCAATAACGGAGTGTATGCCTACAATAACCTGCAGGACTATGACTTCACCTGGTATCACAAGTTCAACAGTAAGTGGCACAGCGCGACTGAGACCTGGTACATGTATGAGCGCAAGGTGCCCAACGTTGCTGGAAACGTAGCAAATCCGGTGACGCCGGAGCTTGGTGCAAATGGCGCCTTTTGTTTAGCCGGTGAGCTTCGTTGCACCGCCCCTGAGTATGCGATTGTCAACTACATAAACCGCGATGTGAATTCGAAGTTCATGTTTGGATTCCGGTCCGACTTCCTCGACGACAAGAAGGGGCAGCGTACCGGCATTCCTGGGAAATATACAGAAAATACTCTCTACGGAACCAAGTACATCGGCAACACAGTGATGTTTCGTCCCGAACTCCGCTTTGACCACTCCTGGGATGCGCGGGGATACAACGACGGTAAGAGTAGAAATCAACTCTTCTTCGGTATGGACATGATCTACAAGTTTTAATCTCGTCTCTTGATCGATATATGAGCCAGCTATCGATGTAGATAGCTGGCTTGCTTTTTGAAGTCCGCGATCCGATGCACTGAGTTAGTCTGAACACGTCGAGTCATCCGACACTCAAGGAAACTCCATGCAGATGCGTCGTGGTCTGCTTTGCCTGCTGCTCTGTCTCGGTGCGTGCGCACTTCACGCGGCGGCCCCGGCTGCGCCGATTGTCATCAAGGTGGTCATCGTTGCCATGTACGAAGCCGGCGAAGACACGGGCGATACTCCGGGTGAGTACCAGTATTGGGTGGAACGCGCTCATCTCGATCGCGTGCTTCCTTTCGATGCCGGGTTTCATCATTTGCGCATGAACGATCAGGGTGTCCTGGGCGTGCTTACCGGAGTGGGCACCGCGAAGGCTGCGGCAACCATCATGGCCCTCGGCCTCGACTCGCGCTTCGATCTCACCCATGCCTATTGGCTGGTGGCAGGCATCGCCGGGGGCGACCCCGCTGATGTTTCACTCGGATCGGCTGTGTGGGTACGCCGGGTGGTGGACGGAGATCTCGCCTATGAAATCGACGCGCGTGAAATCCCCGCCAACTGGCAGACCGGTTACGTTCCGCTGCGCAAGTCTGTGCCCTACGAACAGCCGGCTACTCCGCCGGACGGCCAAATCTATGAGTTGGACATCGATCTCGTCGATTGGGCTTTCAAATTGACGAAGAACATTCCCCTCACGGACACAGCCGCCATGCAGGAGAAGCGCTCGCACTTTGAGCAGGCCGCCGCGCAGCGCCCGCCCTTTGTGAGCGAGGGAGACGATGTTTCCGCCTCAACCTTCTGGCATGGCAAAAAGATGGACGAATGGGCGAACGCCTGGGTGCGCTACTACACGGGCGGCAAAGGCAACTTCGTTGTCTCGGGAATGGAAGACACAGGCACCCTGCAATCGCTCACCTTCCTCGCTCATGCCGGCAAGGTAGATTTACGTCGTGTACTGGTCCTGCGCACCGTCAGCAACTACGATCAGCAGGCCGCCGGTTTGAATGCGACCGAAAGCCTCGCCGAGCAGAAGGTCGGCAAGTATGGAGCCTACCTCCCGTCACTTGAAGCCGCCTACGCTGTTGGGCATCCGGTTGTCGATGCGATCGTCACGCATTGGGATCGGTACCGCGATCACTTGCCGTCTGAGAAGTAGCTGTTATGAGAATTGTCGTACAACCGCTATCCCGCAAACGGCCACTCCCGCCTACGCCGTGCTCGCAACAGATACAAGCCGCTCCCCGTCGCCGCAATCACGGCCGCGTAGATCATTTCTCTTGTGGCATCGCGTCGCGAGAGAAGAATGAAGATAAATCCAGCCAGAGCCAACAGTGGCGGCAGCGGATAGAGCCACATCCGGAAGGGCCGCTGCAGCCCGGGGTCGCGCACTCGGAGCACGATCACACCCACCTGTTGCAGCACATACTGCAGCAGAATGCGAATCGCCACCAGCGCCACAATCACCTGCGACAGATCGAAGAAGCAGAACACCGTCGCTATCGCGCCCAGCGCCAGCAGCGATACATTGGGGAACTTGTACCGGGGATGCAGCCGCGCAAAGACACGGAAATAGTTTCCGTCGACGGCAGCGGCGTAGGGAGCCCGCGAGTACGCCAGCAGCAGCGAAAACACCGACGCGAACGCCGTCCACATCACCAGCAGCGCAAGCACTTTTGCAGGCGTTCCGCCAAATGTCCTCTCCATCAACACTGCAACCACGGCGAACTTTGCATTCCCTGCGTGCGTCAACTCCGCCACCGGAATCACGCTCGAGACGCTGATATTCATGGCCAGATACAAAGCCGCCACGATCGCGATCGACCACAGCACGGCGCGCGGAATCGTTCGCCCCGGCTCTCTCACTTCTCCGCCAAGGAAGCACACCGTGTAATAGCCCCAATAGTCGTAGGTGGCCAGCAGTGTTGCGGCTCCGAGCCCCTCAAAGAATCCCGAGTTCAGCGTGAATGCTCCCTTTGGAATAGCCAGTAGCGCGGGATGAAAGTGCATTGCGCCGGCAACAATCACTGCTCCAATGGTGAGCAGCACGCCGCCCGTCATTACCCAGGCCATGCGTGCAATCGTTCCCACATTGCGATAGAGCAGTGCTACGGCAGTTACGCATGTTGTAGCCGCGACCAGGCTCACTAGGTGCAGGTGTCCGTCGAACACGGGAGTGTTCAGCACCGGCCACAGGTAAGCCGCGTACTGCGCGAGGCCGATGCATCCCGACGCGATTGAAAGCGGCGCGGTGAACCCCAGCTGCCAGATGTAAAGGAACGAGATCAGGCGGCCTGCGCTGTGCCGGCCATAAATCTCCCGCAAAAAGGCATACGATCCGCCTGCCTCGGGCATGGCAGCGCCCAGTTCCGCCCAGACGAGCCCGTCGCACATGGCGATCAGCGCGCCCAGCACCCAGCCCAGGATCGCCCCCGAACCACCCAAAGCCCCGCCCATCGCCGCCACCACGAGCGGCAGCGTGATAAACGGCCCCACGCCGATCATGTTCATCATGTTCAGCGAGATGGCGCTGCTGAGTCCGACTTTGCGTTCCAGCGCTGGCGCGGGCTGGGCGGAGTCGGTCAACGAATCATTCAAGGGTATCGACGCATCCAATCGGCAGAATTCGAGATCAAGACTATCTCACAAGGCAGGAGAAGAACGGCTTGAACATTTCTGGCAATACCATCCTCATCACCGGCGGCGGTTCCGGCATCGGACGTGGCCTCGCCGAAGCGCTCCACGCTCACGATAATCAGGTCATCATCGCCGGACGCCGCAAGAGCGTTCTCGACGAGACAACAGCAGCTAACCCGGGCATGAAATCTGCCACGCTGAATATCGAAGATGCCGACAGCATCCGCACCTTCGCCGCACAGATCGAGAAGGACTACCCGGCACTAAACGCCGTCATCCACAACGCGGGCATCATGAGGCCCGAAGATCTTAAGTCGCCAAACCTGGCCGACGCCGAAGCCATCATCACCACCAACCTGCTCGGACCAATGCGCCTGAACGCCGCATTGTTGCCGTTGCTCCTCAAGCAGCCGCAAGCCACGGTGATGACCGTGTCGTCGGGATTGGCTTATGTCCCGCTTACCGTCACGCCTACGTACTGCGCCACCAAGGCCGCGATCCATTCCTGGACGCAATCGCTGCGCCATCAGCTTCGCGACACAAACGTCGAAGTGCTCGAGATTATCCCACCTTATGTCCAGACCGAACTGCTGGGCTCGGGTCAGGCCTCCGACCCGCGTGCAATGCCGCTTACGGACTTCATCGCCGAGACGATCGATATCCTTAAGAGCAAACCTACGCCGGCTGAGATCTGCGTCAAGCGGGTCGAGTTTCTGAGCTGTGCCGCCGAAAACGGCAAGTACGACGAGGCCTTTAACGCATTAAACTCCATGGAGTTCTGAGAGACCACGAAGGGCGTGTTCGTAACCGCGGATTGTACACTGGCAATACATGCATGACGCCGTTCTGATTCGCCTGCGCCCTGCCGCTATTGTCGCTCTAACCTGCCTGCTTGCCGCGCCGTTGTTAGCCCAGGTGACGCCCTGGCAGACCGCCATCACCGCTTCACCTGACGCCCACACGCTGCCGGAAGACCGCGGCGCCGACGGCCTTGCGCAGACGCTGAAGAAGCTGCACACCTGGGCCAGCCTCATGATGATCGTCGCGCATCCCGACGACGAAGACGGCGGCATGCTCACGCTGGAGTCGCGCGGCTTTGGAGCCCGCACTGCCATCCTCACCCTCACGCGTGGGGAGGGCGGACAGAACGCCATGTCCAGCGAGGAGGACGATGCGCTGGGGCTGATCCGGACCAATGAACTGCTGCTGGCCGACCAGTATTCCGGCACCGAGCAGTTCTTCTCGCGGGTGGCCGACTACGGCTTCTCGAAGACCATCGACGAAGCCCACGAGAAGTGGGGACGCGACCGCGTTCTCTACGATGTCGTGCGAGCCGTCCGTCTCTACCGGCCGCTCGTCATTACCTCCGTCTTTACCGGAAACATCACCGACGGCCACGGTCACCACCAGGTTTCCGGAGAAGCCGCGCAGGAGGTCTTCAAACTCGCCGGCGACCCAACCGTCTTTCCCGACCAGATCGCGCAGGGGCTGCGTCCCTGGTCGCCGCTCAAGGTGTATGCGCGCATTCCCTTCTTCGCCGCAACCAGTCAGGGCATTTTCGACTATGCCACCCAAAAGTGGTCTCCGGTGCACTTCTACGACCATGTCACAGAGCAGTGGAGCAATACCGTCCCCTCGACCGACATCGAAATCCCCGAGGGCACCTTCGACCCGATCCTCGGCCGTTCCTATATCCAGATGTCTCGCGAGGGCTGGAGCCAGCAGAAGTCCCAGAACGGCGGAGGCAATATTCCCCTCGGCGGACCGTTTTCCGTCGGTTATCACCGCTACGCCTCGAGTGTTCCGGTCAAGGAACCGGAAAGCGGATTCTTTGCCGGCATCGACACCTCGCTGCCAGGCATCGCCACGCTGGGCCACGGAGACACAGCCTTCCTCACTGCGACCCTGAAAGACATCGACGAGCACGTAATGACGGCCACCTTCGGCTATCTGCCCGCGAACCCGGAAAAGATCGCGCCTGAACTGGCCATCGGCTACAAGAAGACGAAGGACCTCATCGACGCCGTCAATGCCAGTTCATTAAGCGCCGACGACAAGGCCAACATCGTTCATGAGCTCGAAATCAAGCTCACCCAGTTCAACACCGCGCTCGCCGAGGCTCTCGGACTTCGGGTGAACGCCCTTGTTGTTCGGCATACAGCAGACAAACCGGCGGCGTTGCCTCTCTTCCCCGACGAGACGCTTACCGCAGTCACTCCCGGAGCCGAGTTCGACGTGCGCCTCCATGTCTCGAGCGCTGGACCGTGGACGGCAGGTGGCCCTCTGCGCCTCACACGGACGTGGCTGGAGTCGTCAGCCACGAATGCGTGGAAGACGACCCGGCTCGGGACGCCCGGCCTGGACACAGCTTCAGGCAACTCCGGCGATGCTGTCTATCGAGTCACCGTGCCGCATGAAGCGTCCTATACACGGCCCTACTTCACCCGCCCCACAACTGAGCAGGCTTACTACGACATCTCCGACCCGAACCTGCTCAATCGGCCCTTCGCGCCCTATCCCCTCGCCGGATGGACAGAATTTGACTACAACGGCGTGCCCCTGCGCCTGGGCCAGGTGGTGCAGACGGTGCACCGCGAGCACGGCTATGGCGATCTCTATCAGCCGCTCGTGGTCGTGCCGCAGATTTCCGTCAATCTTGCCTCCTCCGCCGGCATCGTTCCGCTCGGGTCAAAGGCCTTCCCGCTAACCATCTCCGTCAAAAACAGCCAGCAGGAAACCGCGGACGGCACGCTGCGCCTGGATTTGCCCGCAGGCTGGACAATGGAGCCGCCGGCGGTTCAATTCCACCTTCGGGCCAATGAAGCCGCGCCGGTCAAATTCACTATCCATCCGGCATCCCTCGCCTCCGAGAGCTACACGATCAAAGCGACTGCTCAAAGCGGCAACGATGTGTTCAGCGAAGGATTCGAGACCGTCGGATATGCCGGATTGCGTCCTTATTACCTCTATCGTTCGGCCACGTACCGCGCCCACGGAGTCGACCTCAAGATCACACCCAACCTGGTCGTAGGCTACGTGATGGGAACCGGCGACGACGTGCCCCAGGCTCTCGAACAGATGGGCATACATCCGCACATGCTGAGCCCAACCGAGATCGCCTCCGCGGACCTGAGCCGCTACGACGCCATCCTTATCGGCATTCGCGCCTACTCCAACCGACCGGAACTGGCCGCTAATAGCAAGCGCCTGCTCGATTATGTGCAGCGCGGCGGTAATTTGATCGTGCAATACCAGAGCAATGGCTTCGGCAGCTACGGCCCGTATCCCTACTCACTTGGCCGCGCCGAAAGGGTCATAGACGAAACCGCTCCGGTCACTCTCTCCGATGACCCACTGTTCCAGTGGCCGAATCGCATCACCGCCGCCGACTTCGACGGCTGGGTGGAGGAGCGAGGACATTCCTTCCTCGAAACCTGGGATAGCCACTACTCCGCGCCCACCGAGAGCCACGACCCCGGACAGGATCCGCAGCACGGCGGACTTATCCGCGCGTCCTATGGCAAGGGAACCTATATATACGTGGCGTATGCGCTCTATCGGCAGTTCCCCGAGGCCGTTCCGGGCGCTTACCGTATCCTGGCAAATCTGATCAGCGCGGGAAATGCGCCCACTTCTCCTTCAGGCGCGAAATGATTTTGTCTTAACGGCGGGTCAGCGGGACGCTTCCCGGCTGATTCGCTCTTCAAACACAACGGTCACGGTCTCACCTACCTGCTTCCCGATCGCGCGCCGTACCTCGGCCTTGACGGGCAGCTTGTGCGTGCCGTCTCCCATTGCCATGAAAGAACTTTGAAACGGATGGCCATCAATTTTGCCGATGACTTTCACCAGACCACGAGTTCCAAAGAAGTTAACGGAGTCCGGCCAGACAACGTAAGTCCAACCGCCTTGCTTGGGGCTCTTTTGCAGCTGGGCTGTAAACGTCTTGTTCAACATAGGCGAAGCGCCGGGTTCGCGACCGCTAAGAAGTCTATCACCGAGTGACTCCCTGCTGGGCGTTTCAGTTTCACGATGGTGTCCAGGTTATTGATTCATCAATAATTGCGCCTGTTTTACACAGGGCTTCAACTAATAGTTTTCCCGGTTATTCATCGAAAATTCGCGGGATATTTACATTTCCCTGCGACCATCAGGATCGGGTTGCGTGTGTTGCGATCCCAGATCACGGCCGCTTTCCCCAAACGTAGCCTTTGTGCCTGCAAAGTACAGAATAGGCAGGACATGGGTGTCGAGTATCATCGCAACCTTGACCTCAAGCACTTCGCAATTCTTGATGAAGCAACCGTAATTCAAACATGAGAGGCCAAATGAACACCAATCTAAAGGCGCTGGCGAGTCTCGTTCTGGTATCGGCTCTGACAGCCGGCTTTGCCCAGACGACCGACGGCACAAGCACGTCTTCGAAAAAGACCGCCACTCGAAGAAAAGCTCCGGCGAAGCCATCCGTGGAGTCACAGATCGAAGAGCTGCGGAGCGATATGAACGCGCAGCGCGGGCAGATCGACACCCTCAAGCAACAGCTTGCCGATCGCGATGCTCAGCTCCAGCAGGCACAGCAGGCGGCTGCGGCAGCACAGGCTGCGGCGCAGCAGGCACAGCAGGCAGCCCAGTCACAGCAGGCAGCTATCGCGGAAAACACGCAGTCGGTCAGCAGTCTGCAGGGCGCAGTTACAGATCTCAAATCCAACAACCAGTCGCTTGTGACCACACTCCAGGACAACCAGGCACAGGTAAAGAAGGAGTTCGAAAATCCTGACTCCATCCACTTCAAGGGTGTCACCCTGTCGCCGACCGGCAGCTTTATAGAATTCGCGACAGTCGACCGTACCCGTGCGTTGGCAGCGGACATCAATACGCCATTCACCAGCATCCCCTTTAGCACAGCGAATGCTGGGAACATCTCCGAGTTCTTTGCATCCGGCCGCCAGTCGCGTGTGGCCTTGCTGGTACAAGGCAAGGTTCCCAACGCAACCCTTCGTGGCTACTACGAAGCAGACTGGCTCGGCACAGGAGTCACATCGAACAATAACGAATCCAACAGCTACGTAATGCGCCAGCGCCAGATCTGGGCGCAGGGACAGTTCAACAACGGCTGGGTCATCACCGGCGGCCAACAGTGGAGTCTTGCCACCCCTTACCAGAAAGGTCTGATCAACCGTAACGAATGGATTCCGCTCACCATAGACGCGGCTTACACGAACGGCTTCATCTGGGAGCGCCAGCCCGGGTTCCGCGTAGTCAAAATCTTCAGCCCCGCGTTGTCTCTCGGCGTCGCCGCCGAGCAGGCGCAGACCCTGGCGCCTACTTGCAACGCTGCCGGCCCAGGTGCCGCCTGCCCCGTGAACTACCTGATCGGCGCGACCGGAACCAATGGCGGCCTCTACAATGGCGCGGGCGCTCCGGGCGCAACGTCCTCGGCTCCGGTCACCACCTACTCCTATAACGTGGCGCCCGACCTGATCGCCAAAGTAGCTCTTGATAAGCCATATGGCCACTTTGAGCTCTTTGGAATCAGCCGGTTCTTCCGTGACCGCGTATTCCCGAACGAAGTTCTGGTTACCACCACTAACCCGATAACCGGCGTAAAGACCGTAACCGTCGGCGGCAGCTCAGCTGGAGCCTACAACGACAGGACCGTCGGTGGAGGTGTTGGTGGCAGCGCTCATTACCTCGCCTATCAGAAGAAGATCAATATTGGGATCGAGGGTCTTTACGGGGATGGCACGCAGCGCTACGGCGATGCACAGGTGCCCGATATAACTCTCAGACCTGACGGGCAGCTGGCGCTGCTCCACGGCTTTTCGGCTCTGGGATCGGTAGAAGCGAACGTCACCCCAAGGTTGCAGCTTTACGCTTACTATGGCGGTGATTATGTTGGCCGCAATATCTTCTACAACGCGACCGGTGGCGAGGAAGGCTATGGCCTCTACAACAACCCAACCTCGGGCTGCGGCACCGAGCCTCTGCCCGGCACTACTGCTACTACGACCCCCACAGGCTCGATGACCGGCTACTCCCCGGCGACGCCGGGAAGCTGCAGTGTCAACACCAAGGATTCTCAGGAAGTTACTGTCGGCTGGTGGTTTGACATCTACCGCGGCGAGTTCGGACGCCTCCGCCAGGGCTTCCAGTACAGCTGGGCAGAGCGCAACACCTGGTCGGGTGTCAACGGGCTCTCGCCGAAGGGCATCGATAACATGTTCTTCACCTCCTTCCGCTACTACCTCCCGTAGCCAGCAGCAGTATTTAAACAGCAGAAGGGCATCCGCAATGGATGCCCTTTTGCTTTGCGCAACTCCTGACCCTACCCCTTATGTGAAGCCTTTCCATATGCCGCCAGAAACGCATTCGCCGTGTGCAACTCAAGATCTTCAGGCGGCTTCCTGCCCAGCTTCTTCGTAAGAAAGAATTTTCCATAAATGATCGGACCGAGCAGCAGGGCGAGTCCCACCTCAGGATCGATTCCCCGTTTCAGAGTCCCCCGTTTCTCCCCGCGCTTGATCAGGTTCGTAAACGCTACACGCGCCGGCTCGATCGCCCGATTGCGCCATGCCAGCCCAAAGGCCTGGTTCCGCGACGCGTAGCCCATGAGGTGGGGCGCAATTTTCTCTCGCATAGCCTTGCGCTCCATCGCCGGCTCATGCTGAAGTTGAGCAATCAGATCGGCGCGAAAGTCTCCGGAGTCGAAGACTGGAGGCTTCTCGTCGAGTCCATAGAGATGCGCCATCACCTCGAGAGCCAGGCTGTCCTTGTCCGGCCAGTGCTTGTAGATCGTGGCCTTGCTCACGCTCGAAGCTTCGGCAATCGCGTCCATGCTGGTTGCATCGATGCCGCGCTCGGCAAAGAGCTCCATCGCGGCCTTCAGTACCTTGCCATGCGCCAGTGCGCTTCTCGGTCTTACCATCCGGTTAAATTCAATCCATTCAGCTTCAAAGCATTAAACCTCGATTTTCGAAAACAGGTACGCGCCCAGGCTCAGGAAGACCAGCGCAATTGTGGCCAGGAGCCCCGCGTTCACCGCTGGATGAAAATGCCACTGGTTGATCAGCGCGCCGCGCAAGCCATCCACCCCGTACGTCAGCGGATCGAGCCGAGTAATCACCCTCAGCACCACTCCAAGATTGGCCAGCGGATACAGCGCACCGGATAGGAAGAAAATGGGCATCACCATGAAATTCATCACCAGCTGGAAGCCCTGCATGTCCTTGATCGTCGAGCCAAGCGCCGTTCCCAGCGCGGCAAATACGATCGCGATCAGGACCACAAACAGGAACGCCACCGGTATCGCCATCCAGCTATGCGGACGAAAACCTGCGATCAGGCAGATGATGAGAATCAGCGTACCCTGCAGCACGGCCACCGTTGCTCCGCCCAGCGTGCGCCCGATCATGATTTGCATGCGCGACACCGGCGCCACCAGCGTCTCTTTCAGGAAGCCAAACTGGCGATCCCACAGCATCGCAATGCCGGAGAAGACGGAGCTGAACAGCACCGTCATGCCGATCACGCCCGGCGCCATGAACTGCAGGTAGCTCCCTAACCCGGCCTTCTGAAAAACCGGACCCAGCCCGAAACCCAGCGCCAGCAGGTAAAGGCACGGCTGCCCCAGCGACACCACAACCTGCACCCGCGAACGCACGTACCGCTTCAGCTCACGCAACCATAAAATGTATATCGCGCCCATTGCTTATCGCCTCCACATCTGCGCCATCTGCCGCAGTCCCGCTTTTGAATCCGCGCCTTCATCGCGCAGCGACGATCCAGTCAATGCCAGAAACGCGCCTTCCAGCGACTCACTCTCCGTCTGCGCTTTAAGCTCCGCCGACGTCCCCTGCGCGACGATACTGCCGTGATCCATGATCGCGATGCGATGCGCAACCTTGTCAGCCTCGTCCATGTAATGCGTCGTCAAAAAAACCGTCGTGCTCTCCGTCTCGTTCATGTGCTTCACATGCGTCCAGAGCAGGTTGCGGCTCTGCGGGTCGAGCCCAAGCGTGGGTTCGTCGAGAAAGAGAATCTTCGGCGTGTGCAGAAAGCCGCGCGCAATCTCCAGCCGGCGCTTCATACCTCCCGAGAAGGTCTTCACGTAGCTGTCTTTCCGGTCCCACAGCTCGAAGAGTTTCAGCAGCCGCTCCGTGCGCTCGGCGCGCAGCTTGCGCGGTACGTGATACAGCACACCGTGCAGGTCCATGTTTTCGTAGGCCGTCTGCTCCTGGTCGAGGCTCGGATCCTGAAAGACGATCCCGAATCTCTGCCGCGCTTCTTTCTGCTTCACCGTCGGATCGAGGCCGTCCAGTTCGATCCTGCCGCTCGTCGGACGCAGCAGCGTCGTCAGCATCTTGATAGTCGTCGTCTTCCCGGCGCCGTTCGGACCGAGAAAAGCGAAGATCTCTCCCTGCGCCACGTCGAAGGAGATATCCTTCACGGCGGTAAAATCTCCAAACGTCTTGACCAGATTTTGAACGCGAATCATCTCTGCCCCGCTGCACTCCATTGCCAATACTGAACGGTTCAGTTTAGTTTGTCAAGAGTCCAGGCACACGCGCACGGCGGAAAAGACCGGCGCAGCTGCCATTGCCTGGACGGCTCGTCCTTGTTAGCCTTAACCCGCTTATGGAGTCAGTAAAATTGCTCAATAAAACGTTTTCCTTCGCTGCCTCGGCCCTCGTCCTTTGCCTCGTTGCTCCCGCGCTCCACGCGCAGGCGCCCGTCTACGCTGGACCGGTTCCCGATAGTCCTGCCATTGAGCAGCGTATCGATGGCATGATCGCCAGGCTCACCCTGGAGCAGAAGCTCGATCTCATCGGCGGCGTCGATGGCATGTTCATCCGCGCTGAAGAATCAGCCGGCTTCCCTCGCCTCAAAATGTCGGATGGACCTTACGGCATCCGCACGTGGGGGCCAGACACCGCGTACGCGGCTGGCATTGGCCTGGCCGCCACCTGGGATCCCGAACTAGCCCGGCGCATGGGTATGGCCATTGCTCAGGATGCCCGCGCTCGCGGCGTGCATTTCCTCCTGGGTCCGGGAGTGAACATGTACCGCGCTCCCATGGGTGGCCGCAATTTTGAGTACTTCGGCGAAGACCCTTTCCTCTCCGCGCACACTGCGGTCCCCTACATTGAAGGCGTGCAGAGCGAGGGCGTGATCGCGACCGTCAAGCACTATGCCGCCAATAACCAGGAGTACGACCGGCACAACGTGAGCTCTGACCTGGACGAGCGCACCCTGCGCGAACTCTACCTGCCCGCATTCGAAGCGGCGGTGAAGGTTGCGAATGTGGGCTCGGTGATGAATTCCTACAACCTCGTCAACGGCGTTCACGCTACGCAGAACAACCACCTCAACAATGAAATCCTCAAGAAGGAATGGGGCTTCAACGGCATCCTCATGTCCGACTGGGTCGCGACCTATGACGCCGTAGGCGCGGCCAACGGGGGCCTCGACCTCGAAATGCCCAATGGCGCGTTTATGAACCCGAAGAACCTCCTGCCCGCCGTCAAGAGCGGCAAGGTTTCCGAGTCAACCATCGACGACAAGGTGCGCCGCATCTTCCGCACCGCCATCCGCTTCGGATTTCTCGATCGCGACCAGACCGATCTGACCATCCCCTACTACAACCTCTACGGCAAGCAGGTAGCGCTCGATGAAGCGCGCGAGAGTGTCACTCTGCTCAAGAATGAAGGCAATCTGCTGCCCCTCGACACTGCGAAAGTGAAAACTCTCGCCGTCTTCGGGCCGGATGCTTGGCCCATCGTTGCCGGAGCCGGGGGCAGCTCCCAGGTCGAACCTTACGCCTCGATCAGCATCATGACCGGACTGGCGAACCTTCCCAACTCGCAGACAAAGGTCCTCTACGCCCGCGGCCTGCCCACCACAAAGGACCTCTTCCAGCGCACGCACTTCGGCACCGAACAGTCGATGTCCTCGGCTGCCGATCCCTTCTGGGAAGACTGGTTTGGCAAGCCCAGCATCAAGCTCGAGGTCTTCGACAACCCCAACTTTAGCGGCACCCCAACCGTCACGCAGGTGGCCCACATTGACACATGGGGAGGTGAGGGATCCGCGCTATTGAGCAAGGGTAAACAAAGTATTCGTTACACCGCAGACTATCTGCCGAAGACGACGGGACAATACATTTTTGTCACTGCGGCGGACGGCGGCGACACCTACAAGCTGCTCGTCGATGGCGAGCAGGTCCTTGGAGAAAGGAAGCACGAAGGGCAGGCGCCAAAATCGACTCAGCTTCCTTTGACTGCGGGCAAGGTCGTCAAAATTCAGTTTGATTACGTGCCCGACGGCAACAACATCAAGGCTGGCCTTGGCATTCATTCCGTCGACGACCTTATCTCGCCCGAGGCGAAGAAGATCGCTTCCATGGCTGACGTCACGCTCGTCTCTGTCGGCTTTGACGCCCAGACCGAGAGCGAAGGCATGGACCGCACTTTCGCACTGCCCTGGGGTCAGGACGAACTGATTCAAGCGATCAGCGCCGCCAACAAAAACACCATTGTCGCCATCACCGGCGGCGGCGGGGTCGATATGCGCGCATGGATTGACAAGGTCCCCGCGCTGTTGCACAACTGGTATCCAGGACAGGAAGGCGGACAGGCGCTGGCGGAAATTGTCTTCGGCATACGCTCGCCTGAAGGCCATCTACCCGCGAGCTTCGAGCGCGCGTGGGAGGATAATCCGACCCACGACAACTACTACGCGCCGCCAGTGCCAGCCGGCGAGACGCCGCACGTGAAATATGCCGAAGGCGTCTTCCTCGGCTACCGGTATTACACAAGCATGAACAAAAAACCCCTGTTTCCCTTTGGATTCGGCCTGTCTTACACGACCTTCTCGTTTGCGAACCTGCAGGTCTCTCCGGAATCGGTCATGGCGGCTGGCCCAATTACCGTCTCCTTCGACGTGACCAACACCGGCACGCGCGCCGGTGCCACGGTCGCGCAGCTGTATGTCGGCGATCCATCGGCAAAGGTCAAGCGTCCGATGAAGGAACTCAAGGGATATCAAAAGGTGAACATCGAGCCGGGGGTTACGCAGCACGTATCACTCACGCTCGACAAGCGATCGCTGGCCTACTGGGATGTCGCTTCTAACAACTGGAAAGTCGATCCCGGCCAGTTCACGGTGTTCGTCGGCGACTCCTCGGAGAACACCCCATTGACCCGGGACTTCAATGTCCAGTAAGCGTTAAAAAAATGTGGAGTTCTCGCGGAACTAATCCCGGAATCCCGGGTCTACGCCCAGTTGACTGTTTCTCGGCCCTGCCGGATATACTCTGGCTTCGGAAGGGTCTGGAACGGCAAGAGTATGTTGGCCGCGGGCCGGAAACCCAGCCCGTCGCGGCCTGAAACGCCAACTCAGTGCGGAGTGAGTTTGCGTGGGCCACTGAGAGGGGAAATGAGACTGCAAGAGCACTTGCACGCCTCGCGTACCGTCGTATTTTTTCGTTCTTCGTTTGGTTCAACCAGAAAGTCGTCTCGCGCTCCCGGAATCGGAGTGTCGCCGGTGTTCAAACGCCTGACCGTATTGACCGTGGCGCTATTTTTGCTGTCACTCGGCAGCCATCGGCTTTTCGCCCAGGCGCCCCCCGAGCCGGACGCCAATATGGACCAGCCTTACAATCCCAATGCTCAGGACGATTCCGGCCAGCAGTCCGCCTACGCGCAGCAGCAACCCTATGCGCAGCAGCAACCCTATGCGCAGCAGCAACCCTATGCGCAGCAGCAACCCTACGCGCAGCAGTCGTACCCATCGAGCCAGTATCCACAGCAACCCACCAACGGCCAGGCTCAGGCTTTAAGCCCCGACCAACTCGACCAGCTGATCGCGCCCATCGCGCTTTACCCTGACCAGCTCATCGCCATCATCCTCGCCGCATCCACCTATCCCGCGCAGGTCGCCGACGCCGATGGCTGGCGACAGGCGCAGAGCTACGCTTCGCCCGACCAGATCGCCGCCGCAGCCGGCCTGCAAAACTGGGACTCCAGTGTAAAGGCGCTCACCGCGTTTCCGCAGGTCCTCTCTGAAATGGACGCGAACCTCGCCTGGACTTCAGCTCTCGGCAACGCCTATTACAACCAGCCGCAGGACGTGCTTCAGGCGGTTCAGATCATGCGCCAGCGCGCCCAGGCCGCCGGAAGCCTGCAAACCACGCCGCAGCAGCTGGTGAGCTACAACCAGGGATACGTCCAGATTGTCCCGGCAAATCCGCAGGTGGTTTATGTCCCCGCATACAATCCGTGGACCGTCTATGGTCAACCGGTCTCGCCGTATCCGGGCTTCTCACTCTTCGGCGCGCTGGGCTCATTCCTCAACTCATCTACGTTGCGATTCGGCCTCGGCATGGCCATGTCCGCCTTCAGCAGCACCCCATGGGGCTGGCTCGGCTGGGGACTCAACTGGCTCACCCAGAACGTGCTCTTCCATCAATCGAACTACGCCTCAAGCAGCACTTCCGTGGCTGACTGGGGCCTTCCGCATGGAGGTCCACGGTATTTCCGGTCCGGCTATGGCCAGCCGAGTCGCGGATATACCCCGCCCGCATCCCAGGGATACCTGAGATCGCAGGGCGCCTATGCGAGCAACGGGTCGCGCGAGAACTACAATCGCGGCTACCAGCCCTCCGCATTCGGCAGCACGCGCCCGCCGTTGCAACCGGTTAACAGGCCGCAGACAAGCTACGGTCAGGCTTACAATCGTCCGGACATAAATCGCGCCTACGGAGCCGGATACGCCCCGCGTCCGGGCCAAGGCTATGGCGGCTCGCTCCAGGCCTATAATCGAAACCCCGTCGCGATGAACAGAACCCCGCCCTACGCACAGAATTACAGCCGTCCCGGTTACGGCTCCAGCTTCCCCCGAACTACTTACCCCGGAACCACAACTCCCCGCTCAACGTATTCCGGAACCCCGTACTCCGGATCCGCCTATGCCAGCCGTCCGGCCCAGACTTACGGCGGCGCATACCAGGCTTATCGATCGCCCTCAACAGATTTCCAGCGCGGAAACTATGGACAGCGCTCCTCTTCAGCCTTCGCGAGCAACGGTTTCATGAACTCGTCCGCAAAACCCCAGCACTCGGGCGGGTTTCATCCCTTTGGCGGCGGACATGGCTCTGACAATCCCTACGGCGGCGGACACGGCTTCAAGGAACCGAAGGAATTCAAAGCACCAAAGAATTTCGGCGGTGTCCACTCGGGCGGATTCCATCCCTTCGGCGGCGGCCACTCCAGCTCCGGCGGTCATTTCGGCGGACATAGCGGCGGTCATCACCGCCTCTAACCGCGCAGAACCGCCGACCCAATCCGGCACGGTGCACGCGGGCCATCAAGAACTATCTTCCAGAGCTCTCCGTCTAATACCATGCGAAGAAGCCTGTAGTTTTCGCTTCGCAGCAGTGTGCCGGCAGAAAGGTTAACGCTCGGATGTTCCGGATCCATCGCCTGTTGCCGCTTCTTCTTGCCCCGATTCTCGGACTGGCTCAGACTGCCCCCGACAACACCATTCACGTCACATCGCGCATCGTCTATGTAGATGTGGTGGTGCGCGACAGCTACGGCCGCATTGTGCGCGGGCTTACCGAGAAAGATTTTCGCGTCTTGGAAGACGGCAAGCCGCAGAAGATCGACTACTTCCGCGATCACACCCACGACGTGCCTCCGGCGTCTGTCGAAGCGGGAAATCAAGACAGTTCCCTCAGCTTCAGCAATGTGGCTCCTGATGGCGAGCGAGGGAACTCGGTCAACATTATCCTGTTCGATTTTTTCAATACTGCCCCGCAGGACCAGCTTTACGCGCGCAAGCAGATGATCCGCTTTCTCGAGAACCTGCCTCCGGGACGGCAGACGGCGCTTTTCGTTCTCGGCACTCGCCTGAGAATGCTGCAAAGCTTCACGGGCAGCACCGACCGCCTGCTCGCCGCGGCGAAAGCGATGAAGTTGGAATCCTCAACGGTCGAAACACAAGGCCAGCAGCAGCAGGATATCGCTTTGGGACAGGCATTTGCCGCAGCCGTGGGCAGGAGCGCATCAGGTATAAACCCCGTCAGCGATGGGTTCAATTTTCAGGGCGGCGAAGATGCGCAGCGCGCGGCCGACATTACGCAAACGGCGCTTGCCCAGATCGCTGCTGCCGTCAGCGGCTACCCGGGACGAAAAAATCTCTTCTGGCTCGCGGATAACTTCCCGCTCTACGGCGGACCGACGCTCGAGATCAACGACCTGTCTCAAGCCATAGCCGGCAATTCCATGAACACGGCGGATATGGCCGATGCCAACCGCGCAGTCGCCAGCGCGCAGATCGCGATCTATCCCATTAGCCTGGCCGGTCTGGAGCTAGGGGGAATTGGGCCGGAATCAAACATAGATCCGCAGAACGGTCGGGAATTTGCCCGGCAGTTCAGCCAGCGCAATGCCATGCACGAGATGCTCAATAACATGGCCGACACCACCGGCGGCCGTGCCTACTACGGGACCAACGACTTTGCGGGCGCGCTGGCTCGCGGCTTCGAAGATGGATCGAACTACTATACGTTGGCGTACCGGCCCGAAAACGAGAACTGGAACGGGCACTTCCGCAAGATCACCCTCAAGTTGGATCAGCACGTCTCACTCGCTTACCGGCGCGGCTATTACGCAGCTCCCGATCAGCCTGCGGTCGCAGTGAATCCAGCCGACCAGCTGAATGCTGCACTCCAGCCCGGCACCCCCGACTCCACCATGCTGCTGCTCAAGTCGAAGGTACTACTTCCCGATGTCCAACACCCTGCTGTTCGCATCGACTCCACCATCGACCCGGCCAACGTCGATTTCTCGACCGACTCCCGTGGCCGCCGTCACGCACATCTTCTCGTCACGCTTATCGCCATCCCTGAAACTGAGTCTGGCGGCAAAGCAAAGGCAGACAAGCAGCCGGCCAGTCTGCCCCAGACTTCCGGCCACTACATCGTCGATCTCGACCCCGAAGCATTCCGCAAGCTGTTCACCTCCGGCATGCCCATGCACCAGGAATTGGCGCTCCCGCCGGGCAGCTACCGCCTGCGCCTCGGTGTCATCGACCTTGCCAACCAGCACACCGGCACACTCGACATGCCGGTCGAGATCGCGGCCGTCCGCGCCGCAGCCCAATAATCAGCGAAAACTATCCGGCACGGCTACCGTTCCCATCCTGGGCGCGACAAAAGCTCCAGCCGATGATTGCGATTCCGGCAACCAGAACCGCACCAATGCTCCGAGGAGAAGCTTCCATAACGAGGCAGGCCCAGCCCGCAAGGACGATCCGCTCGATCCGATAGTCTCAATGCAATGAAATCGAAGGCGCAAGCATCGCGCAAGAAAACAGCTAATTCGATGGCCGGTCCTTCACCTTGACCCAGCCATCGTTTGCCGGACTAGATCCGCCATCATCGGCGTCACTTCCGGGCGAAGTTACCTGTACGGAGCCATACACAAAATTGACCTCCGTGTACGCGGTGCGGGCAGAGTCGGCGGAGGCAGACTGGGCGATAGCATCCACTTGTTGGACCAACACGATTTTCAGCGTAAACTCGATGACTTCGCCGGTGGAGTTCCTCGTTGTAAGCGTGCAGGTCTCAAAATGGCTGCCGGCTTCCGCCGCGGCAAACAAGCTCCGAAAAGGAACGAAAGAGGTATGAACGACGAGCGGTTGGAAAGTGGCCTTGCCCGTTCCCGCGCCGCCGCTCGCGGAACCGATATTGACGGTCTGGGTCACACCAAGATCAAAGTAGCTGACGTTGAAGTTGAGGGTTTGGGCGCTTGAAGTGCAGGACATCTGGCCTACTGGCAATGCAAACGCTGCCGAAGCGGCGAAGACAATGACTACACAAAAGGCAAGACGGCGGAAATTGGAAGCCATGGGTTTCCTCCTGGAAAAGCGGAAGAATGCTAGCAAACCTGGCCAACTAAGGGAATGAAAATCGGCTATCCGCTTTTTCATCGTTCCAAAGTCTGTTCTCACTCAGATAGCATTCGGTTACGTGGCAAGGCATCGTCACACCAACTTACAAAAGAGGCTCATGCTCACCTCCCGAATTCATCGCCTTCTCGCAGTTTTCCTTTGTCCCGCTCTGGCCTTGGCGCAAACCGCCTCAACGACTCCCGACACGACCATCCGCATCATCACCCGCCTCGTCTACGTAGACGTCGTCGTGCACGATTCCTCGGGCAGGCTGGTTCGCGGCCTTACGCAGAACGACTTCAAGGTCCTTGAAGACGGCAAGTCGCAGCAGATCGATTTTTTCACTGCGCATACCTATGACATCGGCGCGCCGCGTCCGACCGCGCCGCCACCCGTTGCCAAAAACGTCTTCACAAACGTTCCCGATCGTGGCCCGGTGGGCTCAGTCAATATCGTCCTCTTCGACCTGGTGAACACGTCTGCCCAGGACCAGCAGTATGCGCGCAAGCAGATGCTCGATTTCCTCAAAGCTCTTCCGCCCGGGCAACAGGTCGCGCTGTTTGTGCTTTCCGATCAGTTGCACATGTTCCAGAGCTTCACCGGCAGCTCCGACCTGCTGGTCGCGGCGGCAAAGCTGATCAATCCGAAAAACATGCGGCTCTATCAATCCGACGCCGAGCAGCAGCGCGACATCGACCGGCTGGGGGTCATGCAGGATGCCCTCGGTGGCCGCGATCCGGGGAGCTCCATCCAGGCGCTCGCCAACCAACTGACCTTTGAAAACGAGCAGACGGCGGAGATTCGCCAGCGCGTCACCCTGATGGCATTTGCCCAGATCTCCCACGCCGCCGCCGGTTATCCCGGCAGGAAGAATCTCTTCTGGCTGTCGGGGAGTTTCCCCTTCAGCCTCACTCTGCAGGCCCAGTACAACATCACCGCTCCTCTGCAGTACAGCACACTGCCCATGGCGGATATGCGCGCTGCCGACGTAAACGCCGTGGCGGATACGGCGAAGGTGATTGCCGACGCGCAGATCGCCGTCTATCCCATCAGCGCTGCAGGCCTGGAGGTTGGCGGCGTAGGCGTCGATGTATCGGGAAGCGCGATGGCGGCGATGACCGGATCATCCGGCGTCACCAGCGGTGGAAATGGGTCAAACAGTGTCAAACACACCCTGGGAGATACGGAGGCCCAGCAATTCACAAACCGCAGCACGCTGCACTCCGCCATGAACGACATCGCCTATGAGACGGGTGGTGAAGCCATCTTCGGATCGAATGATCTGGCAGGCGCGCTGCGCCGCAGCATCGAAGATGGGTCGAACTATTACACCCTCGCTTACCGGCCGCAGAATCACGACTGGGACGGGAAATTCCGGAAGATTGCGGTTGAGATGGCTGACCACGGCTACTCTCTGAGCTATCGTCGAGGCTACTTCGCCTTCGCCGACCAGATCACGACCGAGGACACGGCGCAGGCCCTCAACGTCGCGCTTCAGCCGGGAGCACCCGAATCGACTTTGCTGCTGCTTAAGGGAAAAATCGATCTGCCCGATGCTCAGCAGCCTGACATTCACGTGGAGACTACGGTCGACCCGGCCGCCGTCGACTTCTCCACCGACGCCGCTGGTCACCGCCACGCAAAATTGCTCGTGTTGCTGGTCGCGCTCAGCGACTCTCTCAATCAACCGGAAAACCCGCCGCAAACCTCCGGCGTCATCCGGCTCGATCTTGATCCCGCCACTTACGCCGGCATCCTCAAGGACGGTATCCGCTTCCAGCAGAAGCTCACCCTCAAGCCCGGCCGCTACCGCATGCGCATCGGCGTGACCGATATGAACAACAAACGCCTGGGCACGCTCGACATGCCAGTCGAGATCGGCTCGCCGGCAGCAACCGGGCATTAATCACTGAGCGCGATGCCGCTGCGCCATTCGGCAGCAGCGGCAGCAGCCTCGCTTACTGCTTCGCCATATCGAGGTCGATGGTCAGGGGGACGTCGTCGCCCACCATGGAAGGCGGGTACTTCGTCGCAATGCCGAAGTCTGTTCGTTTGACCGTTGTCGTGGCCGAGAAGCCGCAATGCGGCTTTTTATCCATCCCTGTGACTGGACCCCTGGGACCTTGCACCTGCAGGACCACTGGCTTGGTAACCCCATGCAGCGTCAGATTTCCTGAGACCGTCAGGCCGCCGCTGCTCTTGCTGACGCTCGTGCTTGTGAAAGTGGCAGTTGGGAACTGCGCGACATCGAAGAAATGGTCGCTCTTCAGATCTGCGTCGCGGGGCGCAACGCCGGTGTCCACGGTCGTCGTATCAATCGTCACGTTGACAGTGGACTTTGTGATATCGCCTTCGTTCCAGACGATCGAGCCGCCGATATTCCCGAAGTGGCCACGAACCTGTGAAAGGCTCATGTGCAATATGGAAAAATCGACTCCGCTATGTGCTTTGTCCGGGACCCAGGTGGAGGTCTGTGCAAGCGCCGATGATGTCGCAAGCGCCACGATTCCGAGAAATAAAGCCATGCGTCTGATCATTCAAAAGATCCTCTGTTCAATGGGTATTTGAAACCGGCGTGCAACGAGCACCGAATCCTTCATGGATCGGAACAACAGCCCGTCTCCCCCTTATACACCCTGCTGAGTGTCGCCTGTCTTCCATGCGGCGTGCCTCGGCAGGTCATTGATTACAAAGTTGTAATTTGCACGAACTGTGTCGGTGACGAGATTGAAGAAAAAGCCTGACTCTGATAATTTTTTGCTCAGTGAATTTCAACAGCTGGTCTCAACATGGCTTGTGCTGCCCATCTTTTGTGCGTCGGCCGGGATGAGTTGTTGCTTCGAACGCGGAGCATGGTTCTGGAAAACTGCTTTCTGGTAGAGACGGCTTCCAGCCTCGCGGAGGTGGATAGCGCGGTTTCCAGGCGGCGATTCGATCTCGTGATTTTATGTCACTCTCTTCGATCCGATGAGCATGACGCTATCACTGAACTGGTGCGCTACTATTGGCCAAACACAAAATTTCTTCGCCTGAGCGCCCTCGGCGATGATCCTGGGGGTGGCTCCGGGCCTGCACTGCTCGCAAAGCTCTGTGCGACATATGGCTGTGAGATAGCTTCGCAAGAACCAGATGGTAATGTTGTGAAGCTGTCTACGTTTACCCGCTGAAGATCACAGAGTATACCTGCTTGAGTATCGTCTCGCGAGAGTGAGTGCGCGCGCGAGCGGATCGACCCGGCCAGCGAGTATCATTCCATCCACATGGCTTTTGCTCTTGACCAACTCGACCACCTCGTTCTCACCGTAGCCAATATTGACGCCGCTATCGACTTCTATACCGAAGTCCTGGGCATGGACCCGGTCACTCTCGACGGCCGCAAGTCCCTCACCTTCGGCACGCAGACGATCAAGCTGCACCAGCGCGGCCACGAGTCCAGCCCCCATGCGGCGCACCCGATGGCAGGCTCCGCCGACCTTTGCTTCGTCACCAGCACGCCTCTCGACGAAGTCATCCGTTACGTCACCGATTTGCGAGTGCACATCGAAGCCGGCCCCATCGAGCGCAACGGAGCCATGGGCAAAATCCGCTCCGTTTATTTCCGCGATCCCGATCGCAACTTGATCGAAATCGCCAATTATCTCTGAGCCGCAATGAGGCGCAGGTAAAATCGAGCCATGCCAGAGAACGCCTCGCTCACCGTAACCGACCGCGCCAAAAAAATCCGTCTTTTTCTCATGGACGTCGATGGCACCCTCACCGACGGCGGCGTCTGCCTGATTTCGCTGCCCAACGACGGAGGCATCGCCGAGATGAAGGTCTTCGATGCGCACGACGGTCAGGGCCTGAGCCTTGCGCACACCATGGGCATCAGGACCGGATTCATCACCGGCCGCAAGTCGCCTGCCGTCAGGCGCCGTGCCGAAGAGCTGCATGTGGAGTTCGTCTACCTCGGCCAGGCCACCAAGATGGCCGCTTACGAGGAGTGTATGCAAAAGGCCGGAGTCACCGAGGACGAGGTCGCCTATCTGGGTGATGATCTTCCCGACATGCCCCTCGCGCGCAGGTCCGGCCTGGCTGTCGCTGTCAATGACGCTGCCTTCGAGCTCAAAGCCGTCTGCCATTACATCACCCAGGCCCGCGGCGGCAAAGGAGCGGCCCGCGAAGTCATCGAGCTTATCCTCAAATCTCAGGGCCGATGGGAAGAAGCGGTTCCCAAGGCGCTGGCGTAACCGTGGGGATCGCCGACCGCAGAAAGTAGAACCATGACTCAGGAGAGCGGAACCGGGAAAGTGGAGCGGCTGCTGACGATATGCAGGCATCTGGAACCCGTTCCAACCGCGGTGGCGCATCCATGCGAGGCCTCTGCGCTCTCCGGCGCGATCGAGGCGGCGCACCAGGGACTCATTGTGCCTATCCTGGTTGGCCCACGCGCAAAGATCGAGGCAACGGCCAAATCCGCCCAGGTTGACCTCAGCGGCTTTGAAATCGTTGACGTTCCGCACAGCAACGCGGCGGCTGCCAAGGCGGTCGAACTGGTGCGCGAAGCCCGGGCAGAGCTACTCATGAAGGGCAGCCTGCACACCGACGAATTGATCGCCGCCGTCGTTGCCCGTGATGGCGGCCTGCGCACCGGCCGCCGGATCAGCCACATTTTTATTATGGACGTCCCGGCCTACCACAAGGTTCTGTTTGTCACGGACGGGGCCATCAACATCGCGCCGACGTTGGAAGACAAGGTGGACATTTGTCAAAACGCGATCGATCTGCTTGCCTCACTCCATATCGACAAGCCTAAGGTCGCAATTCTTGCCGCGGTCGAATTTGTCACCTCCAAGATGCCCTCCACCATCGATGCAGCCGCCCTTTGCAAAATGGCCGAGCGGGGACAGATCGCCGGCGGCATCCTGGACGGGCCGCTCGCGTTCGACAATGCCATCAGCAAGGAGGCTGCGGAAACCAAAGGCATCCGCTCCGCGGTCGCGGGCGATCCCGACATCCTTCTCGCTCCGGATCTCGAAGCTGGAAACATCCTCGCCAAGCAACTCGCCTTTCTGGCCAACGCCGACAGCGCCGGGCTGGTCATGGGGGCCCGGGTACCGATCATTCTCACCAGCCGCGCCGATAGCGTGCGCTCTCGCATTGCCAGTTGCGCCGTCGCTATGCTAGAGGCTCATGCGCAGCGCAGGAAAGCGGCAAGGCATCTGTCGGGATAATTCGACCCGGGAAAGATATTTCGCCCTGCGTCGCAAATCAAACATGCTTGCGATTGCTGGTTCAACCTTATCCAACAGCAGAAGAAATGCCAGCCCGATTGTCCAGGTTGCGCAGAGAGAGATACTAGCCTAGAATCGCCAAGCTATTGAGTTCCGGCAAAGGATGTCCGTTATGAACTCCAGGACCAAAACGCTGACTATGGCAGCTCAGCGTCTACTTGTTGTGATCTGCGTGGTTGCACTTCTACCCGGAGACACTCTTGCGGATATGTCGCCGGTTCAGGCAGGGCAGACGCCTGCGGCAGCAAATACTGCGGCCACGATTCCGCCTGACCAATTGGATTCACTCGTGGCGCCGATCGCCCTCTATCCCGACCCGTTGCTCGCCCAGGTTCTGGCAGCTTCTACGTATCCTCTCGAAATCATCCAGCTCCAGCAGTGGCTCACAAAAAATCCAGGGCTGAAAGACAAGGCGCTCGTCGACGCTGTGGAGAAGCAGCCTTGGGACCCAAGTGTCCAGGCCATGGCCGCGCTTCCTGATGTGGTGAAACGACTGGCGGACGACATCCAGTGGACGACGGACCTCGGCAATGCGTTTCTAGCGCAGGAAAGCGACGTGATGAAAGCGGTCCAGCGTATGCGTAAGAAGGCCGAGGGCACGGGTAATTTGAAGTCGAGTGAACAGCAAAAGGTGGAGACCAAGGTTGTCGATAGCCAGAGCGTAATCGTTATAGAACAGGCGAATCCGCAAGTCGTGTACGTGCCCTCCTACAATCCCACGGTGGTTTACGGGCCTCCTGCTTATCCATATCCACCTATCTACTATCCGCCGCCGGGATATTACGCCGCCGGTATGGCGATCTCTTTTGGCGTGGGTCTGGCAATGGGAGCGGCGTGGGGTGGCGGCTGGGGCTGGGGATGCGGCTGGGGAGGCAACAACAACATCACCATCAACAACAATAATAATTTCAACCGCAACACCAATATCAACGGCGGAAACAGGAACAACATTAACGGCGGAAATCGCCCGTCGCAGCTGCCTTCAGGTGGACGCGGTAACGGCACGTGGCAGCATAATCCGCAGCACCGGGGCGGGGCGCCGTATGGAGATCGGGGAACGGCAGACCGTTTTGGCGGCTCGGCTCGTGGCGACTCACTGGCCAACCGGCAGGCAGGCGCACGGAATCAGGTCGGGCGTCAGGGTGGCAATCTGGGCAGTAATAATCGCGGCGGAGTTGGTGGTGCAGGCGGAGCTGGTAACCGCGGAGGCGTTGGTGGTGCTGGCGGGGTTGGTGGTGCAGGCGGAGCCGGTAACCGCGGAGGGGTTGGTGGTGCTGGCGGGGTTGGCGGCGCGGGGAACCGCGGCGGCGCAGGCGGAGCGAACAGCATTGGCGGCAGGAATCTCGGGAACAGCAACGCCGGGAACCGCGGCGCATTCGGTGGCGGAAGCGGAGGATTCAATGGAGCCAGCACCCGACAGAACAGCAGCCGGGGCGCTTCGAGCATGGGATCGCGCGGCGGCGGCGGGGCGAGCCGGGGCGGCGGTGGTGGACGGCGCAGGTGACGGGATGAAAGACGACCAGAGGAGCATGACGATGAAGCCAACAGCTCAGAAGAAAGTCTACGGATTGACCCTGCTTGCGGGAGTTATCGCCTGGACGTCTATGTCGATGCCTGTCGTTCTCGCGCAGGAGGCTCCGGCACAAGGAACAGCGGCAGCGCCTGCAATGACGGCAACGCCGGCCAAATCCGCATCGCCATCCGGCGGAGCAGAGTTGTTCGACAGCCCGCAAGCGGCGGGGGATGCCGTTCTAAAGGCGGCTAGCGATTACGATACGGATGCGCTGGCGAAGATCTTCGGACCTGACGGGAAAGAGGTCTACGCTACCGGCGACGCCGTCCAGGACAAGAACCGCGCCGAAGAGTTTGTCGCTGAGGCAAAGGAAAAGATGGAGATATCTGTCGATCCGAAGACCGGAAGGCGCGCAATTGTGATCGTGGGTAAAGAGGACTGGCCGATGCCGGTGCCTCTGGCGAAGACAGGAAGCAAATGGTATTTCGACACCAAGGCCGGCATGCGGGAGTTGTTGTATCGGCGGATCGGCTCCAATGAACTGGATGCTATTGAAATCTGCCGCGGCTACGTGGACGCACAGGAGGAGTACGCGTTGAAGCCGCGCGTGGGTTACAACGTGAACCAGTATGCGCAGCGCATCGTCAGTACTCCCGGGACGCAGGATGGCCTGGCGTGGAAGAATGCGGACGGGACGTGGGGCGGCCCGATCGGCGAAAACATTGCCAACGCGATCCTTGAAGGCTATTCGAGCCGCGAGCAACCGTATCATGGGTACTTCTTCAAGGTCCTCAAAGGGCAGGGGCCTGACGCTCCGCTGGGACGGCTCAATTATGTAATCAAAGGCGTCATGATCGGAGGCTTTGGACTGGTCGCGGCGCCGGCGCAATATCGTGTGACGGGAGTGAAGACATTTATCGTCAGCAACGATGGCGTTGTCTACCAGAAGGATTTTGGTCCCACGACCCTCGACGATTTCAAGAAGATGGAACTCTTCAACCCCGATAAATCCTGGACCCCGGTTCCAGATGAATAAATGATTCCTTCGGCTTTCTCGAATACGGCAACTGCTCTCGCAACTCCGCTGCTTCTTCGCTAGCGACCTGGCAGATACCTCCGCCACTCCTCGCTCTCAGCGATTTGTTTGAGCCGCCCAAAGCGTCTCTTCATCAGCCCGCGAATATCTCGCACCAACACCGATTGGCCGATCAGGTCTCCTGCTCTTCCCCACGGCATCGTGAAACGCACTTCATCCCGAAGCAGCACGCTGCCGTCGCCTCGGTCGCTGAAGTTGTGGCCATGCTCGAACGAGGCGAATCGCCCGGCAATCATGCGATCACGGAAAAACACCGGCAGCTCGAACTGCTCAATGAGGCTCTCGTGAAACTGGGGCAAACCCAGCCGCCATCCCTCCCATCGCACCGTGTCGCCGCCGGTCACGAAGCCTGACGTACGCCCGCTGATCGGCCGCATTCTCAATTCCTGGGCAACGATTTCCACGCTGGTTGAAAGCAGGAAGCAGCGCTCGATCGGCGCATGCACGACAATCTCGTCTCGCACGACAAATTCCCGGGCCGTCAATCGATGCTACAGACCCAATGTTTGTTATAGGCGTTGATTCTCGGCTTCCCTTATTGGCCCTCAGCAGTCGCAGAGCTCCGGCTGATGCGCAACGCGTGTGCTTTTCCGCCCCTCTGGTAACGATGACGAGTGCGGTACACATAGTGGCCGATCAGCCAGCCCGCAGCGCCTCCGACCAGAACATCGGATGGAAAATGCTGTTGGCCAAGCACCCTCGTTACGCTGACGCCGGTGGCCGCGGTATACACGGCAATCTGAGTCCACAGCGCCGGGTATTCTCCGGCGATCACCGCTGCCGTCGCCCATGCGAGAGTGCTGTGAGCCGAAGGAAACGAGGAATTGGGTCCTGCGCTGCCCTGGAAGAAATGTCCCTGGGCATTGTCAACGTCGGGCCTCTCGCGCCAGAAGATCAGCTTCATGCCCTGTTCCACGATGGCTGCGTCCACGACCGCCTCTCCTCCGAGAATGCCGGCTTCGTGCGCCTGAGCGGCCTCATGGAAATCGCCTAAATACAGCGCCGCCGGGACAAAAAGAATCCCGCCCAGCAGCCCGTTCGACCAATTTGTATTGGTCTGGTTGAAGCCGGGATTATGCGAAACGACCGAGGACATCGTGTGGTGGTCGGTGGCAATCGCAGCTCCGGTAGCCCCGGCAAGAGGAACGAGCCACACCAGGTCATTTGTACGAATGCGCACCGGGCTGGTCCAGATCGCCGCCTGGTCCTTCAGGATATGGAGGGGCGTATTGCCCAGCGTCACGGCATTATGGTCTTCGTCTGCCTGATTGTCGGGGTGGACATGGGGAGCATCGGGCAAGGACGTAGTTGAGCTCTCGGACGGCTGGACATCCGGCCGTTGACCTGCCGCGGGAACACAACAGCTCAGCATCAGAATGCAAGGGAGGAGCAGGCCGACCAGTCCGGTAGCCGAAAAATCGAAGTTCATCTTCCCGTGGAACATTTTTGTCATGCGTCCGGGTCTCTCCACTTGCCCCGGCCGCCAGAATCGACAGACCTGTGTGTCTCGGAAAGGTCAAAGAGTGTCAGACGGGGGTATCCTTATCCCCCATATTAGCCTGCGACTCGTCATTCCTTCATGAACTCTTGGTAATCCGCTGCCAGTCTGTCCCGCTAAGCTAACGGCTCGCAGCTTCGGCTACGCGCCGCTCTGCCTTCGGTTTCGCTCCCGCGCGGCACGCCGCAGGTACATTCGTCATTTGTTTTGCGAAGACGCGGTAGCTCACGGTTCCCGGCTGCAGCGTAGACCAGTAGCTGTAATGCGATAGCAGCGGCCGGTTCAACGCAAAGAGCTGGTTATCGAGAATCTTCACCCCGCAAGTCAGATTGTTCTTCGGCTGCAGAATCGTCCTCGCCGGATCCTTCAGCGGGAGCGCCTTGTCCTTTTCCCAATCGAAGTCGCAGCCGTATCGGTCGGCGTCCATGTACGCCAATTGCAGCAAACCCTGCTGGCGGACTGTGCGCCTGGTGACCGTGTCCACCTTGGCCACTTCGGGTTCGGTGTGACGCACCGTTGTCGTCGGCTTCAAGCCCGCTTCCGCGCCCGCCAGCGCCTGAAAGAAATAAGCCCAGAAAGCGCGCTGGTCCGCCTCACTCATCGTGGCGAAGCGAGGACAAAAGGGCCTCGCATCCCGCGCCGCTTTAGCCGATAGCATCTCCTGCGGCAGAGCTTCCTCGACGATCTTGTCCCAATCCGGATTCCAGCTCGGGCTCCCCAGCTCTTCCTTCTTCTCCGCAAGCGGCGTAGGCGGCGCGGGCTTCATCTGGGGCGCAGGCTTCACCTCCGAAGCCGGAGCCGCCTTCTGACCTCTTCCGCAAGCGGTGAGTGACAGAACCATACAGAGTGCTAGTCCGCCCGCTCTTAAATTTGTAACTGTCATAGTCCATTTGCTGAGATGCGGCTTTCCGGATTTCGGCAAGCGAATTCGTCAACAAAACCCAAATCACCCGCGCCACTTACCCGCAATAAATTTCATTTTTTCTTGACTTCGACATCACCCCTATAAACGGCGGCATCCCAATACATGTGAGGGTACAAATCGATGGACACAAGAATTCTGGTTCCCGTAATCATTGGCCTCGTCCTGTTGATCGTCATCGTCGCGCTTCTTGTCATTCGCAAGCGCAAGAGCGACCAGCTCAAACAACATTTCGGCCCTGAATATGACCGCGTAGTACAGCAGCACGGAGGATCCCGCCGCGCCGAAGCCATTCTTGCGGAGAGGGAAAAGCGAGTGGAAAAGTTTTCCATTCGAGCTTTGCCCGCTGGAGAGCGCGACCGGTACGCAGAAGAGTGGGCCAACGTACAAAAGCGTTTCGTCGACGATCCTGCGCTGGCCGTCACCGAAGCCGACGCGCTGGTGACCAGGGTGATGTCCACAAGGGGCTACCCCATGGGCGACTTTGAACAGAGAGCCGCGGACATCTCCGTGAACTACCCCGCAGTAGTACAGAATTATCGAGCCGCCAGGGTCATCGTCGTTCGTCAGGCCCAAGGACAATCCACAACCGAAGACCTGCGGCAGGCGATGGTCTACTACAGGTCGTTGTTCGACGAACTACTCGCTTCCACCAATCCTCAGAAAATAGGAGTCATACATGAACGAGCTTCGTAACGACGCAAACCTGACAACTGCTGACATCGCTCATCCGCAACGATACGAAGAAGGCTACAACGAAAGCCAGGTAGCCGTAATGGACCAGGGCGATACCGGTACCGGGCAGATCATCGCGGGTTCCAAAAAAGTCGCGGGTTCCCAAAAAACAGAGACCTCCGCTGCTCCCTTATTCCCCGACAATGAATTGCAGAATTTTCGCACGCGCTGGGACCAGGTTCAGACCTCGTTCGTCGACGAACCCCGGCACGCCGTGGAACAGGCCGACAGCCTGGTGGCCAACGTGGTCACGCGCATCGCCGAGCAATTTTCCGCGGAGCGGGAGCAACTCGAAAAGCAGTGGGGCCGCGGCGACGACGTCTCCACGGAGGATCTGCGCCAGGCCTTGAGGCGCTATCGATCCTTCTTTGATCGGCTGCTTACCTTCTAACCCAAGCTGGTTGTAAGTCAAAAATATGAATATGGGCGCCCTATCCCACGAAGGGCGCCCTGCCTTGCCCAAATTGAGTCTCCCAAAAAGTCTTCCGGCGATGCCCTGCTTGTGGAAGACTGTGCTGCGTAGGAGACACTCATGCGAACCCTGCGCATCCTGACCGGAGTCGCTGCACTTATCACAGCGCTCGTTTTCGCCCATCACATTCTGTTCCAGGATTATCTCGCTGCGGACCAACAGATGCTGCAAAGCCCCATCTACTGGGCCTTCATGGTCTTCGCCGTGAGTGTGGTTGTCCTCGCAGTGATCGGAGTCTGCCTGCTGCTTAAACCAGCCCGAAACAACTGATATCTACGACCGGCGCCCAGCCTGTTGTATCCTTACTCCGAATTCCAGAACGGCTGGCTCCCACCCATGTCTGACTCGCACCGTGTTGATCGGACGCACGCTCCTCAACGCGCTCCATGGCGAGACAAGTGGAGCGAGGTGATTTTTGGCCACGAGACGCGCGCCGGCAGATTCTATGACGTCGTCCTTCTCACGGTGATCCTTCTCAGCGTCCTCACTGTGCTTCTCGAAAGCGTGCGTTCCGTCGACCAGGCGTATGGATTCGATCTCCGGGTCGCGGAGTGGATATTCACCTCTCTGTTCACCATCGAATATGTTGCCCGTCTCATCTGCGCGAGGAATGCAAAGCACTATGCCCTAAGCTTCTTCGGCATCGTGGACCTGCTCGCCTTCGCGCCCATTTACCTGAGTCTTTTCTTCAGGGCGGCGCACTCTTTCACGGTGGTGCGTTCTCTTCGTCTGCTCCGCGTCTTCCGCATTTTGAAGTTGACCGAATACATCGGCGAGGCCGCAGTTCTGCGGGTAGCCCTTCAGGAGAGCATTCGCAAGATTGTCGTCTTTCTTTTCGCCGTGCTTGCCATCGTCATCATTGTCGGCGCAATGATGTACCAGATCGAGGGAGAGGCGAACGGTTTTACCAGCATTCCCACCGCCATGTACTGGGCCATCGTGACGGTGACGACCGTCGGCTACGGAGACATCTCCCCTCACACCGTCCTCGGACGCATCCTGGCCTCAATGCTAATGATCGTGGGCTATGGAATCATCGCGGTACCGACCGGGATCGTAACCTTTGAGTTTGCCAGAGCATCGGCGGCCGGGCCCGTCCGGGTCTGCTCAGCGTGCGGGTTGCGACCCCATGACAAGGATGCAGTTTTCTGCAAGCGCTGCGGCACAAGGCTCTAAAAATCGTATCTGCGACCTCGGAGTAACGTCTCTGGGATAAAATTCTCCCGTCTTGACTTCCTCTCCTTTCACTCTGTCGATGATCTCTGCTGATTCACATGATGCCGCGCTATTCACCGAGATTGGCGCCGCCATTATCGTGCTCGCATTGCTTGCCCGGCTCGCCAGCCGCTGGGGATTCTCCGCCATTCCGTTCTATCTTCTGCTCGGGCTCGCCTTCGGCAACGGAGGTTTGCGACCACTTCCCCTGAGCCAGCATTTCATCGGAACAGGCGCAGAGATCGGCGTGCTCCTGCTGCTCTTTATGCTCGGCCTGGAATGCAACGGAGAGGAGCTGATGTCCAACCTCCGGCTCGGTCTGCCCGCGGGCGGAGCGGACTTCCTGCTGAATTTCACTCCGGGACTTGTGCTGGGGCTGCTGCTCAGATGGAAGCCGATCGCGGCGGTCCTGCTCGGCGGCATTACCTATATCTCCTCTTCCGGGGTGATTGCCAAAGTGCTCTCGGAGCTGAAGCGCATCGACAATCCCGAGACGCCGACGATACTCTCCGTTCTTATCATCGAAGACTTGGCCATGGCCGTATACCTGCCGCTGGTTGGCGTGTCTCTGCTGGGCGGAGGCCCGGTGAAAGTCGCAACATCGGTCAGCATTGCCGTCGCGGTTGTCATCCTCGTGCTGTTTCTCGCGTTGAAGTTCGGGCGTCAGCTCAACAGGTTCGTTTCGCATCAATCCGAGGAGATCATCCTGCTGAGTACATTCGGACTCGTACTCCTGGTCGCCGGATTGGCCGCGCGTTTCCAGGTCTCTGCGGAGATCGGCGCATTCCTTGTGGGCATCGCGCTTTCCGGTCCCGCCGCTGAGCAGTCCCACAAGCTTCTCTCGCCTCTGCGCGACCTCTTCGCCGCAATCTTCTTCTTCTTCTTCGGATTGCAGATCGATCCCGCCACTCTGCCTCCTGCGCTGCCTCTCGCCGTCGGACTTGGCCTGGTCACGGCTCTCACCAAAGTGCTGACAGGCTACTGGGCCGCAAAGCGGGCGGGCGTTGACCGGAGCGGAAGCTACCGCGCCGGGATGACGCTGGTTGCGCGCGGAGAATTCTCCATCGTGATCGCCGGCCTTGGGGCGGGCATCGAACCCGCGCTTGGACCGCTCGCTGCCGCGTACGTGCTCTTCCTCGCGATCGTCGGTCCGATGCTGGCGCGTTTCGCGAAGTGATTCAGCCGGTCGTCACTGCGAAGTCCGCCGCTTCCCATGCCGCAATGCCGCCCGCCAGCTCAATCAGATTGGTAATGCCATGTTGATTGAGGATGCTGGCGGCGATCGAAGACCGGTAGCCGCCCGCGCAATGAACCGCGATTCTGCGGTTGCGCGGCACCTCGTCGATGCGCTCCTGCAATTGCGTAAGGGGAAGGTTAATGCTGTCGCCGAGATGTTTCGTGCTCCATTCCCGAGGCGTACGGATATCGACGACCAACGGGGGATTTGGCGAAGCTAGTTCTTCCGCCAGCATCGGGGCGCTGACCCGTTCGGTAGACCAGACCAGATCCTGCCGTTGCGCGAGCGCTTCCATACCATCCCGCAAATAACCCTTCACGTGATCGAAGCCAATCCTTCCGAGACGTAAGGCGGCCTCTTGCTCGCGTCCCGGCTCGGCAATGATCACAATGGGCCGAGTGGAGTTCAGCAGGGTACCTGCCCATGTCGCGTACTGGCCGCCAAGCCCGATATTGATGCTGCCGGCGATGTGTCCCTTGGCATACTCCGCCGCATCGCGGACATCCAGAATCTGAGCGCCGGCGTCCCCCAACTTCAGAACTTCCTCCAGCTCCACCGGCCGCAGAACCTGTTCCAGAGTCTTCTCCAGCGTGGCGCGCTCGCGAGTGTTCAGGACCGCGTCGTACGTGAAGTATGCAGGGGCATGCGGCTGATCCGCCGTCACCAGGCGGATGAATTCCTCTTTCGACATGGGTTGCAGCGCGTAGTTGAAGCGCCGCTGCTCTCCAAGAGTCGAAACCGTGTCCGAGGACAGATTCTTCCCACACAGAGAGCCCGCGCCATGCGCCGGATAAACCAGCGTCTCATCTGGAAGCGTCATCAGCTTGCTGTGCAGCGAGTCATACAGATGACCGCCAAGTTCCTGGGCCGTCCAGCCGAGAGAGGCACGCAGATCGGGCCGGCCCACGTCGCCGATGAACAGCGTGTCTCCAGTCAGAACGGCATACGGTTTCTCCGCGTCTTTCTTGAGGTCGAACACCAGGATGGAAATCGATTCGATCGTATGCCCCGAAGTCTCAAGAATCTGGAGACGCAGTCCCGGAAACTCGAGCGTGCTGCCGTCCTTCATCAGCACGAATTGGTACTCAGCCTGGGCCCGCGCCCCCAGCCGGATATCCGCTCCGCAGCGGTCGCGCAGCTCAAGGTGCCCGGCGATGAAATCGGCATGAAAGTGCGTCAGAAAAACGTGCCGGATTTGCACTTCCAGCTGTGCAGCATCGGCGAGGTACTGCTGAATGTCCCGTTGCGGGTCGACTACGATTGCAGATCCGCTGGTTTCGTCGGCGATCAGGTAGGACGCATGGGCAAGACAGCCCAGATAATACTGCTTGAGGAACATGTCCCAATCTTAAAGCACCGCGGCGAGACGAAAGCCCTTGCGGGGATCTCGAACCAGGCCTTCCACCATGCGATTAGTATTTCTCCCATGCGAATCCTGCCCGTTCTGTGCGGCGCGGCCATTCTCTTTGCGACAGCCGCCTTCACACACCTTCTGATCCACTATTTTGAGCATGCTTCTGCGCAGAGCCTGCACAGCCCGGGATTCCTGGCAGGCATGGCCGTCGGAGTCGTTGTTGCCGTACTGTCTTTTACCGGAGCCGTTCTGCTGATGCGGCGTGGCCGCTGATTCCTGGAGCAGGATCAGTGACCAATTCGGCTGAGCGCCTCCCGAATAGGTTCCGGGGAAATCTTCATCACTCCGCTGAAAGGCGTGTACATCTCCATGATGAGGAAGATTGCAGCCGAAACTGCCAGCGCGCAGACAATGAGGGTGCCCACTACGGTGGGGTTGGTAGGAGCAAATAGACCAAAGCTCACGAAGATGACCACCAGCCAGGAGACCAGGACTACGAGCAGGGGAATCGACATAGTCGTCTCCTGCGCCTCGACAAACATGAGATAGCGAGTATGTTGCAGGCTAACGGCCAGCGAAATGATTTGGGCTTTGTCGGTAGTCTGCCTATCATTTTTCGGCGTCAGCGATTGCAACTCGTTGAAAAAGTCCTGAGAGCTTTCCCTCGGTCTGAGCTCCGACTGCGCGGAAGCCTGTCCCGGCCAGATGCCGTCAATACCTTGCTGCACAAGATCCCGCAGCCGTGCACGGTCGCCCGCGGCCTCCGGTCCATATGCCGACAGTAAGGGGTCGAGGGAGAGAACTTCGGAGGCCATCACCGCCACCTCATTCTTCCGGGCATCGTAGGAGGCCTTTGCCGTGGAGACGAGCATCCCGAGAACCAGCGCGGTCATGGTCACAATGAGTGCGGTCGCCAGCCTCACGACATCTTTTGAGTCCGAGTCCAGATGAGTCTGGGGCAGAAATCGCCGCATAATCATGCCAACAAGCGCCCCCGAGAAAACGCATACGAAGACAATCAGGCTCATCAGGATTGAATTCATGCGCCCAGTATCTCCTTAGCTTGCTGGTTCAGTTTCGACCCGCCTCTGAACCCCAGGCAACTGCAAAAGTGCTAGTTACGTTATAGAAAAAAGCGAGGAATCGGCATGATCGCGGGCGCCGAACGCTATTTTGGTTGGACAGGCTTTGGCTGAATGAGCGGAAATTGCGCAGCCAGCTGTACGTCGATCACCATTTGTGTTCTGCGCTCCACCTGCTCGTACAGCGCCGCTTTCTTCGCCGGCAGGACATTGCGGAAGTTGGGCCAGTACTTCTGTCGTAGAGCCGCTACCTCCGCATCCAGCTTCAACACCCGTCCGGCCCAGTCTTCGGCCTGCGCATCGGTCATGGTGTCGTAACTCTGCGCATAGTCCTTGATCAGCGCGTATTTGTCGTTATTGATATGCACCAGCTCGGCGGTGTACTGGTCGAACACCGGCCAGAATGCCTTTGCTTCGGCATCGGTGAGCGGCACATTGGTGGCGATGATCTGCCGCTTCTGGTAGCGGATATCCTTCCGCAACATATCGATGTCCTGGTCGGGGTTGTCCTGCGACGACTGGCTCGCGCTCGCCTGAGGGGCCTTATCTTGCGCAACCGCTGCGCCGTGGCTAAACAAGACCGCTCCGCTCAATACCCACACTGCAAGTAAAGGATTCTTCATTTCGCATCTCCCCCTTTGCTATTGACCTGCCCTATTTGACCCACGCCCGCAACCGCGGAATCCATGGGCGGACATTCCTGCAATACTCTTCATAGTCTGCGCCGAACTTCCTGCGCAGCGTTGGCTGTTCATAAAGCATCACAAACAGAGCCACTCCCAGCACCGCCGCGCACGCAATTGCGATCACAACCATGTTGGCTCGTCCGAAGATCACCCACAGCCCCGCCCAGCCCACGAAGAACCCAAGATACATGGGGTTGCGCACATATCGATAGGGCCCCACCACCACTAGCCTCTGCGGAGGAGCCATCGGCGCCGGCGTCCCGTGCCCCGTCTGCCCAAAGTCCCAGATACACCGCAGTGCCACTGCAAATCCCAGCACCGAAGGCACCGCAGCCAGCCACCGCCATCGCGCCGCACCCGCCGTATCCACTTGAAAGCCCAGCCACGGCGGCAGCAACCAGAACCACAGCGCCAGAAACGCCGCACCAACTACCAGCGACGCGATCGTCGTCCCCCAATGCACGCCGCTGTCCGGATCTCCCAGAACTCCCGTGTGTCCACTCGTCATCGGCGCCTCCCCATAAGCGCTTACTGACACCGAAGTATGCGCCTGCGTTCGAATCCAGCGCAATCGAACGCCTCTTTTGCTGTTTCGTATGGTATGAAGATGTTTTGCGGCGCCCTCAAGCGGCCCACTGAAAGAAGGAGCACTTGAGAATCAGGGGTGATTATAAGCAAGGTTGTCGAACCGCAGCTCCTGCCCGTTCGCAAGGGTAAGGGTCACTTTGGAGCTTGCATCATGCCAGCCCGTTCTTACGCGGCGTAGCTCCCTGGGCTTGATCGTGTAGGACACTTCGCGAGTCTCGGACGAGTCAATCGTCAGGGTCGCGTCACGATCGCCTCCGTTGTACACATCCACGCCTGCAAAGATACGCGGCGCATAAAAGCTGAATTCGGCCTGCTTAGCTTTTGTATCGGACAGCACAAGCGTAAAGGTACCGAACTTTCCCGACGGTGTGCCGATCTCCCACTCACCATGGCCCCAGTCAACAACGCCCGAAGGATACTGGCCAATCAAAAGCGTTCCGGCAGGGAATTGCGGATCGTCGAAGGTAATGAACGAAGGCGGCGGCTGATCGCTCTTTCCCTGAATGTCTACATCCCGGGAACTGGTGTGGCGAATCGAAAGCGTGCGCGTCTTCTCGTCAAAGGTGTACCCCTCACTCTGCACGTCATCACGACGAGCAACAGCTCTTCCTCCGACACTTACCGAGTTGGGAACAAAATTCAAACGCAGCACATCGGTGGATTCCGCATCGAAAGTCGAATACGTAACACTGCCCGTGCCATATGCAATCTTTGTAACAACAGAGATCGATCCGAGCAGATGCGACTCATCCGCCGGAGCCCATTCGGGCACGGCCCAGAAGGCATCCATCATCCTTCGAGGTCCATCCGCGAATTCATCGGTAAACCACCACTGATTGCTGAACGGAGCGTGGGCCGCGCCGGAGAGCCCCTGAAAATATGTGACCCAGTTATACGTTCGGTAAGCCGCCTGCTTGTAATCCACGTCTCCGGTCTTTGCGTAGTAGAAGGCTTCGACGGCGGCAAGCCTCGCGCTGTGGCTGTCGCAACACTGGTTCGGCAGGTTGCAACAGAATTCCTTTCCATTTCCCTGTTCGGTTGTGACGGTTGCGCCGTGCACAATATATTTTGGCCACTTCGGCGTGGTCTTCACCCATTCAATCAACTGCCGCGCATGCTCTCGCCACTCGGCATCCTTTTCGGGATGCAACAGGATATAGCGCGCAAACTCCAGCGGAATCACCTGGTTCATGTTGTCCATGCTGCCCTGGACATCTTCGAAATAGCCGACCCACACGTTGTTGCGCATCGGATACTTCATCAGCCACACCCATGCGCCTTCGCGAACCCTCTTATACGAAGCCGTATCTCCCTGCTCGAGGCGAATCAACTCGTCCAGCAACATGATTGGCTCGACAACGTTTGCGGAATAGGGAAACATCCCTTTTCCGTCCTTGAGACTGCCATCACGCGCATGACATCGATACGGCCACGGCGAATTCTTTTCATCGCCGGCCTTGAAATTCCTGACCAGCGCTTCAGCGCAGTGAATCGCGGCGCGCAGGTACTTCGTGTTCCCCGTCATTTCATACAGCCGGAGATACGCATAGCCATCCTCCCCAACTACATGGGGCTCGACAAAATCCTCTCCATGCCGGCTCCAGCCCGTGTAGCGCGCGCTGCCCGGATTCGCCGATGGATAAGGCACCTGCGACCAGGCATAGCCTTTTGGAGTCGTGCCATTCTCCAACTCGTAATCGACGAAGTTTTCGAGGAACTCGAGCGTGTGCGGGTCACCCGTATAGGGATAAAGGCGTTCGATAAAACCCTGCATCATCGCGCGTAGATAGCCCGTGGAATTGACCCAGCTCCGATCCGGAATCAATTCAAAGGTCGTGCGGTCAAAGTCGAAACAGCAGTAGTAATAAGGCAGCCGCTGGCGATTGTATTGGTCCCATATGATCGTCCATTGCGAAAGAAAATATGCCGAGTAGGAGTACCCGATGTTATCCGGCATCGGCCACGGCAGCAGCTTCCCTTCGCTGTCCAATGCCACCGGCCGTCCGGCAATGGATGACTCGTCTACCGTCGAGATGACTGGAAAGGACTGCTGTCCTGCAACCAGCGGCGAGCTCAGAAAGATCGCGATCAGTGCTAGTCCGGCAGGTCTCTTCAATGCACGCCGCCATTTGGATCGCTCAGGACCCCCGCCTGTCCGTTCGTCACATGCATCCCCTCAAACCGTCTGCTGACACGGAAGTATGCGCCCATGCCCGAAACTGGCGCAAATGGCGGGTATCGGAGGTCTCACACCGCCATAATAGTAGAAACAAAAAAGACCCGGCCGCCATCGCAGCCGGGCTTTTTAAATTGCGCGAGAGCTAGCTGTGCGGGCTTTCACCATGGGGGGCAGCGGCATGAGGCGCGCCACCGTTGCCATGAGATTCGCCACCGTGCGGTGCTGAAGCATGAGACTCGCCGCCGCCGTTATGGGGCGCTGAGGCGTGCGGTGCTGAAGCATGAGACTCGCCGCCGCCGTTATGGGGCGCTGAGGCGTGCGGTGCTGCTGCGTGGGGAGCGCTACTATGCGGTGCTTCCTCATGCGATCCGCCATGGGGCGCGTTGGTGGTGGCATGCGCTGGTGCGGCATGGGACTCGCTTCGCGCCGGCTGAGCGTGGGATCCGCCATTGCCGTTGGCGTGCACTGTACCTCCGCCGCCGTAACTTCCATGATTGGCCGCATAACCGCCATTGCCGTTATAGTGTCCTCCGCCGCCGCTGACGAAGCGATGGCTTCCCCAGCCGTGACCGTAGCCCCAGCCGGCCCATGGACCCATGCCCAGGAAGATGCCGTTATAGAAATAGCCCGGCCCGTAAAAGCCAACCGGCGCGCAGGCGTACGGCGAGTAGTCGTAATAACCGTAGGAACAGGTAGGTTGAATACCAACGATCACTTGCACTTGCGCGTTGGCCGTTGACGTCATGTTCAGCGGTGAAAGGAGTGCTGTAGCAAAGAGAAGAGCTTTGAGTCCGCGCATCTGTGACCCCCCTTAAGGTGTCTGCGGTACCTGGAATTGCGTTGGGAAGATGGTGTCTTGCCCGGTGATCGCTCATTCTCAGGCTTTAAGGCTTATAAGGCGGGAGTAGCGCTAAATGATTGGATGATACCGGTCGGAGGGAGTTGCCCAGCTATCAGGAATAGGAGGTGCGCCCTTCGCTTTCTATGAAATTGTCATCCCGAGCGAAGCGCAGACCGGGGTCCCCAAAGCGCTGTTGTTGGCGCGATGGGGTGGGAGCGGAGTCGAGGGACCTGCTTAACTAAGGTTTGTCATCCCGAGCGAAGCGCAGACCGGGTCCCCAACGCGCTGTTGTTGGCACGATGGGGTGGGAGCGGAGTCAAGGGACCTGCTTAACTAGGGTTTGTCATCCCGAGCGGAGCGTAGCGAAGTCGAGGGACCTGCTTTTATTCAACCACAAGGCCTTGGTGTGGCCGCGGATCACTCCCCGAAGCCCCCCATCTACGAACCCCGTGCGAAAGCGCCCGTAAGGGCGAGTTCCGTTATCATCTACGGGTTATCAATTTAGAAAGAAGGTAACGAGAGCGGAATGGCCTCCAGTCATCTTCAGCAGCCCATCATTTCCGCCGACGAGGCAATGCGGCGGCTTATCGAGGGTAACAACAGATTCCTTGAGGGCAGCGCCCGTTTTCCAACCGTCTGCAAGGAGACTCTTGCCGACCTGGCGAGAGGCCAACAACCGTTCGCGACCATTCTCGGCTGTAGCGATTCGCGCGTACCACCCGAATTGATTTTCGATGCTGATTTCGGCGAACTGTTCATCATTCGAGTCGCGGGAAACGTGATTTCACCTGAGGTCATGGGCAGCATGCAATATGCGGGCGCCCACCTGCATACGCCGCTTTTCGTGGTTCTGGGCCATGAGGGATGCGGTGCGGTGAAAGCGGCGGTGGATAGCAAGCTGGATTCAGTCGAGCACCAGTCACGCATTCAGATACTCGTGAACAATATTCTTCCCGGCCTTCCCGAATTTGATTCGCAGGCTGCACCACAGGAGCGCCTCGCACAAGCCGTCGAAGCCAACGTGAGATGGTCGATGCACCAATTGCTGGAAACACCGGAGGGAAAGCGAGCAGTCCAGGAAGAACGCGCGAAGCTGGCGGGCGCCGTCTATGAGATCGCCTCTGGCCGCGTGAGATTCCTTGAATGAACTCCTGATCCGCACTGGGGCAGGAGCAGAGTCGAGGAATCTGCCGTCCGCCTCGACTGATATTGTCATCCCGAGCGGAGCGTAGCGAAGTCGAGGGACCTGCCTTTATTTAATGGCAAGCCTTACGCTGAATCGCGTTAGCCAGCAACCCAACCACCCGGTCCGAAGGACCGCGCCTTGCTGCCGCAGGCCGGGAGACGATACCGCACTAATCCCCTATAAGACTTAGGAGTAGCTCTTCCATTGCCTCTTCGTACTCCTGGGACAAAAAGTCAGCGTACTCAAATGTATCGAGCCGGTATGGCATTTCGCATTCTTTGTAGAGTACCGGTATGACCGCTTTCTTGCGTTTAAGAAAACTTGTGTACTCTGATGTCACCTCATCCGATTCCACCGAGGATGGAGAAACAATCACGATCATACGGTCGCAGCTTCGGAGAGCTTCGTCGATCTTCTTCCGGTAGGGTTGCCCGGGACGAATGTCAAGCTTGTCCATCCACACACGCGCCCCTTTGTTCCTCAAGTCTTGGGCGAGTTTTCGCGCAAAAGCCGCGTCCTCATGGCTATAGCAGATAAAGGTCACCGGCTGCCGCGTCGCGTCAGAAACCGGACCATTTTCCAGCGCGTTCCAGCGCGCCGCTTTCGCCTCAACCGACTCCTGTGCCTCTTTCAACCGTTCTTCTATTGCTGCCCGGCGCGTCTGTTCTTCTTGTTGCTTCTTTCTTAGGACCGCCAGCCGCGCCTTCTCTTCGGCTGTCGAGCTCTGAGAGGTCGGAGTATCTCCTTCAGCCGGGAGCTGAACAGAAACGGCCGCATGAGATGGCTGTTTTTTGGTGGGGTCGTAATCCCTCAGCACGCTGATCAGCAATTGCACATCGGAGTTCCAGCGGGCATGAGATATCCCGACGCCTTGCCGATAGGCGAGGCCCCTGATGTTGTCCGGAAGCTGGTGCGCGTTAGGCATCTCGGCTCCATTCACCAGGACCGGAATTACCGCGACGTTGAAGGCCAGAGCTGAGGCAATCTCCAGGCGGACGAAGTCGTTGGGATCATCGAGGCGACGGCCGCCATCGGCTCCGGTAATCCTGGCCCATTCCGGGCCGATGACGGCGAGAAAGACGCCGCAGCGGGAAACCTGGTCGTCGATGGCTTTGCGGAAGTCGAGGCCGGGAGCGATACCGGCTGCGTCCATAAAAACCGTGTCGTCGCCGAATGCTCGCACGAGATGGTCGTAAAGCCTTCCGGCTTGGCCGTCGGAGTCAGTGCGCCGGTAGCTGATGAAAATGGGGTGCTGCACTCGAGCTAATCCCTCCAGCGCTGCAGAAGTGAATGGATGGTTTGATCTCGCAGCCGTGGTCAGGATAGGCGGTGTCGTCTGAATCGGCAACAGGCGAGTTAGGTGCTAACCCAAGCAGAAAGGGGTACCCTGCGGCAGCCCCGATCATCTGCTCTTCAGATACTCACCAATCGCCTGCTCCCACTCTGCGCCCATCTTCGGGTCGCTCTGCGCCATCTCCGCAATATCGGGTTTGACTGACGGATCGAGTGCCGTCCGCTCGTACATCACCCGAACGCTGGTCGTCGCCGCGTCCACCGGCGTCAGCTGCACATCAATCCGCGTCGCCATTTTCCCCTCGATCACGTAGACATACGCCGCGTGTCCCCCCTGCGCATCGAAGGCCGTGTTTACCCAGGTCGCCGAATGGTGTCCATGATGAACGTGAAAGACCGCGCCCTCTACATCCTTCGCGGGAATCGGATACACAAACTGCGGATCCCACTCTGGCCCTGCCCACGCCCGCTCACCCTCCGGACCGAACAGCGGAAACGCCCCCGCCATCGGAGCCTGCACCGTAAACGTGAACTCGCTCTTCGCATGCATGAGCGGACCCCGCGCCATACTTATCTCCCCAAATCGGTGATGCAGCACCAAACCAATCAACGCCAGAGCCGCCACAAACGCCAGAACGAACCAGACCCGCCTCATTCTGCTTCTCCGTTCTTTTCCCGCAGCCTATGGCTGGCTGTCGCATCCAGATCGAGCCCATAAATCTTCTTCATCGCTGCCACCTGCGCCAGCGTCTCCGGCCCGAAGGCGCACTTGCCCTCGAGCGCGTGCAGGACGATCCCTTCGAGCAGGTCTCCCAGCGTCAGGTCGCAATACTCAGCCAGCGCCTTCAGCACCTTAAGCAGACGCTTTTCAATCCGAACCCCCGTCTGCACCCGCTCAACAACGATCCGGTCTTGTATCTCATCCATATGTACCAATATATATTGGTAAAATGACTGCTCGCAACCACAGATTTCAGATGTCAAGTCCTCCCTAGCCGCGAGTTGACCTAGGTGCTTGTCAATAAGAAGGTTAGAGCGGAATCAAACCGGGCTGGAAATTTAGCCAAAAGGCTTACAATGGATTTATGAGCCTTCAACTCAAAGAGGCCAAAGCCATTCGGCAGCGGGTCTCTTCATCAGAAAACCAGCTAAGTCGCGCGTTTTCTATTAGATCTCGTGGTACCATCAGCTTAAGTGCTTTGGAATCTATCAGGTAAGCCGGAAGTACGCGGTATCGAATGTTTTCTATCAGAAACTGCAAGTTTCCCGGTTTCAGTAATATACGCGGCAAACCAGAAATTAACCCCCTAAGAATCTAATAGATAGGCGTAAGCGGGATTTGTGGGGGGGAGGGGGTACTAACCTCGCTGCCCTGACCGGACGATCATCGCCGCCACATATGCCGCGCCGAAGCCGTTATCGATGTTCACCACTGACACATTCGGCGAGCACGAGTTGAGCATGCCCAGCAGCGCCGCAATGCCGCCGAAAGAAGCTCCATAACCTACGCTGGTAGGCACGGCGATCACGGGAGCAGCGACCAACCCGCCCACCACGCTCGGCAGCGCTCCCTCCATGCCGGCGCAGACGATCACCGCCCGAGCCCGCGCCAGAGCCTCGCGCTGCGACAGGATGCGATGCAGTCCCGCAACGCCGACATCCACAACGCGCTCAACCTCGAGCCCGAGGTACTCGGCTGTAACTGCTGCCTCCTCGGCCACCGGCAGGTCGCTAGTCCCCGCGCAGACGACGGCAATCGGTCCGATTCCCGCTCCCCTGCCCGTCTGCCGCAACCCGATGATCCCGGCCACCGGATGGTACTCGGCCTCGGGCTGCACCGATCGGACCGCCTCAAAGGCGTCCGCCCCGGCTCGGGTCGCGATCACATCCCCCCCGGCCGCCGCCATCCGCGAAAAAATCTCCGCCACCTGCGCCGGAGTTTTTCCTGCCGAATAAATCACTTCCGGCAATCCGAGCCGTAGGCTGCGATGATGATCGATCTTGGCAAAGCCCGCATCTTCGTACGGCAGCTTGGCCAGATGAGTGAGCGCCTCCGCAGGCGTAGTTTCGCCCCGCTGAATCTTCTCGAGTATCTCCAGGATCGTTTCGCGTGTCATGCTTTAGCTGGATGCTCCGCAAAGGCTGCCAGCGCAGCCTCGATCACCAGCTTGAGCGGAGCGCCGTGTTCGCGCGCGGCCCTCCGGCAATCCTCGTATTCCGGCATCGCGTTGCGCTGCTCGCCGCCCCGGCTCGCCACCTTCACCCGGATCCGTCCGAATGCCGTCTCAACCGTGACAAAGCTACGGTCCAGAATCACCCGCGCTTCGCTCCTTCGCCGGATGCCGAGCGTCGTCGTCTCCCGGAAGAGCAGCGCCTCAATGGCTGCGGCATCTTCCGGCTTCGCCAGCACGGTAAGAAGCGCGCCCAATCGACCCTTCTTCATGGTTACGGCCGCGGCCATCGCATCGAGCGCCCCGTTCTCCAGCGCCAGTTCCATGGCATACGCCAGAACCTGCGGCGTCGCATCGTCGATCGCGCACTCCAGCACCGTAACCCGATCCTGATTCGCGTCCGTCACCGTGCTCTCGCCGATCGTCAGCCGCAGCACGTTAGGGAATCGCTCCGGATTCCACGTTCCCGCCCCATATCCGATGGCCTCAGCGACCATCCCCGGCGCCTCCCCAAAGCTGCATCCCAACGCCCTCAATAGCGCGGCCCCGGTGGGCGTGGTCAGCTCCTTCTTCGGCCCCGCCGCATAGGTGGGAAGACCCTTCAGCAGCTCCGCAGTCGCAGGCGCGGGAACCGGAAACCTGCCGTGCGCGCAGTCGATGAAACCGCTGCCTGTATTGATTGGCGAAGCATACCAGCGATCCACATTCAGCGAGCAAAGTCCGACTGCACCGCAGACGATATCGACGATAGCGTCCACCGATCCCACCTCGTGGAAATGGGCCTCTTCGACCGGCATTCCGTGGATCTTTGCCTCGGCCTGCGCCAGAAGCTCAAATGTTCGGAGAGCAAGCGCCTTGGCGTCTTCGCGAAGATCGGAGTGCACAATCAGCTCACGAATCTGCCTCCAGCTCCGGCCATGGGAGTGCGGGCGGCTGTGATCGTGTTCATGACTGTGATCGTGCGCCTGGCCGTGTCCATCATGATCATGGGAATGATTGTGGTCATGCTCCATGGCTTCGGCCAGTTTGCCGGCCACTTTCACATCGACCTTGGTCGACCGAATGCCGCTGCGATCTACAGATCGAGTGTCGAGTTCAGCGCCAATTTTGAGCGCGCCGGCCGTTTGCTGCAGTAGTTCCGTCGAGACGCCCGCATCGACGAGCGCTCCGAGGAGCATGTCGCCGCTGATGCCGGCAAAGCATTCCAGATATCCGATACGCATGGGGTCTAGTCTTTAGCCGCCCGCGTGAGGACCTCGACGGGCAGAATTTCGTTCATGGAGCCCGAACGGTAGCCGTCGCAGTCCACGGCAACATAGTTGAAGCCGGCGGCACGTACCGCTGCCGACATTCGCCGCAAGCGCGCGGCGTCCAGTGCTAACGGCAACTCATTCTCGGCAATTTCAATGCGCGCGACCACTCCGTGATGCCGCACCCGGAAATTTCTCAAGCCCAGGAGCCGCAGCGCATCTTCCGCATCTTCTACCATCCGTAGTGCTTCGGGAGTGACGCGGCGTCCATACTCGATTCGCGAAGAGAGACAGGCCGATGCAGGCTTGTCCCATACCTCGAGCCCCGCCAGTCTGGCCAGGGTGCGAATGTCGGCTTTGGTGAGCCCCGCTTCCGCCAGAGGTGCCGCAATATGGTGTGCTGTGGCGGCGCGCTGCCCGGGACGAAAATCCTTTCTATCATCCACATTCAGGCCATACGCAACAGCCTCGAAGCCAAGCTTTGAACGCTCCTCTTCGAGTACCGTGAAAAGCTCATCTTTGCAGTGGAAGCAGCGGTTCGCATCGTTGGCGGCGTAGGCCTCCCGCTCCAGTTCCGCCGTTTCGACTCTGCGCAACGGAATGCCCTGCTGACGAGCGAATTCGACGGCGTCGCGATAGTGGCTGCGCGCCAGCGACGCTGAGTCGGCAATGACCGCAAGCATCCGTTCGCCCAGAGCTCTGTGCGCTGCATAAGCGAGGTACGCTGAATCGACGCCGCCGGAATACGCAACGATGGTGCTGCCCAGCCGTTGGAGACAGTCCCCCAGTCGCTTTTGCCGTCCCGCAAGTTCCTCTGTCTCAATTCTCGTCATCAGCCACCAACTCTTCGATGATCGTAACTCGTTGAGCGTTGCAGAGGCCAATCGTGGCGGGCGGTATTGGCCCCACAGCGTCTGAAAAGCTAAGGTACTAGAGATGGCCGTGTTTGAGCTGCAACCACCCCTCACTGCCGAAGAACGCCTGCACAAGCGAAAACTGATCTTTCGGGACCTGATCTCTCTCTCGGGCCTATTTGCCATCACGGTCGTTCTGGCAGTGCTGACCTGGTTCCTGTTCAACTCATTCGCCCGGCATCGGCAGGAGTTGGCCCAGCGTTGGCTCGCCAGGGGTCAGGCGGCAATGGCCGACGGCCATCCGGAACAAGCGGTCGAAGCCTTCCGTTCGGCGCTCGAATACGATCCAGCCCAGCGCCAGACGGAGATCAAGCTCGCGATGGCGCTTGAAGCAGCCGATCGTGTGGTAGAGGCCACTTCGTACTTCAACACGCTCCTTGAGACTGAGCCCGGCAACGGAATCATCAATCTCGAACTGGCGAGACTGTCCGCGAGGCAGGCCAATAAGTCTAAAGCGATCGAATACTACCAGCGGGCGTTGGACGGAACCTGGCAGGGTGACGGCTATGAGCGCCGACGCGCGGTACGACTTGAGCTGGCTCGCTATCTGCTGGACCAGAAAGACTACCCCCGAGCGCGGACGCAGCTGCTGATCGCCGCCGGGAATGCTCCCGACGATCCAGCGATCAAGATGCAGATCGCCGGAATGATGGAGGAAGCGCAGGATCCTGAGAACGCGCTCGCCATTTACCGCGCGGTTGCTCGGCAAAAGCCCAGCCCTGTCCAGTCTTTCCAGGGCGCGGGGCGCGTAGCTTACTCGCTTGGACGCTTCGCGCTGGCTCGCGAATATCTTGAACAGGCGGTGAATCATCCCGATTTCCTGTCCGAGCCAGATTCGGTACGGACGCCCGTCCGCCAAATGCTTGCCGACACCATCGATCTGCTGGCTCTTTACCCGGAATCGAATTTGGAAATCAGGGAGCGCGCAGACCGAATCCTTCATGTGGCGCGGATCGCGCAGGAACGGCTGCAGGCTTGTTCCGCGAGCAAAGCAACGCCCGTCGCCTCTCTGGCCGATCTCGCCGCCCAGTGGCAGGAGAATCGCGCCACGTTAACCCCGCTGACGCTCGCGCGCGACCCGCAACTGGAGCAAACAATCATGAATCTGATTTTCGATACCGAAAAGCAAACGGCGCAGGCGTGCGGAGCGCCCACGGGCGACGATGCCCTGCTTCTGAAGATCGCGCAGTCATCTCGGTCAGTGGAAGAAAAGTGAACGCAGACACTGCAGTCGACTTTAAAAAAGAAGCCGCGGCTCCGCATCAGCACGATCTGGATAAGATCGCGCCCAGTCGCGACGAAAGACTCTTCCTCGTTTTATCGATTTTTATCGGAGTTCTGTCGGGACTGCTCGTTGTCTGCTTTCGCGTCGCCATTGAGTGGATCCGAATTCTCACCTTGGGGTCGGCGCCGCATCCCGGTCAATACCGGCTGCTTCTGGCGCCGACATTGGCTGGCCTGGTGGTTGCCGCGCTGGTGCAATGGTTTTTCCCGGCAGCGCGCGGTAGCGGAGTCAACCAGACGAAGGCTGCGCTCTACATCTACAACGGCTACATTTCGTTCAGAACCGTCATAGGGAAATTCATCACTGCGGCCATTGCCATTGGGTCGGGTCACTCGCTGGGGCCGGAAGACCCTTCGCTTCAGATCGGCGCGGGTGTGGCATCGATGGTCGCGCGCAGACTGCGGCTGTCCCGGCAGAGGCTTCGCCTTTTCGCTCCCATCGGAGCAGCCGCCGGGCTTGCTGCGGCCTTTAATGCTCCCATCTCCGCGATTCTCTTCGTCATTGAGGAGGTCATCGGGCGATGGAGTGCGGCCGTGCTTGGTTCCATCGTCTTGTCCGCCATCTCGAGCGTCGTAGTGGCCCGCTGGTTCTGGGGCTCCGAAGCTATCTTTCGCATTCCGCAGGTCACCCTGAGAGATCCCCGCGAGCTTACCGCGTACGCAGTGCTCGGAGTCGCCGGAGGTATTTCCGCATTGGTATTTTCCAAGGCGCTCGGCTATCTGCGGCCGCGCCTGCGATCGCTGGCGCGCTGGACCCACTTCTTTCAACCGGCGTTGGCAGGATTGCTCGTTGGAGCCATCGGCTTCTTCGGCTTTCCCCAAGTGATGGGCCCAGGGTATGGGGTAATGGACCAGGCCATGCATGGCCAATTCGCGTGGCAGTTGCTGGTCGCTCTCGCGCTGTTCAAAATTCTGGCGACTACATTATCGTTTTCGAGCGGCACACCCGGCGGCATGTTCGCGCCTACGCTTTTTATCGGAGCGATGCTCGGCGCAGCCGTGGGCTCCTTTGAAAAGCACTACTTTCCGCACCTCACCGGAACCATCGGCGCATACGCGCTGGTTGGCATGGGAGTGCTCTTTGCCGGATTTCTGCGAGCTCCATTGACTTCGGTGTTCATGGTGCTCGAAGTGAGCGGCAACTACTCGATTGTCCTCCCGGTGATTCTGGCTAACACGATTGCCTACCTGCTTTCACGCAGTCTTCAGCCTGTTCCCATCTTTGAGGTCTTCACACGCCAAGACGGCCTTGAACTGCCTTCGATGGAGGAGCAGCGGGAGGAACACGAGCTTCACATCGAAGATGCCCTGCGACCGGTGCACGTGCCCATCTTAGGCGGCAGTACGCCGATTGAGGCAGTATCGGCGACTCTATCTTCGGCGAATGCACCCGCCTTGCTGGTCCAGCTATGGGATGGATCATGGTACGCAATGAGCAAGGACGAAGTGGCAGGCGCTGCCGTAACCCTGACGGGTGACACACCGATCGAACGCGCGCTCAAACCGGACCGCGCGCCGATGCTCTTTCCCGACCTTCCCTTGGACAACACGCTGCACTACTTTCCGCGCTGGCCTCTGTTGCCGATTCTGAATCGTGCGAACAAGAGCAAATTGGAAGGCGTAGTAACGTTGGAAGACGTGCTGAAGCGCTACCAGGATCTCTGATCCACGAAGGGATTGTCGCCGGAAGAGCGTCGCGAACTGCGCCTCGTCTGGCGCGATTTCGTTCGCAAAGCCACCTACGTTAAAGTTCATAACAGGCCCCAACCATGCTGACTCTCTACCAAAGGCTCATTCTGGGCTGTCTTCTACTGATCGCGCTGGTGACCGGCGTGAGCCTGCTGGTGCGGACTTCCTTTGTTCAGCTTGCCGCTCTCGATGCCTCTCAGCACACGGCCGATTCTGCGCTCGCTGCCGTGGCGGCAGTAAGGGCCTCATTGGCGGGCGAGGAACTGACAGCGGCGAAGCTTGAGATGGGAGCGGCGACGCCGCAATTGTCGTCGCAATTCGTGGCACAGGCTGTCAGGACGCAGGATTTGCTCGACACTGCCAGCGTCGCGGTCAAGAATTTCGGGCCGGGACTGTCCGTCGACGATTTGAAAGTCTGGCACGGAACGATTGTGGAGCAAACGCGTGGCGGCACCAGTCAAAGCGTTGACCGGCTTGTACCGCAGCTTGAGCGAATGAGTGATTCTCTGACCCATGAGTTCGAAATTCTAAAGGCACGTCATGATGCGGTTGTCGGAAATCTCGAGCACCAGCAGGCGAACCTGCGCGCGCGCTTGATCAGTGCCTGCGGAGCAAGCATCGTAGCTGCCGTTGCGATTGCCGCGGTCATGACTTTCTTTGTCATTGCGCCGGTTCGTCGCACAGCGCGGGCGGCCAGACGCATCGGCCAGGGAGATTTGCAGCAGCGCATTGAGTGGAGACAAAAAGACGACCTGGGCACGATTGCAGCCGAACTTAACAGAATGATCGTGCGCCTGCGCGACTTGCGCGAGTCCGAATCGGGACGGCTGCAGATGGAGCGTCAGCTGAGTGACGCCGTCGTTCAGTCCATCTTCGAACCGGTGATCGTGACCGATGCCAAGGGTCACGTGCTGAAGCTGAATCAGGCTTCCATGGAGCTGTTGGGTGAGGGTTCGTCGGACCGGATGGTTCTGACCAACACTCCCGGCGGAGAGAAGATCCTCGACGCCGTGCGCATGGCCGTTTCCATGCAGCGCGCCTCCACCAGCGAGGGAGAGGCGGCATTGCTGCCCTTGCGCATCGGCAAAGCGCAGCGCAGCTATCGATTGCGTACTACGCCCATGCGAGATAGTGAAGGCAAGCTGCTGGGGGCGGTCACGGTGCTCGAAGACGTGACCGAAATGCAGGAAGTCGATCGCTTCAAGACGCGTTTCCTCTCGGTAGCCTCGGAAAAGCTTCGCGATCCCTTGCAGCGGCTGCGACTCTCGCTCTATGCGCTCTCGCGGGGCCACGCCGGTGAACTGAGACCCTTGCAAAGAGAGTTGATCAGCGGCGGGGAGCATGAGGCTGAGCAACTGAACGACCTCATGGCAGACTTGATTGAGGTCGGCGAGCTGGAGACAGGCCGCCGTGCATTGAAGATCGAGCGGCTGCGCCCCGCTGATATTCTGCGCGAGGCAATCTCCCGCCACGAGGGAGACGCGCACGCAAAAACAATCGACCTGCACCTGAAGGCGTTCGCCGACCTGTCCTACGTCAACGCCGATCGCAGAGCCGTGCGGAGTATTCTCGACAATCTCATGGTGAATGCCCTTCGATATACCCCGGAAGGTGGAACCATTGTTCTTGAGGCCACGGAGATCAAGGATGGCGTCCAGTTTTTCGTGCGGGACAACGGACGAGGCATCGAAGCCGAGCGGCTCCGCACCATCTTCGGACGATTCTCCGGCGGCTCCGATGCCGGAACAGGCCTGGGACTGGCTCTTGTGCGCCGGCTGGTGGAATCGCTCGGAGGACAGGTCTCCGTCGAAAGCAAACTCGGGAGCGGCACCACCTTCAGGTTTACTCTGCCTATCGCAACCGTCACCGCAACTCACCATCCGGTGGAGATGGGCTGAACAATGAGTCCCATGATAGAGCTCGAGCGCCCTGCCGTCGAACCGGCGAAGCTGCGCGTCTACATTGGCGCGGCGCCTGGTGTCGGCAAGACGTATCGCATGCTCGAACAAGCCCACCAGTTAAAGAAGCAGGGAGTGGACGTTGTGATTGGGCTGGTGGAACCGCATGGCCGCGCAGAAACCGCTGCGCTCATTCAAGATCTCGAAATCATTCCCGAAAAAGAGATTGCCTACCGCTCGGTCACGTTGAAGGAGATGGATCTCGACGCGATTCTCGTCCGCCGGCCAGACACCTGTGTCGTCGATGAACTGGCGCACACAAATGTCCCGGGCTCACGCAATCGCAAACGATACGAAGATGTTCTCGAACTGCTTGACGCCGGCATCAATATCATGACGGCAGTAAACATTCAGCATCTCGAAACGCTGAATGACGCTGTCTCCCGCTCGGCCAGCACCCAAATCCGCGAGACGATTCCCGACAGCTTCCTGAAGCGGGCCGACGAAGTCGTGAACGTCGACGTGACGGTGGATGAGCTGCGCACACGTCTGCGTGAAGGAAAAATTTATGCCTCGGAGAAAGTGGAACAGGCGCTCGCCAACTTCTTCCGCAAAGGCAATCTGAACATGCTTCGCGAACTCGCTCTGCGAACCACGGCCGAACAGGTCGGGAACGCCGCAGCCGAATATCGCCGCACGCAGGGACTGGAGCAGGCGCCCATGCCGGAAAAGGTCATGGTGTGCCTCTCTTCGCGTCCCGGCACGGAGCGATTGTTGCGTGCCGGTGCGCGGATCGCCGGAAGACTGGCGACAAACTGGTTTGCGGTCTATGTAGAAACGCCCGACAGTGATCACCGCCACGGCGATCCCGAAGCCTTTGCACGGCTGGAGGAATATGAACGCATGGCACGGGAGCTCGGAGCCAGAGTTGTAACCCTCAAAGGAAAAAGCGTCTCAGACACGCTCATTGACTTTGCCCAGCATGAAAACATATCGCACGTTGTTTTCGGCCAATCCGCGCGCTCGCGTTTCGACATTCTCCTGCGCGGCTCGATAATTAACCGGTTCCTGGCGGAAATGCGCGAAACTACCGTGCAGGTGGTCCCTCTCAGCAGGGAAATGAAGTAGCGACGAGAAATCGTAACAGCTACTGTTTCTTTAACACGGCGCTGCGATTCTCGTCCGTGTTGACTTCGGCTTCGAACTTCTTTAGCGCAGCATACTGATCGGCATCCAGGTCGAGCTTCTTCAGAACGTACTCGCGTGAGTAGTGCAGAGTATCACCGTCGATCTTTACCTCGCTGCGATAGCTCGCGAAGCCCACATCCATGTTCACCGGGTCAGGCACCTCGTCAATTGCATAGCCGGCAGGAATCCGCACGTCGAAATTGTCTCTCCAGTCGCCCAACGAGTCGAACTGGATCGGATACATGCGCGGCCTATCGTTGAGAGCCTCAACATCGGAACCGACTACGCGTGGGCGCAACAGCAGCAAGGTGCCAGTCGACTTCCCATAGGAAGATGCAGTCACCTCGTACTGCAAGGAAAACTGCTGGTTGAGATCGCGAATGTGCTGAACGCTTTGCGAGCCTAATGTGAAGGAGGAAAAGTCGCGGCGGAGAGACTTTTCGAGGTTTTCGCGCTGCTCCTTTTCGCTGCTCATGGCGTAAAACTCACGCAGGCCCCATGCGGAAGCGCCATTATGTGTAACTGTCACTGATCCTTTAAGCGTGCCATCGGCATCGAGATCGAATTTCGCAACGCGGGTGGTGGTATCACTGTCGGGCTTGAGCACCGGCAACTCAATCACCTGACTATCATTGCCTGCAACCAGAATCCCGTAGCCGCCCTGAAGATACTCGGGTAGCAGCCCGATCGACACATAAGGATTCGTCGGGTCGAAGATGAGATAGCGCTTGCCTGTGTGCGCCGTCACAACGGCTTTCAGAGACGGATCGTCGTAGCCCTTCGGAATCTCGATGGCCGCTATCGCATGGTTGCCGTCTACGGATGGTACCCGCGGGTCGATGAAGCCGCGGTGCGTGTCGACGAGCACCCATGTTGCGCGAATACCGACTGCGTCGAGCATGGCAATCAGCAATGTGGCTTTATCCTTGCAGTCGCCGTAACGATTACGGTAGACATCGGCCGCAGGATGCGGTTGCAGTCCGCCGATACCGATCTCGATACCTACATAACGAACCTCCTCCTGCAGAAATGTCGCCACCTTCTGAACACGCAGGGTGAAATCGGCATCAGGCGCGACTAGCGAGCGGGATTTCGCAGCGATCTCCGAAGTACCTTCGGAGCGGGGCGCGGCCAGGCTTTCGTACCAGTTCCCGATCTTCGCCCAGAGTGCGTCTCCCTGGGGCAGCTTCTGGCCCGAGTAGTGCATGACCATGCGTGCCGCAAGTGCACGTTCCGCGGGTGCCAGAGGTACATCCGTCAGATTGATTTCCGGGACGCTTGTCACCGCCCAGCGAAAATGCCCGGGAGCGATCTCGGTGGGTTGCACCACTTCGTGCTTGAACCAAACGGCCAGATGACTCCAGCCCGGCGGCAGATCGATCTCGAATGCGGAACGGACGACCGGAATCGTCTGCTGAAAGCTCCAGGTCTCCTGGGTCATGTAGGGACGAATCTGCCGCTCGAACTCGTATGCCACGACCGCCCCGGGGTCAGCGCCCGGAGGAGAAGCGACCCTGGCGCGATCATCCTCGTACAGCAACCCACCGCCTTCAGCGCCGACCTCCTGGTATTCGGCATCCTTCATCGAGTATTGATGTCCATCCGGCCCAATGCTCCAGACATGAAAAGACATCAGCTTTTCATCTTTTGAAAACCAGGCCACGGGCTCAGCGTAATCCCGTCCCCTGGGTCGCAAAATTTTGACCACCTGGCGGTAGCGCTCCACGGCGCGGCCATCGCCCTGAACCGCAATGAGCTGTTCTTCGAACAATACAATCGCCTTTGCATCCTTTGAGTGGTCCGGCAGCGGCGCCGACGCCGCCTGCGTGACCCAGTCGGGAGCCGACGTCGATGCATGGGCAGCAACGCAGCCAATTAACACCACCGCAAGCAGGAGTGAAACCGCGCGAACTTTCATCTACCGTTCCCGGAGGGCGTGGTCGTGGCGCTGGACGCGGCGCCTGCCTTCAGGACAACTTGTTCCTGGTCGTCTGCGTTGGCTTTCTGATAGAAGCCGCGCAGATCGGGGTATTCCGAAACCTTATAAAAAGGGTTCGCCAAACGAAGAAGGCGGCCGTACGCGAAAGTATTGTCCTGCACTACGAATTTCGCGACGTAGTCTCCATTTGGAGCAAACGGTACATTACTTTCCTTCGGCACGCTTTCCGCTGTCACATTCGGCGGCAGCTTCAGGGCGAGTTGGTCGTGCATCGTGTACGGGTAGTGCAGATCGATGGGATTCTCACGCTTTTCCTGTACAAAGAGCGGTTTTGAACTCGCCTCAAAGAAAACTGCGGGCAAAAAGACCCGTTTGCCGGTTGCCGTGCCAAGCGTCCCGCTTACGTCTACCTGCACCATCAGAGCATGGGTGTAATCGGCCAATCCGATGAAGTGATTGGTCTTCACCTGCACACCCGGAGGCATGCTTCGCTGCAGATCGTCTTCAAAGTCTTTCTTGACTTCCTCCTCGTCGCTCCTTAATGCAGCATGACGCCAACGCAACGCTTCCGTGCCAGTCATCGTCATGCGGATGTATCCGTGCAATTTCCCATCCGGATCCAGGGTCAGGTCGGCGAGGCGATCGACCTGGTTGTCCTTATAGGTCAGACCGTGAGTACTCGCTATCGCGGTTCCGTTGTCTGTTTGCCTTACTCCTTCCGCCCAGGTGTGCTTCCAGTGCAATTTGCCGAACTCGCAGTATCGTTGCCCAGGATCGAGGTACGTCTCTTTGCCGCCAATAGAAACAATCGCCAGTTCATCGTCGAGCTGGTCCCAATCCATGTACCCCTGCTGGAATACGTTCTGGTCGCGATTCACAACAACCATCCCGTAAGCCTTCAGGCCGGCGGCGCGAACCATAGCGATGAAGAGCCGTGTGATCTCGTCGCTAGTCCCTCGTTTCTGATCCCAGATATCGTCGGCATTCTTCACCTTGAGGCCCTCGGCCTTATTCTCCTGGGCAGAATGGGTACGAGTGAAACTCGTGTTCTCGATCTTCATCGTTGCCGCATAAATCTTTTCGACCTTCTGCTGGTCGTTATCGCCGGGAGATACGATTTGGACGACGGCGCCGTGAATCGTTCCCGAAGGATTTGCAAAATGGTCCAGATCCTTCGACCAGTATTTGCCTTGATTCCGCCAGTATTCGTCGGGCGTCCGCCACGGCGAGTAATAAAAAATGACACGGTAAGACAAGCTGCGGAACGGCGGCATGTAATCCTCGTCCGGCAGCGCCGGAACGTTCTCGACGAGCAGGTCATAGCCATCCTGCCCTTCCTTCACCTTGGCGTTGTTCGGCAGGCTGAAGGTATAGAGCAGCGAGTTCGCCACATCCTCACGGCCGTGCTCGGTATGGGTAATGGTCCGCGATGTCTTGGTTGGACTGAAATGATAGTGAGCCTTGTGAACGAAGACGGGCTGCGCAATGTACCAAGCCGGAGAAGAAAGAACGTTGTCGTCGTAACGCAGCTTCCAACGGTATTCGATGATGCTGCCGACTTGTACATCGGGCAGGCTGAAGATCTTCTCCATCACCTTGTACTTCCCCGACTTGACCACCAGTTTGTCGATCGCCTTGCCGGTAGCTGGAATGACCGAGCCGTCGCTGTGAATCGTGCGGCCAGCTATGTCGGTAATGCTGAAGTTGGCGGCCTCATAGGGTATCTCGATGTCGCTGAACATCTCCTTGCCCTTGTCCGTCAGGATCTTGATACGGGCATACATGCTGTGCATGTGGAGATCGTCGCTGACGGTCTCTTCACGGAAAAGATAGACGGCCGGAGCGTTGGGCGCGGCCGGATCGGAGGTCATCTTCAACTCTTCCGGCGTGGGCTGCTGCCAATCTGCAAATCCAAAGGCAGAGAGCGGGAAAAGAGCAAGGCACAGGACGAACAGGCGGGAGCAAAGGACGTACACGACAGAACCTCAACGACGCAAAATCCCCGCGGGAGAGTTCCTCCGGAACGGCTCTGCAGCACGTCAGCTCGAAAAATTCCTGTAGGGTTGCCTTACATTATTACGTCGCATTCGCCGAAACTGGCAATACTTATCTTTTTGCGGTGGGCGGACCCAGTGAACGCCGTGCTTTACTGGTCTCCGATTTCCGGCGAGCAATGCAAGTCTGTCCACTCAGAGATGCCTGCATATTGCCGGCCGCGTATTCTCTGGCGTTCGGCGAGGGTTGGGAAGAAAAGAGGGTGCCCGGTGATCGTGATGCAGCCGGTCATCCCGAGCATCGCTGCGGCAGGGTTAAGACTTATGGTAAGTTGGAAAAGGTGAGAGCTCGTAGCTCAGCTGGTAGAGCATCGCCCTTTTAAGGCGTGGGTCCTGGGTTCGAGCCCCAGCGAGCTCACCATTCAAAATAAATAACTTACCAGCAACGCGACAACCTCCAAAAAAGCTGCTGTGATACGAAAGTGATACAGGGCATTTACAAGACTCGCCTGCCATAGCGACCGCAATCCGCCGTTCCAAATTCTGGAGCTATATACCGCCGAGCCGCCCGTGTCCAATTCAGACCATACCGTCTGCCACTGTTGCACAGCGGCGCAAGGCAGTGCACAACAGCTTAGAACGTTTCGAAGCCGCGAAGTGTTCACTTGCTCTGTATCCTTCTTGCAACTGTTTTGGTTTCGGCCTACTTTTTTTACGGGTTCGCGGTCTTTCCTCGCACCAGGATATTTACTGCCGATCTGCTCAAGATCTTAGGTCCGCCTCTGCAGGATCTGAGGCGGCGGGGGGCTGTAAGCGAGAACGAAGCATGCCGTCGGGCGGTCACCATGCTTGGAGTCGGTCCGGTAATAG
>Ga0210398_10000253_pt1 | contig 66159 bp, 59 predicted proteins | sample IncBWC4OmetaG_FD_161047 | JGI IMG/M metagenome (GOLD analysis project Ga0210398, IMG submission 161047) | Forest soil microbial communities from Barre Woods Harvard Forest LTER site, Petersham, Massachusetts, United States - Inc-BW-C-4-O | ecosystem: Environmental > Terrestrial > Soil >... | reverse complement strand
TGTCGGGCAGACGTGGCCGCCGTTTGTCGAAGGTTTCCTGGTGGGCACGAACTACGCCATCAGCTTCCTGATCCTGCAGATCTTCGGGTTGGCGCTGGCAACCAAGCAGCCGTCCATGACGGCGGCGACACTGGCGGATATTATCCGCAGGAACCGGGGCGAAGAACGACGGGACAAGATCGCCGAATTCGCCGCGTCCATCAGCCGCACGCAACTGGCGGCTGCGATGGGAAATGTTCTGGCGGTATCAGCGGGCGCGGTGGTTTTCAACCTGATCTGGCAGGCGACATACGGAACTGCATATCTTCCGACGCAGCAGGCCGAACATGTGTACCTCTCGCTGCGGCCGATCGCCTCGGGAACGATTTTCTTCGCGGCGATCACGGGCGTTCTGCTCTGGCTAGCGGCGCTGATCGGAGGATGGTGCGAGAACTTTGCCATCTACAACCGGATACCTGAGGCTATCGCCCAGCATCCACTCGGGCACCGCATCGGCACGGAGCGGATGAAGCGGCTTGGTGACTGGGTAGATCGCGTGGTAGCTCCGTGGAGTAACAGCATTGCACTCGGATATCTAATGGGGTTTACGCCGGAGCTTGCACACTTCTTCGGCATACCGCTGGATGTGCGGCACGTGACGCTGAACACGGGCATGTTCGCGTTCTCGGCGGCCAGCTTTGGGTTGATGGCGTTTCGGCAGTGGTGGCTGTACTCCGCGATCGGGGGCATCGCGATCATGTTCGTGCTGAACCTGGGAGTGAGTTTCTCGATTGCGTCGATTGTGGCGCTGCGCGCCTATGATGTCGGCCGCAGTGAACAGCTCTCCATTCTCAGGTCGGCATTCCGGCAGATCCTGCAGTCTCCGCTGCAGTTTCTTGTGCCTGTAGAGAAGAGGGCGCAGCTCGTGCCCCCGCCTTCGGCGAATCCGGAGATCACGAGTGGAGCTGCCGTGCAGGAGAGCGGTGAAGGTCCGGGCGTCAGTAGTGCCCCGTGACGATGTTCAGGAGCGGTTCGCCTTTGAGATAGCGGGCGATCTGTCCGGCGGCAAAGTCGATGGCGCGGGGCAGGAACATATTGCTCGATGCCGCGACATGCGGCGTGATGAAGAGATTGGGGGCCGTCCAGAGCGGGTGCCCCTGGGGTAATGGCTCGGGATCGGTGACATCGACGACGGCGCGAATGCGCCGGCTTTCGAGAGCAGCGAGCAGGGCATCCGTCTTCACAACCGGACCGCGTGCGGCGTTTACCAGCAGAGCGCCTTGCTTCATCGCGGCGAGTTCCGGTTCGCCGATCATTCCTGTCGTTTCTGGCGTGAGGGGCACGATGAGCACCACGATGTCGGCTGCGGGCAAAAGTTCGAGCAGGCGGGATATGCCTTCTACACCGTCGCGGGGACTGCGAGCGAGGCGAATGATCTCGACGCCGAAGGGCGCGAGACGTTCTTCGATCGACCGGCCGATCGAGCCGTAGCCTACGATCATCACGCGCTTGCCATGCAGCTCTTCCTGCAAAACCGGCGGCAGGGACTTCGGCGCATCGGGATACATCGCGCGGTAGTGAAGGTCGGCTTCGCGGCGGCGCCTCCAATCACCGGTACGCTGCGAGTCGGAGTAGAAAGGAAAATGCTTGATGGCGGCGAGAATGGCGGAGACGGTCCACTCTGCCGTCGGGATGTTGTGCAGGCCCTGGGCATCACAGAGGATGAGATCGGGTGGCAATATCTTCAGCAGCCAGTCGACGCCTGCGTAGAGCGACTGCACAACCTTCAGGCCCTGAAGATGAGGCAGGGCCTGCGCGCCATCTTTGGGTGAGACGGGAGCGATCCAGAACTCGACAGGTATGGTACGTTGTGGGACGGCCTCAATGCGCTCGATTTCGATGCCGGCGGGAAAACGGTTGAACCATTCGGGATCGATCCACCAGGGCACACCGACTTTCAGCATTCGCACTACGCTCCTGAGATAGTTTCGAAAACTACTTCGATACTATCGCGGAACGAAATGCGCTTATGGACTGCTTGACTCGGGCTTCTGGTGGAAGATGCGACTGTTTATATCAGGCCAGAATTCCTTGAAGAGGAAGGTTGCGCCGTCCAGCCCGACATTGACCAGCCAACGCTGTCCGGTCTTAGTCCACGTCTGGTAGTGTGACGGATAATACAGCGTCGAAATACCCGCAGCTGCGCCTGCACCGACGACTTCAGACACATTGAATGTGTTGTTCCCCGCATCATTCCGGGTGATGAGCACACGTGAAATGGAATAGCCGGTCCGCTTGAAGATGCCGCCGCGACCCAACGTGTAGTAGCGCGGATCCTGGTGAAGGGCGACAGGCAGGATGAACTCCACCCAGTAGTTTTCATCCGCATTATCCACAAATGTGTGCCAGTAGTAGCGCCCATAACCGGCCGCGCCCTGGTGAAACTCCGGAAGCGAATTTTCTGCCTGCGATACGCCTGCCAGCATGCCTACCCAAATAAACGCGGAGTAATCGAAGCTGTCCTGGGTCGCGCCGAGGAACTTCTCCTTGACTGTTTCCGGAGGCAGTTTCGCATCGACTGACACCGCCCGGAAATTTGGAATAACCCAAAGGATGCGCTTGGTCTGCTTGCCTTCGAGGCTGTTGTTATTGGTGTTTGGTGAGTTGGTCGGCGATTGAGGCGTTGAGGAGCTCGTTTGCGCCTGAGGTACATCGGGCGAGTCCGGCAAGCTGGTTGAATCAACTGGAGCTATGATCTGCTGCGCGCGCGTCGGCGGCGCGATTATGCAACTCAGAGACAACAAAACAAGGGCGGTGCAGCTTCTCAAAAGAGCGCTCCTGTAAGATGACATGCCGGTTAAGATTCGTCGGGTCTACAGATTGGTGCAAGGAAAACAGGCCTTGCTGACAGTTTGACGTAGAAAACGGGAAGGATGGCGCTTTTCTGCCTTCAGAGTGACGATCTGTTCATGCAAGCGGCATTTTTCTATTTGGTGGTGCGCGGAGGATTCTTGAAATAGCTCTTCAAGGCGGCCAGCCCCGCGTTGATGGCTTCCGTGGAGATCGAGTATCCAAAGCGCACATGCCCTTCGCCCTGTGCGCCAAAGACGACGCCGGGAACCGTCGCGACATGCGCTTTCTCGAGTAGCATGGCTGCCACCTTGCGGCTGTCCTTGTGAATACTGCTCACGTCAGGAAAGGCGTAGAAGGCCCCTTCAGGCGTGTTGCACTGCAGCCCGCATTCGCAAAGACCGGCAACGAGCAGATCACGTTTGGCGCGATACTCGTCGCGCCTTGCGGCAATCACGCTTTGCGGAGTGGAGAGCGCCTCGAGCGCGGCCCATTGCGTAGGTGTTGAGACTCCGTTGATGGAGTAGAGCACAAGTTTGCGCAGGCCCGACATGAATGGCTCGCGAGCCACCGCATAACCCACGCGCCAACCGGTCATCGCATATGACTTTGAAAAAGTGAAGGTGGTGATAGTGCGCTCGGCCATGCCGGGCAGCGATGCGATCGAGAAATGATCGCCTTCGTAGACGAGGTCCTCGTAGGCTTCGTCTGCAATGACGATAAGATCGAGCTTCTTCGCGAAGGCGGCCACTTCTTCCGCTTCCGCCCGCGTGAAGACAGTCCCCGCGGGGTTCTGCGGCGTGTTGTAGTAGATGGCGCGGGTGTGCGGAGTGGAAAACTGCTCCAGCGTTTTGGTGAGGCCGGTGCGGCGCGCGGTGGTGGTCGGCACCAGCAGAGGGCGGGCCTCGGCGCCGGTAACCATGTCGCGGATCGGCGTCCAGAACGGCGAGAACAGCAGCATATCGTCGCCCGGATTGAGCACTGCCTGAAAAGCGACGTGCAGGGCGTGGGCGCCGCCGGCGGTAACGATCACATCTTCGGCGGTCGCCTCGATGGCATTCCTGGTCTGCAGCTTCTTTGCCAGCGCCGTGCGCAAAGGTTCAATGCCGGAGGAGGGCGCATAGCGTGTCTTGTTCTCGACCAGCGCCTTCATCATCGCGTACTTGATGGGTTCCGGCGTATCGAAGAAGGGCTCGCCGCCGTGAAAAGTGTGCACGGTTTGCCCGGAGGCGCGCAACTCCAGCACCTTGTTGCGAATCTGCACAATATCGGAAAAGCCCACCTCGTCGAGGCGCTTGGCCAGTCTTAATCCGGATTTCTTGGTCATCTTCCTTGTCTCGATCCATCAGGCGCTGGGGAAGTGTTGCCGTGGGGCGCCGGACTCAATAGCTTAAGGCATTTTTGGAAATTATGTGTTCGATCAATAAGTCACACAAGGCCGCCGCTCCTTCCATCCCGCGAACGAAGAGCTGTTCGTGGGGGCCGCGGCCTGTCGGTCACCTCCTCTTAAGATCCGTGCTATCGCTTACATCGTTTCCGCTAATGCTTTCGATCATCTTTCGGTGCTATGCTCCCCAAAAGAAATGCGGCGTTCGTCCATCTGGTTCATACTTGCCTTTCTGTGGCTGATCGACACTGTGCTTCGCCTTGCGCGAGGAAGACCCGATCAGGCGTGGCTGCCGGGGGTGGTTACGTTGATCTTTGCAGCAGTGGGAATCGGGCACCGGCACTGGGAGAACCGGCAGTGGCGAGAGAGCCGGCTGCGCCGTCATGCTTCAAGCAAACCGGAATAGATGGCCATGCCGGCAACGGTGTCGACGCCGATTGCGTCGAGGGCATCAATCTCAGCCCGCTCGCGGATGCCCCCGGCCACGATGAGCCGGCGAGATGTTAATCGACGCAAGGTCTGGGCGCGCTCAAAAGGAAATCCCCGCAAGGTGCCTTCAGTATCTACGTGCGTGTATAGGAAGGCCGAACAATATGGCTCCAGCGCTTTGATGGCCTGTTCCGGCGTCAGTGCTACGTTTTCCTTCCACCCGCGCACGGCGACGCTGCCGGATTTTGTATCAATGCTTGCGACAAATTGATCGCGGCCAATGGCTGAAGACAGGGAAGCCGCGGTCTCAGTGTCAACGCCAGTTGGGTTGAAGAGTATCGAGCCAAGGATCACGCGGCGCGCGCCGGCGTCCAGCAGGCGATGAGCGTGGTCGGCGGTGCGGATGCCTCCGCCAACCTGGCAGGGAAGGCGCCGGGCGAACTGCTCGATGAGAGCGGCGTTGTCTCCCTGGCGCATGGCGGCATCGAGATCGATGAGTTGAACAATGGGATAGGACGAAAAGCGGCCGATCCAAAATTCGAAATCATCAAAGGCAAGTTTGATGGTCGCACCCTGGACGAGCTGCACGATGCGTCCGCCCATAAGATCAATAGAGGGAATCAGCATGGCAGCCTCACGGGGACGCCATCGCGAGCGATTTCCTGCTTCAGCGCGCGAGCGTCGGAGATGCCGAAGTGGAAGATGCTGGCCGCAAGTGCGGCGTCGGCTTCTCCGCGGAGAAACACTTCGGAGAAATGCCTGGCATTGCCAGCGCCGCCGGAGGCGATGACAGGAATCTCGACAGCCTCGCTCACAGAGGCTGTCAGGTCGCAATCAAAGCCGTCGCGGGTTCCGTCGGCGTCCATGGATGTGAGGAGAATTTCGCCGGCACCGCGCAGCTCGGCCTCTCGCGCCCATTCGAGGGCCTTGCGGCCTGCGGGCTTGCGGCCGCCTTCGATGAAGACTTCTGCGCCGTCCGGCGTGCGGCGTGCGTCAATAGCCACAATGACCGCCTGGGCTCCGAAGCGTGCGCCGATCTCGTCGATCAGCTCGGGGCGGTGAAGAGCGGCGGAATTGATGCTGACTTTGTCGGCCCCCGCATCGAAGACAGCAGCAGCTTCGTCGAGGGTCCGTATGCCTCCGCCGACGGTGAAGGGGATGAACAGGTGCTGCGCGGTGCGGCGGACTGTGTCGAGCAGCGTGCCGCGGCCCTCATGTGTGGCCGAGATGTCGAGCAAGACAATCTCGTCCGCGCCGGATTCGGCGTGACGCGCGGCGAGCTCGGCGGGATCGCCGGCGTCCACGAGATTAAGGAACTGTACACCCTTGACCACGCGGCCAGCGGTAACGTCTAGGCAGGCGATGATTCTGCGCGTCAACATGGCAACTCCACGAAGTTGCGGAGGATTTGCAATCCTGCCGGGCCCGACTTCTCCGGATGGAACTGCACACCCATGATATTGGCCCGCTCGACGGCGGCGGTGAAGGGGGACCCGTATTCTGTAACTGCAACAGTGCCTGGAATGACCGGCGCGCGGTAGGAGTGCGTGAAATAGACAAAGCTCCCCGAGGGCACTCCGCGCAGGAGGCGCGAATCGTCGCGTGTGGCGAGAGAATTCCAGCCTACATGCGGGACTTTCCGGCCTGATGGAAAGCGATCGCAGGTATTGTCGAAGGTTCCGAGGCCGGAAGTGCCGGGCGCTTCCGTGCTTCCGTGAAAAAGCCACTGGAGGCCGACGCAGATGCCGAGGAAGGGAACGTCCTGCGCGATTCGTTCCTTGATGACGTGGCGGAGTCCGTGTTGTTCAAGGAAGGTGGTCGCCTGGAAGTGTCCTACGCCGGGAAGAATGATTTTGTCCGCTTCTCGCACGATTTCGGGGTCGTCGGTCGAGACAGCGTCGGCGCTTACGGCCGCGAGGGCCTTCATGACGGATGTGAGGTTGCCCACTTTGTAATCGACGACGGCGATCATAGCAGGCCTTTCGTGCTGGGCAGCATATCGCCGAGCTGCTTGTCGCGCGAGCAAGCGACGCGCAGTGCACGTGCGAAAGCCTTGAAGAGGGCCTCGATCTTGTGATGATTGGAGCGGCCGTACATGGTCTTGAGGTGAACGTTGGCGCGGGCTCCACGGGAGAAGCCTTCGAAGAAGTCGTAGACAAGCTCGGACTGGAGATCGCCGACGAGTCGGGTGCGGACTTTAGTGTCGACGACGCAGGCTGCGCGGCCGCTGAGGTCGATGGCCGCCAGGCCGAGGGTTTCATCCATGGTCATTAAGAAATAGCCGGCGCGGAGGATGCCGCGCTTGTCGCCGAGCGCTTTGTCGACGGCTTCGCCTAGAGCAATGCCGACGTCTTCGACGGTGTGGTGCTGGTCGACGTCGAGGTCGCCGCTACAGGCGAGGTCGAGATCGAAAGCTCCGTGGCGCGTGAAGAGCTCGAGCATGTGATCGAAGAAACGAATGCCGGTTGAGACTCTGTATCGGCCGGCGCCTTCGATGGTGAGGCGCAGGTGAATTTCGGTCTCAGCGGTCTTGCGGTCTATGACCGAACTGCGGGCGACTGACCTGCGGGCGACTGAGGTGCGGACGGCGGCGCCCCTTTTTGGCTTCGCTGGGGTCATCGCGCGGCTCCCGTCCATTCGATTTCGCGCAGGCTCCAGGTGATGGCGTGAACCGCGCGCTGCATCTGGGCGCGGTCGCCGACGGTGATGCGCACGTAGCCGTCGCCTCCGGGATCGGCGGAGCGGTCGCGCACCAGCACGCCGCGGCTCTTCATTGCTCGCGAAAACTCGGCATGGAGAGAGCCGATGTAGACGAGGACGAAGTTTGCTTCAGAGGGCCAGTAGCGAATGCCCAGCCCTTCGAGAGCCGCTGTGAACTCGGCACGCGCGAGCAGGACCTCTTTCACATAGGCTTCTATGTAAGCTTTGTCGGCCAGCGCCGCCGGCAGGCAGGCGAGTGCGATGGAATTGACGCTGTAGGGAGAGATGACGCGGCGCAGCCAGTGCATCGAGTCTGCGCCGGTGGCGAGCAGGCCGAGGCGGAGTCCGGCGAGGCCGTATGCTTTCGAAAATGTGCGCGCGACGATTACATTAGGCACGCGGCCTACGAGATCGAGCACGGTGTGACCGTAGAAATGGAAGTAGGCTTCGTCGATCAGGATCATGGCGTTTGGAGCGGCGTCGACTATTTTCAGAAGTGCATCGCGGCTGGCGACTTGTCCGGTGGGACTGTTGGGATTGGCGATGGCGATCACTCTTGTTGCCGGCGTGATGCTGGCAAGGAGGCGGTCGAGAGGGAAGCGAAAATCGGCGTCAGCCTGCACTTCGACAAGCCGGCCTTCTGTTGCCGAGGCGTAGACGGCATACATGGAATAAGTCGGCACCGGGAGAAGCATCTCGTCGCCGGAGCCGAGGTAGGTCTGGCACAGAACCTGAATTGCTTCGTCGACGCCGTTGGTGAGCAGGACCTGCTCGGGTTTGAGGCTGAGGTGTTCGGCGACGTAATGTTCTACGTGATCGCGCTCGGGATACATGGTCAGCTCGGAGCGCGAGATTTGCGCGAGGGTTTCGAGGACGCGCGGAGAGCAAGCAACGGTGTTCTCGTTGAAGTCGAGGCGCAGGCCGGAGCGGTCGCCGAGCGGGGGATGATATTCCTTCATCCGGCGGATGAGATCGCGAGGCTGGGGGCCGCGGGTCTTCACGGGATTCATCGGCCACCTCGACTTTCCGTGAGGCGCGCACGGATCGCCTCGGCATGACCATGCAGACCTTCAGCTTCTGCTAGAGAGACGGTTGCGGGACCGAGTCGCCGCAGGCCATCAGGCTGGTATTCCTGCACGGTGATGACCTTGAGGAAGTCGGTGACGCCGAGTCCTCCGCGCACGCGGGCCAGGCCGCTGGTGGGAAGTGTGTGGTTGGGGCCGGAGATGTAGTCGCCGAGGGGCTGCGCAGAATATGGACCGATGAAGACGGAGCCGGCGTTGCGGACCCATGCGAGGTCGTTTTCGCTGTCGACGGTGAGGTGTTCGGGGGCGAGGCGGTTAGTGATCTGGTGGGCTTCGTCGGCGGTGCGAGCCACGATTGCGGCGCCGTTGCGACGGATGGCTTCGCGAGCGGTGGGATTGGGTCGCGACCGGCGCTTTACCTCGTCGACAACAGTGCGAGCTAATGTAGCTTTTGTTGTGACGAATATGGCCAGAGCGTCCGGATCGTGTTCGGCCTGGGCTACCAGATCCGCGGCGATCCATTCCGGCTTACCATCTTCGCTGGTGACGACGATCTCCGTTGGTCCGGCGAGCATGTCGATAGCGCAGTCGAAGGCAACGAGCTTCTTGGCGGCAGTGACGTAGGCATTGCCGGGACCGACGATCTTGTCAACGGGCAAGATTGTCTTAGTGCCGAAGGCAAGCGCAGCGATGGCTTGCGCTCCTCCCACGCGATAGAACTCGGTGATGCCGAGCATGGCGGCTGTGGCGAGGATTTCGGGTGCAGGGTTCGGAGACGCTACGACGATTCGCTGCACTCCCGCGACCTGGGCGGGAATAACCGTCATGAGCAAAGTTGAGGGTAGTGGGTAGCGTCCGCCGGGAACATAGCAGGCGACGGCGTCGAGGGGACGCACCCGCTGGCCGACGGTGAGGCCGCGTGCGGGGGTGAAGTCCCATTCCTTTGGCCGCTGGCGCTCGGCGAAGGCGCGGATATTGCGAGCGGCGGCTTCGAGAGCGCGTTTGAACTCCGACGGGACGGAATCGCATGCGGCGGCCATGTCGTCGCTGGCAATTCGTAACGGTGAATGTGGCGAAATGCGGTCGAGGCGAGTAGCGTAGCGCCGTAAGGCAGCATCTCCACCGCTGCGGACCGCATTCACAATGCGGTCCGCAGCGGGAATAGCCCGTTCATAGGTGACGCTGCGCCGCGCGAAGAGCGCTGCCAGTTTCCCCTGCGCGTTGCGGCTCGATGTGGAGATGAGCTTCATCGCTTAAAGAACCACCTTGTTCAGTGGATATTCGACAATGCCGGTTGCTTTTGCGGCCTTGAGGCGGGGTACAACGTCACGGACTACGCCTTCTTCAAGGATGGTGTTTAAAGCCACCCAGGCGGGATCGGAAAGCTCGGATACAGTCGGCGAATTCAGTGCGGGGAGAACGGAGAGAACAGCGGGAAGGTTCTTCTTTTCGACGTTGAGCATGAGGCCGACACGGCCCTGAGCGGAGATGGCGGCGTTGAGCATCAGCGCGAGGGTGTCGATCTTGGTCTTCTTCCATACGTCCCGGTAGGCGCGGCAATTTGCGATGAGGTGGGTCTCGCTTTCCATGACAGTGTCGATAATGCGGAGGCGGTTGGCACGGAGAGAGCTGCCCGTTTCGGTGACTTCGACAATGGCGTCGGCCAGCATGGGAGGTTTTACCTCGGTTGCGCCCCAACTAAACTCGACCTTCACGGGAACGCCTTTGGCAGCGAAGTAGCGCTTAGTCACCTCGACAAGCTCGGTGGCGATGATCCTTCCGCTCAGGTCTTCGGCTTTCTCAAAGGTGGAGTCTTCCGGAACGGCGAGCACCCAGCGTACTTTTGTACGGCTCTGCTTGGCATAGGTGAGGCTGGTGACGCTCTTGACTTCGAGACCACTCTCGACGACCCAGTCGATGCCGGTGAGACCGGCGTCGAGAACGCCGTGGTCGACGTAGCGCGCCATCTCTTGCGCGCGGATGAGCATGCATTCGATCTCGGAGTCGTCGATAGAGGGGAAGTATGAGCGGCCATTAGCGTAGATACGCCAGCCGGCACGCTCGAAGAGCGCGATGGTTGCGTCCTGCAGACTGCCTTTGGGGATGCCGAGCCGAAGCTTATTTGCCATCAGCGCACCCCTTCTTCGGTTTTGGCTGCGAGGGTGATGGGGCGGGTGAAGCAGCTCACCGTGCCTTCGTGGCAGACGAGGCCGTCGCCTTCAACGTGCACGCGAAAGAGCAGCGTGTCCTGGTCACAGTCGGTAGCCGCGTCGACGATGCGCAGCCGATTACCGCTGGTCTCGCCCTTTGTCCAGAGCTTCTGGCGGGTGCGGCTCCAAAAGGTGACGAAGCCTGTCTCGAGTGTTTTGCGATAGCCTTCATCATTGAGAAAGCCGACCATGAGGACTTCTCCGGTTCGGGCGTCCTGCACAATGCCGGGAACGAGCCCGTCCATTTTTGCGAAGTCAATTTGTGCGAAATCAATCTTTGCTTCGGTCATCATCTCTTCCTGTGTTGGTCTTGCGCCAGAAATGCGAAAAGCCCGCCAGTGCTTTCGCCGGCGGGCTCTTTCAGGATCCTTTTTTCTATGGCTCTCAGCTCAAGCCACGCAGATCCGCCGGCACGCTCGTCACGCGATGATGGTGATGATGACGATGGTGGACGCGAATCTGCATCTAGACAAAAACCTAACCTGTAGCTGAGATGCTGTCAACCTTTCCGGAGATGGCAGTTCCCAGGGTCTCCGCTACCGCAGCGGCGAGCTGGTTGAGGCTGAAGGGTTTTTCGAGGCAGACCGGAGGCGCAACGCCTGGCGGGGACGGCAGAATTAAGTCCGCCGCTCCCTGCTGACCTGACATGAAGATGACTTTTGTTTCATGGCGCTGCTCGCGGATCTGTTCCACCAGCATGTCTCCGGGAAGATCGGGCAGGATGAGGTCGCAGATCACCAGGTCGAGACCGCGGGTAAGGGTTCGCGCCCACTTGAGGGCGACTTCAGCGCTTCCGCAGGCGATGACTTCGTATCCACGGGCGGCGAGGAAGTCCTGGATCATCTTGCGCAATTCGTCGGAGTCCTCAACGAGAAGAACGAGCGAATGTTGCAGGGCGACTTCGGCGCCCTCGGGGAGGGCCGGGATAAAAATGTCGAAACGCGTGCCCTCGCCGGGGGCGCTGGTGAGGCGTATGCCACCACCGCTCTGCTGTACCACGGAAAGGACAGAGGCCAGACCAAGTCCGGTATTCCTGGTTCTCGATTTGGTTGTGAAGTATGGTTTGAAGGCCTGCAGGCGGGTTTCTTCGCTCATGCCATGTCCGGTGTCCTGGACTACGAGGTGCACATAGGAACCGCGAGCGAGTCCGAGCTCAGAGTCGTCGGATTTCAGCGACTCGTTGTGAGTAGAGATGATGAGCTTTCCGCCCTCGGGCATGGCGTCATGCGCATTCACGGCAAGGTTGAGCACCAGTTCCCGCCATTGCGCGGCGTCGGCAAAGACGGGGCAAAGGTCAGTGTTGAAATCCATCCTGAGGTCGACATGTTTGCCGAGCAAAACCCTGAGGGTATCGGCCTGCTCGTTGAGTACGTCGTTCAAATCGAGCCTCTCGCGCCGGGCCACGAGGCTGCCGCCTAGACTTAACCGCTGACGCGCGAGCTCCTGCGCGCTGCGCACGGTCTTTGCGATGAGGCTTATCTTCTGTTCGGGATCACCCTCGCCCTCCTGGAGCTGTTCCGCGACGGCGAGAATAACGGTGAGCAGATTGTTGAAGTCATGAGCGACCGATCCCGAGACCTGCCCGGTGAGATCGAGGCGCGGGTCGCGCGTGCCGGTTGCGCGGGGCAGAAGATCGCGGATCATGAAAAATCTGGAGGGGCGGTCGTTCCAGAGAAGCGGAAAGGAACGGACCTCAACGGGAAGGAGCGTTCGGTCGGGAAGAATGTGTTCGGAATAAGTGTCGACTGGCGGCCCGTCGAGCTTGGCGTCGAGTAACTTGCCCACTTCGATTCGCCGCTCTGGCGGCAAAACCATGTCACCAACCCCCTGGCTGCGAAGTTCTTCGAGGGTCATCTGGTATTTTACGAGCGCGGCGGGATTGGCCTCGGTAACGCGCCTAGTCTCACAATCCACCACAAACATGGGCCAAGGCGCGGATTCGATCAGCTGCCGACACATCTCCGCCGGCCAGGGTGCAAAGTGCTGTTCTTGATCCAAACGATCGTTTGGGTCTTGCAATGAGGGGGTATCGCTCATGCCCTAAGATTCTCCGCGATGCACAAACCAGAGAAAAAAACTGCAAATGCCACACGGCAAAAATTGCCCTTCAGCGGAGTTCCTGAACTTTCGGGCACCTTCACGCCCATGAGAATCTCTTCTGAGGGCGGCTTGCTCAACTTCGGCAATTAAGATTCCGGCATGCCGGACAAGGATTCCTTTACAGGATCCAAATTACGCATTATCGAATCCCCGAGCATTGGCGCAGGTGAAACTCAACACAAGGCGGAAGTCCGCGCTAAGCGGAAGCATTCAAAGTTACTTCTTTCCGTGTACCGCAGCTTTTCTTGTTGTCTTTCTGGCTGCGGATTTTACGGCTTTCTTTACCGCGGTGCTTTTTGTACTGACACCTTTTGCGGAAACTTTTGTGGCTACTGCGGCCTTTACAGAAGCTTTTTCCCTGGCGGCCAGGGTTTTCTCAGTAAGAGCGGCTTTCAATTCGTTAACATCCAGGCTTCGTGCCGACTTTCTCAGCCGCTCGATGTCGTAATACTCGCGTCTGTCCTTAAGGAAAATGTGGACTACAAAGTCCACGTAATCCATCAATATCCACTCGCCCAGCTTGCGACCTTCGACTGAATTGGGATAGGTAGCGAACTTTCGTTTCAGTTCAAGTTCGATGCCTTCGGCGATGGCCTGGGTCTGCTTTTCGTTAATCCCGCTGGTGATCAGGAAGAAATCGGTAAATCCGGAGTCCATCGGGTCGAGCTCCAGGATTTTTGTGTCATCCCCTTTTTTGTCTTCGCAGACTGTGGCCGCGTCGAGCACCATATTGCGAGTTTCAGTCGAGGCCATCGGGAAAGGTTCTTTTCTCCTGGAATGCTTATGGTAGCGTGCCAGACCCTGGAGCGCCAACCAATTATCTTATCCAATCGGAGTAACCCGTTTGTTCAGGGTTCAACGCCGTAGAGCCGGTGGGCACGGATATAGTTCGCCACCTGGGGGGAGAGAACGGCGTTGGGATCGGTGTGTGTATCCATGTGATCGCTGAGAGCTGCGCGCACTTCGGTCGCCGAGACATCCTCGGCCAGGTCGGGCAGCAGATATAGGTGCGATTGGCGTCCGGTGGGGTCCGTGAGTTGTGAAAGCAGACGTCCGGGGGAGTCGGACTGTTCCTTTACAGCATGAATGCCATCCGGCAATGCCCTGGGGATCTGGTCGAGATCGAATCCCGGCCGCGCGCCCACGATAAAGTCGCAGGCCATCAGCAATTCCGGTGCGCGATACCACTTTCCGATGGTGAGCCATGAATCCGCTCCCATAAGACAGAAGATGGCGTCATGTTCGTCAAGGGTGCGCTTCAACTCCAGCACGGCATTGACGGTGTAGTTAGGTCGCCCATCCGGGCGGGGGGCGTCCAGGAGAAAGACTTCGGTAAGCGGCTCACCAGCAAATGCAAGCTGTGCCATGGCCACGCGGTCTTCGAAGCCGGCGCTGGTCGCGTCCTGCTTGAACGGTTGCTTTCCTACCGGCGCCACGAGGATGCGGTCGAGGCGCAGCCGATCTTTGGCAAGGCGGGCGAGGGCGACGTGTCCGCGATGCGGAGGATCAAAGCTGCCGCCGAAGAGTGCAACTCTCATGGTTCTTTGATCGTAATGCGAATTTGAAATTACGCGAGCAACTGGGCGTCTATGCTGAAGAGGCATGTCTCGGATCGCCTATATCGGACTGGGCTCCAATCTGGACTCTGCTACGGGATCACCATCTGAGATCGTGAGCGCCGCAGTCGAATCGCTGGGAACGCTGGGGGTGATCCCGGCGCGATCTTCGTTGTACAGGAGCGAACCGGTCGGTTATACGGGGCAGCCGCCGTTTGTGAATGCTGTAGTTGCCCTGCGTACGGATCTGGATGCCGCGAAGCTTCTCAACTGTCTGCTGGTTATTGAGCGCTCTTTTGGGCGGGAACGGGCGACGAGTATTCCGAAGGGTCCGCGCACGCTTGACCTGGATCTGCTGCTGATGGGTGATCTGATTCTTGAGTCACGCTTGCTGGTGGTGCCTCATCCGGAGCTTCCGCACAGGCGATTTGTGCTGGCTCCACTGGCGGAGATTGCTCCGGACTTGGTGCATCCGGTTCTTCTGCGGACGGTGAGCGAATTGCTGGCCGGATTGCCAGACGAAGGGGCGAACAGCAGGAACGCCGTGCAAGTCCTCCGTTCGGCGAATCGTCGTCAATACCGGGCCTGAAAAGAGCCCCGTTTAAGATGAAGCTACGCCCCATGCCTGTTCCTTCGCGTCTCCTGCTCGTGGCTTTGATTGCAATCCTGCTGCTGGCGGCTCACGGTCGTGCGCAGAGCACGGCCGAGCCGGCTATTCACGGCAAGGTTGTGGACGCACGCGGTTCCCCGCTGGCGCAATCGACGATCCTCGATGCTTCGGGGAAAAAGCTGGCGACGACCGATACCGATGGGAGATTCGACATTGCGGCAGGCATAGCGGAGATCGAGGTCAGCAATCCGCATTATGTGACGGTGAAGGTGCCGATTACAGGCAACGCGCCGGTGACGGTAGTGCTGGAGCGACCGCTGGAGACGGTGATGGTGTCGGCGTACCGCTCACCCCTGGCATCCGCGGACAGCCCGGCGAGTACGCGGTTGCTCACGCCGGAGGAACTGGAGGAGTCGGCGTCTCCGGCTCTGGATGGAAAACTGCGGCAGGTGCCGGGGTTTGAGCTCTTCCGACGATCAAGCTCGCTGGTGGCCAACCCAACGACGGAGGGAGTGTCGCTGCGCGGCCTGGGGTCAACGGCGGCGAGCCGGTCGCTGGTGGTACTCGATGATGTGCCGCTGAACGATCCATATGGCGGTTGGATTCACTGGGAGGAGTTGCCGCCTTTGTCGATAAACTCGGTCGAGGTGGTGAGGGGTGGCGCGTCAGATCTATATGGATCGAGCGCGATCGGCGGCGTTATTGATGTTATTCCTGTGCGCGCGAAAGCGACGGGTTTTCAGCTGACGAGTAACTATGGAAGCGAGGCGTCGACCGATACCTCAGCGCTGGGCACACTAAAGTCGGGTCCGTGGGCGGGGCTGGCGAGCGGAGGCATTGTTGCGACAGATGGGTACATTCTCGTCGCACCGGAGTTTCGCGGGCCGATCGATCAGCCTAGTAATGTCCACGCCCAGACGACGTTGGCCGAGCTTGACCATCAGCTTGGATCGTCCGGTGCCAACCAGCTCTTTCTTCGCGGCAACATGCTCAATGAGCAGCGGCATAACGGCACGCCCTATCAGGTAAACAGCACTCGGCTTTGGAGGTACATCGCAGGGGCTGACGTCTCCGATTTTGCGCTGCGCTTTTTTGGCGATAACGAGCACTATCGCCAGACGTTTTCCACTATCGCTCCAGGCCGAGCTTCAGAGACACCGACGCGGTTTGCATACGATCCGGCTACCGAGCTGGGCGCTGCTGTGCGCTGGCACCATGCCTTTGGAGATCATCTGCTCGCGCTCGTAGGGGCGGATACGCATGATGTGCGCGCGGCGGATTATGAAACTCTCTTCACGGCTGCCGGCGGGATTCTCGATACCTCTGCGCGGCAACGACAGACAGGCGTCTACGGCGAGGTTCTTTATACGCCCAACAAGTGGACGCTGAGCGGCTCGGCACGCGTGGATCATTTTTCGAATTTCGACGCCGTGCAGTACACGAAGACGACGCGCACGGAACTGCCGTCATTCAGCGAGACGCCTTTTGACCCGCGCATCGGGATCACGCGCAGGATCAATGCCCACCTGGCGCTGAATGGATTGGCGTTTCGCGCCTATCGCGCTCCGACGCAGAATGAACTTTACCGCACGGGGCAAGTGGGACAGCAAACGACGCTGCCCAACAACAATCTGCGCTCGGAGCGGGCGACGGGATGGGAGACGGGCTTCCAGACGGATATGCCGAAGATTGGGTCGACGCTGCGCATGAGCTACTTCTGGACGCAGGTGAACCGTCCCATTACTGCGCTCACTCTGCTCACGACGCCAACCCAGACTTTGCTGAAGCGCGAGAACCTGGGGCAGATCGAGAGCCGGGGTATTTCTCTGGACTTTGCGACACAGCCGGCGCGATGGATCGGCCTGGTGGGAGGCTACCAATATGCGAACGCCACGGTTACGAAATATGCACAACAGCCGCAACTGGTCGGCAACTGGATTCCGCAGGTGGCGCGCAACATGGGCACGGCGCAGCTTCGGCTCAGCTATCCGAAGCTTGGAGTACTTAGTCTTCAGGCGCGTGCCAGCGGACGGCAGTACGACGACGACGCGAACAAGTATGTGCTGGGTAGCTACTTCCGCCTCGATGCGTATGGTTCCCGGAATATCGGGCGGCATGTCGATGTCTACGCTTCGGGCGAGAATCTTTTCGATCGCGCGATCCAGGTGGGCAAGACGCCCGTCCTGACGCTGGGGACGCCGCGCATCGCCCGGATTGGCCTGCACTTGACCTGGGGCGAATAAGGTAAAACAACTAGGCCTTTTGGGCGATAGCTCTCGACTTAGCGGAGGTGCGATACTCGCGCTGACGTTAGTCGGCGCCGCGAAAAGCGCGGCCAAATTGCGGCGCGTCGCGGAAACCAGTGTCCTGGAGGTGTCGCATGACCCGCATTCTGCGTCAGGGCTATCGCATGTTTATTCTTTCCGGACTCCTCGCAGGCGCTGCTGCCGCTCAAGTCATAACCGCCATTTCACCGTCCACCACGGCTGCCGGTTCCGCAGGCTTCGTTCTGACGGTAGGCGGCTCGGGGTTTGACGCGGGCGCAGTCGTAGAGTTTGGCGGCCAGGAGCTTGAAACTGTTCCTTCGTCGACTTCGCAACTGAGGGCGCTGGTCCTTGCCTCCGATATTGCGACTGGCGGGACCGCTTCGGTCACAGTTGTCAACGGCGATGGGTCCGTCTCCAACTCGGTCTCCTTCAGCGTAACGGGAAAATCCGGACCTCCGCCTCCACCTCCTCCGATCCCCGGAGTGATTACGGTTAAGATCAGTGCTCCGTCTCAGCACCTGACTTTGTGTTCTCCCCTAATGTTGTCGGCGTCCGGCCAGACAACCAGTAAGGGCGCGAGCATAACCCGCTGGGTGGTGTTGGATCAGAACGGCAACCAACTCTATAGCCTCAATGGCGTGGGCGTGGATTCGATTACTCCCCCGCTTACTCTTGCCGCGGGCGCCTACAATCTCGCTGTCGAGGCCCATGACTCTGCCGGTGTCACCGGCAGCGCAAAGATCAGCTTCACTATTACCGCCTCTACGGCGGTGTGCGGTCCGAAGCTGCCTCCACCTCCGACCGGTCCAGTTGTCTCGATCCGCGGCTGTGGGTACAAGCAGGTGGGGTATACCTATGAGGCGGTTAGTTTTACCATTCCCGAAGCTATTACGCTGTCCTTCGATGCCAAGCTTTACTATGGCCCGGGATGCATTTCTACCGAGCAGGCCGACGAATTCGGCTTCGAACAAAAGCTTTCCTTCGATGCCGACTCATACATATTCTGGTTCGGCGATTTCCCCGATAATCCGGACACATCCGCCGTCTGGACGATAGGGGGCAAAAGCTCCGGTTGCATTAATTACACTTCGGTTCCGCCCTGTTAAAGGTGTCCCGTTGGGACGAACGGTTTGATCAGACAGCGCGAAGAGCTACAAAGCATCGAGAGTTCGCGGTCCCCTGCGAAGGTCATCGCAACCACGCGCTTTCCCATTCTCTGCCTGCAGTATTGCGTCCATCGATCAAGGTTCAGCTTCAACCATATCGCCTCGCAAGGGTGACACCCAACTGGCGAAAACCTCACCGCCCGGCTGCCTTTTGCCACATATTGCGTGGGAGGAGTAACTTGGTTTCCGCCTAAAAATATCCCAGCCAAGGAGTACCCAATGGCCACTATCGCTCTCGATTCCCGTCTCGATAAAAACACCTCGAACTTTATTGCCTCCGAACACCGCATGCTTATCGACGGCAAGTTCGTCAAAGCTGCCTCGGGCAAGACTCTTCCCGTCTACAACCCGGCAACCGGCGAAGTGATGGCCCATGTGCCGGAGGCTGAATCCGCCGACGTGGATCGCGCGGTTCGGGCCGCGCGGAAGGCGTTCGATGAGGGTCCGTGGCAGAGGAAGATTACGGCGTCGCAGCGCGGACGGCTCCTGTGGAAGCTGGCCGATCTGCTCGAATCGCATCTTGAGGAATTTGCCGAGCTCGAGTCGATGGATAATGGCAAGCCACTGTCGGTAGCGCGCGCGGCGGATGTGCCGCTGGCCGTCGATCTCTTTCGCTACATGGCGGGCTGGTCGACGAAGATCATGGGGCAGACTTTCCCCATCTCCTTTCCTGGCGAATATCTGACCTACACTCTTCGCGAGCCGATCGGGGTGGTCGGGCAGATCATTCCGTGGAATTTCCCGTTGCTGATGGCGGCGTGGAAGCTGGGTCCAGCGCTTGCGGCCGGGAATACGGTTGTCCTGAAGCTTGCCGAGCAGACACCGTTGTCGGGATTGCGGCTGGCGGAGCTCATCCAGGAGGCGGGTTTCCCAGATGGTGTGGTCAATGTGTTGACCGGGTACGGTGAAGGCGCTGGCGCTCCGCTGGCGGCCCACGATCTGGTCGACAAGATTGCGTTCACCGGGTCGACGGAAGTGGGCAAGCTGATCGTGGGCGCGGCGAGAGGCAATCTGAAGAAGGTGACGCTGGAGTTGGGCGGCAAGTCTCCGGCGATTGTCTTTCCCGATGCTGATCTCGATAAGGCGATTGCGGGAACGGCGTCGGCGATCTTTTTCAACCATGGGCAGTGCTGCTGCGCTGGCTCGCGGCTGTTTGCGCATCAGGACATTTACGACCGCCTTGTCGAAGGTGTGTCGGATATCGCGTCCAAGATCCGCGTGGGCTCAGGGCTCGATCCGGAGACGCAGATGGGGCCGCTGGTTTCAGAGGAGCAGTACCAGCGCGTGTCGAGCTTCATCGATTCGGGTCTGAACGAGGGCGCGAAGGCGGCGGTCGGCGGGCGTCCAGATGCGAAGAAGGGATACTTCGTTCGTCCAACTGTCCTGACCGACACGAAACCGGAGATGAAGGTGATCCGCGAAGAGATCTTTGGCCCGGTGGTGTGCGCGATGCCGTTCAACGACGACGATATCGATCGCATTGCCCGCGAAGCCAATGAGTCGATCTACGGTCTGGCAGCAAGCATCTGGACCCAGAATATTTCGGTTGCCAACAAGATGGCGAAGCGGATCAAGTCGGGTACAGTGTGGATCAACTGCCACAACGTCTTCGACGCGGCGCTGCCCTTCGGCGGGTACAAGCAGTCGGGATGGGGCCGCGAGATGGGCGGCGATGTTTTCAATAGCTATACGGAAGTGAAGGCGGTGACGACGGCGCTGTAAACCGCGCCGGCGGGGAGCTGATTGCCCCGTCATCCAACCCCGGAAGGAGTGGTAGCATCGGAGCGACTGGCCCGTCAGCCCAGGGTCAGACGAAGTACGAACCCACTCCCCATGGAGGGACCAACCGCGTGAAACGTTTAGCAGCAGCTCTCATTCTGATATTCGCTGTATCCGCGATTGCGCAAAACTACCCGCCGCCCCCATCGCGTCCCGGGCCACCCCCAAACGATCCCTGGGCATACGGGCCCGGGCCGCAGGCATGGAACCCGTCGTGGAATAACCGCCCGAATCCGGGCCGCGGAGCCTGTGTTTACACCAGCCGCAACTTCACCGGAAACCACTTCTGCGTCCGCGCGGGTGACAGCCTGCCTCGTCTCCCCGGCAACTTCGGGGACAACGTCTCCGCGATACAGGTTTTTGGCGGAGCCCGGGTTCAGATCTTCAATGACCGGAATTTCTCGAGCGGAAACACCTGGATCAACCGGAGTGTCGCCGATCTGCGTGCGGTTCCATTCCGCAACGGACACACATGGAACAATCGCGTCTCATCGATGATCGTGAGATAGGCGGCCTTCAGCTGACGACAGTGGGCAGTTCCAGCTGCTCCGAGCCCTGCTCATCAATATAAGGACGGAAGCAGACGCGGCAACGCGCCTCATATAATCCCGCTGCGCCGACCAGGACGAGTGACTGGTTTGAGCCGAGCCTCTGAGTGTGGACGGCGGGGGCGCCGCATTGCATGCAGACGGCGGAGAGCTTGACGACTTCGTCGGAGATGGCAAGCAGGTCGGGGATTGGCGGGAAGGGCTCGCCGGCGAAGGTGGTGTCGAGGCCGGCGAGGATGACGCGCTTGCCGAGGTGCATCAGTTCGAGCGAGAGCGGGACCAGGGATGGGTCGAAGAACTGCGCCTCGTCGACGCCGACAACTTCGATCTGATCGATCTGCGGGAAAAGAGCCGCCTTGAGCGCTTCGACGTTGGCTACGGTGATGGCGTCGAGGGTTTGCGAGCTGTGCGAAGCGATGGCTGTACGGTGGTAGCGGGCGTCGAGGTCGGGCTTGTAGCAAAGCACACGGAGTTTTGCGATCTCGGCGCGCTTCAGGCGGCGGATGAGCTCTTCGGATTTGCCGGAGAACATGGGTCCGGTAATAACTTCAATGCGGCCGGGATGAGTTTGGGGCTGGCTGAGTGGATTCATTGATGGCTTGTTGCGAGTGTAAGACGTTGGGCTGAGGAATTTCGACGAGCGCCTCCGTTTAAGTGACTCCCGCTACAATCGCGAAAGTGTCTCTTGAATTCAAGATCCTGAAAACGAGTGGCTCTGCTCGACGGGCTACGATGACGCTACCGCATGCCGAGGTAGAAACGCCGGTCTTTATGCCGGTGGGAACGGTGGGGTCGGTGAAGGCGGTGCCGCAGCATCTGCTTGAAGATCTGGATGCGCGGATCATTCTCGGCAATACCTATCATTTATATCTGCGGCCCGGGCACGCGTTGATCCGGCGGATGGGCGGGCTGCATCGTTTCATGAGCTGGCCGCGGGCGATCCTGACCGATTCGGGCGGGTTTCAGGTCTTCAGCCTGAACGAACTGCGCAAGGTTACTGAAGATGGAGTGGAGTTCCGGTCGCATCTCGACGGATCGTCGCACTTCTTTTCTCCCGAGCATTCGATGGATGGGCAGATTGCACTCGGGTCGGATATCGCGATGGCCTTCGACGAATGCACGGAGTATCCGGCGTGCTATGCGCGGGCGCGGCGGTCGCTCGATCTGACGCTGCGCTGGGCGGCGCGTAGTAGGGAACATTTCGAGCGGCATAAGCAAGAGCGGCCGTGGGATGAGGGCTTCGAGGATAAAACGCCGAGTCTGTTCGGAATTGTGCAGGGCGGCATGTATAAGGACCTGCGGCGGGAGTCGGCGGAGCGGCTGGTGGAGATGGATTTCCCTGGCTACGCTATCGGCGGGTTGAGCGTGGGTGAACCGCGCGAGCTAACGCGGCAGGTGATTGCGGAGACGCTGCCTCTGCTACCGGCTGATAAACCGCGTTATGTGATGGGAGTGGGGTATCCAGATGAGATTGCCGAGTACGCGGCGATGGGCGTGGACATGATGGATTGCGTCCTCCCGACACGTGCGGCGCGACACGGTCTGCTTTTTACCTCGGAGGGGCGGCTGAACATCAAGAACAAGAGGTTTGCCGAGGACCAGGGTCCAGCCGATCCGGAGTGCGGCTGCCTCGTGTGCCGGCGGTACGGCCGGGCGTATCTGCGGCATCTGATAGCGGCGCAGGAGCCTCTGTCGGCGGTGCTGAACACATTGCACAACCTGGCGTTTTACCTAGAGACGATGCGGAAGGTTAGGGCGGGCATCGAGTCGAGCACAACCGCTCTGAAATCCGACCTCTAGACGGAATCTTTCTTATAGCTCGCATTTCTTCGCAGCGGAGATAGACTGCCGCGTCGAAGACCCGGATGGTCTGGCCGCTGCGGTCCTTGCCGGTGTTTTTACCATTTTGTAGGGTTATCCAGGAGTTGATCGACGAGGAACGAGTAGTACCCTTCCTGCGCTGTTGTATTTCAATCGCTTGAAATCCCTTTAATCTGGGCCGATTTCACTGGCGCCGGAAGTAGCCGAGAGGTAGACTTCCGGCGCCCCGGGTTAGAAGGGAGAATCTCCATGAAAAATTTAGTGTTGAAGGGCCTGTTCCCCATGGTCGTCGTGTGCCTGTCGCCGTTGGTCTGGGCGCAGAGTGCGGTGTCTCCGAGCACCGCGGAAACACCAAGCGTGGTGCCCACGCTGGTGAACTATAGCGGAGTGTTGACAGATTCTGCCGGCAATCCTTTGAGTGAAATTACCGGGGTGACGTTCCTGCTCTATAAGGATCATCAGGGCGGCGCACCGCTGTGGTTGGAGACGCAGAACATCCGGCCTGATTCCAGCGGCCACTATACGGTAACGCTCGGTGCGACGGACCATGAGGGCCTGCCGGCGGACTTGTTCGCAAACGGGGAGGCCCGCTGGCTTGCGGTGCAGGTATCAGGACAAACGGACCAGGAGCGTGTGCTGCTGGTTGCCGTTCCTTATGCGATGAAGGCGAAGGATGCGGAGACGATTGGCGGGCTGCCTCCGTCGGCGTTCATGCTGGCGAATTCAGCTCAAAAGAGCAACTTCATTGCGGGGAGCCAGGCCGCTGGAACCGATGGGGTATCCGGCGGCCCTGCAGCCACTGCGAACGTTACTACGACCGGAGGATCAGCAAACGCGATCCCTCTGTTTACGACGGCGACGAACATTCAGAGTTCAGAGTTGACGCAGACGGGCACCGGAGCGGGCGCGATGATCGGCATCGGAATGACGACGCCGACGGCGAAGCTCGATGTGAACGGTGGCGTGACTGTGCGGGGCCAACTGGGCTTACCGAAGATTGGCAATGCCACCGTGAGTGCCGGCGCGATCTCCCAGCCGCTAGTCTTCGTTGCGTCTTCGCTCGACGGCTCGACCAACATCGAAACGAACCAGATATTTCAATGGCAGGCTGAGCCCGCAGAGAACAACACGGCGAGCCCGTCAGGAACTTTGAACCTTCTTTACGGACTGGGCACCGCGGCTCGGAGCGAAACCGGTCTGAAGATCAACGCCAAGGGTATTTTTACTTTTGCGTCCGGCCAGACGTTCCCCGGGAGCGGCACCGGCACGGTAACCACGGTGGGAAGCGGACCCGGGCTGATCGGCGGTCCCATCACCACGAGCGGCGTGCTTAGCATCGCCACTGCAGGCGTGTCCAATGCCATGCTGGCACATCCCTCTCTGACCGTGGCGCCGGGCGCAGGCCTGACCGGGGGCGGTTCTGTGGCATTAGGCGGAACGACGACCCTGAACCTGGATACTTCAAAGGTGCCGCAGCTCGGCGCGAATAACACCTTTACCGGCAATCAGAGCATCACCGGAAATCTAAATGTGATCGGAAATGTTGGGGTTGGAACATCTGCTCCAACTCAGAAACTCGAGGTGGACCTGGGAAACGCAATGGTAAAGGGGTTGAATAATTTCAAAAAGAACGGAGATACGGCTGCCCTCTATGTTGGGGATACAAATCATCCGGTTGAGGCTCTCTACAACTCCGGGCTGGCAATCGGTGCCTACCGGGTTCCCAATGCCTTTTTCATTCAGGACACCACGGGCAACGTAGGTATCGGAACAACTGCGCCGACCGCTGCCCTTACTGCCATTACAGCGAACGCTTCGCTACCCGCGGCCGCATTTGACAATGCTGCGAGCGGACAAATTTTAAGTCTGCGTAATGCAGGCGTAGAGAAATTTGCAGTGCAGAATAATGGCATCGTTCAAGTTGGAACAGCGTCCTCAGGCGGCATGCTGAATATTGTTTCCCCCTCTCTGTCGCTTGTCGGGCTCGCCGTGACCGGTTGGAGCGCGCCTTCCTTCACATACATGAGTGGCAGCACCGCGGTGGTCGCGTCCGGCGGATCTGCGGATTACCAGGGGGGGCCCACCACGGGAGGAGCGGGCGTTATCGCAGCGGGAGGAGGAGGAGGTATCGATGGTCAGGGCGGAGCCGGAATCAGCGCGTCCGGCGGCGCTCCATCTAACGTAGGAGGTGTCGGCGGGTCTTTTGCAGGAGCCAATGGAAGGGATGGCGATGGAGATGGAATCGATGCCTCAGGCGGGAACCTCAATGGAAACGCCTACGCCGGTAATTTCAGCGGAGACATCAATGTCTCCGGGACGATCTTTGCCGGCACCAAGGATTTCAGAATCGACCATCCCCTCGATCCGGCCAATAAGTACCTGGTTCATGCTTCGGTTGAATCGTCGGAGATGAAAAACATCTACGACGGAATGATCACACTCGGTGGAGGCGGAGAGGCAGAAGTCAATCTTCCGGAGTGGTTCGAGGCGCTGAATGGTGACTTCCGGTATCAGCTGACAGCCATCGGCCGCTCCAGTCCGGGTCTTTATATTTCCGAAGAGATTTCCGGCAATCACTTCCACATCGCGGGAGGAATTCCGGGCACAAAGGTCTCGTGGCAGGTAACCGGTGTTCGCAAAGACGCCTATGCCAAAGCCACCCCGCTTGTAGTTGAGCAAGTAAAGAGCGGGCGTGAGCAAGGTTTCTACATCCACCCGGAGTTGTTCGGAGCACCCCAAGAGAGAGGAATCGAGTGGGCGAGAAATCCTGCATGGATGCAGCATGTGAAAGAGCTTAGAGCCAAGGAATCGGTAGCGTTTCTGAAAAGGTAGAGTTTGGTCTTTACAGGCGTTTCGGGTAGTCCTACCCCATTTACACGCACTCGCGAGAGGCGGCTGAATATCAAGCACAAGAAGAAGGTGAGAGAGGGGATTGAAGCGTCGGCGGAGGTGGAATAATCCGCTGATTGCGGTGCGCGCAGCTCGTTCCTGTCTTGACACCGCTTTATCCGGTACGCGATGCTTGTTATCAGTCACTCCTCGGGCATCCGGCAACGTGTGCGCACCCGTCGGGACGGGGTGTGGCGCAAGCTGGTCCGGCCGGTAGCCGGAGAGATTGTTAGCAGCAAGGAAGCAGCAGGCGCTGTTCGAAGCCTTTTCGGCAAAAGGTTTTCCTCTTAGCCGGGGGCCTTTCCTGAAATTGTGAATGTAAGTCGCGCTGAGCAGGCATCTTGCTGCTTCGCCGAAAAAGGATTGTGTGTTGACGTTAATGACTTTTCTGGCCGCAGCAATTCCTCCCAGCGTGGTCTCGTTTCTTCCCTTCATCCTTATCATTGTTGTCTTCTATTTGCTGCTGATCCGGCCCAATCAGAAGAAGCAGCAGCATTGGCAGCAGATGCTGACGAATCTGAAGACCGGGGACAAGGTGACGACGACCGGCGGTATCCGCGGGACGATTATTTCGGTCAAGGACGATGCATTTCAGCTGCGGATTCCCCCTGACAACATCAAGCTCGAAGTGGTCAAAAGTGCGATCGCTTCCGTTACCACTGAAGAGGAAGCAAAGTAGCTCCCACCGTAGACGAACCTCATGCGTAAGAATCTCACCACGAAAACCATTGCGATCTTCGCCATCCTGATCTTCTTTGTTATTGGGATCATTGGCATTCCTCACGGATTCAGCGGTACTGCTGTCAAGGACTCGATCCTGGACCGCATTCACCTTGGGCTGGACCTCAAAGGCGGGACCCACCTCATCCTGCAGGTGATGGTGGATGAGGCAGTCGGCATCGCCACCGACAGCGACGCTGCGCATATCCAGCAGGATCTGCAGCAGAACGGCGTCACGGTGGGATCGGTGACGAAGCCCGATCCGAACCATCCGGAGACGATCCAGATTACGGGCGCGCCGGCCGATCGCGGCAGCGATGTTCGCAGCGTGCTCGAGTCCAAGTACGGAACGCAGTACGACATCAGTTCGGGCGCAAACAATACCTGGACGCTGACGATGAAGCCGACAGCGGTCGCAGAGATCAAGAAGCGTGCCCTGGAGCAGGCGATTGAGGTCATCCGGACGCGCGTCGATTCGCTGGGTGTGAGCGAGCCGGTGATCCAGGAGTACAACCTGGGCAGCGACCAGATTCTCGTCGAGCTGCCGGGTGTGGATGATCCCGCTCGGGTGAAGGATGTGATTCAGTCGACGGCGCGGCTGGAGATTCACGCCGTCCTAGGTGGTCCTTATACGAGCGAGCAGGATGCGCTGCAGCAGCTTGGTGGTGCGGTGCCGCTTGACTCGGAGATCGTGGCGACTGCTCCCGGCGTTTCGCGCACGGGCGGCGTGCAGTATTACCAGATCAAGCGCACGGCGGAGATCGGCGGAACAGACTTGCGCAGCGCTCGCGTCGGACAGAATACGAATACGAATGAGCCTGAGGTCGACTTCTTCCTGACGACAGCAGCCGGCGATCGCTTTGCCGAATTTACCGGCGCAAACAAGGGCAAGGACCTGGCGGTGGTGCTGGACAACAAGATTCGCGAAGTGGCGGTGATCCGCGACCAGATTCGCGACCAGGGCAACATCGGCGGCGGGATGACAGCGCAGCAGGCGAATGACCTGTCGATGCTGTTGAATACCGGCTCGCTACCGGCTTCGCTGCATTACCTGCAGGAGAGCACGGTGGGTCCGTCGCTGGGTGCGGATTCCATCCACCAGGGTGTGATGGCGTCGATCGTGGGAATGCTGGCGGTGATGGCGTTCATGCTCATCTACTACCGCGGAGCGGGCATCAATGCTGACCTGGCGCTTTTCCTGAACCTGGTCATTCTGCTGGGGTTCATGGGATATACGGGATCGACTCTGACTCTGCCGGGTATCGCGGGCGTGATCCTGACCATTGGTATGGGCGTCGACTCGAACGTGCTGATCTTCGAGCGCATCCGTGAAGAGCTGCGCGCAGGAAGGACTCCGGCGGTGGCTGTCGATCAGGGTTTTGCGCACGCATGGACAACGATCATCGATACTCACGTGACGACGATCGTTTCGGCGGCGATCCTCTTTATCTTCGGTACGGGGCCGGTGCGTGGATTTGCCGTGACGCTGACGTTTGGACTTCTGGCCAATCTGTTTACGGCGGTTTTTGTTTCGCGCGTGATCTTTGACGCGAACCTGAATCGCAAGCAGCGCGGCGAGGCGCTTTCTATTTAGGACTGACGCAGTGAACTGCAGGCCCCTTAGCAGCGTGCGCTAATGTGGTAAACGCTGGTCAGGGATGACCAGCAATTAAGGACTGATTTTCGTGGAACTGTTTCGTCAAGCAAATATCGACTGGCTGGGGAAGAAGTGGTACTTCCTCGGATTTTCGCTCATCTTCAGCGTCTCCGGTGTGCTGTCGATGTTGTTCTGGCACCATATCCCCCTGGACGTGGATTTTCGCGGCGGCACGGTGGTGCGGGTCAAGTTTGACCAGCAGCCTAACATTGACCGTATCCGTTCGGCTGCCGACAAGGCGGGGCTGAAGGATGCGCGTATCCAGCAATACGGAGTGGCGGCGAATAACGAAGTTATCGTCACGCTGGCGCAGAGCGAAACCAGCGAGGCGGCTCTCGATCAGGGGCGCGCGGCGATTGTCGGGACGCTGACGGCGAACTACTCGGCCACTGGCGGAGCCAGCCAGGGCAAGCTCGATCTGGACAACACAGGGCGCTCGTCTCTGGCGGCGTGGCTGGCGGAGAAGGACCCGGAGCATCTCGGTCAGAGCGACGCGGCAACCCAGCACTATACCCAGCAGTCGAACGCGATCCTGGATTACCGTGATAGCCACAGCGGCCTGATTGGCTCGATCGACAGCCTTTCGGGAGTGGCGACTCCGGCCGTCGTCAACCAGCTGAAGCAGGATGCTTATCTCTCGGGCTTTGCCGTTCGCAATGTGGAGATTGTGGGGCCGCAGGTGGGCGCGCAACTGCGTAAGCAGGCGCTGCTGGCGACCCTTTATTCGCTGGCGGGCATGCTCGTTTATCTCTGGTTCCGCTTTGAGCTGATCTACGGCGTGGCGGCGGTGGTGGCGGTTTTCCATGACACGATCATTACGGTCGGCGCATTTTCACTCTTCAATAAAGAGATCTCGCTGACCGTGATCGCCGCGATTCTCACCCTGGTCGGTTACTCGATGAACGACACGATCGTGGTCTTCGACCGCATTCGCGAGAATCTGCGCCTCTCTCGCCGTGAGCCGCTGTCGGTGGTGGTCAATCGCAGCATCAACCAGACGCTGAGCCGGACGGTTCTTACGTCGGGGCTTACATTCCTCACGGTGCTGTCGTTGTATGTCTTTGGCGGTGAGGTGCTGCGTAGCTTCTCCTTCGCGCTGGTGATCGGCATTTTGATCGGCACCTACTCGTCGATCGCGGTAGCGGCGCCGATGCTTGTGGCTTATCAGGACTGGCGGGCGAAGCGCGGCAAGGCAGCAGTTTTGCCGGCAGCAAAGCGGGCTCGCGCCTAAAACCGCCATACCCTTCCCCCGTCCACGGATTTTGTGATAGAACGAAACACTCACCTTTTCTCCCGGCCGGGATGCATCAAAGAAAAATGAAGACGAAGAGGCCCAAATCGGGAACAAAGTACTACCGTTCCGGTGTCTAAAGGTGATAACGACGTTTCGTACATCCGAGGTTGGCCATGTTTGAAGATGCTCTTATGGAGTCCGGCGGTCAGATCAAGACCAAGAGCAAGTACTTTACCTGGGTGGGAATCGTGATCAACGGGTCCATCATTGCGGCCCTGGTTTTGATTCCGCTGATCTACCCCGAAGCCCTGCCGAAGGCGGCCATGACCACGCTGCTGGTAGCGCCACCTCCGCCCCCACCCCCACCGCCTCCGCCACCACCGGCCCCGGTTCATATCCAGAAGGTTGTTTCGGAAGTGCTCAATAACCAGCTGACCTTCACCAAGATTCCCAAAAAGGTCGAAATGGTGAAGGATGATGCGCCCCCGCAGCCGGCGATGGCCGGCGTTGCGGGCATGGAGGGCACCGGCGGCACGGGCAGCGCCATGGCGGGCATTCTGGGTGGTATGGGTACTGGGCCGGCGCCGGTTGTTAAGGCTGCCGCTCCCAAGAAGATTGCCGTTTCAGCCGGCGTGATCGCCGGCAACAAACTTGGCGGCATGACCCCGCAGTATCCGGCGATTGCCAAAGCAGCCCGAATCCAGGGAACGGTTGTACTTCAGGCAACCATTTCCAAGGGTGGCACAATCGAAAATCTCCACGTCCTTAGTGGTCCGCCGATGCTTCAGCAGGCCGCGATGGAAGCAGTGAAGACCTGGCGTTACAGACCCTACCTGCTCAATGGCGAGCCGGTTGAGGTAGAAACGCAGGTCAATGTCATCTTCACCCTCGGCGGTGGTTGATACCCGGGTCCAGGCTTCTCCCGGCAGCGTCGGGAGGGCCCGCCTGCAGCCACTCATGTTTTAATCAATTCCCAGCATTTACTCCTTAGGAGGAAAGATTCAGTGATTCTCGCTCATCTCAATCAAGTTGTATTTCACCCAGCAGCCCTGGGTATGTTTCAGCAGGATCAGTCGGTTGGATTCAGCCCTGTCGATCTCTGGAACAACATGGGCTGGTTGGCCCGCGGCGTCGTGTTCGTGCTCTTCATCATGTCGATCTGGTCGCTGGCCGTGATTATTGACCGCTACTTGTATTTCAATGCAGCCCGCAAGCAGTCGCGCGAGTTTGCTCCCCGCGTCGCCGGCGCTCTTAAGGAGGGCAAGCTGGACGAGGCGATCAAGGTTGCCGATCGCAACAAGAAGTCGCATCTGGCTGAGGTGGTGACGGCCGGCCTGCAGGAGTTTCGCAACTTCGGCAGCGGCGGAGCGATCACGGCCGAGCAGATCGAATCTTCCAAGCGCGCGCTCGAGCGCTCTGAAGCGATCGTTCATGCCAAACTGAAGCGCGGCCTCGGTGGTCTGGCAACAATCGGCTCGACAGCTCCGTTCGTCGGATTGTTCGGAACGGTTGCCGGTATCCTCAAGGCCTTCCAGGAAATCGCTACGCAGAAGACGCCCGGTATCGGTGCGGTGGCCAGCGGCATTTCTGAAGCTCTGGTGACCACGGCATTCGGACTGCTCGTGGCTATCCCGGCCGTTATGACCTTCAACTACTTCACGAATAAAGTTGAGGCCTTCGACGTCGAGATGGATAACTCCTCGAGCGAGCTGATCGATTACTTCATCAAGCAGAGCAAGCGGTAATTTGCCTGAATAGCGAGAAATCACGCAACGGGAGCGGGGCGGGCTGGTCCGGCTTCGCTTCCGTTGCAGAATCTTCGCCATACAGTTGAAGAAAGCTCGATCCACGGAGTAACGAATGGCAATCGTAAAAAGAGACGAAGGCAAAAAAGTAAACTCGAACATTAACGTTACGCCTATGGTGGACGTCATGCTGGTGCTGCTGATCATCTTCATGGTCATCACGCCCATGCTCGAAAACAAGGTGAACGTGACGCTGGCGCAGACCGAAAACGCCGTCGCCATGGAAGACGCCAGCAAGGAAGACGCGGTAACCATCGCGATCACACGCGACAGCAGAGTTTATCTGGGGCAGGATCAGGTAACCATTGCCGATCTGGGGCCGAAGGTGGCCGATCTGCTACAGAACAAGACCAGCAAGATGGTCTTTTTCCGTTCCGATGCTCGCGCGCATTACGGCACGGTCATGGATGCGATTGATGCTGTGCGAACGACTGGAGTGGATGAAGTCGGTCTGCTGACCGAGAACCGCCAGCCGAACAAGCCACCGACGGGCGGCGAGTAAAAAAGAGATTCAGAAACGAGGAATTGACCTATGGCAATGGGAAGTGGCGCCGGACCGGGCGGGCTTAACTCGGACATCAATGTAACTCCCCTCATCGACGTGCTGCTGGTGCTGTTGATCATCTTCATGGTCATCGTGCCAATTACGCCGAAGGGCCTGGACGCGCTGGTGCCCCAGCCGCCGAAGAATCCCAATCAGCAGCAGCCCAACGACCGCACCATTGTTGTGCAGGTCGAGGGTCAGGCCAACGGCATCCCGACTTACAAGATCAACCAGGACGACATCGCGAAGAACCAGCTTCGGCAGCGCCTTGATGAAATCTTTGCGCCGCGCGCCGAAAAAGTGATGTTCATCAAGGGCGATGCCAATCTCAACTTCTCGAGTGTGGCGGAGGTCATCGACATTGGCCATGCCGTGGGCGTTGACCACATTGGGTTGATCACTCCGAAGATTGAAGCGGGTCAATAGAGACCCGCTTTGCCGTCTTCTGCCAGCCCGGCCTGCAGCCTTCCCGCTCAAAGGGCTCCCACCCGCCCTCTGGATTTTCCTTGAAACTCTTGCCTAATGGCGTAAAGGAATTACAATCACTGCGCGAGGGTTTTTGCCCTGCCGCGCTCTTGAAGCATCCCAGTCACCAGGCAGTTATGGTGATTCGAAGGAGACGAGATACAGAATGAACCGAAATGTACGTTTTCCGGTGATGGCCGTCGCAACGCTCTCGTTGCTTGTCCTTGTGACCGGATGCCAGCGCCTCAGAGCCCGCGATCAGTTGAACAAGGGCGTGCAGGCATACAAGAGCGCGAAGTACGAGGAAGCAATCAATCATTTCCAGCAGGCGGTGAATTACGACCCCTCGCTTCCCATGGCGCACCTGTATCTAGCGACGGCCTACGCGCAGCAAGTTGTTCCCGATCTGACGACCCCAGAGAATCTCAAGAACGCCAACCTCGCGATGCAGGGTTTTGAGGCAGTTCTGGCCAAGGATCCGAAGGACATCAACAGCCTGAAGAACATGGCGAGCCTCTATTTCAACATCGACAAGTACGATGAGGCCAAGCAGTGGCAAATGAAAGTGCTGGCTGTCGATCCGCAAGATGCCGAGGCGGCTTACACCATCGGCAGCATCGACTGGCGTCTGGCGTACCGAAATGCTGTTGAGGTACTCAAGGGCGTTGGGATGCAGGATGACGGTGCGGGCAATGTAAAGATGCCGAAGAAGGTCTGCCAGGATCTGCAGGAGAAGAATACGCCGCTGGTAAATGAAGGCCTTGAGTACCTTCACAAGGCGGTTGATATTCGTCCCTCGTATGACGACGCTATGGCATATCTGCAGCTGATGTATCGCCGCAAGGCCGACCTTGAATGCGGCAATGAAGAAGGGCGCAAGGTGGATATGGCGCAAGTGGATCAGTGGCGCGAGAAGGCCATGGCCACCCGCAAGGCAAACGAGGAAAAGAAGAACGAAAAGGCAAACGGCGTCGTCATGTAGTGGCGGCAGCCTTCGTCCTGAAAGCCCCCGGCACGCCGGGGGCTTTCGCGTATCTGCGATCGGTCTCAGCCTATAGAATGACTTCTTGCAACCGAGTCCCTCATTGATGTCCTTCAGCAAGATCCTTATCGCCAATCGTGGCGAGATAGCTCTGCGTATCGAGCGGGCCTGCCGCGAACTTGGCATTGCAACGCTCGCTGTTTACTCCGAGGCGGACCGGGCAGCGATGCACGTTCTGGAGGCGGATGAGGCCTTTCTGCTCGGGCCGCCACCCGCGACGGAGTCGTATCTGCGCGGCGATCTGATCCTTGACATCGCACGGCGCACGGGTGCCGATGCGATTCATCCTGGTTACGGATTCCTCTCCGAGAATGCAGATTTTGCCGAAGCGTGCGAGGGTGCCGGCATAAAGTTCATTGGGCCGACTGCCTCGGCTATGCGCGCGCTGGGTTCGAAGACAAAGGCAAGGCAGGCAGCGGATGCAGCGGGGATGCCGCGTACGCCTGGATCGACGCGGGAATTGGATTCGCTTGCCGAGGCGTACTCTGTTGCGGATGAGATCCGGTATCCGGTGATGCTGAAGGCAGCGGCCGGCGGAGGAGGCAAAGGTATGCGCGCTGTCGGGCGCCCCGAGGATCTGAAGGCGGCCTTCGAGGCGGCGCAAAGCGAGGCGCTCCGCTCCTTCGGGTCCGACGAGGTTTACCTGGAGAAGCTGATTGAGCGTCCGCGGCACATCGAGATCCAGGTGCTTGCCGATGAACACGGCAACTGCGTCTACCTTGGCGAACGCGAATGCTCGGTGCAGCGGAGGCATCAGAAGGTGATCGAGGAAGCCCCATCGCCGGTGGTCGGTCCGGATCTGCGCCGCAGGATGGGCGAGGCTGCAGTGCGACTGGCGCAATCGCAGGGGTATACCAACGCCGGAACGGTCGAGTTCCTGGTCGATGACGAGCAAAATTTTTACTTCCTCGAGATGAATACGCGACTGCAGGTAGAGCACCCGGTCACCGAACTGGTGACGGGGCTCGATCTTGTGCATCTCCAGATCCGGATAGCGCAGGGCGAGCCGCTGCCGGTGTCGCAGCAGGACATCGAGCTTCGCGGCCACGCCATCGAGTGCCGCATCTATGCCGAGGATCCGGACAACGGATTCTTCCCCTCCCCGGGAAAGATTACGCGGCTGCTGCAGCCGGGAGGGCCGGGTATTCGCGAGGACTCCGGCATCTATGAGGGCTGGGTCGTGCCCATGGACTACGATCCTATGCTCTCGAAGCTGATCGCTTATGCGCCGACGCGCGAGCTGGCGATTGCGCGGCTGCTGCGCGCGCTCGACGAGTACGTGATCGGGGGCATCCGCACGAACCTCGGCTTCTTCCGGCGCATCCTCAGCGATGAGGCATTCCGCTCGGCGCGTATCGACACGGGCTATCTCGACCGCCTGCTGGCAGAGCCTGCCCGCGCGGACAGCGGCGAAACCGAGACCAGCGATCAGACGGTTGCGGCGATTGCGGCGGCTCTCTTCGAGGCGATGAGGCCGGCGCCAGCCGCGGCGGTTGAGCAGGCGGCGAGTGCCTGGAAGTCGGCGGCGCGCAAAGAAGGGTTGCGCGGATGAAGCTGGAGGTCGAGATTCAGGGGCGGTTGCGAGCGATCGAACTTGAACCGGCGATATCTCCGGGGCAGTATCGCGTGATCCTCGATGGTGAGGCATTCGAAGTTGAGGCCCGCCTGCTTCGGCCGGGGGTGCTTTCGCTGGTGGTCGCCGGCCGATCGTACCGGGCGGTGCGCGAGGACGATGCACCGGCGGGCAATGGCAGCGAAGTAGCGGTTCTTGTTGCAGGCGGGCGCTTTCCTTATCGCGTCGAAGATTCGCGCTCGCTCAAGGCGCGCCGGGCGCACTCAGGCGTCCATGACGGTCCGAAGCTGATCAAGGCATCGATGCCGGGCCGGGTGGTGCGTATCCTTGCCAGCCGGGGCGAGGAGGTTGAGGCTCACCAGGGTGTCGTGGTCATCGAAGCGATGAAGATGCAGAACGAGCTGAAGTCTCCGAAGGCGGGCACGGTCGTCGAAATTCGGGTCGCTCCCGGAGATACTGTTTCGGTCGGAGATGTGCTGGCAGTGATTGACTAAGGAGGATCCCCTCCCCCTCTTTTTCTATGGTTTTGAACTCATTCATTCTCTCGGTTTGTTCGTTGTACGTTTTAACTCATTCATTTTACGGCGATAACCTGTAATCGATTGTGTGGTCGAGAGTTAGCGGCGTTTAAGCAAAATAGATCTGGGTCGCAAGCTCCGAACGCAGGACCACCTGATCTTCTCCACCAGCATCTCTTTGCCGGCGTCGTCGTGGAAGGTCATCGTCATCCTTATCTCTACTTTTATTTTAGTGATCGGGTGGAAATGGTCGGCCAAGTTTCGAGAAACGATTTTCATTTGTAAATGAATGAGTTGCGGAAACCATCGCGGTCCCGGGACTTGACACGCGGAAGCGGGATCGGTGACTTCGCAGATTGCAGATTATCGAGCGGTATGGGCGTGATATAGCTTGTGTGCGCCGATTGAGCGCCATCGTCACGCCAAGGGGTCGCATAATCCGATGGCAGGATCCCCTTATGAGGTCTTCCTCAGTCACAGCAGTAAGGACAAGGAGTTTGTCAAAGAACTGTACCGCCGGTTGACGCACGATGGCGTCTCCTGCTTCTTCGACATCGAGTCGATTGGGTGGGGCGATAACTGGGTCAGGGCTCTGGAGAGAGCGATCGACGAATGCAAGTATGTTGTTTTCGTCCTGTCTCCTGACTTCTGCAACTCGGAATGGGTGGAAGTCGAACGCACCAGCAGCATTGCTGACGATCCCAGCGGCCTGAAGCGTAAGGTGCGGCCGCTGATGTTGCGCGACTGCAGGGGATTGCCCACGTTTCCGCGTTTTCTCGTTCCTGTCCAGACGATTGACGTTTCCACGAACTCGCTATTCGAGCAAAACTATGCACGCATCTGCCGCGAGCTTGGCGGCGTACCGCAAACCGATCTTGTCGCTGCCGATCGAAGCAAGCTTCCACCGGTGCATCCGCTTCCCGAACGCCACCGTATGCCCTACCACTCGCTGGGTGACAAATTCGTAGGACGTGTCGGCGCGATCTGGGATTTATATGACTCGCTGTTTCGGGACAGCACAACTGTTCTGCAGGGCACCGGTGTTGTCGCGGGCACCGGAGGGCTGGGAAAGACGCAGCTGGCCATCGAATATCCCATCGCTTCGGCTCCGTCTATCCGGGCGGAGTGTATTGGGTGGATGCCGATCGCGGCATTCTTGAGATGGTCACACAAATCAGCACCGCAGCAGGCCTGGAAGTGGACGCCAAAGCCGAGGCGGCCGAGCAGGTCGCACAGGTGTGGCGCGGATGGAATGCCCGCAATCTCCCCTGCCTGGTGATCCTCGACAACCTCCCCGAAACATGGCGCTTCGGCCCTACCTGGCGACCACAGGACGAGTGCATACCGTTATCACTACCCGGCGGCGAGATCTGGGATATGCCACCGTTCGTCTGCCTGTTCTGTCCGTCGAGGAAAGCGTTCAATTGCTGAACTCAGGAGAAAGGCAGCTTGGACCGTCTGCGGAACTACTGGCGGAGCGGCTGGGGGGACTGCCACTGGCCCTGGAGTTGTCGAAGAGCTATCTGAATTACCGCAAGGACCTCAGCATTGCAGACTTGATCGATGAGATGAGACGCGAAGGCGAGGTCGAGGTTTTGAAAGAATTCGCATCGGAGTATCGTGATCAGCTGCCGAGCCAGCACGAACTCAATGTGGCGTCGACCTTTCAGTTGAGCTGGAGTATCACACCCGAGCCGGCAAAGCAGATTCTGCGCGTCATGGGTGAACTGGCCCCGGTGATTGTGCCGAAGAAATTCCTGCGCATCGTCCTGAATTTTCCGATGGAGTCGTCCATTCGCGATGAGCTGAGTAAAGGCGTAAATGAGCTGGCGAGGCTATCGCTGGTCGAACTGTCCAGTGGTGGTGACCCGCTGGCGCACAGACTGATTCTTGCATTTGCCCGGCACCGGAATGCGGTGGATAATGCGTCACCGTTCGAGGGATGCCGAGAAGCTTTGCCAGCGCAGATGCAAAGAGCCAACGACAATCCCGACGCGAGCACGAATCGTGAACTGGAATCTCTCATTCCTCATGCCGAGTTTTTAGCTTCAGCGGATCGACTCAGCCCGGAAGAATCGGGGAGACTACTGAACTTTGTCGGCATGCACCATCAAACGATGGGCAGATTCACCGCCGCCCTGTTTGCGTTGCGCAAAGCGCTGGCTTCCGCAGAGGCGTCCTTTGAGCCCGGCCATCCCTCGATCGCCCGTAGTCAGTCGAATCTGGCAATGGTGCTTCAGGATCTGGGACAACTGGAAGAAGCGCGCGACCTGCTGCGCAAAGCGCTGGCTTCCGCAGAGGCGTCGTTCGAACCCGGCCATCCCTCGATCGCCAACAGGCGGTCGAATCTGGCGATAGTGCTCAAGGATCTGGGGCGACTGGAAGAAGCGCGCGATCTGCTGCGCAAGGCGCATTCCGCCATGCTGGAAAAATTCGGCCCCGAACATCCGCACACGAAAATTGTGAAAAATAACCTGGAGGGTTTGCCGGAACGGTAAGCCAAGTCCCTACGAAATTGTCTGCTTCGTGCCTTCGCGCCAGCTGCGGTAAGCTGGCGCCCCTCAACTGATAGCTCACTGGTATGCCTTCCAGGGCTGCGGAGAAACGGACGCCTCAGTCCACGGCTAATACAAGAATGGTCGTATCGTCGAATTGTTCTGCACCCGCGGACCATTCCGCAACATGTTGCGACAAGGTTGTGCAGATCGACTCGGCTGTTACCCCCTTCGGCAGCAGCCTGCAGCAACTAACGAGTCTTTCTTCGCCGAATTCCTCGCCCTTCGAATTCAGTGCGTCAATCAATCCGTCGCTGTATACAACAATGGCACTACCACTCGGTAGCGAAATTCGCTGCTCACGATAGGTCGTTTCGGGGAATAATCCTATGGGCAAATCGCCATCTGGCAGCACGGTCACCTCGCCGTCAGGGGAAATCAAGATGGGTGGACAATGCCCCGCATTGACGTGTCGCAGCGTTACGGTGGTCGAGTCATATTCTCCATAGAACATCGTGGCGTATCGATTGTCTCCGAAGCGGCTACCGAGATCGCGATTGAGCATCGCAGCGAATGTCGAGGGAGAGGGTCTCGCGCTCGACTGGTCCAAGGCGAGAATCCTGCCATGGGCAACTGCCTGAAGATGCGCCATCATCAGGGCGGCTGACATTCCCTTACCGCTGACATCCGCACAGAGCAAGCCCACGGCCTTGTCACAGAACGGAAAGAAGTCATAGAGATCGCCGCTCACAATACGGGCAGGAGCTGTCATGCCCCAAACATTTGCGCCGCTCACAACAGGTGCGGACCGGGGATAAAGGTATTGCTGCGCTTCATGAGCGAGCGTGATGTCGCGCTCGAGAATAATCCGTTGCCGCTCCTGTTCCCGCAGGTCCCTGAGATGGGTCGTCATGGTATTGAACGAGGTGACAAGCAACCCGAGTTGATCTTGCTCGCCGACTGGAACGCTTATCGAAAAATCACCCTGCCCTACCTTGTACGCTGCACCACTCAACGTATCGATTACCGTGACAATACGTTCGCTCAGACGAAGAGCGAAAAAGACGCCGAATGCATACGCAAGACACAGGCCAGATCCAACCGTGGCCAGCGGAAAGACCCATGACGCCGTACGCAATCCCATGCGGGAAAGATCTTCGATCGTCCGCGAATAGCTGGGACGAATCTGGCAGAGCACCCAACTTTCGAGCGACCCGGACTGCCAATCCCGCGCGATGACGACGACTGGAACGGGACGCCATGATCCGGGGATTAAAGTTAGCTTGAATTTCACCGGCCAACCCCTCGTCGTGCCGGTAGGGAAGGAGCATCACTGGTCGGCTGTCGACAACTTCCAGACCTGAAGCAGCTGACAGTTGACCGAGAAAAGCATCGCCAAGAGGCATTTTGACAAGAACGCTTATGGAGCAACCGTTCCGTTTCACCGTCCGGAGGAAGCGGATTTCAAGTTGACCGTGATCTTCAACGATGCCGGTGAATGAAGGCGTGTCAAGCCACGAAGGATCATGCCATGCGTCGATTCGGATGCCAGAACGCTTACGACAGTTTGACTGCCCGGCCACGCGGCATTCATGTTGTCCGTGAAGAGCGAAAAGAGAGCTGCATTGGATGCGTACTCACACCCTTCAACCCTATTCAGGACGGGATCTATGATTCCCTTGCGGCTCTCGACAATTACCTTGATCCGTTCCTCAATCAAGTAGGCGCTCTCGCGTCGTATCACGACATTCAGCAGCGCAATCGAGAAACATGTGATCATGGCGACCGAGACGATGCTGAAGAATGAGAAGATGATCATCATCTTCCATCGAATGGCAGCCCACGCTTTTCTCAGCTCTAGAAAAATCTTCACTTCAAACCGCTTGTGCCCGATCCGAGCCTTTAAAGAAAATGTCCCTGTCTCAACACGGCCAGATCTTGATCGACACAAAGCCGCAACGCGTCGCGCGTAACCTGGTCTCAATAGAAGAAACGCGCCGACCGGACGATTCGCGTTTGCAGACGCAAACCGGTCTTCGAAAACTATGTATCTCTTTCAGTTGCGCCCCAGGAGAAAATCAGCAGAACAGCGACTTTAATTTGCCGCATGTCCTTTTCGGGGACTTGTTATCGCGAGAGGCTAAAGCCCCAATTTATCAGCGTGATCCATTCCGCTTCGATCCAGCTAAGTGAGCAATAGACACTAATCAGCTCGCAGTGAACCTACAAACGTTTGATTAATAATTCGCGCCGAAGTTACATTAAATGCCCAATAATCAGGCGATCGACTGCTTCGCACCTTCGCGCCAGCTTCGGTAGGCGGCGTCGAGGACGCGCTGGTTGTGGAGAGCGTCGGAGGCGGGAGCGAGGTAGGTTCCGGTGCCCTCGACCCATGCGGAGAAGCCGTCGAGCAACAGGCTGTAAGCATCGGCATTGGAGACGGTTTCACTGGCCAGGACTTCCGGCCCCCGGCGCAGGACGACATCGACCGGGTGGTCGACGGTGAGGCCGTTCTCGCAAAGGATCACGCCGGTTTCTCCAGTGACTTCAACCACGCTGCGATATGAGGCGCGCGTGGTAACGGTCACCGCCGCCATAGTGCCGGAGGCGAGATCGAGAGCGATGACGGCGTGCGACTCGACCTCACCCGAGCCCTCATCCTTGTGGGCGAGCGTGGTCACGGCGGTCACGTCGGTGCCGAGGACAAAGCGCAGTGCGTCGATGCAGTGGATGCCCACATCGCCGATGGGGCCTCCGGTCGCGAGCGTGGGATCGTAGATCCAGGTGCGCGGGCTGCCTTCGGCCGAATAGGAAAACTGGGAGTGCGCGAGCTGAGGCTTGCCGATGCGGCCTTCGGCGATCCACTTTCGGATGACGTCGAGGCTGCGGTTGTAGCGCATGTTCTGGGCCACACCGAACGGAACCCCGGCAGCTTTGGCTGCGGCGAGCATCTGCTCGACCTCGCCGGTGTTCAGGGCCAGTGGCTTTTCGCACAAGATGGCTTTTCCATGTTTTGCGGCGAGCAGGACATGGGGCAGGTGGAGCGCGTCGGGGGAGACGATGAAGACGGCGTCGATTTCAGGCGAGGCGCAGAGGGCTTCGGGCGTGTCGAAGACCAGCGGGATGGAGAATTGGCTGGCGTTGGCCTGTGCTTTGGTGGCGTCGCGACGCCAGAGGCCGACGAGCTTCGAGTTCTGAGACTCGAGAAAGCCCTTACTGAGCCGCTTGGCGGCGTGATGTCCAAAGCCGAGGATGCCGTATCGGGTCATAGTTGTTGGGCGACGGCTACTGAGCGCCGCTCTTGAACACCTGTTCGGCGAAGTAGTTTTCGACGCGGGCCTGATCGCGGAGCATTTCGAGGTAGGCGTTCTGCAGCAGCTGGGAGCGCGCATTGCGCAACTGCTCGCGAATTTTCTGCTGCACGCGGGGATCGTTCAGCTCGCGCTGGCCGGCGGCCTCCTTGTCGAGCAGGCGGTAGATGGCATAGCCGACAGGCCGCTTGCCGGCGGGGGAGTTTTCGTAAAGCGGCAGAACCTCGGTGACCTGTCCGGGCTTGAGCTTGTTGATGGCGGTGTAGACTTCCGGCTCGGAGCGCAACTGCGATTCGGTGATAAACCCCATGTCGCCGCCACTCTGCGAGTTGTCCGGGCGTTCGGAGAAATTCGCCGCGAGCATTCCAAAATCCTGGCCGCTTTCGATCTGGTTGTGCAGCGTTTCGATCTTTTTCTTTGCATCGGCGTCGTTGGTCGCCTTGCTGTTCTGCAGATTGCCCACCTGCTGGGCGGGAGCGGGAACGGAGGTGACGACGATCTGCGCGAGGTGATATTGCGGCTCGATGAGATTGAACTCGGACTTGTGCGCGTTGTAGTAGTTTGCGATGTCGGCGTCGGTGATGTTGATCTTGGAGTTGATTTCTTTATTGAAGAGCTTTTCTTCGGTCTTGGCGATGCGGATCTGGCGCTTCATCTCGTCGAGGGTCATGTGCGTGTCGGCGAGGACCTTGTTGAACTCTTCCTGGGTGTAGGGCGCCTTGAGCTCGTTGACGCGGCTGTCGACCTCTTCGTCACTGGCGGAGAGGTTGAGCGTGGCGGCGCGCTGCATGACGATCTCCTGATCGATCAAATCGCGGACGATGTTGAGCCGAACGATGTCGGCCTGCTCCTTCGAAGGCTGCTGGTGCGATTCACCCAGAGTGTCCTGATAGCGGGTTTCAACGTCGGAGCGATGGATGGGCTTACCGTTCACGGTGGCTACGGCGTCGGGATTGTGGCCGCGCTGGCAGCCGGAGGCGCCCGCGATGCACACGGCAGCCAGGGCGAGGATCGTCGGGGACCTCTGGAAACTCATTTTGCGCGCAGGTTTTGAAGGAAGGGCAGCAGGGACTGCGTTCAGTCGGAATGGCAACAGTGATCTCCTTGAGCACCGCGCGCGAAGGCGCGGAGACGTGCTCGCCAGGCCTGTGGCTGACGCAGGCCAGCCAAACGCTCTGTTCCAGCATAATTTGCCAGGCCATTACTGCAAAGCAAGGCAACGGTTAACACGCGGTCAATTGCTTCCCCTGGTGGGCTTGGGAGCGGGCTCAGCCGGCTTGGTTGGGGGTTGCGATGCGGGCTGGGCGGGCTTTGCTGGTTGATTGAATTCGCTGGGCGGGGGCGTGATGCCCTCGGCGACCAGGGCGCGATCGATGATGGACCACAGTGCGCTGGTGGGCAGGGCTCCGGCGAGCATTTCGCCATTGACGTAGACGGTCGGCGTCTGCTGAATGCCGAGACCGTCGGCCTGCTTCATCTCGGCGCGCACGGTGGACTCATCCTGCTTTGCGACGCAGGCGTCAAGCTTGGCCGTATCTAGCTTGCTGGTATCGCTCTGCAGGTGGGCGAGCTTGTCGAGGGTGGCATTGGCCTTGGTAAGGTCGCGGTCCGGGCCGGTCACGTCCTGGCCATGGGTATGCAGGTAATCGACGTATGCCCAGTAGGCGGGCGCGCTCTGTGCGGCGAGACAGTTGGCATTTACGGCCGCGTGCACGGCCCAGGGGTGCAGCTCTTCGAGAGGCAGATCGCGGTAGACGATCTTCACCAGGCCGTTGTAGTGGTCGAGCGTCTCGGGAAAGAGTTCGGCGTGCATCTTTGCGCAGTAGGGGCACTCGAGATCGTCATAGTTCACGATGACGACCTTGGCATTGGGATTGCCGCGCACGGGGCGGCCGGAGGCGGGCGCAATGTCGGCGGGGTCCTTGCTGATATCCCAGCGCACGACACGGGCCAGGGTGTTGCCGTCCCTGGAGAGCAGAAAGGGGATGGTCTGGCCATGGTCAGGATGGGCGGGCAGAGAGAATGTAATCTGCACGGTGTCGAATCCGGGCACGTCGCTGGGCGTGCGCGGACCGACGGAGACCTGATAATCGGACGGAACGTTGAGTTTGCTGCGCACCTCGACGTCGATCTTGCGGAGAGTTTTCTGATCGACAGTGTTACTGGCGGTGTTATTGGGTGTGTTCTGTGCCTTGCATCCCGCAGCCGCGACAAGCGCAACCATGCAGGCAAGGGTGAGTCGAATTCGGGACAAGCCAACCACCTTTCGGTAGTTCGATTATCTCATTTTGGGCCCGGCATTTGGGGTTGGGACGGTCAGAAGACTCGCTCCGCCCACGACAGGGTACCCGCTGAACCTACGTTGGCCAGAGTGAAGTTGTACAGGAATGTGGTGTGCGCAGGCACGGTTCCCAGCTGATAGCGGCGCACTTCGAAGCTGAGGCCGCAGCAGTTCCAGTTGTAGGTCGCCTGGCCGCTGGCATATTGCAGGTTGTTGAGGGTGAAATCGTAGCCGAGATTCATGCCGAGGCTCAGTCCAGTCTTGATCGGGCTGCCATAGATGGCCGACACGCGCAGCTGGTTGAAGTTGATCTCGGTAGTCGAGACAGAGGTCGGACTGGTTCCGGTTGCGGCGGAGCTTCCCGGGGCGGGGCTTGAAGGCGTGGCTCCGGGCAAGGTATGCAGGTGAGCGTCGCTGATGGTGAAGTCGAAGTCTCCGTGCTTATAGTTGGCGAAGAGGTTGCTAGAGTCCAACCGGCCGGTTTTGGTGTCGTAGTCGACGTCCCATTCGAGATTCGTGGCGGCCGTGGTCTGCCAGCGCAGGCGGGAAATGATAGGGGAGTAGTTGCGCGGGCGCTCGAGGAAGGCGACGCCGCTCAGGTCGAGGGTTGTGTCGAGCACATTGCGGGTTCCCGGCGTCACTGCGTGGCCAAAATCCGGATCGAAGAAGTACTTGTCGCCGATGGTCCAGCTCAGCCAGTCGGACGTACCACCGCCGCACGTCTCGTCCGGGCCCAGGGCGTCGTCTCCGGTACAGGGATGTGTATGCAGATGGCGCAGGAAGAGGCGCTGAGTGAGAAAGTAGTCGAGCTCCCGGGTGTCGCTGGCGACGTCAACGCCGTCGAACTTGAGCACTGAGTCGAAGTTGTTGATGCCGCCGACGAATCGGTACTGGACTTCGGGCTCGATGGCGTGACGGACGTCGGCTCCGAGCCGGCGCTCAAGCCAGGGAGCCGAGAAGTCGCGCATCACCGCGGGTGGACGGAGGTCGACGCTGGCCTCGAAGTCCTTGCGGTTGACGGTCGCGTCGCGTTCGGTGGGCAACATGCCGAGCGGCGCTGGGTTCTGGCTCTTCCCGTAGAAGGTGTCGCGCACGGCGATGAGGGGGCGCAGGGTCCAGCCGTCGAAGTGGAGGGGCAGTGCGAGGTGAGGGTAGAAGTCGAAGCGTGGGACCACCTTGGAGGTTTCGAATCCCGGCTCGGAGCGGGAGAGCGATGTCCCGGCGGCGTTGATGCCCCACATCAGGGGAGTGTCCGGCAAGTACTGGTCTAGACCTTCGAACTGCAGCGTCGGGAGATGAAGGATTCTGATCTCCTGTTCGCCGCTGGGAGAGCCGGCGGTGCTCTGGAAGCTCTGATAGCGGTTAAAGCTGACGCCTTCGAAAAGGCCGTTATGAGCGTGGCTCAGGAATGCCTGCGACTTCACCTCGGAGTTAATGGCGACCACGTAATTGCTCTCAAAGGCCTGCCGGTAGGTGTAGGAGCTCAGATACTCCACGTCTGCGACGGCGCGGGTCTCTGAATCAAAGTCGTGCCGTCCGTCGAAGAGCAGGTCCACGCCGCCCTGGTTCTCGGTTCCAGGCAGCCGGTCGAGCAGGCTGTTGAAGCGAAATGTCGCAAAGTCATACCCGCGTCCCTTGTAGCGAAACAAGCCATTTGGCGCGAAGCCGCGCTTGGAGTAATACTGCGATCCGATCAGCAGATCGGCACTGCGCCCCAGTGTGAAATAGACGTCCTCACCGAAAATCCATCCCTTCTGAGTGTCTTTGCCGAACATGGGAATCAATATGCCCGACTCGCGGGAGTCGGCGTTTACCGGATGGGTCACGTACGGCATGTAGAAGACCGGCACTTTGTGCACCACGGGCAACGCCTGTAGCTCGAACCAACTGCTCTTGGCGCGCGCGACACCGTTCTCGAGGAAGAAATTGTGGGCGACAAGCTGCCAGTCGGGAGTGGGCAGACGGCAGGAGGTCATGGTGCCCTGGACGATGTGATAGCGATTCTCGCCGGTCTGAATCAGCTCCCGCGCAGTGAGAGCAAAGGGGCTCGATGAGGTGAACACTGGTTTGGCTTGCTGCAGCGTTCCCACCCCCGGCAGAACCGTCGTAACCGTCTTAACCTGGGATGTCCTTCCCTCGCCCAGCGTGCCGGTTACGTCGTAAAGGTGGGCAGTGTGGGCGTCGAGGTTCATCGTTCCATGGCTGGCGACGAAGTGCGCTTCGTCGGGTCCGCCGTCAACGTGCAGGTTGCCCTCGGCGACGATCTCGCTGGTGTCCTGATTGTAGGTGGCGTGGTCGGCGGAGACGACGTAGTCCTTGTAGTGGATGACGATGTGGCCGGTCAGGGTGTAGAGCCCGCCGGCGCTGGTCTTGACGTAGCTCTGCATGTCCGCCTCGATCTTTACGGGCACGCCCTGCGGGGGCGCGGGCACGAGATGCGCTTCTGGCATGGTGCTCTGCAGACTGGGTTCGTCGGGATAGGAGCTGTCCTTGTCCTGCGCTGCTGGAGGCTGCGCCGGGATTGAATTTTGCGTCGGAGCGGCCGCCTGGCCCTGTTGCTCGGCCGGGGGGAACTGCTTTGATAACTGCTGCGGCCAAAGCTGCGGATGACAGAGCAGTAGCAGCGTGGTAAACAAAAAAGTGCGGGCTCTCATCGCAAAGGGCAACCTAAGGATAGCAAAGCTGTCTGTGGCTCCCGGCCAATGGAAGCGCCGCTGCTCTGGCTCGAAAACCCGTTCTCTCGCCAACATTGGAGTGATCCCGATGATCGCACCACATGTAGCCGGCCCGTTCGTAGCAGGCGGATGGCGGGAGAGACGCGCGCACAGAACATTGAACCCGCTACCTCTCATCCTCTCCAACACTGACGCTGAATATAACGACAGACGCGATTTGTCCGGACTGTGTCTCGCAACTCGACTTCGGAACGCGCGTTTGCAAGAAAAAGAGGATCACCGTTGAGTACTTCGCTGCAGAGCGCCGTCTACGATGACGATTCGTCCGAAATGAGTGCAAGACTGCCCGCCTGGAAGCAGGAGATAAATGAGCGCCTGGTCGCGCACCGCAGCCGGCGCACACGCAATCCCGAGGCGCAACCGGTCCTTCCCGGTATGGAGAGCGCTGCATCCCGGCCGGAGGCCGCGCGGAGCGTGGCGGCGCGAGTCGCAGAACGCTATTCGCGGGTGCCGTCTTACCGCGAGGCGCTGGCCGCAGAGGCTGCCAATGCCGCGCGCGCGGCCGAAGCTGCAGCCAAGGCTGCGCAGAAGGCTCACGAGGCGGCACAGGCGATGAACGAGGTTCTGTGGGATCTCGAAGAGCCGGTTGAGGAGCCAACGCCCGAACCTGTTCCGGAGCCAGCTCCGCCGATCCGGTACCACGTCGATCCGGGATCGCTGCCGGAGCCGCGCAGGAGTGGGATACCGCAGGCGGCCGCGCCGGTGAGCCGGCGTGGAGGGGAGATTTTCGATCCCTTCGAAGATGCCGTAGTCGCTCCGGCGCAGCCCTTGCCGGTGCGCATCCTGGAGTTTCCGCGGGAACTGGTGGCCGCACGCAAGGCGCGTCCGCGCCATGCGGAGGGCCCGCTGCGCGAGGAGCCACACGCACCGGAGAAGTCGCAGCTGCGCATCTTTGAAGTGGAGGCGGACGCGATCAGTCATGAGGCCGTCGCATCAAAACCGGTGGAGGAACAGGTCCTGCCCGAGTGGCATTCAATTCGACTGGACGCACGGCCCCAGGACGCACGGCCCCACGATGTACGGCCCCACGATGTACGACCTTTGAGCGCTTCGGCGGTTGCTGGCCCCGCCTCGGCCACGGCGCCTGCAGCCGCCCGCGCCGGCCGCCGCAATGCGGACGGTTCGCTGAGTAACAGCAAGACAGGGCCCAGCCAGCCGACTGCCCGGGGAACTGGAGAGCCGCGCGGGAACAGCAATGCCGGTGAGGCAGCTCCTCGTCATTCGCCGCTGCTGGACCTGGGGCCGCTGCATGTCGCTTCGATGGAAGACCGGCTGATGGCGGGGATTGTCGACCTGGCACTGGTACTGATTGCATTCCTGCTCTTCGTGCTGGTGATCGCGGCGTGCACCGCTCATCCGCCGGCGGGCAAGCCGGCGCTGGCTTATGCAACCATTGCGCTGGTAGGGTTCTTCGCGCTCTACCAATGGATCTTCTTTACCTATGCCGATGGGACGCCGGGCATGCGCTACGCGAAGATCGCGCTGTGCACCTTCGACGACGAGAACCCTTCGCGTACAGCGATGCAGTGGCGGATTGCCGCGCTGTTACTGTCGGCGGTGCCGCTAGGGCTGGGATTCCTGTGGGCGCTCTTTGACGAGGACGGGCTGGGGTGGCACGACCGCATCACACGGACATACCAGCGAAGCTATCGATAGCGCGCCAGTCCTGGGGTTTGTCGACAGTGTCTAGGCCGCTCTTGTGGCGAACTTGATGACTCCTCGGCCGCCATCTGCTTCACCGTCAAAGATCGTGAAATAGCCGTTCATGAGCGGCAGGCCGAGCGTCGTGAAACCCGCACTGCCCTCTGTAATGGCCGCTGCTGCTGAACCGGCCTTATCCGTATTGACCTGCCAGTAGTTGTTCGGAGCAACCTGAAGCGAAACATCTCCGTCCTCGCCCTGGAGTACGAAAGTCAAAGTTGGCCAATTCGGTAAATCGAGAGCCGAATTGGCGACTGGCTTGTCGTCGAGAACCGATTTGGTGAGCAGCTCCTGCTGGGCTGGAGTGAGTTTCGACAGCAGCGCTCTGAACATCTGCTTGCTTACTTCGAGACTGGCGGTACCGCTGTCGACTATGGAGTTCGAGGAGGATCCTTTTGGGCCTTCCATTCGCCCGGCAATAGGATCCCCATTGCCGACGATAATGGCTTTCAGGTTGGTGTTGTACCACTTGTCCGAGAGTACTTTCACGGTCTTGAAGCCGCCGGTGTAAAGGTCGGTGCACTCTTCACCGCCGCCGACAATCATCCAACCTTGATTCAGGGGATCGTTCGCACCACCGCCGACGTGAATGAGGGAACGCCGGGTCAGGAATGCCATCTTATCCGAGGTCACTCCCTCCTCCGCAAGTTGCGTCAAATATGGCTTGAGTTGGCCGTGCCTGCCGGTACGAACCTGGGTCTCCAGATATTTATGGGCCCAGGTATCTTCAGGCATCGTGAAGGCATCGTCGAGGTACGCATAGGCAAGACCCAGGATGCCGTCGCACGAATCGAACATATCTTTCGACAAGTAAGCGATGGCAGCATTGGCGTCGTTGAGGAGAAGGCAAGCCTTGCCGTCTCCGATGGATATGCCAGTCTTGATGACGGCGCCGGTCCAGCTGCTTCCGTCGTCGTAAGCAGTCGTCTGTGCCAGTTTTGTGGACTGATCGCCGCTGGACAGGCTTGGATGATACTTCTTGCCGTCGAGCGCTAACGCGCTGCTGCCCGTGTCCAGGATCACATTCATCGGCTGCTCTTCGGGGCCAACAAGGATGCGACCGGTATAGTCACCGTTCGCGTAGACATTGGTGATCGGGATACGAGCAATCTTTGCCACTGGAGATAGCCTCCGCCCAGAATCTACGAATGAAGGATTTGCGAATCCAGCTGGCAACGAGCCCTAGCGCGATGTGGTCGATGCCGGAACGGACCAACATGATAGTGCGATATCCGTAATTTTGTGACAAAAAGTGTTCACAGGTAAGGAACGGGTCGGATTTCTGACGCGTAGCATCGAGCGTGATGATATATCGCCCGCTGCTGGCTGTTCTCTTGTCCTGTGCTGCCGTTGCCCAAAGCCCCGCTCCCAAAAACATCCAGCGCCTTGATGGGTCGACGATCTCGATCGGCGAGGCGGATGCGTTTGCGAAAAAGACGCTCGACGCGGAGCATGTCACGGGAGCGCAGATTGCCGTGCTTAACGATGGCAAGCTGGTGTGGAGCGCGGCCTACGGGCTGAGGCGCAAAAATCCCGACTTGCCGATGGATGCGGAGACGACGACCTGGGCGGCGTCGATCACGAAGTCGGTCTTCTCGACCTACGTAATGCAACTGGTCGAGCGCGGGGAATTCAATCTCGATGAGCCGGTTGGGAAGCAGCTAGCGAAGCCCCTCAATGAATACGAGCCATATCGCGAGACGGCCTCAGAGGTGGTCCGCGATCCGCAGTGGCAACTGGTGACGCCGCGCATGCTGCTTTCGCACACGTCAGGTCTGGCGAACTTTGCATTTATAGAGCCGGATAAGAAGATGCACCTGCACTTCAAGCCGGGAACGCAGTTTCTCTACTCGGGCGAAGGCATCAACGTGGTGCAGTTCGTCATCGAGCAGAAAAAAGGAAAGCCGATCGACGAACTGATGCAGGAAGCCATCTTCGGACCGCTGGGGATGACGCGCACGGAAATCATTTATCGCAAGGAGTTCGAGGGCGACGTGGCCGACCGTTTTGACCTGGATGGGAAGTTCCGCGCGCAGACACGGCGGTTTCCCGCGCGGGCAGCGGGATCGATGACCACGTCGGCTGAGGATCTGGCCCGCTTTGCAACGGCGTTGCTGGACGACCGGATCATCCGCAAAACGACGCGAGCACAGATGCTGAGCCCCGTTTTCTACATCCACACAAAGCATGAATTCGGTTTGCCGGGTTGGATGGGCTCGGACAAGGACAGCAAGGAGGCGGATGGTGTGGGGCTGGCTTACGGTATCGGCTGGGGAATGCTGACGAAGACACGCTTCGGTCCGGCATTCTTCAAGGAAGGTCACGGCGACGGGGCGCAGAATTACATCATCTGCTTCGAGCGACAGAGGTCGTGCATGATCCTGCTGACCAACAGCGACAACGGCGAGCTGGCATTCCGGCCCTTGCTGGAGAGGACTCTCGGCGATACGGTCACTCCGTGGGAGTGGGAGGGATACACGCCGGAGTACATCGAGCAGAGCCGGAAGCGGCCGTGACGGTTCAGCAGCGGCTGGACTGTTCGGCGGCGGCGCCGGCTCCGATGAGGGCGATGGTCGGGTCTTCGGGGATGACCTCGACGGTGTAGTTCTGCAGCGGGCTCATCTTGACCATCTGATAGAGGTGCTCGCGGAGGCGCGCGATTTCGAGGCGATCGATGTCGCGGCCGGTGAAGTAGAAGCGTCCCGGGCCTTCGAGATGGATCTGGGTAGCCGTGGCTGCGGCCAGCGCCAGGTGATATAGCTCAACGAAATCGGCGCAGCGCTTGTCGCCCTTGCGCGCGGCGGCGAAGACCTCGTCGGGCTCCAGATCGAGGAACCGGAGGCGCATGGCGCGGTGGCCGGTGATGCCCTCAAGATGTCCGCGGCCGCCGCAGGCGCAGTATTTCTCCTTGGGATCGAGGGTGATGATGGTGTGGCCGCCCTCCCAGGGTCCCTCGGCGTAGGGATAGCGCCCGAAGCCGATGCCGTTGCCGATGGTCCAGACGCGGACCAGGCGGTCGAGCTGGCCACGGGTTGCTGCCACTCCCGCGGCGACCGCGTCGGCGTCGTTCAGGGCGCTCACCTTGTAATCGATGCCGCGCGCGGCAAGGCCGTTTTTTACGGCTTCGGCGATGTTGGCCCCTTTGAGCTGGGGCAGGTTGGGCGAGTCCTCGATGACACCGTTGCGCACGATGCCGGGCACGGCGATGCCCGCTACCTCGACTCCGGTTCCAGCCGGGGCGACGGCAGCGATCTGTTCGCAGAGAACGTCGGCCAGCGCATCGGCGGGCAACTCAATCAGTCCGCCGTTTTCGTCGGGGTCGTGTTCTTCGCCTGAATGCTTCGGATAGCGCTTCAGCTCGCCGACTACCTTGTGATCTTCAAGCAGGCCAGCCACAACCTTCTCGGTCATGACTACGCCAACGGTCTTTGCCATATCGCCCTTCCTGTTGCCACTCCTATGTCAGCTTTCGAACCGGGCCAGGCGATTCACGCCGTTAAACGCGGCTGCCTTGTAGCACTCGGCCAAGGTGGGATAGTTGAACACGGCATTGATGAAATAGTCCACGGTGCCATTCAGAATCATGACTGCCTGCCCGATGTGCACCAGTTCGGCTGCGCCCTCGCCAATAATGTGGACGCCCAGAATCTGTCTGGTTTCGCGATGAAAGATCAGCTTCAACCGGCCCGTAGTATCGCCGCGAATCTGCCCGCGCGCAATCTCCCGGTAATACGCAACACCTACTTCGTAAGGCACATCTTCTTCGGTGAGCTGTTCTTCGGTCTTGCCGATGAAGGATATTTCCGGAATGGTGTAGATGCCGTATGGATAGAAGCTGGGATTCGACTGCACTGCTGTCTCGCCGAAAGCCCGCTCCGCGGCGATACGTCCCTGCTCCATTGAGACGGAGGCCAGGCTGGGGAAGCCGATCACGTCGCCAACCGCATAGATGTGCGGCACCTTTGTACGAAAGTCTTTGTCCACCGGTATGCGCCCGCGCGAATCAGCCTCGATGCCTGCCGCCTGCAGCTTCAGCTCGTCGATGTTGCCCTGCCGCCCAACCGCATAGAGCAGCGCATCGCCGGAGAGGCGCTTTTTGCTCTCCAGATTCGCGACCACCGTGCCATCGGCCAGCTCTTCCACGCTCTCCACTTCTTCGTGCAGGCGCATGGTTACGCGGCTGTCGCGGAGATGATAACTGAGCGCCTCGACAATCTCCTGATCGGCAAACTCTAACAGCTTGGGCCGCTTTTCGATCAGCGTCACTCTAACGCCCAGAGCCGAGAACATGCAGGTGTATTCGACGCCGATCACTCCGCCACCGACCACGATGAGCGTCTTTGGTAAGTTCTGAAGGTTGAGGATCTGGTCGCTGTTGATGATGGTGCGGCCGTTAATGGGTACCTTGGAGGTGTCGGCGGGCTTGGTGCCGACAGCGATCACAATGTTGTTTGCCTCGAGGACGTTCGATCCCTGGCTGCCGACCACGCGGATGTGATGTGAATCCTCAAAGCTGGCCGCGCCGGTAATTACATCGACGCCGTTGCGTGACAGTTGCGCGTCGGTGACGTCGATCTCGGTCTTGATGACGTGCTGCACGCGGAAGGCAAGATCGGACATGGTGATCTTTTCCTTCACGCGGTAATTCATGCCGTAAATGGAGCGGTAGTTGTAGCCCGAGAGGTGCAGCACCGCTTCGCGCATGGTTTTGCTGGGAATGGTGCCCGTGTTGATGCACACGCCACCGACCACATCGCGCATCTCGACCAGGGCCACACGCTTGCCCTTCTTCACCGCGGAGACTGCCGCGCGTTGACCCGAAGGACCTGATCCGATTACGAGCAAATCGTAAGTAGCCATTTTTTAGATGTACTCACTTGAACCGTATCACGCGCCCCATCTTAACCCCGTAAGTGTAAGCCCTGCGTGAATCTCCGTGGGGGTATTTCCAAGCCGATTCGGGAGAGCCTTCCGTTTTCGCGTCTATAGTCGAAAAATGATCCTCTACGCTATCACTGGGCGGCGGATGTTGGCAGGCAGCGACCTGGAACAGCAGACTGCGCTTGTGGTTTTGGCCGGTAATTGGGCGCGGGGTGGTGTGGACTACATCCAGGTGCGGGAGAAGGACCTGGCGGAAGGCGATCTGCTGGTCCTGACGCAGCGGATTGTGACGGCGGTGCGGGTTGAGGGGCGGGAAACAAAGGTGCTGGTGAATGGCCAGGCAGCTGTGGCTCTCGAGGCCGGCGCCGATGGAGTGCATCTGCCCGGATCTGCGCCGGGCTCGGCTGCGGACGAGGCTCGCGGGATCTATCGTTCTGCCGGACGGGAGGCGATCGTGAGCCGGGCATGCCATTCGGTCGAGGAAGTGCGGGCTGCGGATGCTTCGCTGATTGTCTTTGCGCCCGTGTTTGAGAAGGTGGATACGCCGGCGGGAGATGCTGCGGCAGGGCGGGGACTGGGAGCGTTGTCTGAGGCCTGCCGGACTGCGGGGCCGGTTCCCGTCATGGCGCTGGGCGGTGTCACGCGCGGGAACGCGGCAGAGTGCGTGGCTGCGGGGGCGGCGGGAGTGGCGGGCATCCGGTTGTTTTTGCGAGATGAGTGGCGGAGCCTGCGCTGAGCGCTTCGCCTGTAAACGGGGCCTGTAAACTCAGATCGAGATCTGCGTCTCTGATTCCAGCGCTTCATGTCCCACTACAACAGTTTTGTCCGCATTCCCGCGCTTGCCGTCCGGCAGAGGATTCGTCCTCTGCCGCGCATCGGCGTCTTCGACCAGGATGTACTGCGGCTGCGGGTGTGGCCGCAGGATATCGACTTCAATCTGCACCTGAACAACGCCCGCTATCTCAGCTTCATGGACTATGGGCGCATTCACCTTTCGGCGGCCACGGGAATTCTGACGCCGGTTCTCAGGGAGCGCTGGATACCCCTTGTTGGCTCGCTCTCCATCACCTACCGCCGCTCGCTCGGCCTGTTCGCGCCGTTCACGCTGACCACCCGCACCCTCTGCTGGGACGAGAAGTGGGTCTACATGGAGCAGGTCTTCCGTTCGCAGGAGGGGCTGGTGGCGATTGCCTGGGTCAAGGGGCTGTTCCGGGGGAGGGACGGCAATGTGCCTCCGCAGCGCATTGTCGACATGGTCGCGCCGGGGACGGTGTCTCCGCCGGTGCCTGGGGCGTTGCAACAATGGAACGATCTGACGAAGTGGAAGCTGCAGAGCCAGGACCTCGAATAGTCTCGCGCAGAATTCAGCGGCAGGAGTACGATCCCCACATCCGGTTTGCGTGCTGATGCGTATGTTTGCTGAGGCCAGCCCTGCTCCGTCGCTCATGGCCGGGAGGTTCGATCATGGCGATTCCGGGAGCGGCAACTCTCGGAGCTTTCTGCTTTCCGGGTACGGGTCACCTGAATCCCTTCACCGCGCTTGCCCGGCGACTGCAGCAACGTGGACACCGGGTGATCATCTTCGGTATCGCAGACACCGAGGCGCGAGTTCGCGCGGCCGGCATCGAGTTCCGGCAGGTAGGCGTTGAGGATTATCCGCTCGGGACGCTCAAGCAGCTCGATGACAAACTCAGCAGGCTGAGAGGGCTCGAGACCTTTCGATTCACGGTCGAGCGGGTGCGCAACCATGCGCGGATGGTACTGCGCGATGGTCCATTCGCGGTGAAGGCGGCGGGTGTCGACGCGATGCTGGTCGATGAGGCGGATATGGCGGGCAGCGTCGCGGAGCATCTGCGGCTGCCCTTTGTCTCGATTGCCTGCTTTCCGCCGCTGATGTGGAATGCTGCGATGCCGCCCTTCTGCTTCGGATGGGGCTTCGGCGCGGGACCGTTTGCGCGGCTGCGGAACGTACTCGGCTTCAGGCTGCTTTCGCATTTTGCCGAGCCGATATTCGAGGTGGTAAATGCGCAACGGCAGATGTGGGGACTGAAGCCGTACGCGCGCAGCACCGACGCCCTGTCTCCGCTGGCGCAGATTGCACAGATCCCGGAGGCGCTGGAGTTTCCCATTCCGAACCGGCCGGCGTGCCTGCATTATGCGGGCCCGCTGGTGGACGGTGCGGTTCGTCAGCCGGTGCCGTTTCCGTGGGAGAAGCTGGATGGGCGACCGCTGGTATACGGATCGATGGGCACGCTGCAGAACGGGTCGGAGCATATCTTCAAGGCGATTGCCGGGGCGTGCTCGACTGTTCATTGCCAGCTTGTCCTTTCGATGGGCGGCAGCCGGGAGCCGTCAGAACTCGGTGCGTTGGCCGGCGATCCGATCGTTGTGCGATATGCGCCTCAGCTTGAGGTGGTAAAGCGGGCGGCGGTGGTGGTCACGCATGCCGGCCTGAACACGACGCTGGAGTCTCTGACCGAGGGCGTGCCGCTGGTGGCGATTCCTCAGGGCAACGACCAGCCGGGAGTGGCGGCGCGCATTGCGCATCACAACGCGGGAGTCGTCATTCCGCTGCGGAAGCTTTCGGCGAAACGGCTGCGCAGTGCGATCGAGGCTGTACTGACGCAGGAGAGCTACCGCACCGCGGCTCGGAAGATTCAGGCCGCGATGCGGGAGATTGACGCGGTAGGAATGGCGGCGGACGTGATCGAGGATTCGCTGAGACTGCGGGTAGGGTCGCCTGTGGTGCGCGAGATTACTCAGCCAGCTTGAAGATGCGGATCTGGACGAGCTTGGCGATGGTCAAGTTATCGAAGCCCTTGGCCTTCATGCGCTCGATGAAGTCCGGCGTGATCTTGAAGACGCGCATCTGGATGAGCTCGTCGATGGTGGGGTGGTAGCCGAGGGCCTGCACCTGCTTGATCTCGGCGGGGTCCACGCCCTGAACGCGGAGGGCGATGAGCTTTTCGGCCGAGGGCGGCGGGTAACCGAGGGATTGCAGACTGCGGACGTAGTCGGCGTCGACTCTGAAGATGCGCAGCGCGATCAGGTTATCGGCGTCGATGTCTGTTACGCCGGCTTTCTGGAGCGAGACAACCCAGTCGCGGGTTACGCGGAAGAGCGCGTAGGCTTCGAGTTTGTCGGGGTCGATCCCGGTGATTCCCACATCGCGCATGCGGTCGATGAAGGCCTTGTCGGGCTGGAAGGTGAAGGAGCCGACCAACTCGGAGGAGCGGACAGAGCCTGAGCAGCGGAGCGTGCCCGCCTCGGTCGTCAGAACGGCGTCAAGGTGCGCGCCGTCGCGGCTGAGATCGGCGAGCGTGATGCCGGTGAAAGCATTCAGAGGCTCGTTCGTCTCGGTGTTATGGCAGTTGCCGCCGCCATCACAGTTGCCACGTTCCAGTTTGAGCTCGAGGTCGCCCGCACCGCGTCCTGCGCGGATCCGGCAGGTGCCGTTGAGGTCGTCGAGCTTCTGGTCGTGAGGCATCGCATCGGCGCGCAGCGATGCGGCCATCAGTACGGCGAGAGCTGCGGTCAGGAATGGGCGGTTCATTTGCTCTTCTCCGCGTCGGGAGATTCGTCATCGAGCAGGCCGGAGATGCGCAGGCGGACCAGCTTATCGATGGTGAGAGGCTCAAGGCCGTGCCGCTTGGCCGAGGCGATGAAGGCCCCGTTGATATTGAAGATGCGGAGCTGGACCATCTGATCGACGGTTGCATCGGGCCATTGCTGCTTGGTCGACCTGGCGAACTCCGGAGTGACGTTCTGGATGCGCAGCTCTACCAGCTTTTTCGTCGAGATGTTGCTGAACCCGGCGGACTTCATGCCGGCAACGAACTCCGGCGTGACCCTAAAGATGCGGTAGGTGATCAGGTCCTGGTAGTTGCCAGGATCGATGCCAGCAGACTTGAGCTCGGCGACTTCGCTCGGGCTGACGCCGTGAATCTTCATGGCAATCAGCTCATCCGCGGTCGGCTTGCCGAAGCCGGTCGCGGCCATGCTGCGAGCGAATTCCGGTGTGACGCCCTGGATCTTCATCGCCATGTACTTGTCGAGGTCGACGCTGTACCCGGCGGCGCGCATCTGGTCGATGTAGTCGCCCCTGGCGCTCTTCTCCGCGTCGGCTGACTGCAGCAGGACATGGGGCGCGGGGGAAGCGATCACCAGAGTCATTTCATGCGCGTAGTTCTGGAGGTTGGGAGTTATCGCGAGCATTGCCGGTGCTGCGGTGACGCGTGCAACGGGAGCGGGGGCGACAAAAGGAGCGGGGGCCGGAGCTGCAACAGGCGAGACGGGAGGAACTGGGGCGGTCTGAGCGACGATTCCGCTCGTCGGAGACGCCACCGGGGCAGAAGTATTGCGCTCTGCGGTATTGGTGACAGGGCTCTTGCTGGCGCACTCGCCGGAAGAGCTTTCCTGTCGCGTGCATGACGCTCTGCCCGCACCGGTGCTGTTACCGGAGCCGCTGCCTGAGCCCTTGCCGGAGCCGCTGCCGTTTCCGTTATCGGATGGGTCGCCGGCAGCTTTCGAGGCGTGGGGCGTGGCCACTACAGTCGCGGCCAGCATGGGGGTCGTAGAGGCCTGGTCCCTGGTGGTGGCGTCGATGGGGTACAGATCTGCGAAGAGCCGCGGCGCGGAGAGCAGAACCAGGCCCAGCATCGCGCATATGCCCAACAGCGAGAAGGGTGCCACGTCGCGACGACCCTGCGGAGTTTCGTCAAGGATGCGGGAGATGCGGGCGCGAAGGCCGCCGCTCTGATGTCCATCGAGCGCCATCGCGAGGCGAAGGCGGGAGTTGCGTTCCTCTTCGAGGCGCAAGAGCGCGGTGGCGTAGGTAAGCGGATCGGAGCAGCACGCGAGAGCGGCGTCATCGCAGCAGAGCTCGCGCTGCTCACGGAGGTTGCGGCTGACCCACCAGACGGCCGGATGGAAGAAGAAGAGCGTCTCGATCATGGTCTGCAGCATGTTCCACAGGTAGTCGGCGCGGCGGATGTGGGCCAGCTCATGGGCGAGGACGACCTCGAGCTGCTCGGGGGTGAGTGACGTGAGCGCAGAGACGGGCAACAGGACGACAGAGTGCCAGATGCCCATAGCGAGCGGGCCTGAGATGCGGGCGCTGATGCGGAGGTCAATGGGTCTGCGTATACCGAAGCGGAGGGACAGGCGTGAAAAGCTCTCCTGCGCGTAAGCGGGGACACGCGCCAGACTGGTGGTGCGCAGGCGCTGGATCAGCCACCATCCGCCGACCGTTCTTGCTGAGAGGCAGAGGACGCCAAGCAGCCACATGGCGTCGAGCCAGGGAATGGCGCTGCGCATGTCGTGCCGCAACTCGGCCAGCGCGGCGTTGCGAGCGGCGATAAGTATTGGTGTGCCCGGGTCGTAAGACGTTGCGGCCGCTTCGCCGGCTGAGGTCACGGGGGCGGAGCTTCCGAGTGATGCCACATCCTGTGTGTCCGGCCACGCTGTGCGGGAGGCGCGCTCGCCGGCGCTCCGGGTCGACTCCCAGGCCAGGGTAACGCCGGCCGCAGCCAGCATGCTGAGCAGTGCGACCAGGGCAGTCACATAGCGGACATGACTGTGCGCCCTACTTAAGGCGGCATCGGCCAGGCGATAGAGCAGGGCGATGGCCGTCGCCTGCCAGCAAAAATGAATGAGGGTCCACCCAAGGGCTATGGTTGCGTAGCTCATTGCTTCTCCCTTTTTTGCCGGATGATCTTTCGGATTTCTTCGAGCTCTTCCTCGCTGGCCGGCTGCATCGACAGCGCGTGCATTGCCAGTTGTGCCGCCGAACCCGAGAAGAGCCGCTCGCTCAGGTCGCGGAGGAGCTGGTTCTGGGTCTCTTCCTGCGTGGCCGCTGCGTGATAGATGTGCGCCTTGCCTGCTTCTGTGCGATCCACCAGACCCTTCTCGGTCATGATCTGCAGGGTCTTGAGCACCGAGGTGTAGCCCAGGGGGCGCTGGCCGCTGACGACTTCGTGCAGCTCGCGGACGGAAGCGGAACCTTTGCTCCATAGAACGCGCAGCAACTCGAGCTCGACTTCGGTGGGTTTCGGCAGATGGCGACTCTGATCTTTCATGATCGCGACTTTATACGAAGGCGTTCGTAGATGTCAACGAAGATTTTCGTAGGTTCGTGACTTTTTCATTGCGTGCTTAACGAATCTGCGCCGGGACGAGGGGAACGGCAGCCGGAAACACGGAGTGAGATTGCATGTCTCGAGCCAAAGGTTTGCGGAGGGAGGTGCTGATTCTAAAGGGGAGCGTGTGATCGAAGCCGACTTGGGCTGTTCGGCCTCGAAACGCGGCGTCCGGAAGCGGACACGAGAATGAGGTTTAATCGTGGCTTACAAGCAAAGTCCTGGGGCGGGTCGGATCCAGGATGCAACCTTTAATCTGAGCGGCTGGTAGACTCTCGATTTGATCTCCCGACCAATCGTTCTTGCGTTGTCCGCTTGCCAGCGTTGAGTCCGGGCATTCGCAAAGCGGACATCGCAAATATAGGCGTCAGGAAACATCCGGCTAGGGCTTCCACACATAAAGATAGTCGTCATCGCTGGAGGTCGCGATCTCGATGCCCTGCTGTTTGGTTGCGCGGCTCAGAGCGGAGCGGATGTTCTCCTTGGAATCGGGCAGCTCGGAGAGAGGAATCTTCAGGGCAGATCGCGGTTCGAGATGGCTGATGTCACTGAGCAGCTGCTGAACTATCTTTTTGTGCTTGCCGTCGCGGCCTTTAGGCACATCAGCCTGAAGCACGGATTCAAATCTCATGTGGGCTACTGGGATTTCGTCGGTGGCCATGACGCTATTCCTTTCTGACGTAAACGATACGCTATCGAGATGCAAACGCATCGCTAATATAACGTTTCGCGGAAGTGCCAGGCAAGCTAAATAAAAGGGAAAATGAAATGGCGCTTAAGTATCAGATTTTAAATACTTAACCCGCACTCCAAAGAGATAGCCCGTATTTGGAGGATCCTGCTAGGGTGTGAACAGTGAGGTGGTCACAGTGTTAAGAAAGATGCACTTCGAGACGGTTCCTCTGGCGGAAGTTCCGTTAGCGAGAGCCAATTCAGTGGACGAGCAATCTGTCGTCGTGATGGTGGTGGACGATGAAAAGGTGATCGCAGACACTCTGGTTGCGATTCTGGCGCGCAGCGGTTACACCGCGATTGCCGCCTATGACGGCGAGAGCGCCCTCGAGCGGGCGCGCAGTGTTCCTCCGCAGATGATGATCACTGATGTCTGCATGCCGGGCATGAGCGGCATCGACCTGGCGGTTGCGATGCGCCGGTCCTGCCCTGACTGCAAAATCCTCCTGTTTTCTGGGCAGATGGCGACAATGGACCTTCTCATTGCCTCAAGGAATGCCGGACACAATTTTGCGGCCATATCGAAGCCGATCCATCCTACGGAATTGTTAGCGAAGGTCTCAGCGTTTCTCGATCCTGCGACGGGTGATCATCCTGAACCGGAGTCCTTTAGCAGTCGCCTGTCGCTCGAGGAGCGTTTGGCCTGAGCGGTAGTGCGGCTTTATCGTGCTATAATTTGTTTACGCTCAGTTGTTTGGTTGTGAGCCGTTCTCGCCTTCATCCAGCAAGATCGCCCTCCTCTTGATTCCCAAGCCCCTCAGCGTGACGGCCTGTTCAGGCCGGGCCGGCACGGTTTGTGTCCAGGCCGAAGACGCAGCGTGTGGCAGGCAAGTAAGTCTTCCCTACGTAATAACCTAATTTCCCGCGCGGCCTTTCAGGTCCGCTTGCAGGGAACCAGCAAGACCGGCAGGCGTGGTGTGTCCGTTAAGAAAAGACACGTGGATGGAATCACTCTCGCCCGTTGAAGGACTCATTTTGAACCAGTTTTCCGATTTCAATCTTTCGGCCTCGCTCAAGCAGCAGTTGGCCAATGCAAAATTCATTACCCCCACCCCGGTGCAGGCAGCGGCGATTCCTCCGGCCCTCGAAGGCCGCGACATTCTGGCGACCGCCCAGACGGGCACAGGCAAAACCCTCAGCTTTCTCGTTCCGCTGATCGAGAAGATGCAGGCAGAGGGAAAAATTAAGGGCGCCTTCGGGCTGATCCTGCTTCCCACGCGCGAGCTGGCCATGCAGGTACTCGATCACTATCGCAAACTTAACGGCAGTCGCGGATCGGCTGCGCTGGTCGTCGGCGGAATGGCGGAGGGCCCACAGCTCGAACAGATTCGCCGCGGCGCACAGCTCATCGTCGCCACGCCCGGACGCCTCGAAGACTTCCTCGGTCGCAGGCTCGTAAACCTGAGTGGCGTAAAAATGCTGGTGCTCGACGAAGTTGACCGCATGCTCGACATGGGATTCAAGCCGGCCATCAAGCGCATAGTAGCGGCGCTGCCTGCAGAGCGGCAGACGCTCTGCTACTCCGCGACGCTCAGCCAGCAAATTAAGGAAGTGGTACGTGACTACGTCAAGAACCCGGCGCGCATCGAGATAGGCTCGGTTCTCAAGCCAAGCGAGAACGTCGAGCTGCAGACCTTTGAAGTGGACAAGGAGAAGAAGCAGGAGCTGCTCGAGCATCTGCTTGACTCGCATCACGGCAGCTTCCTGGTGTTTGTTCGCACCAAGCACGGAGCCGACCGCGTCGCACGGCGTCTGGCACGTGCCGGCCATGCCGCGACACAAATCCACGGAGACCGTTCGCAGTCGCAGCGCAACGCGGCGTTGCGCAGCTTCTCCCAGGGTCACCATCGTGTTCTGGTCGCCACCGACGTTGCCGCTCGTGGCATCGATGTGGCCGACGTGGCTCACGTCGTCAACTACGACATGCCGCGCGAGGCCGAAGACTTCGTGCATCGCATCGGCCGCACGGGCCGGGCGTCGAGGCGCGGAGTGGCTTCTACCTTTGCCCAGCCCGATGAGAAGGGCGATCTTCGCAAGATGGAGCGCACGCTCTCGATCAACATGAAGCGCTTTCGCGTGCGGGCCAACCCTAACGGTGCTACGCAAAGCGTCCAATCCGCTTAAGTCCCGTCAAGCCGAAATGCGCGGTAAGCGATCGCCGCGCATTTTCTTCTCCCGAGGAAGTTCCGGTCGATAGAATGCCAGCACAACATTCTTCCGGGACGGTTCATGCGCAAGCTTCCCCTCTGGCTTTTTACTCCCATCCTGTTTGCAGTTGCTATTTCGGTACTGGCTCAGTCGGCATCATCTCCGGACATTGCGGCCATCAAATCGTTCTACGAAGCGGGGCTGCGGCGCAACGGCATCCTCGGCAGCAGCCTGGTTCTGATTCGTAACGGCGAACTTGTTCTGCACGACAATTATGGAGTGCAGAGTCAGTCACCGTCGGAGCCGGTCGACGACAACACCACGTATCACTGGGCATCGTGCACGAAAACCTTCACCGGTATCGCGATCATGCAGCTTCGCGACCGTGGGCTGCTCTCGCTCGACGATCCGCTGGTGAAATATATTCCCGAGCTCAGCGCCGTGCACGACCGTTACGGATCGATCGCGAAGATCACTATTCGCCATATGATGACGCATTCGGGAGGCTTCCGCGATCCTACATGGCCGTGGCACGACGCGGGCTGGCAGCCCTTCGAGCCAACGCAGTGGTCGCAGATCGTCGCCATGCTGCCTTACACCGACGTTCTCTTTGAGCCGGGGTCGCGCTTCAGCTATTCGAACCTGGGAGTGGTGTTTCTGGGCGAGATCATTGAACGGCTCTCGGGCGATCCCTATGAGGTGTACATCGACAAGAACATCCTGAAGCCGCTGGGGATGAACCGGACGTACTTTGATCGCAGCCCCTATCATCTGCTGAGGTATCGCTCGCACAGCTGGGATCTGAAGGATGGCAAGCTGACCGAGGACGAGTTCGACTTCAATACAGGTATCACGCGGTCGAATGGCGGACTCAATGCGCCGCTGACAGACATGATCAGGTATGTGGACTTTTTGCTCGGCGACCGGGCGCGGCAGGGGGAATACGACGCGATTCTGAAGCGGGCGTCGCTGGAAGAGATGTGGAAGCCGTACCTGCCGGTGGTTCCCGACGAAGACTTCGTCTCACGCGCCGGGGCGCATGACGATGTGGCCAGCAGCTTCTTCGTGCACACCGACGGCAAGTTGCGACTGGTAGGGCATGCGGGATGGCAGAACGGATTTCGCAGCCACTTCTATATCGATCCGGCAACGCGCAGCGCGTATATCGTTGCTTACAACACGGACGCGATGGACAAGACGCAGAATACGCGCAGCTTCGATTTCGAGCTGCGGGATGAGCTGATCGATCATTTTTTCCGGATGACGGACTGAGGACATCGCGTGCGCGTCATCTTCAGTTGTGAAAACACGGCATACATGCGCTGGCAGGCGGAACTGCTTCACTACACGTATGCGCGCGTCGGGATGCGGTCGCAACTGACGGCACTGGTCAGCGCCACCGACGAACCTCTGGGTGGATTTACGTGCGAGACGTGCAGCGTGTCCAACTACAAAGGACGCCTGGGGCGTGAGACCTATGAGCCGCTCAACAAGCCCGGCGGCATCTGCGAGTGGGTGAAAAAGCCGGGGCCGGCAGATGAGGCGGTGCTGATCGTGGACCCGGATTCGGCGTTCATCCGGGCGGTGCCGGATGCCCGGCCTTTGCGCAGGGGAGAAGCCTATGCTGATGCGCATGACTACATGCGGCCGGAGCTCGAATATAACCGCCTGGTTCTTGAGCGGCACTGCCGGCGGGAGTTCCGCTCGTGCGTGCAGCCGGTGGGCATTTATGTTCTGATACGGCGGGACGACCTGGCGGCGCTGGGTCCGCGATGGCTGCAGAAGGCCATGGAGATTCGGTCGGACAAGGTCTGCCGGGCGAAGATGCCTCACAGCGGGTGGATTAGCAGATGCTGGGGTACACGATCGCGGCGGCGGAGTGCGGCGTGCGGCACCACATCAGCGGCTTTGCGCAGACGACCGGCTCGGGCTCGCTGCATTGCCCGATTATTCACTACTGCTTCCCCGTCAATGCGAGCGGCCGGCACTGGCAGAAAGAGCAGAAGGAGCCGGTTTTATGGAGTAAATGGCAATACCAGCCGTGGGAGCATCCCCCGGTGGGGAAGGCGTCAACGGCGGAAGGGCGCGAGTTGCTGCGCGGGCTGGCGGAGCTGGCGGCGGCGAAGCGTGCGGCGCAGAACGGACATTCCCGAGCATTTGCCTGAACGCAAGGGGGAAGTGGCTTGCACCGCGCTGTTTTCCTGTTTTGAACCGTCCCGTGACAGCGCTCCCCAGTTTGGTCGAGCGCAGTCCGGTTTCATTGTCTTTGCTGTCGCCTCCGAGCTGGATGCGTGGCGGAATAGATTCCGTGTCTGCCGTGGCAAGCGGTTCCGGCGGAACGCGGAGCATTGATGAGGCACGTCTGCCCCAATTGGAAGCACATCCTGTTCGCCCTGTTGCTGGCGATGATCTGCCTGATTGCGGGAAGCCCGGTCTACGCGGGTGGTCTGCGCTGGATTGCGGGCTCGAGCTACTTCAATGCCTCCGTCAAAGGCCAGCCCGTGGTGTGGGCGGGAGGGCAAATCACGTATTACTTTGACCCAACCAACCTGAGCTCGACAGAAAGCAGGTATCCCGCAGAAGACCTGGTGAATGCCGCGTTGAATTCATGGAGCGCCGTTCCGACGGCAGCAGTGAAATTCGTTTACGGCGGTGCGCTTGCCGAGGTCGTGAGCGGAGCAAACGTGACCGCCGGCCCGACTGGGATGACAATGCCGGCCGACATCCAGCCTACGGCGACTAACCGGCCGCTGGGAATTATCTTCGACGCCGACGGCTCAGTCATCAACGCGTTCTTTGGCGCGGGAGCGGGCTCGGCGGCCCTTTGCCAGCAGAATGGCGTGATGACGCAGGTGGACAACATCTCTCCTTCTGGCAACATTCTGCACGCACTGATCTTCGTCAATGGCCTGTGCACGACGACCACCGCGCACGTTACCGTTCTGAAGTATCAACTGCTGCGCGGCGTCGGACGGATACTGGGGCTCGACTGGTCGCAAGCCAACGAAGAGATGTTTGCCATCAACCAGGTCAGCAGCAATGGGCTGGCAGGGTGGCCAATCCTGCATCCGATCGAGCGGCTGTGCAATGCGACCGGTCAATCGTGCATACCGAACGGTACGACGCTTCGCCTGGATGACATTGCCGCGCTGAACCGGACGTATCCGGTCACTGCTGCGAATATCGGCTCGTTCAGCGGCAAGAAACTGACTGCGGCGAACACCATCTCAGTTAAGGGGAGAATCCAGTTCAAGGGTGGCCAGGGGATTCAGGGTGTGAACGCGGTGTTGCGGCCGATGATCGCCGGAACCGACCTGCCCGACGTACGCTACACGGTGACCGCAGTCAGCGGGGCGTATTTTCAGGGAAACGCTGGGAATCTGATCACCGGGACGACCGACGCGAGTGGCAATGCGTTGAATCGCTATGGGTCGGACGATCAGAGGCTGGAGGGTTTCTTCGATCTGAGCGGAGTTCCGCTGCCGGCGGGAGCCACTTCTGCTCATTACCAGCTGACGTTTGAGGCGGTTAATTCGCTGGATATCGGCGGCGCTTCCGTCGGAGCTTACACCACGGGCCAGGTGATGCCTTCGGGCACGATGCCCACGCTGTATCTTCCACGTCTGGCGGCGGGGTCGAGCGTCTATCAGACCGTTGATATCAGCGATTCGGCAGACGAGTCGCTGAGCGGCGATGACGGCACGGAATCTGCTCCGGCGCAGTTGTCGGCGTCGGGCGAGTGGACGGCGCGGATCTCCGGCTACGGACATACGGGATGGCTGGAGTGGAGGGCGCGGGCGAACCGCGAGTTCACGGTCGAGGCGACGGCGCTCGATGAGCATGGCAGTCCGACGGTAGACAAGGCGCAGCCGGTGCTCGGCATGTGGAACGGCACCGACCCGGGAAACGTGCCGCCGGTGACGGGAAGTCCGCAGCCCTTCAACGGTGTTGAAGTGGGGCTGACCGAACTGCCGGTCATTACTACCGCCGACAGCGAAGTGCGGCTGGGCGTGGCAGACATGCGGGGCGATGGGCGTCCTGACTATCTATATCGGAGCCGAGTGATTTATGCCGACACAGTAGAGCCTTCGCGGCTCTCGGCGAGTGGAGGGCCGATCGTCATTAACGGCGTTGGCTTTCGGCAGAATTCTGTGGTCACAGTGAATAATGTGCCGCGACGGTGACTAGTGTTTCGCCGACACAGATTACGGCAGTGGCTCCGGCATCGGGAGGAGGGAAGGGTAATGTGCTGCTGGAGGTCGAGGATCCGCAGACACTAGGCGTAACCATTATTGCCGACGGGCTGAGCTATAACGCCCAGAATGGCGACGAACTGGCGATTGTGACGGCGCCCGCTTAATGGAGTGGCGATGGGAGTCCCTGTTCCGTTCACGGTAAAAGCGATGAACTGGGACAATCAATCGCCCGCGGCCGGGGTGTCGGTCAGCTACTCGGTGACACTAGGGAGCGCTGCGCTGGGCTGCGGGCAGAGTGTGTGCAGTGCGACGACTGCCGGAGACGGCGCGGCTACCGTAATGGTGAGTGCGACCTCGACAGGTCTGGCGCAGATCACAGCCACGCTCACCAATGGCGCAAGCATAGCCGCGGAGTTTACTGGCCAGTCATCGCCTTCGATCAGCGCGATTACACCTAATTTGTATCTGGCGATTGGCGGGACCTCGCTGTGGAATCCGCAGGGACTGGTCTTAAACAACGGAGTTCCAGCCGGAGGCCAAGCCGTGAACTGGGTGCCGATGGCCAACGGGGCGACCCCGGCCGCTACAGCGAGTGTGAGCGCCGCAGATGGAATCGTTACGCAGGCAGTCCTGGCTGGACCTCTGAATGAAGGTGATGTGGTCCCAGT
>Ga0210398_10000252_pt1 | contig 66224 bp, 58 predicted proteins | sample IncBWC4OmetaG_FD_161047 | JGI IMG/M metagenome (GOLD analysis project Ga0210398, IMG submission 161047) | Forest soil microbial communities from Barre Woods Harvard Forest LTER site, Petersham, Massachusetts, United States - Inc-BW-C-4-O | ecosystem: Environmental > Terrestrial > Soil >... | reverse complement strand
AGCACCAGCGGGACGTCGAGCGCCGCCATTTTCTTGGCGAGCAGGGTGTGTTCCGCGTCCGTGTCGGCGGTGAAATGATTGACCGAGACCACGCAGGGCAGGCCGTACTGGTTGCGCACATTGCTGACGTGCCGCTCCAGATTCGCGATGCCTTTCTCGAGGGCGGCGAGATTCTCCTTGTTGATCTCCTTGAGGTCCGCGCCGCCGTGAAACTTGAGGGCACGGACGGTGGCGACGATCACGACCGCGGCCGGACGCAGCCCGGACTTGCGGCATTTGATGTCGATGAACTTCTCGGCGCCGAGGTCTGCGCCGAATCCCGCTTCGGTCACCACGTAATCGGCCAGCTTCAGGGCCGTCGAGGTCGCCAGCACCGAATTGCAGCCGTGCGCGATGTTGGCAAAAGGGCCGCCATGGATGAACGCCGGATTGTTCTCCAGCGTCTGCACCAGATTCGGCTTCAGAGCCTCCTTGAGCAGCACCGTCATCGCCCCCTGGGCCTTGAGGTCCCTGGCGTGAATGGGCGAGAGATCCCGGCGGTAGCCGACGACGATATTGCCGAGGCGCTCCTTGAGATCGACCAGGCTCTTGGCCAGGCAGAAAATCGCCATGACCTCGGAGGCCACTACGATGTCGAAACCGTCCTGCCGCGGAAAGCCGTTACCCGGTCCGCCCAAGCCCACCGTGATGTCGCGCAACGCGCGATCGTTCATGTCGACCACGCGCTTCCAAGCGATGCGCCGCACATCGAAGCCGAGCTCATTGCCGTGATAGATATGGTTGTCGATCAGGGCCGACAGCAGATTGTGCGCGAGACCGATGGCGCTGAAGTCCCCGGTGAAATGCAGGTTGATGTCCTCCATCGGGACCACCTGCGCATAGCCGCCGCCGGCGGCGCCGCCCTTCATGCCGAACACCGGTCCCAAGCTCGGCTCGCGCAGGCAGATCACCGCCTTCTTGCCGATCTTATTGAGCGCATCGCCGAGTCCGACCGTCGTCGTGGTCTTGCCTTCGCCGGCGGGCGTGGGACTCAGGGCGGTGACCAGAATGAGTTTGCCGTCGGGTTTATCCTTCAGGCTGTCGATGTAGTCGAGGGCGATCTTCGCCTTGTAGTGGCCGTAATTTTCAATGCTGGCGGCCGGAATCCCCAAGCGCGCGGCGATCTCGCCGATGGGCTTGAGGGTTGCATTCTGAGCGATCCCGATGTCGGAACTCACGATTTCTCCCAGTGTTGTCGCGGCAGTTCGCCGCATGGATGGACGGATGCCGGGCCCGTTCATGGCGCCGACAGATGCATTGAGCGGCAAGACTATAGCATCTAAGCCAGCGCGCCTGAAACGGCTGTCAACGGCCGGGCGGGCATGCCTTTTTTAGATCGTCAGTACTATTTTTCCGATATGGTTCGACGTTTCCATGAGCCGATGCGCCTCGCTCGCCTCGGCCAAGGGGAAGGTGGCGTAGATCACCGGCCGCACGCGCCCGGATGCGAGCAGCGGCCAGATGTTCTTGCGGACCGCGTCGGCCACTTCTGCCTTCTGCGCGACGGTTCGAGCCCGCAGAGTCGAGCCGGTGAGCGTCAGCCGCTTGGTGAGTATCAGCCCCATGTTGACTTCCGCCCGCGATCCGCCGAGCAGTGAAATCACCACGATGCGACCCTCGAGCGCCGCGATGTCCAGATTGCGCGCGACATAACTGCCGGCGACCATGTCGAGCGTGACGTCGACTCCCTTGCCCGCGGTCTCCGCGCGCATCACTTCGACGAAATCTTCCGTGTGGTAATTGATTCCCCGCGCGGCGCCCAGCCGCTCGCAGGCGCGGGCCTTGTCGTCGGAACCCGCGGTGGCGAAGACCCGGGCGCCCCAAGCCGACGCGAGCTGGATCGCGGTGGTGCCGATGCCGCTGGTGCCGCCGTGGATCAGCACAGTGTCTCCCGACTTGCAGCGGCCGCGATCGAACAGATTGGTCCACACTGTAAAGAACGTTTCGGGAATCGCGGCCGCTTCCGCCATGCTGATGCCCGCGGGGATGGGCAGGCACAGCGGCGCCGCGGCGATGGCGTACGCGGCGTAGCCGCCGCCCGGCAGCAACGCGGTGACGGCATCGCCGATGGCGAGCCCCGAGACGTTCGGTCCCAGCGCGGCAATCTCCCCGGCGATCTCGAGTCCGGGCAGATCGGAGGCCCCGGGCGGCGGAGGATAGCGGCCCTGCCGCTGCATCACATCCGGCCGATTCACTCCCGCGGCCGCCACCCGCACCAGTACTTCCCCCTCTTTGGGCGCGGGCACCGGCCGCCGGGCAAGCTTCAGCTGCTCCGGTCCGCCAGGCGCCGCAATTTCGACCACGTTCATTTCAAGGGGCACGGACATCGATCGCTCCTCAGGTTCGGCGTGGCTCCGCCGTCGCATTTTCCGCGCAACATTGGGAGCAAATTAGTTATCCTACATGAGCGATCGGTCGCCGGCAGCATGTCGGAGGAATCTTGGCTCAGGTCACTCGGCGGTACTTCTTGCTGTTTTCCGCCGCGTGGTCGGCCGGATGCGCGGTGCGTCGCTCACCTGCCGAGGCCCCGACGTCTGCGTCGCCGGTTCGGCAGCCGGCCGTCGGTCAAACCTGGCGCTATTCGAAACAGGACCTCTTCACCCACGCTCTACTGTTCGATCAGGTCGACAGGGTCGCCTCGGTCGGTGCCACCATCGCCGTCGAATCGAACAGCGAAGCAATCACGGAAGGGAAGGGGAAGTCGCACTGGGGCGCAGACGTATTGCGGAAATACTTCCCGCACCACGACACGCCCGTCGGCGCTCTGCCGGGCGAGATACAAAACCCGTGGGGAAAAATCTGGGTCGATCCGCACTGGGGCCAGGTTCAGGTCTACGAGACGGCGATCCCTCTATGGCCGGAACAGATGCAACCCGGCTGGGAGACCCGCATCAGCACCCAGTACAAGACGCCTCTGAACCAGGACGCGCGACCATGGGATCAGACCATGAAGGCGCATTCATGGGAGAGAATCTCCGTGCCGGCCGGCCAGTTCAACGCTCTGCGCTTCACCAACTCGATCAACTTTGTCAGCGGAGACAGCATGCGGTCGGACTCGAAACGGCAGGAGACGCTCTGGTTCGCACCCGAAGTGGGGCGCTGGGTTGCCCGCGAGAGCAAGGGCAGCTATTTCGCGGCCAATTCCGCAAACGATATGCCGTACGACGAGAACGCCTACCGGTGGGAACTCCTCGAGTGGTCGTAGCGAGGGGAGGCTAGCGCGAAGGCCCTCCGACGCCGTCAAACATGTTCATCCGACAGCTCGAATATCTCGTCACCCTCGCCCGCGAAAAGCATTTCGCCAAGGCGGCCGAGGCCTGTCACGTGTCGCAACCCGCGCTCTCCTCGGCGATCCGCAGCCTGGAAAAGGAACTCGGTGTAATGATCGTGCAGCGTGGACGGCGTTTTCTCGGGCTGACCCTCGAAGGCGAGCGGGTCCTGGTTTGGGCGCAGCAGACTCTGGCGTCGCTGTCCCATATGCGGGAGGACGCGTCCCTTGCCAGATCGACCATGACCGGGACGCTGCGCGTCGGTGCCATTCCGACGACGATGACGGTCGCCGCCTTTCTGACCGGTCCATGTTTCGCGGCGTATCCGAACATTCGCTACACACTGTCGTCATTGACCGCCGACGCCATCGCGAGCCAGCTGGATCACTTCGAACTCGATCTCGGCCTGACTTATCTGGACGATACCGTCCTCGAGGGATTCGAGAAGCTGCCTCTGTTCGACGAGCGTTACGTTCTACTGGCCGGCCGCCAAGTACCGCTCGATCCCTCGTTGACGTGGAACGAGGCGGCGCGGCTGCCGCTGTGCCTGTTGACCGGAAAAATGCGCAATCGGCAGGTCATCGACGCTGCGTTTCGACGGGCCGGCGTGCAGCCCACGGTGGTGTTGGAGACCGATTCCTTGTTTTCGCTGTATGCCCATGTGAGCGAAGCGGGGCTGTTCAGCGTTATGCCCCATAGCCTGCTCAATTTTTTCGACCTCGATCATCGCGTTCAGGTGCGTCCCTTGCTGCCGCAGTTGACGCGGGCGATCGGCTTGGTTGCGCGCAATCAACCCGCGCTTGCACCCATTACGGGCGCGGTGTGGGAAATCGCACGCGGCCTTCAGTTGCAATCGCGGTTCGACCTGGCGCTCGAGTGATTCGCCGGGCTTATCAACCCATTCGCACAAACGATTAGAAGATTTTCCCGCTTGATTCCACACTGACACGGCCTCATTTCGGTTGTCGTGGCGGAGGAATCATGGATTGCAAAGTCGAACTTGATCATCAGGAATTGTTCATCGATGGGAAACGAGTCGCTCCCCGGGGCGGCGAGTACTCCATCGATTTGAACCCCGCCACCGAAGAGCCGATTGCCGAGGTAGCCGAGGGCGGCAAGGCCGACGTCGATGTGGCGGTGCGCGCGGCGCGGGCGGCGCTCAAGGTGTGGGGCGGCATGCGGGCGGCCGAGCGCGGCCGGATTTTGCAGCGCGCGGCGTCGCTCATCGAGGAGCATCAGGAAGAGCTGGTCGAGCTCGAAAGCCTGGATGCCGGCAAGCCGCTGGCGGCGGTGCGGCGGCAGGACATGGCTGCGGTCATCGACACGCTGCGCTACTACGCGGGCTGGTGCGACAAGATCACCGGCGATGTCATTCCGGCGCGGCCCGACGCGTTGACGTATACGGTGCGCGAACCGGTGGGAGTCGTCGCGGCCATCGTGCCGTGGAATTTCCCGCTCATGATCGGCATGTGGAAAATCGCCCCGGCACTTGCCTGCGGCTGCACTCTGGTGGTCAAGCCGGCGGAGCTGACTCCGCTCAGCATGCTGCGTGTCGCGGAGTTGTTCCTCGAGGCGGGCCTGCCGCCGGGAGCGCTCAACGTGGTGTGCGGCAAGGGCAGCGTGGTCGGCGAGGCGTTGGTGCGCCATCCCGGCGTCGACAAGGTGACCTTCACGGGTTCGCCGAGGGTTGGCCGGGGAATCCTGCAGGGCGCCGCGGGCAACTTCAAGAAGGTGACGCTCGAACTCGGGGGCAAATCCGCCAACGTGATATTCGCCGACGCCAATCTGGATCGCGCGGCGCGCGCGGCGTCGTCGGGAATATTCTTCAATGCCGGGCAGGTGTGCTCCGCGGGCTCGCGCGTGCTGGTGCAGCGGCCGGTGTACGACGAGGTGGTGCAACGCGTGGCGGAGCGTGCCCGGGCGATCCGGGTCGGCGATCCGAGTGCGCCCGGAGTCACGATGGGCCCGGTCATCTCCGCGGGCCAGATGAAGACGGTGTTGAACTACATCGAGACCGGCAAGACCGAGGGGGCGTCGGTGGTGACCGGGGGCGCGCGCATCGGCGATACGGGTTACTTCATCGAGCCCACGGTGTTCGCGAACGTCGAGCATGAAATGCGAATCTCGCAGGAGGAAATCTTCGGCCCGGTGCTGTGCGTGATTCCCTTCGAGGACGAGGAGGATGCACTGCGTATCGCCAACGGAACTGCGTACAGCCTCGCCGCGGGGGTATGGAGCGCGGACATCGGACGTGTGCATCGAATGGCCGCCGGATTGAAGGCGGGAACCGTATGGATCAATACCTACGGTTACACCGACGTTCGTCTGCCTTGGGGCGGATCCGGAGAGTCCGGATTCGGCCGGGAACACGGAGAATCCGCGATCGAGAACTTCACCGTGCCGAAGGCGGTCTGGCTGGCGCTCGAAGCCTAAGCGGTTTCGAGTGCCTCCCTGAGCCGCGGGCGGTTGTCCGGGGTGTATGATCGGCCGCTTCGCGCGCAGCGGAGGAGCGGGGGCGGGCGGCGGGTCTGTATGCTCCCCTTGGGAGTACCGGCCAGATGTGTAGAATCGCGCAATGACGACGGCCTATATCACCCACCCGGACTGCCTGCGCCACGAGATGGGACCGGGCCATCCGGAATGCCCGGCGCGACTGAGCTCGATCAACGAGCATATGCGATCCTCCGGATTGCTGGAGGAGCTGCGCTGCCTGGAGGCGCCGCTCGCCGATCCCGACGACCTCAAGCGGGTGCATCGGCCGGCATACGTCGATCTGATCTTCGACAATGCGCCCACCGAGGGCTATGCGCAGCTCGACCCGGATACGGCCATGAACCCGTACAGTTTGAGCGCTGCGCGCCGCGCCGCCGGCGCCGGATTGTCGGCGGTCGATGAAGTGATGGCCGGACGCTCCATGAACGCGTTCTGCGCGGTGCGGCCCTGCGGCCACCATGCCACCCAAGTCCGCTCCATGGGTTTTTGCATCTTCAACAACATCGGCGTCGCTGCGGCCTACGCCCTCGAGAAAAAGGGGCTGGACCGCGTTGCCATCATCGACTTCGACGTTCACCACGGGAACGGCACGGAAGACATGTTCAGCCCCCCGCAATGGCAGGATCGCGTGCTGATGGCGAGTTTCTTCCAGCATCCCTTTTATCCCTACAGCGGCACCGCCAATCCCGCGCCCAATATGATCAACGTGCCCCTGGCCGAAGGCAGCGACGGCGCCGCGGCCAAGAAAGCCGTCGAGACCGCATGGCTGCCCGCCCTGGAAAAATTCAAGCCGGAGATGATTCTCATTTCGGCGGGCTTCGATGCGCACCGTGAGGATTTGTTGGGCGGCATGGCGCTCGTCGAGGCCGACTACGCCTGGATCACCCGGGAATTGATGGCGCTCGCCGCCCGCCATTCGAAGAGCCGCATCGTGTCCATGCTCGAGGGCGGCTACAATCTGGCGGCACTGGGGCGCAGCACCGTGGCGCACGTGAGAACCTTGGCCGAGCGATCATCGGCTCAGGCAGGATCTTAGACGTAGTGTCTTGCCACCGATTCGGCCACGCACACGGGCTTCGGGTGGCCCTCGCGTTCCGAAGTGACTTCGACAATGACCTGCGCGCCGCCGGGAATGGTTTCGAAGCTCATCAGTTTGAAATGCCCGCGCAGGCGGCTGCCGACCGGCACCGGCGCCGGAAAACGCACGCGATTGAGCCCGTAGTTCACGGTCATGCGCACGTCGCCGACCTTGAACGCACTTCGAACCATGACGGGCAGCAAACTCAAGGTCAAATGTCCATGGGCCACCGTCGCACCGAACGGGCCGGCCGCCGCGCGCACCGGATCAACATGGATCCACTGATCGTCGCCGGTGACCGCAGCGAATTGATCGATGCGCGCTTGATCGATGCTGAACCAGTCGCTGGTTCCCAGGTTCGTACCGATGAGCGCCTGCAACTCCGACAGCCGTTGATAGGTATTCATTGCGGCATGATCGCATATGCCGGGCGCCGATTGCGCGGGCGGGCAGGGGTCTGGAAAACGCCGTCTGCGCACCCATATCGGCGTTTGGGCAGGAACTCAATCAGCAGGAGCAGCCGGTGAAGAAAGCGGTTTCGGGCGTGTACCCCAGCCCCCAAGGGCACTGGGTGGGCGACGGGTTTCCGGTGCGGAGCCTGTTTTCCTATGACAATTTGGGCCGGCTGTTGAGCCCCTTCCTGCTGCTGGACTACGCCGGTCCGGCCGAGTTCGCCCCGGCCGCACGCCCGCGCGGCGTCGGCGAACACCCGCACCGCGGCTTCGAGACCGTGACCATCGTCTATCAAGGCGAAGTCGCGCACCGTGATTCGGCCGGCAATTCCGGCCTGATAGGACCGGGGGACGTGCAGTGGATGACCGCGGCATCCGGCATCCTGCATGAGGAGTTTCATTCGCCCGCGTTCACCCGCACCGGCGGTGCCCTGGAGATGGCGCAGCTTTGGGTCAATCTGCCTGCCGTCCACAAGATGTCGGCGCCGCGCTATCAAACGCTCCTCAAGGCGGACATTCCGCAAATCGATCTCGCCGATGGTGCGGGCAGCGTACGCGTCATCGCCGGCAGCTTCGCCGGATCCGGCGGTCCGGCGCACACATTCAGCCCGCTCAACGTCTGGGACGTGCGGATGCGCAGCGGCGGCCAAGCATCGATATCCCTGCCCGAGGGTCACACCGCGGCCATCGCCGTGCTGCGGGGCTCGGTCGCGGTGAACGGATCGCGGCGCGCGGGAGATGCCGAATTGCTGGTTCTGGATCGCGCCGGCGTCCTGGTGCACATCGAGGCCGCCGCCGACAGCACGCTGTTGCTGCTGAGCGGCGCGCCCATTCCGGAGCCCATTGTGGGCTATGGTCCCTTCGTGATGAACTCGCGGCGGGAGATCGAAGCGGCGGTGGCGGATTTCCAGCGCGGCAAATTCGGCCGCATGCCCGCGCCGCAGAAGGAGACTTCCGCGGCCGTTTAGGGCTAGAGTTGGTCGGCCATGCAGTCGACCGTGAGCCAACGCAAGCTCGGCCCCTTTACCGTCTCGTCCATCGGTTTCGGGTGCATGAACCTGAGCCACGCCTACGGAGTCCCGCCGCCACCCGATGTCGGGGCGGAGCTGCTGCTGCGCGCGCTGGAGCTTGGCGTGACGCACTTCGATACGGCGGCCCTTTACGGCTTCGGGGCGAACGAGGAATTGGTGGGGCGCACGCTCGCGCCGTTTCGCTCTCGATTCACCTTGGCGAGCAAGTGCGGCATTCAAGGCGTGAAATCCGAGTCCGGGGTGCGCCGCGCCATCGACGGCAGGCCCGCGACTCTCAAGCAGACCTGCGAGGACGGCTTGCGGCGCCTCAAAACCGAAGTCATCGACCTCTACTATCTGCATCGCTGGGACAAGGCCGTGCCCATCGAGGACAGCGTCGGGGCTCTGGGGCGCTTGGTGAGCGAGGGAAAGATTCGCGCCGTCGGACTGTCGGAAGTGTCGGCGGCCACATTGCGGCGCGCGCACGCGGTGCATCCGATCGCCGCGGTACAGAGCGAGTACTCATTGTGGACGCGCAACCCGGAAATCGCCGTGATCGACGCGTGCCGAAGCATCGGCGCGACGTTCGTCGCCTTCAGTCCGTTGGCGCGGGGCTTCCTCACCGGTGCTCTGCGCGACGTTGCATCGCTCGACGCCAAGGACCTTCGCCGCTCGATGCCGCGATTCGAAGCGGCGGCATACGCCGCGAATCTACATCTGCTCGACGAGTACGCCAGGCTGGCGCGCGCGGCGCACGCGTCCATGGCGCAGTTGGCGCTCGCTTGGGTATTGACCCGCGGCGAGCACGTCGTTGCCATTCCCGGCACCACCTGCAAGGCGCACCTGGAAGAGAACCTCGGCGCCGCCGCGGTTGAATTGCAGCCGGACCTTATTGCGCAATTGGACGCTCTCATCAACCGGCGAAGCGTCGTCGGGGAGCGCTACGGCGCGGCAACGCAGGCGGAGATCGATACCGAAAATTTCTGAGGCGCTCGCTCGCGGCCGAGGCGAACTCACACGGGTTCGCGGCCCGTCAATTCTGCGACCGCGCGGTGCGCCTGATCGATGGCGACCTGGGTATAGGCGTCCCATCCGGAGTCCGAGTTCGCAATGGCAATGCGGCCGAGCCGGCGGCGCGCGAGCGCCGCGATGCGGGCTTGGGCTTGGGGCTCGTCGTACAGCGGCGTCGGGGTGTAGGCGTAGCCATGAGGCCATCGATTCACCGTGATGGCCGCCACGTCGCGATCGAAATCGAAACCCGCGGAGCCGAGCATTCGCCCGAGCTCGTCGCGGATTTCGCGCTCGAAATCGCCGAAGCTCATGGAGTACAAGCGCGCCCGGCCGGCGCGATATTGCTCGCGCATATTGAGACCCTGGTTGGGTGCGCAGGGGGTGTGCAGCAGATGCAAACAGGTGGGCGCCGACGGATCGGGGGAGAAGCGGTAGCCGCCGAGACTCACCGGAAAATCAAGCGAGGCGGCATAGGTGCCGCCGGGGTTGTCGATGGATGCAAGCCCAAGTTCGTGCCAGGGGCGCCAATTGCGCACGGCCAGGTTTACGTAGACCAGAGGCGCGCGCACGTTGTCATGCAGTGCGGCGCGCTGCTCCGCTCCCGCCTCGGAGGCGAGGTAGGGAATCATGGCCTGGTAGCAGGCGAGCACGCAGCCGGCGGCGGCGACCCGGGTCACCTCGCCGCCGCTCACATAGGCAACCTCGACGCCCCGATCGACATTGCGCACGTCGACCGCGGTTGAATTGAGGCGAATCCGCACCGGGTGCTCGGGACGATCGAGTTGCCGGTAGTCGAACGGCGCCAGCACGATGTCCTCCATGGAGTTGCCCGGTGCGATCGACGGGATCAGCCGGCGGACCAGCATCCGGGCGATCGATGCATTGCCGTCGGGGAAGTGGTAGATGTAGGGCTCTTCCGGTTCCGCCCCGAGCGCCGCTCGCTGCGCCTTGAGGCCGGGCGAGGTGAGAGTTTCGCTCGCAGGCACGGCGTCGATGCCCACCGCCCATAGGTCGTGCGTGCGGGTCTGCAGAAACCTCAGCACCTCATCATCGGCCTGCCAGTACTGTTTGAGAAAGTCGCGATAGCTCAGGTGCTCGAGAACGCCGAGGCGTTGGCGCGCGGTCTTGCCGGACAGCACGTCGCGATCCGACCAGATCATCTCGAACAATTGCGCGCGCGCCGCAGCGCCCAGCGGAAACTGCTCCAGATAGGCGCGCAGAGCTTGGCTGTCGCGCGGATCTTCATCCGCCTCCTGCCATGTTCCGAAGGGTCGCCGCACCAAACGGTCGACGCCGAACATCTCCTTCTTGAAGAACACGCCGCGGTTCAAATTCCAGCGGGCGTAGAACTTGTCGTCGAAGGCCTTATCGAAGCGGCGCACCTCGATGCCGAGATCCTTCAGCAGCGCCTTGGCGACGCCGTCCCAATGGTGCGCCGGGCTGTCGATGGATTGAGTGCCGCCGTAGCCGAGCAGGGTCTGCCCGTCGACGACGAACTCGTTGCGTTTCGCGTGGCCGCCGAAATCGTCATTGGTATCCAGAATCAAAATGCGCGCACCGGGGCGGCGCTGACCGTAGAAGTGCGCGGCGGCCAGGCCGCTGATGCCGGCGCCGACGACGACCAGGTCGTGCCGCTCGCGCAGCGCCGCCTTCGAAATGTCGAAGGGCGAGCCGTCGCGCAGGCGATGCGCGGCCTCGAAGGAGCCGGCATGGCTGCCGCGCAATCCGTCGCGGCTGGGAGGATAGATCGCCGGGTCGGCACCCTCGGCGGGACCGCCCGCGGCACGCGCGGCCGACAATTCCACACCCGCGGCGCCGGCCACGGCGATTGCAATGCCGTTCATGAAGTCGCGGCGAGTGATTCCCGTGCCCATTGATCGATATTCGCAAGACGGCCCCGACTCTGCAAGACGGCGCCGAAAGTTGCCGATCAATCATGCGTTGGTGACGGCTCGAGCCCGGTGCTATGCTTCGGCGAAGGCGGTTGCAGCATTGAACCAGGCGGCTCGCAGATTACTCGGCCAGTGGCGCCACCAGAAACCGTGGTGTGGCGCCTGCGTCGCGTTCATTTGCGCCTTAGCTGTGTACCCGGAGTGGTCGGGCGGCACGGTCCCCGAGATCTCGCCTCCGACTTCCCCCGCCGCGAGCGCCGAGGAACTCGCGGATATCATGGTCGAGGCGCCGGAACCGCGTTATGTCTCTCCCACCCGGCGCGATCAGATAGGACGCATCTGGGCGCCCGTCATGATCAACGGCCACGGACCGTTCCGCCTGGTGCTCGACACGGGCGCAAGTCATAGCGCCGTCACTGCGCTCGTTGCCCTTGCGCTCGGAATCCCGACCGACCAGTCGCCGCCGGTGATCCTGCGCGGGGTCACGGGGTTCGCCACCGTGCCGACGATTCGCGTCGATACCCTGACCGTCGGCGATCTGTCCGTTGATTCCGCGACCCTGCCCATCGTCCCGGACGCCCTTGGCGGGGCTCAAGGGATACTCGGAGGCGAAGGGCTGGTGGGAAAACGCATCTACATCGACTTTCGGCACGACAAGATCACCATCACCTTTTCCCGCAACGAGAAGTCCTCGCGTGAATTCGTGGACGTGCCGTTCTACGCCAGTCACGGCACGTTGGTGGTGGTCAGTGCGATGATCGGCGACGTGCCCACCAAGGCCATCATCGACACGGGGGGGCAAACGACCATCGCAAACATGGCGCTGCAACGTGCCCTTTATCGCCGCAGCTTCGACTCCAGAGGCAAGCCCGATCAAATCATCGGGGCCACGAAGGACGTGCAGAACGGCGAGATCATGGCCATGCCGCCGATTCACTTCGGTACCATCCAGATCGAGGACGGCGGCGTCACATTTGGCGACCTGTACATATTCAAGCAGTGGAAACTCGAGAACCAGCCTGCGATTCTGATCGGCATGGATGCGCTGGGATTGCTCGACATCCTGGTGATCGACTACCGCCGGCACGAGCTTCAAATGCGCATGGCGCGCGCCGGATCCAGATAGGGGCAATGGGGGTGATGGAATGATGATCAACAAGCCGGTGATCGGCGTGGCGGCCGCAGTGGTGTTGATCGCGGCGGGAACCTGGTACTACCTGCAGAGTCGTCCGGCAACGCCGCCCGCTGCGGCGACGATGCCGCCGCCGGCCCGGCCGGCGGAGTCGACGGAACCGGGCATCCAACATCCGGTGTCCGAGGGCGAGGGTGCGTCGAAGGCCCCACTGCCGACGCTGGCGGACAGCGACCCCGTGATCAACGAGGCGCTCGGCCAGTTGGTGGGCGCAGCCGCGATGAAGGACTACTGGCTGCCGGACGGCGTCGTGCGGCGCATCGTCGTCACCGTCGATAATTTGCCCCGGCCGAAAGCAGCCGTGCAGAAGCGCCCGACCGGCACAGTTGCAGGCTCCCTCATGGTCAACGGCGATGAATTGCACGCCACCCTTGATCCGCGCAACTTCGTGCGTTATCAACCCTGGGTGGCGGTGATCGACAGATTGGATATGCGCCAGCTCGCCGCCGCATACCTGCATTTCTATCCGCTGCTTCAACAGGCCTATCAGGATCTTGGATATCCCAACGGCTACTTCAACGACAGGTTGGTGCAGGTGATCGATCATCTGCTCGCCACTCCGCAACCGGCGCAGCCCATCGCCCTGGTTCGCCCGAACGTCATGTATACGTACGCGGATCCGGGGCTCGAGTCGCGATCCGCCGGGCAGAAGCTGCTGATCAGAATGGGCCCGGACAACACCGCGGTGATCAAGGCGAAACTCACCGAGCTGCGCACGGCCATCACCGCGGCGGCGCCGAAGCGATAAACTGGTTCAGGCTCGGATAATTACAATCCTTAAAGTTAGGGGAGATCTCATGTCCAGCACGTCATCGGCGGCCGTACTGACCAACGAGCCAGAGGCGGCGCACAACCAGTGGCTGGTGATCGGCGCGTCCTCGTTAGGTACCGTGTTCGAATGGTATGACTTCTATCTGTACGGACTGCTGGCCAGCATCATCAGCGCTCAATTTTTCTCGGGCGTCAACGACGTCACGGGCTTCATCTTTGCGTTGGCGGCGTTTGCGGCCGGTTTCGCCGTTCGACCCTTCGGCGCGCTGGTATTCGGGCGGCTGGGCGATCTGGTGGGCCGCAAGCACACCTTCTTGATCACCATGAGCATCATGGGCGTTGCCACGTTTGCGGTGGGCCTGCTGCCGAGCTATGCCAGCGTCGGGGTGATCGCCCCGGTGCTGCTGCTGGCGCTGCGCCTGCTGCAGGGATTGGCGCTGGGCGGCGAGTACGGAGGCGCGGCAACTTACGTGGCCGAATTCGCGCCGGCGGGAAAGCGCGGGCTGTACACCAGCTGGATTCAGACCACCGCAACCCTCGGTCTATTCCTCGCGCTGCTGGTGGTCATCGGCACCCGCACCTACATGGGCGAGGACACGTTCAAGGCCTGGGGCTGGCGGATACCTTTCCTCGTATCCATCCTCCTGCTCGCCGTATCCTTGTGGATCCGCTTGCAGCTCGCCGAGAGCCCGGTGTTCCTCAAGATGAAGAGCCTGGGGACCACCTCGAAGGCGCCGCTGTCGGAGGCGTTCGCGCGTTGGAGCAATCTGAAGATCGTGATCATCGCGCTGGCCGGTGCGGTGATGGGCCAGGCCGTGGTGTGGTACACGGGGCAGTTCTATGCGCTGTTCTTCCTGGAGAGAATGTTGCGGGTCGACGGCGCGACCACCAACATCATGACCGCAATCGCGCTGGTGCTGGCCACTCCCGGGTTCATCTTCTTCGGCTGGCTGTCCGACAAAATCGGACGCAAGCCCATCATCATGGTGGGTTGCCTGCTGGCCTTGCTCACGTATTTCCCTTTGTTCGGCGCGCTGACCCGCTACGCGAATCCGGCGCTGTTTGCCGCGCAGTCCGCGGCGCCGGTGACCGTAATAGCGGATCCACAACAGTGCTCGTTCCAATTCGATCCCATCGGCAAGAACGCCTTCGATTCGACCTCATGCGACATCGCCAAGAGCTTTCTCGCGAAGGCGGGAGTTTCCTACCAGAGGCAGGATGCCGCGCCGGGTACGATTGCCCAAATCCGCAGCGGAACGAGCACGCTGACCGCTCCCGATCCCAGGGTGGTGACGGGCAAGGAGCGCAAGGCGGCGATCGCGGCGTTCCAAAAGGAGGTGAAGGGCGTCCTGTCGGCGGCCGGCTACCCCGACAAGGCCGATCCGGCCGCCATCAACAAGCCCATGGTGGTCTTGATCTTGTTCGTGCTCGTGCTCTACGTAACCATGGTGTACGGCCCGATTGCCGCGCTCTTGGTGGAACTGTTCCCCGCGCGAATACGCTACAGCGCCATGTCGCTGCCGTATCACATCGGCAATGGCTGGTTCGGGGGCTTCCTCCCGACCACCGCTTTCGCCATGGTGGCTGCGACCGGCGATATCTACTACGGACTTTGGTATCCCATCGTCGTGGCGGGGGCGACTCTGGTGCTCGGCCTTCTCTTCCTGCCCGAAACGTTCAAGAGAGCCATCGACAGTTAGGGGTGCCGGGCGATTCCCTGCCGCACCCGCGGTGTAAATGCAACCCTGTCGCCATGCGGCGTCACCCTGCGCGTTACATTCCCTTCACGATCCAGCCGATTTTCATAGTGTGACGTTATATGTTTATGAACGGCGGACGGCTGCGTACGCTGCGTAAACAACATTCAATGGGCGGGTCACTATGAGCAAACCTAAGAGATCGAACACAACGCTGCCCCTGGCGGGCGCCCTGCTGGCCGTGTCGGCCGTCATGCTGCTTGGCGGCTGCGTGGTTGCAACACCACCGCCGCGCGTTGTCTATGCGCCACCGCCGCCGCCGCCACCCCCGCCGGCCTACTCACAACCGGCCTACGCGGAACCGGCAGGCGAACCGATTCAGGCCAATGAGCCGCCTCCGGCCCTGCCGGATTACGATCAGCCCCCGTGCCCGACGGAAGGCTATTTGTGGACGCCGGGCTACTGGGCCTGGGGCGGCGGTGGGTACTACTGGGTGCCGGGAACTTGGGTTCAGCCCCCACAGGTCGGCGTGCTCTGGACCCCCGGCTACTGGGGCTTCGTGGGCGGTGTCTATAGGTTCAACGCCGGTTACTGGGGTCCGCACGTCGGTTTCTATGGCGGTGTGAATTATGGATTCGGCTACGGCGGCGTGGGCTTCGTCGGCGGCCGCTGGGCCGGCGGTGGCTTCGTGTACAACCGGGCGGTGGTCAACGTCAACGTCGCGGTGATTCACAACACCTATAACGAAACTGTGGTGAACAACGTCACCGTCAATCGAGTGAGCTTCAACGGCGGGCCGCACGGTGTGGTCGCGGCGCCGACCCCGCAGGAGCAGACCTACTCCCAGGAGCATCATTTCGCACCGACGCCGATGCAGCAGCAGCACATTCAACAGGCGGCTAGAAATCCCTCGCTGGCCGCGAGCGCCAATGGCGGTCATCCCGCCATTGCCGCAACCCCGCGACCGGGTGCGTTCAATGCACCGGGCGTGGTCGGTGCGCACGGCAGCGTCGCAGCCAATGCGCGTCCTGCGGGGGCACTGCCGTCACCCGGCGCGCAGCGTTCGCAAGTCGCGAGCGCGCAGCCGCCGGCGAATGGTCAGCACCCAAATGGACAGCCGCCGGCGAATGGTCAGCATCCGAACGGGCAGCCGCCGGCCGCCAAGCCGCAGCAGCCGAAACCGCAGCAGGCTAAACCCAAGCCGGCGAAGGCCGAGAAGCACGAGGGCGACAAGTAGAACTCGTGGCACCGGGGCGTCGGTAACACCGGCGCCTCGGTACCGCGGCGAGGGCTCACCCCCTCGGCGTGGGCATCTCAGCGCTGCCGCACCACCGGCAGCTCAACGAAGCTTGCACTCGATCCGCCGTCGAATATCTTGATGGTCGCCTTTTTGTAGTCGGTGGGCTTGGCGAAGAAGATATTGTCGACGTAGGTCTGGGGATTTCGGTCGTACACCGGAAACCAACTCGATTGCACCTGAACCATGATGCGGTGGCCGGGCAGGAACACGTGATTCGCGGTGGGCAGCGCGAAGCGGTAGACCTGCTTCTGATCGGGCGGTATGGCCTTAGGGTCGCTGAACGAATCTCGATATCTTCCGCGCAGAATGTCGGCGGCGATCATGAGCTCATAGCCGCCCATCCGGGGCTCGCGGCCGACTTCATCCGGATAGACATCGATCAGCTTCACCACGAAATCGCCGTCGGTGCCCGTGGTCGAGGCGATGAGATTGGCGATGGGTTCGCCGCTGATCTTCACCGGTTCCTGCAGCACGGGCGTGCTGAAACTCAAGACGTCCGGACGCGACGCCGCGTCCCGTTGGTCGCTCACCAGCCACGTTTGCCAGTTCGTCTCGCCCTCTTCGCCGCCGATGTGGATGGGCCGCGGCAGGTACGGAACGGGTTTTGCGGGATCAGACACATAGGCCTCGAAGTCGGGGATCGCGGCATCGGATGAGCCGAGACGCAATTTACCGCCCGCCTGCAAGTAGAGCTTCTGGCGCTCGATACCGCATCCGCCCGGGCAACCGCTCGGCCATGTGGGCAGTGCCAGCCAACGGTTGGTGCCGGTCTCGAAGGCGGTCACCGGAGTCAGTTCCAAGGGCTTGGGATCGTCCTTGAGGTAGTGGTCCAGGAACGGGCGCAGCACGTGCAGCCTGAAATAGCGCGCCGTGTCGCTGCCGAAGCGAATCTGACCGATTGCGCTGCCGTCGAGCCGCTGCTGGTGATGGAACCAAGGTCCGATGACCAGGTAGAGATTGGGATTGTCGGCCTGGCGCGCCTTGAGCGCCTTGTACAGGGCGATGTTGCCATAGATGTCCTCTTGGTCCCACAGGCTGTGTACCAGCATGGTCGGCACGGTGACTCCCTGCTTGGCGAGAATCCCATCCAGGGCTTGCTCCTGCCAGAAGGCGTCGTAGGCGGGGTGGCTCAAGACCTTCGCGGTGAAGCCCACCTGCTCGAGACCATGCAGCCGCACCATGTCATTCGCCGAGCCCGCACTCAACCAGGTGTCGTAGTCGTCGTAGTGGTCGGTCCACCACGGGATGTCGCTGTCGCGGCTCGATTCTTGGCCGTGAAAATAGGTCAGGCTGTCGAGACGGAAAGCGCCGTTGTGGAACCAATCGTCACCCCGCCAGCCATCCACCATCGCATTGATGGGGACCGCCGCACGCAGCGCCGGATGCGGGTTCACCAGCGCCATGAGCGAGGTGAAGCCGTCGTACGAAATGCCGAGGATACCCACCTTGCCGTTGGACTCGGGAATGTTCTTGACCAGCCAATCGATGGTGTCGTAAGTATCCGTCGAGTGATCCACGGCGGTCGGGTTGAGCGGCCCGCGCAGCGGCCGGGTCATCACATAGTCGCCCTCCGACCCATGTTTGCCGCGCACGTCCTGCATGACGCGAATATAGCCGCCGCTCTCGACTGCATCGTCGGCGACGTCGGTGCTGTCGATCACCGCCGCCAGATGTGCGCTGTTGTTCTTCGCGATGCGTTCCGTCGCGCCATAGGGAGTCCGGGACAGCAGGATGGGCGCATGTTGCGCGCCCCGCGGAATGAGAATCACGGTCTTCAGCTTGACGCCGTCGCGCATCGGAATCATGACTTCGCGTTTCACGTAGTCGAAGGTGTCTTCGCGGGCCACGAAGGCCGGCGGTATCTCGCTCTGGCCCAAGCTGCCCGCCATCGCCGGTGCGATCCAGGTCAGCAGAAAAATAGCTGCGCTCGTGCTCAATAGTCCCGCGCGGCGGCGCATGGCGCATGCACGCCCATCCTGTGTCGACATCATCAAGTTTGCTCCGGTTTGGCGCTTAAGCGCGGCGGAAGTTTGCGGCTTTATGCGCCGGTGCGCAACGCTCCTTGCGGCGACCTGGGGTTGGGGGCATGATCGGAACATGCGCTTCCGACCGGAGCGGGGTTAACAGAATCCGGCGGCAGTGTGGCCCGGAACTCGCGGTTGCAATGGCGAATGTGGGGAGATTGGCATATGAACACTCTTTCGTTCACTGTTTCCGACAGCGTCGCGACCCTCGCGATACAACGATCGGCGGTCAGCAACGCAATCGATATCACCATCATCCGCGCCATGCATCTGGCGCTCGATCAAATCCAGAAAGGCGAGGGCGGCGCCCGAGCCGTGGTCATCACCGGCAGCAACGATGTCTTTTGCAGCGGCCTGGATCTGCATTCGGTCGATCTGAAAACTCAGGAAGCGCGGCAGCGCGCGCATTTCGAGATGCGCCGCTTCATGGATCCCTTGATTCTGCGACTGAGCGGCTTTCGCTTTCCCATCGTCGCCGCGGTCAACGGCGCGGCGGTGGGCGCGGGCATGAGTCTCGCGCTCGCCAGCGATATCATCATCGCGGGCGACAATGCGTACTTTCTCCCGTCGTTCGCGCGCTTGGGGCTCGTGCCGGATGCGGGAATCACTTTTCACCTGGCGCGGCGCATCGGAGCGGGTCGCTCGCTGTCCTCCTTGATGCTGGCTGAACGAATCGATGCCAAGACGGCGCTCGAGTGGGGCCTCGCCTATGCCGTGGTGCCGGCCGCCGAGGTGGTGATGAGGGCGCAAACGGTGGCGCATCGCCTGGCGACGGGTCCCTGCGCGGTGCTCGGCCAGATACGCGCCCTGCACGCCTCGACCTTCGACCACTCGCTGCAGGAGCAATTGCGCGCCGAGCGCAGCGCGCAGGAAATGACGCTGGAAACTCACGATTGCGTAGAAGGCGTGCGCGCTTTCTTCGAGAAGCGCGAGCCGCATTTTTCCGAGCACTAGCGCCCGGGCTGCCGGGCGGTGATGGCGATGCGGACGGCAGCCAGCGGTGCCCGGTCGTCGAAGGGTTCGGATTTCGGATCCTTTGGAATGCCGAGCCGGGACCACAGGAGATCGAGATCGGGCGAGAGCGCCGTGGTCTTGATTTCACCGTAAAGACTCTCGAGCACGCGAGTGCCCGTGGCCGCGTCGCCTATCGCCAAGACCGCATCGATATCGTGCTCGGCCGCAAACCCGCCGGTTGCCTTCAAAATGGCCCGCAGTGCGGTTTGCAGGCCGGCCCGGTTGCCGGTTTGTTCGCGTATGGCCACGTCGGCTTGTAGGCAATACAGCGCGCCGCCCCAGTAGGTGCGTCCCCAGGTCGGCGTCTGGTCCATGCCGCCTTCACCGGCATGCGGCAGGCCGAGCGGCATCGATTGCCGATACTCCGCCCAGACATCCGCGATGTCGCGATTGCCGAATTGTGCGCGCGCAATTCCCTCGACATATGTCGCGATGCCCTCCGCCAGCCAACTATGCCGCCGCCCCACTTCGGGCAGTGCGAGATGCACCATTTCGTGCACGAGCACCCAATCCGCGGTCAGTTCCTCGGCCGTCGCAGCGCGTCCCACCGTCACTTGAATGACGAGCCCGGATTCATCGGTGGTGCGGCCGCCGCGCACGCCGCCGCCCGGCGCGCCGCGAATATGCAGCACGACGAAGGGCGCTGGAAAACCTCCGTAGTACTGCGCGACGATTCGCGCCGAGCGCTCGATCCAGTCCCGCAGCAGGGGCCGCCGAAGCGACAGCTCGGGGTCGTCGATCGACGCGCACACCGTGCCGCCCGGCACCTCGATCTCGACGCCGGCCTCCTTTGTGCAGGACGTGCCGCCGGCGGCGTGCGCGAGACCCGCGAGCGCCGCCATCAGGCCGGCCGCTAGACAGCGTGCGCGGATTGGGTGCATTGTTTCACTCCACGAATATCCGAAGGGGAAGTGCGGCAACAGCCGCCAATGAGGCGAGCGCCTTCCCGCTGCCATTCCTGCGCCCGATGGCCCAACGACTGCTGGGCCCCGCCGTCGGCGCTCCATTGTTTGGACGAGGCGTCGTAGATTTCGCCCGAATTGGGATAGATCAACAGCGGCCTGCCGGTCCTGCCGCGCATCCGGCGCAGCAGCGGCGTGATGTATTGCGGCGCGGTACAGTTCACGCCCACCGCGACGACTTGCGGGAAGCGCTCGAGTTCCGCGACGCACTCGCCGATGTCTTCGCCTTCGTTGTTGTGCTCGCCGTCCTTGCAGGAAAAGGCGATCCACGCGCAGGCGTGCGGAAATTCGCCGAGCAGGGTCGCCAACACCCGCGCTTCGCGCAAGCCAGGGATGGTCTCGCATGCCAGCAGATCGGCGCCTATGTGCGCTAGCGCACATAGGCGGGGACGGTGGAAATCGGCCAAGGCGCGGTCATCCAGCGCATAGCGGCCCCGGTACTCCGAGCCGTCCGCCAGCATCGCGCCGTACGGGCCGATAGATGCGGCGACGAGAGGCCGCAGGCGATCGCCCCGATTGGCCTCGACGGCCCAAAATTCATCGCGCGCGGCCAGCGCCAGCGATACCGCCGCGCGCATCAACCGTGCCGCCTGCGCCGGCTCGATGCCGCGGCGCGCAAAGCCCTCGAAGGTCGCCTGGTATGTTGCCGTGGTGGCGACGTCGGCACCGGCGCGGAAGTAGTCCAGATGCACTTCGCGGATCAGGTCGGGGCGCTCGATCAGGCACTTTGCGGACCAGAGGGGATCCTTGAGATCCGCGCCGCGACGTTCCAGTTCGGTCGCCAGGGCACCGTCCAGAATCATCAGCGGGCGCTGCGCGAGAAAATTGTGGATTGGGTCATGCATGTTTGTTCCCGCGCGGCGCGATTTACGATCATACTCCGCGGGGCATTTACGCGCGGGATCTGTGAGGGACAAGGCATGCTCACCGCTCAGACCATCGAGAACAGTCATTCAGACGTCTTTACTTATTTGCACGGCAGCTTGGAGCTGTCCGCAAGTCATTGCCACGTTCCCGAAGCGTCCTCCGCGGGAAGTTTGGTTTACGCCAGCAACGTGGAGCAACTGGCCGAGGCGCGGCTGCGCAAGCCCGCGATTCTCATCGTTCCGTCGAAAATGACCGGCTGCCTCGATGAGTCGACGGTCGCGGACAGCTGCTGCTTTTCGGTGCAGAGCATTCCTATGGGCATGGCGGTCCTCCTGAAATATTTCGACCGCAAGTGCTTTCGATTCACGCAATGGGGCGAACGCCACGCGACCGCGGTGGTGCATGCGGACGCGGTGATCGGCGAGGGTGCGTTTCTCGGTCCCTATTGCGTGATCGGGGCGCACGCGGTGATCGGCAACGGCTGCATGATCGGCGCTCACGCGGTCGTGGAGAACGACGCCCGGATCGGCGACCGCACGGTGTTGCACGCGCATGTGTTCGTGGGCGCGGGTTGCCGCATCGGGGAGGACTGCGAGGTTCATCCGCATACCAGTATCGGCAGCGACGGCTTCGGCTACGCCGTGGGTGCCGACGGCAGGCCGCGAAAAATCCCGCATCTCGGCAACGTGGAAATCGGCGATGGAGTGGAAATCGGCAGCAATTGCGCAATCGATCGCGCAACTCTGACGTCGACATACATCCGGTCCGGCACCAAGCTCGACAATATCTGCCACATCGCGCACAACTGCGACCTGGGCGAGAACGGTTTTTTCACCGCCGGCTTCATGATGGGGGGCTCGACCAAGATCGGCCGCCAATTCGTCACCGGCGGCAATTCCGTGGTCACCGCGCACATCACCCTCGGCGACAACGTGGTTCTGGCCGGCCGATCGTCGGTCACCTGCGATGTTCCCGATGCGGGCGCCTACGGCGGCTATCCGCTGCAGCCTCTGAAGGAGGCGATGAAGACCATCGCCAACATCGGGCACCTCAACGAGATTCGCCGGAATCTCCATCGCGTGATGAAGCACTTGCAACTCATCGACAAGGCGCACGTGGACAGCACCGACGCTTGAGGCTCAAGACCGATAACGTCGCCATACCGGTCGCGGTTCTGATCGCCGCCATGCTCTGCTTTCAACTCGGCGCCACGATGGCGAAGGGATTGTTCCCCGCCGTCGGGGCCTCCGGCACTGCCGCGCTGCGCCTCGCCCTATCCGCGATCATCTTGCTGGCCGTGTGGCGCCCATGGCGGTTGCGGCTGACCGCGCGCGAGATGCGAGTGATCCTCATTTACGGGCTGGCATTGGGGTGGATGAACTTCTTCTTCTACCTGTCGCTGCGGTACATTCCTCTCGGCATCGCGGTTGCCCTGGAATTCGCGGGACCGTTGGCATTGGCCATGGCCGCCTCGCGGCGCGCCGTCGATTTCGTGTGGATTCTGATGGCGGGATTGGGGTTGCTCGCTCTGCTGCCGTTCGGCATCGGCTCCGCGCAGTTGGACCTCCTGGGGGTCGGCTGCGGGCTGGCCGCCGGCGCCTGCTGGGCCCTTTATATTTATTTCGGCCGCAAGGCCGGCGCCGCGCACGGCGGCCAGACCACGGCCTTGGGGATGACGATCGGCGCCATCGTGATCGTGCCCATCGGTGCCGCGCAGGCCGGCATGCAGATGCTGTCGCCGGCGATATTGCCGGCCGCGCTCGGGGTGGCGCTGCTGTCGAGCGCGATTCCCTATTCGCTCGAGATGCTGGCAATGCCGCGGCTGCCGACCCGCACCGTCGGCGTTCTTATGAGCCTCGATCCCGCGCTGGGCGCCGTCGCAGGCCTGCTCTTTCTGGGTGAATCCTTGAGTTGGATCCAGTGGGCGGCGATCGTCAGCATCATGGCGGCGTCCGCCGGCAGCGCGGCGACCGGCCGGGATGCCGTCCCGTCGTCATTGCCCGATTAGCGCGATCGCCAGATAGAGGACGGCCGCTCCCGCCAGGGTCATGGCGGTGGTGAGAAACTTCGGATGGGCGTGGTAGCTCTCCGGAATCAGGTCGCTGGCGCCGATGTACAGAAAGAAACCGGCGAACAGCGCGAGCGCGATGCCGAATTCATGGCCGGACAGAGTGAAAAAATAAGTCGAGGCAATGCCCGCGACGGGCGCGAGCGCGTCCACGACGAGCCAGCATAGCGCCTGCGAGGTGCGCCCTTGATTCTTCATTACGACGTTCATGGTGTTGATGCCGTCGGAGAAGTCGTGCGTGAGCACCGCGATCGCGACCACGATTCCGACCTGATGCGACGTCTGGAACGCGAATCCGATGGCGACTCCGTCCAGCAGGCTGTGAACGCACAGCACGGCGGCGGCGAAAGGGCCGCGAGCCGCGTCGTCGCCGTGAAACAGCAATATCCGATCCAGCACCAGGTAGGACAGGAATCCCAGTGCGCTGCACGATAGGATCGCCGCGGGACTGTGAAACTTTCCGCCGAATTCGACCGCTTCGGGCAGCAGATCGAAAAACGCCACCCCGATGACCGCGCCGGCGCTGAATCCCAGGATCAGATGCAGCTTGTCGCGCAGCTTGAGCGCCAGCAGGCCGCCGGCGAGCGTGGTGAAGAATGCGGCGCCCGCGATGAGTATGGTCAGGTATATTGTCGTCAATCAATCGACTCATTGGGGGGAAGCGTGAGTTACGACTCCTATCATAAACGCAAAATCGGCAAACACGTGCTCAAGCCCGAAACCCAGATGATGGGATACGGCTACGATCCGAGCCTCTCGGAAGGCTCGCTCAAACCGCCGATCTTCCTGACTTCGACGTTCGTCTTCAAGACGGCGCAGGACGGCAAGGATTTTTTCGACTTCACTTCGGGCCGGCGCGAGCTCGGCGCCGGACAATCCTCGGGGCTCGTCTATTCGCGCTTCAACAATCCCAACCTCGAGGTGCTCGAGGACCGCCTGGCATTGTGGGAGGAGGGCGAGACGGCGGCGGTGTTTTCCAGCGGCATGTCCGCGATTTCGACGGTGCTCTGGACGCACGTGCGCCCGGGTGACGTGGTACTGATGAGCCAGCCCTTGTACGGCGGCACCGAAACTCTGATCGAGAAGACCTTGCCCGCGTTCGGAGTCAAAGCCGTGAGCTTCACTCTGGGTCACGACAAGAGCGCCGTGGCCGAAGCGGCGCAGCGCGCGACGACGCTGGCCGCCGAAACCGGCGGCCGCGTTTGCCTGATCATCGTGGAGACGCCGGCCAATCCGACCAACAGCCTGGTCGATCTGGACCTGATGCGCGAGACTTCGTTGCAGATCGGCGCGCGCCAGAAAGGCGGGCGGCCGCCGGTGGTGGTCGACAACACCTTTCTCGGACCCGTTTTTCAGCGTCCGTTGACGCATGGCGTGGATCTCGTCATGTATTCGCTGACGAAGTACGTGGGCGGTCACTCGGACTTGGTCGCCGGCGGCGTCGTCGGTTCGCGCGAAGCGGTGGGTCCGGTGAAGAAACTACGCGGCGCGCTCGGCACGCAGCTCGACCCCAACACCGCCTGGATGATCATGCGCTCCATGGAAACGCTGTCGCTGCGCATGCACAAGTCGGCGGAGAACGCCGCGTTGGTGGCGAGCTTTCTGCGCGACCACCCAAAGATCGCGAGCGTCAACTACCTTGGTTTCCTGGGTGAGGAGGACCCGCGCTACCCGGTGTTCCGGCGGCAGTGTCAGAGCGCCGGCTCGACATTCGGATTTGCGGTCAAGGGCGGCGAGGCAGAGGCGTTTCGCCTGCTCGACGCCTTGCAGGTGATCAAGCTCGCGGTGAGCCTGGGAGGCACCGAGACGCTGATGTCGCATCCGGCGAGCACCACGCATTCGGGCGTCTCCAAGCAAACGCGGGACCGCATCGGCATCACCGATGCCTTGATCCGCATATCGGTGGGCATCGAAGATGCCGGCGACCTCATTGCGGACCTGGGAGCGGCGCTCGATGCCATATGAGAGAACTGCGGCGCCGGCCGTGGCGACCGCGCTGATGGGGACGATCGCGGCGCTGATGACCTCCATCGCGGCAGCCGGCGCGCCGGCCGCGACCGTCGCCGCGGACACGGCGTATCGGCATGGGCTCGTGTACACCGTCGATGCGCAGGACAGCGTGCAGCAGGCGCTGGCGATCCGCGCAGGCCGCATCGTCTATGTGGGGAGCGACGCCGGCCTCGCCGCTTACATCGGCCTCAAGACCATGGTGTTCGATTTGCGCGGACGAATGCTGATGCCGGGACTGGTCGACGGCCACATGCATCCCTTGCAGGGTGGCGGCACGCTGCTCAAGTGCAACTTGAACTACGAACAGCTGAACGTCGCGACGATGCAGGCACGGATTCAGGCCTGTCTCGATCAGGATCGCGCGAAAGAACCGGATGCCTGGCTCGAGGTGGTGAATTGGTTCCAGGAGGGTATGGTGCCGGCGGGCACTCACACCGATCGCCGGACGCTGGACGCCTTGAAGACCCAGCGGCCGATTTTCGTCGAGTCTTCCTTCGGTCATACGGCGCTTGTGAACACGCGCGGCCTGCAACTGGCGGATGTCACTGCGAAGACGCCCGACCCCATGGGCGGCAAGGTGGGCCGGGACGCCGCGGGCAATCCGTCGGGAATTCTCGAGGATGCCGCGCAGGACGCCGTCGCCAAGCACATTCCGCCGCCGACCGCGGACGACAATGTCAAAGCGGCGGCGGCCGCGCTCGATGCGCTTCGCAGGCAGGGAATCACCACGTTCTTGGATGCTGCGGCGGAGGCGCCGTCGCTCGAAGCCTTCTCCACGGTGCAGCATCAGGGCAAGCTCACGGCGCGTGCGCACTTCGCGGTGCTCATCACTCCGCCCCAGGGGCGCGATCCCAAATCTGCGGTGGCGATGGTCGAATCGCTGGCTCAGCGCTACGACCAAGGCGAGATTGCGGCCGCACCTACGCTGACGGTACGCAATATAAAGTTGTTTCTAGACGGCGTGATCACCGCACCCGCATCCACGGGAGCCATGTTGACGCCCTATCTGAGTCTGCAGGGCGCTCCCGCCAATCCGCATTGGGCGTCCTCGGGAAGCCGCGGGCCGGACGTATACTTTCCGGCCCCCATCTTGAGCGCGTTGCTCGTGGAAGCGGCGCGCGCCGGATTCGAGCCGCACATGCATGCGGACGGCGACCGCGCGGTGCGCGAAGGCCTCGATGGCATCGCCGCGTTGCGGCGCCAATATCCCGACCGCGACATTCGCGCCGCCATCGCTCATGACGAGATCGTCGATCCGGCCGATTTCCCGCGCTACCGTCAACAGAACGTGATACCGGTACTGTCATTTCAATGGGAGAAGCAGGCGCCCGACACCATGGAAGGTGCGCGCGAATATCTGGGGCCGGCGCGCTTCAAATACATGGAGCCGGCGGGATACCTTGCGGCCGCGGGCGCGCGCATCGCCTATGGCAGCGATTGGCCGGTGGACCCTCTCGACGAATGGTTCGCCCTCAAAGTTGGAGTGACTCGCACCAACGCACCCTCGGCGGGCATCAAGTACGCGGGACGCTTGAGCGAGGACAAAGGCCTCACGCGGCGCGAGGTGCTGCGCGCGATCACCATGAATTCTTCGTATGAATTGCACCAGGATCAATTCACCGGCTCGCTCGAGGCGGGCAAGCTCGCGGATTTGATCGTGCTCGACCGCAATTTCCTCGATGTTCCCGCCGAGCAGATCGCCGCTGTCAAAGTTCTGCAGACGGTGGTGGGCGGGCGCGTGGTGTATCAGTCCGATCAATTTTAGCGCGGGCGCTGCGCGGCGATGTTGACCTCGGTGCGGTCCCGAGTCTTGACCTCGATCTCCGCGCGGCCTGCATTGCTCAAAACCCACGGCAGGGGCAGGTTGTCGGGAATCACGGTAATGACGTGATGTCCGGTCACCACCACCGGGAAGTGGAAGCGGCCGGCGGCGTCGGTCTGCACGGAGAATCGCCCATCCAGCAGCACCGTGACATTGGGCGCACCGCTCTCGCCGGCGTCGAGTTGCCCGTTGTTGTTGGCGTCGAGGTAGACGACTCCCGCAATCTCACCGGAGCCCGCTCCGGGCCCGCCGCCCAGCGGCGCGAAGTGCGATCCCGCCGTCCGTTTGTAGCGAAAGGTCAGAAATATTCCGCGTTCGTCCTGCGCCGGGATGGCGGTTGGCACCGGCGGCGATAGCGGCGATTCCACCGTTGGAGGAGTCCAGGACCCGGTATGGCTGTCGTAATAAGTGACCAGCATCTCCCACGCGTAAGACAAGCGATAGGTCAACGAGACATTGGCCGATACTCCCGGTGCCGCTCGGCCCTGCACGGCGCCGGCCCAATTGACATTGCCCTCCAGCCCCAATTTGGACGTCATCTGGCCCCCGCCGACCGCGCCCAGGCCAAGTATGGTGCTGTCCGGCTGCGCACCGCTCGATATACTCGATATCGCGCCGCTGAATTGCTCGACGTAAGTGGACGTGCTGAACCGGATGCCGACGGGTGTCGCCCACGCCTGATTCAGCGTCAGCCGGACATCCTGGCCCATTTGAGTTTTGGCGAAATCGGCCTGTGCGCGTCCGGCACCCCACACATTGGGATGATCGACAAAGCCTTCCAATGACCAGGCAGTGCCGCCGTCGGTGCGGCTCACGTTGGCGATGCTGCCGACGCCCCAGTCGCGCGACAATTGGTAGTGCGCATCGCCGGTCAGGAAAGTGGTGTCGGAGCCGAGCCCCGACACCGAATGCACTTCGTCGATGCCGACATCGGTCATCCAACGCAGGCCCTGATAGCCGAGACGGTAATAGCCGCCTTCCATGTCGTTCGCGATCAGTTGATTGCCCCAGGTCATATTCGGATCGATCCGAAAGAGCCCGGCGCTTTGCTGAAAGCGGCCCTGGGTTATCGAGCCGTCGGCCCAGCCGCCGACAGCATTGCTTTTGCCGCTGATGTCGCCATCCACGAGATTCAGGTCAAGGCGCTCGCCGCCATCCTTCCATGCGGCCGTGAGAAGTTCGGTGTTTGAGGAAAAACGCGTGTCGCCATCGACTGCCGTACCAATGGCGAGGTTGGTGTCGTGAGCTTCGATGAACTGGCCGCCGACCGTCCAGTGCGATGCCGGAGACCACTGCGCGCCTGCGGTCGCGGTAGTTCCGCCCAGCGTCTGGAAATCGGGCACCACAATGCCGTTGTACAAACCGGGTACTCCACCGCCGGCGACCAACTGCAGGTCCTGGGGGCCGCGCCATTCCGTGGTGAGGCCCTGCATCAGGCTGGTCGGCAAGATGAAGCGCGGTTCAAGTCGCGCCAGGCCGATGTCAGGGGTGTTGAGGTCGCCCACGCCATTGTCGGCCTGCCAACCGCCGTCGAAGGGCATGGCGCGCTCTCTCAGCGTGATCGAACCGCCCTGGCCCTGTTCGTTGGGCCCGCCGGATCCACCTGCGCGCGCGGAGCCGTCGAGTGACCAGGCGCCGTAGCTGACCGTCTCCCACTGCGACTTGGCGAGGATGCCATTCTCGTCGAGATTTGTTGAGGTGCCGCCGCCGCGCGAGCTCAGCGCACTGACCACCCCATCGATCTGCAGCGATCGCGCCAACCCCTGGTCGCTGGCGGTGTCCGTCTCGCCCTTGGAGATATCGGGGACGAGCGTACCGCCGTCGATGAACTTATCCTGATAAACATTGGTGCCAGGCAGATTGGTGGCGCTCCAGGTCGTGGCTGCCGATGGCGGCGTGGGCGGCGTGAGCGTCGTGGGCGGTGCAGGCGTCACTGACTGCGCATGCGCCGCGCCCAGCCAAACCATCCCCCCCAGCCCGCACAGGCCGAACGCGAGTCGGGGGGTGAGTTTGGCATGCGGCTTCATTCAAACCGCTGATTGAGCTCTGACTTTTGTTTTCCCCACTCCAGAGTGCCCTTGACGGTGACCGGAAAGGTGAGCGTCGGGTGATCGTTCGTGGGAGTCGAAGGGGTCAAAAACAGCTCGCGTTCTTCGTGGGGCAGAATGGGAAAATCCGCGGGTGTAAAGTCGTAGGAGTTTCCCTTCGCGTCCGTGCCGGTCAGAAAGCCGCTCACGCGGCCGTGCGCGGTGCCGCCGTTGTGAATGCGCAGAGTCGGGACCCGCTGACCATTGAGCGTCGCGATTTTGGGTCCCAGTATTTCGATCTGTGGCACACCGTCGCCGACATTCACGTACACGATGACGCCGATCCGTCCGGTGACGGGCATGCTGAGCCCCTGGCTCAACGCGACCGAGGGTTCGGCCCCTTCGATCATGACCGCAAAGCGGCATTCGCCCGCCGGCGCGTCCGCAGGCACCGCCACGTCGAAGCGATAGCGCATGGTTCCGCCGCCGAGTATCTCGACGTTGGGCCGCTCGAGTGCGACCCAGGGACGGCAACTGTCGGGCTGCAGATCGTCTTGGAAACTGACGCTGAAATCCCGCGACAAGCTCCAGTCCGCGGTATGGATCACGTAGTGGCCGGGCGTGGTTGATCGATTGCTTATCTCGATCACGCCGCGCAGGGTCTTGCCCGGCTTGGTGGCGAGTTCGAAGCGCGGCGGCGACACCAGAGCCGCAAATCCCTGCGCCTGCACGACGCCTAAAGGCACCAGCCCGAAAAGACAGAGCAGAACCAAGAAACTGCGTCGCATGATCATTCCTCATCCATCTCGAAGTGATAAGTCACCGGAACGGCACGCTGCATCAAAGTCCCGGCGACGCTGAACTGAAACGTCAAGGTGTCTTCCATGAAGGGCGTCGTGATGGGGCCGGCATAGACCAGCACGCGATTGCCGGAGACGAGCTGCCCCGGCAGAAATCGCCCCTGAGTGATCCACGACAGGCTGATGGGGCCGGGCTGTTGTGCCGGCAACGCCAGATAAATCCGTCCCGAGTGTTTGAGCCAGGGCATGACGTTGATGCGCACCCGAACCGTCATGGTGCCAACCATCAATTTGCCCGCGGCCGTGCGCGTTGGCACAGCGGTCTTCCAGCGCATGAGCACTGTCGGCTCGATGGCCACAGAGCCCGAATCGTCGACGGTCACCGATTTTGCGTGCGCCGCTGCGGCCCAGATTATGCTAAATGCCAGGCCCAAAAAAAAAGTTGAACGTTGACCGGTGCTCAAGGCGAAGTCATCGTGTAGAGCACCGAACCGGTGTAGGTACCAGCCCCCGGTACGGCGGTGTTCAGATAGGAAAAGCTCCAGCAGCTCTCGTTCCACGTGTTGCTGGCCATGGAGCCCACGGTCTGGGTCCCACCGTTGACGAAGGTGCCTCCAGGAAATATTTCGGGGAGAAAGCCGTTGGCGGTGGTATCGCCGTTGCCGCTCGATGTCCACGAAATCTGTGAGAAGTTGATGCTGCCGCCGGTGCCGCTGGTCAACGCCGCCGGTACCGTGGCCGTGACTTTGGCCGCGGCGGTGGCGGCGCCGGTGGTGCGATAAAAGCCGCCGATGTACAACTGAGCAGGAACCGTGCAATACGCGTAGCCATCCCAAAAACTGTCTGCCTGCGTGCTGTTGGTGGTCATGGCCTGCGCGGTGCCGTTGCCCATCACCGCGGTCGTCAAGGTCACCGATACCGTGTTGACGGTGCCGTTGTTCACCGGCGTGCCGCCGGATGAATAGCAATCGCTGCCGGAACCCATGCAGTTGGTGTTGCCGGCAAAAGTACCGTTGCCAACCTGCAAGTAAACTGCTTCCGGCGAAGCCGGAGTCAATGTGACCGTGTAGCCCGAAGCTGTACCCGCGGCCGCCAGCAGGATTGCGCCTGCCGAACTGCACCGCAGCCAACTGGGCCTGCACCGCAAGTCCCGGGCTGCCGGAATCATTTTGGGCCGGCAAGCCCGGGTCGATTGCGGGTAGGCGCGCATCGGGACACCGTGATCTGACGCGCTTACGGCATCGTCGCCGTATAAGTCACGAGGCTGTTGTTGACGCCGACGCCACCGTACGTGCCGCTCGCGTAGGCGGTGGTGTTCGCATAGCCGAAGGTCCATTTCGCGTCCGCCTGCACGACCTTGGCCGCCGATGCGGTGAGCAGAACGCTGGTGCTGGTGCCGTTGGTAAGAACAGGCGCAGGCAGCAAGGTGTAGGTCCCTGTCAGCGCGGTGGCCGCCGTGGTGATCTGCGAGAACGGGATGAAATCGCCGTTACCGTCGGAGAGGCCGGCCGCGGCGGCTGTGGCGGTCAGAGTGACGTTGCCGCCGTTGCTGACGACGGCCGCGGTCTCGACGCCATTGTTGAGATCGCCGCCCGTGCCTGCCACCGCAGTGCCGTTGCCCGACGTACCCGCAGCGAGCGTAAATGTCACCAGGTCGGTGGTGGCGTTGGTCGCGTAGGTGCCGGTGGTGTAGGCGGAACCAGTACCCACGCGCAGGTACAGGACCTGCGGAATGACCACGGTGAAGTTCACCGTCGCCGATGCCGTGAGGGCGCCGGTGCCCGTTGTGTAAGTCGAAGCCGCCGAGGCCACGAGCGGAAGGGACAACGCCGCCGTACCCAAGAGTGCTTTCATTGCAGTCGAAATGTTCATTATCGGTTTCCTGTGCGGTGAAACGATGCGATTCAGCCTCGATACTAGGGGATAGCCTTACAGGCACGTTGAACCAGGTCGCAGTTCGATTAGCGAGCGCTAAAGTTCCGGCGGGGGGTGCCGATATTCCTCAGGTTTTGTGCGCTGGTTCGCACGCGCGCGGCCGCGCCGCGCAGAATCGAGCGGGCAGACCCTGGCGGGAAAGTGAGCTACGCGTCACCGAACGGTGACGATCAGGGCATCGAGGCGGTGCAGACGAGCTGGGTTTCGCCTATGGACACGCGGCCGGGCCCGGTTCGCTCAATGTGCACGCGGTGTCCTGCGCGATGACCTTGCGCGCGGCGGCGCTCAGAATGGTGTTGCCGTGTGCGGCGGCGGAATTGGCCGAAGCGCGGAGCGCGCCGTCCGAACCTTGAACTTCAGGTACGCGCAACGTAGCCGTCAGCCACACGTTGCGGCTGTTGCTCATGATGGCCACGGTCTGCGGGTCGCGATCGTTAACGCCTGCCACGTGCAGGTAGAGAACCTTCGGGATGACGATCTTGAAATTCAGGTGCGCCGTTGCCTGCAGGCCGGTGCCGGCCCCTTCCTGAATGCGCGATTCCGGCACAGCCATCATCGGCACCAGCAATGCCGCCGAGCTCATCAATCCTTTGAAGCCCCAAGACCGTGTCACGATGTTACCCACATCGATGGTGTCGGCAACAACGATAACCGCTGAAGGGGCTGAATTGCTACTTGCGTCACAGCAATTCGTCCCGCGCGGAGAAACACGGGAGATTTCGCTCGCGCGACATTAATGATTATCTCTGGGACGAGGGCGCGAAGTTGGCGCTAGGCTGAGACATAACGTGGCGGGGCCATGGCCGCCCGCCGGGTCACGAGAGGGAATTCCTGAATGCGGCGACGTTTTGCGGCAGCGCTTGCCGGCGTTATGTTGGGTGTGGGGGCTGTGGTCTCGAGCGCGCAGGGAGAAACCGACACCGAGCTGGACACCATCGTCGTCACTGCCACGCGGGTCGCCGAATCCAGCCGCGACTTGCCGGTGTCGATCGATCGCGTCGATCGGCGGACGCTGTCCGTCGGCCAGCTCGAAGTCAATCTCTCGGAGTCATTGATCACGGTACCCGGCGTGTCGGTGCAAAGCCGGCAGAACTACGCGCAGGACCTGCAGTTGTCGGTGCGGGGATTCGGCGCGCGCTCGAGTTTCGGCGTGCGCGGGCTGCGCCTGTACTCTGACGGCATTCCGGGCACCATGCCCGACGGTCAGGGACAGTTTTCACAGTTCGATTTGGGGTCCGCCGACCACATCGAAGTCCTCCGCGGCCCGTTCTCGGCGCTGTACGGCAATTCGTCGGGCGGCGTGATCGCGATCTTTACCGAGGACGCGAAGCCGGGCGTTCTGTATGAAGGCGACGCGCAGTACGGCACCTTCAACACCCAGCGCTACGCTCTGAAGACCGAAGGTGACGACGGAACCGTCAACTACGTGCTGGACGCCGCGCACTTTCAAACCGACGGGTACCGGGACCATAGCAGCGCCGAGCGCGACAATTTCAATTCCAAGCTGCGATTCAGCTTGAGCGATGCCGCGAAAATGACGGTCATCGCCAATGTGGTCGAGACGCCGTTCGTGCAGGATCCTCTCGGCCTGACTCGCGCGCAGCTCGAGACGGATCCGCGCCAGGCCGGCGTCGGCGCGATTCAGTACGACACGCGCAAGTCTCTCGATCAAGAGCAGCTGGGCACCGTACTCGACGATCAATTGAGCGACCACGATGCACTCTCAGCCATGGTGTACGTTGGGCATCGCGCTACGACTCAATATCAAGCGATTCCGCAGGCGACCGAGAAGAGCCCGCTGAATCCCGGCGGCATCATCGATTTGGACCGGGCCTACTGGGGCGTCGATTCGCACCTGACGGATACCCGCGATGTCTTCGGTTCGCCCCTTCAGCTGGTCGCAGGAGTGGCTTACGACGACCTGGCCGAGGCACGCAGGGGATTCCTGAACTATCAGGGTGCGCTGCTCGGAGTCGAAGGAGCCCTGCGCCGCGACGAAGCCAATCATGTCTATGACTTCGATCAATATCTGCAGGCGCAGTGGGATCCGGACGCGCGCTGGCGCCTGATCGCGGGTGTGCGCAACAACCTGGTGGAGGTCACCTCTCATGGCCACATACCGGTGATCGACGGTGTGGACAGCGGCGCGCGCTACTCGGCGGTCGACCCGGTCGGGGGCGTGACCTTTCGAGCGAGCTCCGCGGTCAATGTTTACGCCTCGTACGGCAAAGGCTTCGAAACCCCGACTTTGAACGATCTGGCCTACCGCTCCGTCGACGGCAGCCTGCCGGGATTGAACTTCAGCTTGAAGCCGGCGCGCAGCGATAACTATGAAGTGGGCGTCAAGGCGGGGGACGGGCCGGTGCGAGCCGACTTGGCCGTCTTCTACATACAAACGGAAGACGAACTCGCGGTGCTGCAGAACTTCAACGGCAGAACGGTGGATCAAAATATCGGCGAGACCAATCGCCGGGGTTTGGAACTGGCCGTCGACGCAACTTGGGCCGGAGGATTCAGCGGCCGGCTGGCCTACACCTACATCCGCGCAGTGGTCGGGCAGGCCTACTCAACCTGCATCGCCGCTCCGTGCAACCCGCTGGCGAACCCGGGAGGTCCGCTGCCGGCGAACTACAAGACCGTCGCCGCGGGGGATCACCTGCCGGCGGTGCCGATGAATTCCGTGTACGCCGGCATTACCTGGAGCTATGCACCGCTGGCATTTTCGACCACGCTGGAGGCCCAAGGCCGCGCCAAGATCTATGCAGATGACCGCAATTCCGCCGCCGCCGCGGGTTTTTGGGTGGCGAATCTGCGGGCCGGGTTCGAACAAGAAACGAGACATTGGCGGTTCAGTGAATACACCCTCCTTGATAACCTCGCCAATCGAGCCTATGTGGGCTCTGTGATCGTGGACGAAACGAATTCTCGATTCTTCGAGCCGGCGCCGGGCCGGACGGTATACATTATGTTCAATGCGGCGTTGCGGAATTAAGCATGCGTTATGTGCACCAAACAGCATGAACCGCGTTGTATAGGGTAGGTCTGACCTATATAAGTGTTCATTAAGGTGACAGTCATGAGTACCAAGGGCAGGGGCTTTCTTCTGGCGGCCGGCGTGATGGGGTTGATCCTGACAGGCACGGCACCCGCATTGGCCCAATCGCACGGCGGCGGTCATGGGGGCGGCGGACATGCCGCAGGTGCCCATGTCGGCGGAGGCGGGCATGCATCGGCTGGCCATTTCGGCGGCAGCCCTCACTACGCAGCAGCCGGTGGGTATCGCGGTTACGGCGGTGCCGGCTATGCCCATGGTTACGCTGCGGGCTTTCACGGAAGTGCCGGCGTCTACGGGCGTGGATACGGTGGCTATGGCTACGGACGTGGTTACTCCACCGGCGCCTACTGGCGAGGCGGCTACTGGCATGGCGGCTTCTGGCCCCGAGCCTACTATGGAGTAGGGTTCGCCTGGTTCCTGCCGGTTCTGCCCCTGGCCTACGCAACCTACTGGTACGGTGGCATTCCGTACTACTACGCCAACGACGTGTACTACACCTATAACCCGTCCTACGAGGGCTATGTGGCCACCGATCCACCGCCAGTGGCTGATTCAAGCGCCCCCGCCGACGGCGGCGCGGCGCCCGGCGGCCCGCCGGCCGCAGGACCGAGTGCCGGACCGGGACCCGGCAATGGCGGCGACGTTGCGGGTCAGATTTTCATGTACCCCAGGAATGGCCAGACCCCCGACCAGCAGGCCAAAGACAAGGCCGAATGCCAGCAGTGGGCCTCGCAGCAGGCCGGGCAGGTGGCGCAGAACGGGTCTGACTACATGCGCGCAATGTCGGCCTGTGTCGAGGGCCGGGGATACAGCGCGAGGTAGCCCGACCGGGCCGACGGTTGACTCGAATCGATGCGAAATCGCATGGCGTATTCAGAGTGGACCGCCGCGCTACGGCGCCATGGCAACCGCTGCCCGCACGCAGGACATCGATCTTGCGCGGCGCCAAACCCTGAAACTGGCGACGCTCGTTGCTCCGGGGCCGGTGCTGGGCGAAGTCGTCGCGCTGCCGGAACTTCATGGCATGCCCAGACGATTCCTGGCTTCGACTACTTGCTCGAGCAAGCCCAAGCGGCGGTCCTGCTCGCGGGCGGTCACTGCGTTCCGGTCCTGTTGCCGGAAGCGGAGCGCATGATTTGGCACAAGCTGTACTCGAGCACCGAAACATGCCGCTGCGCGAGTCGTTCCGGCGCGCGCCGCAGGCGCTGCGAAAAGCCGCGCTTTGCCGGCTGCCGCGGATCGAGACTCTGCTGATCCAACATCCTCAGGCGCTGGAAGTCCTTCGCGGGCTGCAATGAACCGACGCGCGGCGCACTCGGAAACGCCGATCGTCGCTACTGCCAGCAATCCACACTTGCGTTGGGGTCAGTGCCGGTTGCAGTCTGCACCCCGCCGGAAGTGATTTGAAATGTAGCGCAAGCTGTATCGGCCGCCTGCGAGCCGACCGCCGTAGCGATGATGGTGTAGGTTGCCGGAGTTCCCACCGATGTCGTATTGACCGGTGGAACCGCGGCATTCACACCCAGCGTCGTGATGTTGTAGTCGTTGTTGTTGCCTACGGCGAAAGGTAACGCCGTCCCGGCGGGGTAGCCGAGATCGCTCGGCGTGGAGCTATACGTGTTGTTGGTGCTGAAGAACCGCTCTTCAAGGGCCGCCATACCCAGCAGCGCGGACTTTGCGTCGGTGCGATGCGATTTCCTGATGTACGCGGAATAGGAAGGTATCGCGATCGAGGCCAAAATTGCCGCAATCACCATCGTGATGACGAGCTCGACGAGGGTGAATCCTCGGTGACGTCGAACTGGCTGCCGGCCGCGAAGTAAAGTTGCTTTGTTCATTTGCATATATCTCTGGTTGACTCGCGTGCCCTGAGCCTAGCGTTTCTCGATCCATGTCAGGCGGCTACCCTGCGATCCGGCGGGCGGATTGATCTGGCTGATCGCGCCCTTGCCGAGCACTGTCTGGGTCACCAGATATGTGTTGGTACCTGCGATGACCACCGAGGGAGTCCCGGTGCCGCTCAATGCGATGCCGCTGACCGTTTGGGTGCCGATGTTGAGGAATTGATGGTTCGAGTTCCCGAAGAACGAATTGGTGAATGCGCCTCCGGTGGCAGGATTGATCGCCATGGTCCAGCCGCCGGCCGATGTCGATGAGCAAGTCGCCAGCGAGGTGGTCGGGGGTATGGTCGTGTTGACGATGAATGCCCCGTCCTGCAGCGTCGGATTGAAGATCACCTGTTCGTAAATCTTCGGTGCGCTCGGCACCGTGGTGGTCGCTTGGAGGCCGTTGGGATCCAGGGAATTGCCATATCCGGACGACAGCGGCAGGTACCAACCGTATTGCTTGGTCGATGTCGTACTGGTGTCGGCCCAACTGATCGTATTGTTGCTGATTGTCTCGTAATAGTACGCCGAGCCGATCTGGGTGCTGGTTGAACTCACGACATCGTTGGTGTCGTACGTCGCCAGTACGCTCTGTGCGAGAAGCGAGCCGGTTCCGGAAAGAGCCGCGGGTGCCGCAGGCGTCGTGGACGAACTCAGGCTATCGTATTGGACGCCCGATATCGAATTCCAGCCGCTCAAATTCCAGTCCCAAACACCCATCAGATATTGCTGCGAGCCCGCATAGGCCGCCGGCGCATTGTTGGTGAATTGTGTCTGCTGGCCGGTGCCGAACTCCACCAACACACGGGGATTCCCTGTCCCTGCGATCGACGCGACGATCACCTTGGTCGTGATCGGCTGCGAAGTGCTACCGGTACTGAAAATCGGTGTACCGGCGCCGGTGGTGGTCATCGCGGTCCCGGACGCCGACGTTACGGCCCAGTTCGCTGGGTTGCTGCTGGTCAAATCGAAGCGCCAGACATTGCCCTGTAAATCCCCTGCGTAGACGTAGTCCGTGATGTGGTCGCCGTCGAGATCCGCCGGGGTGACGTAGTAGATCCCGTTCGGAGTGCCGGCGGATCGCGAACCGACGCCGGTGCTCAGGTAGTAAATGGTCGGCGCCGTCGTATTGTTCGCAATCATCACGTAGATGCCGGCATCGCCGTTGTAGCTGCCGCCGCCGTTGCCGAAGACCGCGCCCCAGGACGTGTCCGGATAGCCGCTGCCGGTGGCGTTGTGAAACTTGCGAATCTGCGGCGTGCCGTAAGTCTTGCCGAGGCTATTGCCGCAGGCCGTACTCGAACCACCCGACACGGTGACGGCGCAAACAAACGTTGAAGTGCCGCCCGTCACCGTGGTCGTGACCACGCTGGTCACGGGGTTGGTGACGGACGTCGTCTGCAGCGAGCTGCTCCACTCGCCGATGACGATACTGGCGGCATTGCCCTGGCTGAAGTTGGTCGGATTGGTAATGTCGAGAACGAAAATCGAGCTGCCGCCGGCGCCCAATCCGCCCACGAGCCAGGTGTGCCAGCCGCCGTTATAGAAGAGGTCGCCGGTTCCCGGCGTCCCGTCAACGTTGAAGCGGTGCGCATACAGCGGGTTGGTATAGTCATTGACCGTGTTGGGGACGGCGGGGGAACTCCCGGCCACGACCGAGCTGTTGATGGTGTTCAGCACATAGGCTGGCATGAAGGCCAGAATCTCGGTCCCGTCGTTGTTCGTGTTGACATAGGTACTGCCGCTGAACGATCCCGTGCGAAATCCATGCATGAAGCCGTCGTTGGCACCGGCGTACACGACATTCATGCGTCCCGAATAAGTGGTCGCGAAGGACGCATACGTAGGCCCGGAATTCTCGGGCATCGTTTGACTGGGATGCAGCAAGTCCGTCCACGCTCCCGGGTAGGGTGCCGACGGCTGTCCCACCCAGGTGGGGCTGGAATCGACGATATCGCCGAGCACGCTGGTGCGCTCCCGGAATCCACTGGGATTCGGCGCGGGGCTCGCCATCGTCGGATCGACGCCCGTTGCGGACTGTTCATGGGTGCGATCGCCGCGCAGATATTCCAACCGCAGATTGGCGTTGCTGGGAAAGGTGGTCGACGAAGCCGTGGGATCGTCAAAATTCAGATTGGATTGCTCGCTCGCCGACAGTCCGGTTGCCCCTGTGCTGGACCAGGTGAAAGGGATGCCCGCGGGCGTGGTGCCGTTGAACCACGTCAGCATGACGCGGCCGGTATCGGGGTTTTCCGCGGCTAGATTAGGTTGGCCGGTGGTCAGGCAAGTCGCGCCCGCTGCCAAACCTGTCAGCACGCAGGCTGCATCCCAGTTCACGGCGGGATCGATTTGCAGGTCGTTGGGATTGCCGTCGGGCGAATCCAAATACTGGGAAGTCAACGAACCGGTCCAGTTGTTCGCGTTGTAAAACGCGAAGTAAACCTGGGTACCGGTTTGCACCTTTGCGGTCTGCTTCTGGTTGAGGCCGGCGGAGCTCGAAGCCGAGGTCTGCGGCTGGGCCTGGAAGCACATGATTTCGTGAATGTTCCGGCTGCCGCCCGTGGATCCCGCGAATCCGAATCGGACTTGGGAGGGCAGGGCCCCGTTGGACGCGGTGATGTTCTGCCCGCTGATCACCGGTTGAAAATTGCCGCCGTTGTAGCTGTAGGACATGCTCAAAAGCCCGGCGGGCGTGATGGTCAAATTGTAGGTGATGGGAATGCCGTAATTGGCGCCGGTGGTGGCAGAGGTCGCATAGCCGCGCATCGTGGCGCCCTCGACGGCGATCTTGTGCGACAGAATCGTATACGCGTTCGGAATGGCGGTGTAGTCGTTCACCAGAAGCGACGGCATGGCGGTCGCGTTGTACGGATTCGCAATGGATTGGCTGCCGCTTCCCGGGTTGGCGGGCGTATAGGTGGCGCTGCCGCTGGCGGTGGACGAGGTCACGTGGGAGAAGTCCCAAACAAATCCCGTCTCGCAGGTTTGACGAACAGCCGCGGCGGCCTGCGCCGTGCCAGTCAGTGCCGTCGGATAGTATTGAGAGGTCGCGGGGTTGGTGCTCAGAGCACTCCACGCGACGCTGCCGGCGCCGCGCAATCCAACGCGGTTGGCCTGCTTGCCGTAGCCCGTCGCGGTGTTGTCCTGCGGGTTCGCGCCCTGGGCGCTGGGGTTGAATATGACGGTCTGCGCAGTGGTGGGTGTCGCAGGAGTCGTGACCCAGGAGCCGTCCAGGAAGTTTCCATACTCGTCGATGCCGAGTCCGATATAGGCACCGATCATGCCGTCATAACCCTGGCCTGAGCTGTTATTGGCATTCGAACAGGTGTACCCCAAGCTGCCGCCGTAGTCGCCGAGGGTCACCGACGGCGCGCTCGCGTCCTGCAAGAAGAAGCTGATGCCGTCGGCGCCGTCCGAACCTCCGCCATGAGAGTTGGAGCCGGAATCGCCGATGTAGGTTTCCGTGGTAAACGTGACTTGCAGTCCCGCGTTCGACAGCGAGAAGGGAACATTGGAGACGATGGCTCCACTTTGATTGTCGGCGCTGTTGGTCAAGCGCAATGCGCCGCCGGTGGCCGGAGTGTCCTGATTCGCGTTGCCGGTGTTGCCGCCCAGCTGAGTTTGCGCGCCGTAGTAAGGCAGCGTCTTGCACATGGGCAGCTGCCCGGGACTGGTGGTCGCGGTGTATGACGTGCTACCTGCGGTCAGGCATGCGCCGCCGTAATAATACCAAGTGCAGTTGCTCGTTGCGCCGGTGAAGTTATCCGTCACGCTCGAAGAGGTGCATGACTGCGCCTGTGCGGCATGGGGAACCAGCGCCGCAAGCGTCAACGCCAACGCCAACCATATTGATTTGATATTCATCACAGACCTCCCAAGTCCTTAGTACTGTTCTGCACGATGTAGGTCGCTTCGACCACGGCGGCCGAATCCATGCTGCCGCCATAACCCACCGCATCGATCTGAAATACCGCTCCCAGGCCGTTCGGCGAGGGGCCGAGATAGGAAATGTAGAAGGCCGGCGTGGCGTAGTAAGTGTTCTGTCCGCCCGCGTTTCCGGTCACATTCATGTTGCTCGTGACGCTGGGCAGATAGGTGACCCCGGCCGTCCACGGAATTTGCGTGACGTTGGTCAGAATGTTCGAGCATACCTGTCCGGTGGTGGAGGCCACGAAACCGGCGCAGGCGACGCCCGTGCTGCTGTTGCCGTTGGACAGCCAATACTCGGCGTACACCTCGGCTGTTTCGGCCGCGCTCAACGCGCGCTGCTTTTCACGCACATTGCCCGCGATTTTCTCGTCCAGACCGTAGCTGCGGAACAAGCCGACCGCCAGCAGCGTCACGACGATCAACAACAGCAGCGACGTCACCAGCACCATGCCGCCTTGCGGCGCCCTGAGATTCTGTTTTGATTGCTTGATCATGTGGTGACACCGGTCTTGTTCATGACATCGACAATTCGGGTGAAGGTGATAAATTGCCCCACACCGGCCTGTCCCTGCTGTCCAAATAGGGGATTGACGAAGGTCAGCTGGATTTTGACCGTCTTCACATTGCTCCAGTAAAGGCCGGCGGTCACGGTTGCGGCGTCCAGGTAGGCGTCGACCGAGTTGGTATTGACCCCGGTGTTGGTTTGCACGCCGTAGTAAATATTCAGGCTCTCCACGCCGCTGATCAGCGGCACTGCCGCGGAAGCCACGCCGTTCACCGTGAGCGTGCACTGCAGGGTCTGAGTGGCGAGATTCACGCTGAAGGTGTTGACGAACGTCGCGGCGACGGGGCTGGTGTTGCCGAGGCAGTTGATGACATTGTCCGGTGTGGGGCTCCCCGTGCCGTTCGTCAGATAGCGCACGGTTAGAGTGTCGCCCGGGGCCGCAGCCAGGAAGGTTCCCGTACCGAAGATCGCCTGCCCGGCGAACGTGAACGGGGCCACTATGGGAAAGGACAATGCGGCTGTGTTGATGGTTGGACTCGGAAAATAGCCGGTCGACTGAATCACATCGGTCATCAGAGTCATGGCCATGCGCTCGCTATCCTGCAGTTGCGACAGGCCGTTTTGATTGAGTGAAGTCTGCTTCATGGCCTGCACGAGAGTGAGCAGGCCGCCGATCAGGAACAATGCGATGAGCACGGCGATCATCAGCTCGACCAACGTGAATCCATGCTGCTCGCCCGATCGTCTCTGATTCGATTGCACGGCTAAAGTCTTCATGGTTGCACGAACAAGGTGTAGGTGGGCTGCGCGAGGTTGGCCATGTTGGTCTGCGTTGCGTTGCCGGCGACCGCATTCTCCGACCATTGAATTTGGATGGTGCAGGTCACCGGGATACCCACCGTGATCGTGCAGTTGACGGTGGCCAGGTATCCCGGCAGCACCTTTTGCAGGGCGGCGGCCCATTGCTGCACGTCGTACCCGGCCATGGAACCCGGCACGCAGCTGCCAGCTCCGGCCGTGGTGCAGGTGACCACCGTTGCAAGACCCGGATCCGTGATGGTGAGCACGCCGCCGATGTAGCTGATCGAGGTGCTGGCCGGCGCCACGCCGGCGGCCCAGTAACCCGGGTTGGCGTGCATGGCCGCGGCAAGACTGGCGGCCTGAATGGCCGCGATCGAACGCGAGCTGGCGGTGCTGGTGCTCGCCAGGGCGAGCGATTCCATCTTGGCCAAGCCCAAGAGCCCGACGGAACATACGACGAGCGCCACCATGACTTCGACCAGGCTGAAGCCGGCCGATCGATGATGTAAGGGCGGGGTCGATTTCAGTTGCATGGCGGCGTCCCAACTCCGTATTTTTCAGTGACCGCTGAGCCGATAGGATTGATTGCGACGCAGCGCGTCCAGTTTGTATTGCTGGTCGAGTCGTGCAATGCGATGTTGATGGTGTTCGCCGAACCGGTAGGGGCATACCCCAGCCGGTTGAAGGTAACCTTGCTGAAGGTCGGAGTAGTCGCGACGAAGGTATCGGTGCCGCTGAACGCCGGCTGAACGCGGATGATGGCTTCACTGTTCTGGCGCACCCCGTCGCCGTTCGTATCCAGGAACACCATCCAACCGCCTTGCCAGTCGGTGCCGGCTCCAGAACAGTTCAAGCCGTCAATGGAGGCGCACAGCGTCACCGTTTGTCCCTCCTTGACCGCCTCGCTGCGCGCGAACAGCATGTCGCCGAGCAAGCCGTTCACTTCGGTGGCGATCCGGTTCGAGCTGGTCACGTACTTGAAGCCCGGTATGGCGATGGCGGCAAGAATGGCGGCTATGGTGAGGGACATCAGCAGTTCCATCATCGTGTAGCCGGCGTGGCGTCGTTTGGGTGGCATTTCGCTCATGGGGCCGATAGTAGAGAAGCAAGCTTGCACGAGGCTGACGGCCCGGGTTATGGCGGCGGAAATGAGACGCCGTTCTCAATTCAGTGCGCGCGCGGCCCACGGCCCGCGCAAGCTGCCGCTAGGGGAATTGCAACGACACTCGGGTGCCGCGCCCGTCGGCGCCCGGGCCGATGATCATGGAAGCTGCGTAGAGTTGCGCGATCTCATCGACTATCGCGAGCCCCAGTCCGCTGCCGTGTCCGGGGGAATTCGGCAATCGGTAGAATCTTTGCCGCACCCGCTGGCGATCCGCCTCCGGGATTCCGGGTCCGGTGTCCTCTACGGCAAGGTAGGGCGATCCGTTGCGTATGCCGGCGCTCACCGTGATGCTGCCTCCGGCGGGGGTGTACTTCAATGCGTTGTCCACGAGATTGCTCAACAGGTCGTCGAGCAGCGACGGGTCGGCCGTGATGGAGACCGGCTGTACGTCGATCCCTAAGTCAATATTGGCCTGCAGGGCGCGGTCGAAGAACCTGGCGACGACTTCGCCGACAATGGCGCCGAGATTCATAGATTGGTTCTTTGCCGCAATATTCGCCGCGCGATCCGCGCGCGCGAGGCTGAGCAGCTGGTTGGAGGAATGCGCCAATTGACGTACGCTTTCTTGCAGCATCCGCAGTCGATCCTTGATCGGCTGGGCCGCCGGTTCACCGACCAGGACGTCCAATTGAGCCTGCATGCCGGTGATCGGGGTGCGCAATTGATGCGCGGTGTTGGCGATGAACTGCTGCTGCGATTGCACGGAAGAGCGCAGCATTGTGAACAGGCGATTGAGCGTCACCACCACGGGTGCGATTTCACGCGGCACCGACGTTTCCACGATCGGGCGCAGATCCAGCGGAGACCGGGCGCCGATTTCATCGCGCAGTTTCTTTACGGGGCGCAAACCGAGCTGGATGCCGACCCACACGAGTACCAGCGTGACATCCAGCTGGACGAAGTCCCACAGCAGGGTACTCATGAAGCCAAACCGGGCGGTGGGTTCGGTGGCCGGTCTTACATCCGCCACGGTAATGATAACGACTCCGGCTCGGGTGTCGAATCGTGTGGTGAGCGTGCGCACGCTGCGATTGTCGAATTGCGCCATGGCGAAGATCTGGGCGTTGGCGTTGTTGATGGTGACCGCGGGTAGTTGCGATTCCCCGAGCAACAAATGGCCTTGAGCGTCGCGCAGCGCGTACTTGATCGAGTCGGGCGCCGGCAGAGGGGGCTTGATATTGTTGCCGGCATCGACGGTCACGTTACCGCCATTGATCAGCACGTGAGCCATCAGGGCATTGGCGGCCTCCTTGAGGCGCCGATCGCTGCTGATGACTCCGGGCGCGACGCTGTTGAAGTAATGCACCAGCGCACCGCACAGCGCCAACAGCATCAGCGGTATCGCCAGCCAAAATATCAATTGCCGGCTGATGGACGAGGTCACGCGGACTTTGCTTCTTCGAGGCGGTAGCCTAAGCCGCGCAGGCTGCGCACGACGGCAGCGGTGCCGAGTTTGGCGCGCAGCCGGGAGATGTGGACTTCCACGGCGTTGGGCGTGATGTCGTGATCCGGATTGGCCACGGCCTGCTGCAGACGCTCCTTGGGGACAATCAATCCGACGCGCCGCACCAGGCATTCGAGCACCAGCCATTCACGGGCCGTGAGCGCCACTTCGGCGTCATCGACGCTCAGCCGCTTGCCGACGAGGTCGACGCGCATGCGATTGAGTCTGACCGTGCCGCTGGCCGCTCCGTTAGCGCGACGCATCAGCGCCCGGCACCGCGCAGCCAGCTCCGCGGCCTCGAAGGGCTTGCTCAGGAAATCATCGGCGCCGAGATCCAGCGCCTTGACCTTGTCGGTGAGGGTGCAGCGGGCGGTGAGTATGAGCGTTGGCAGGGACTTGCCCGCGCTGCGTAGCCGTCGTACCAGGGTCAAACCGTCCGCGCCCGGGAGGCCCACGTCGATCACGGCCATCGCGAACTCTTCGTTCAAGAGCGCTGCGTGAGCGGCCTCGGCGTTGGCGACGCGGTGAACGGAATAGTTGGCCGCGGCGAGACCGCGCGTGATGGCGTCGGCGACGATGTCATCGTCTTCTACGACTAGGAGCCGCACGGGCCAGGCGCCTTAAGGGTCACCGACGGCTTGACTGTCCGGGTCGATGTCCTCGATTCGATCGGCGCCGAAGGTGCTGCGCCGCGGCGGAACCAGAGTTCGAAATTTCGCCTCGAAGGCCTTGGCGAAGGTCTCTGTGAACAGATGCGGAAATCCGTCCGCCGGCCGCTGCGCCAGCCCCGCAAACATCTCGGAGTAAAGATCCCAGTACTTCGCCTTGTTCTGTGAATTGAATACGCCGCGCTTGCCGGCCCTGTCGAAGCGCTCCTCGAGTTCCGTGGGGTTCACTCGTCCGAGGAATTCCTCGAACGCGGCCCGCGTGGCGATGAGCGATGCGGTGTTCTGTGCCTTGAGTTCGCGGAAATTGTGGCGAATCGCCTCGACGGAGCCCGCGCGGGTCGACAGGGTGGAGAGCAGCCGCACCAGCGCTTCGTCGACTCCCTTTGAAAAATTCAGCGGCGATTCCGGACCGTCGTCGGCGGGTGGCGATATGCGAAAGCGGTTGCGAAATTCGTTGCGGCTATGGTTCAGATCCATCAATCCGAGCACCGATTCGCGCAGCAGCTGGCCGGCGAGCTGCAGCGCCGCGCTGCGGGCCTCGGAGCTGATGCTGCGCGGTTCGATGCCGGCGCCGCGGCAGAAGGCGGCCAAGCCCACATCGAAATCGCCGTCGAACAGTGCGGGACTCTGCGCCCGCGGCGCGGGCACCGCACCGGCGTCGGGCCGGGGAGGTTCGGGAGGACGGCCTTCGACCGTGAGCGGCCGGGTCATCATGTGCCAGGGAGTGCCGGCGGCGTCGCGCTGCAGATGCAATGAATCATCCGAGCGGCCGAGCACGGCCTGGCCGTAGGCGTCGCGGGGGCGCACGCCGGAATCCGCCAGCGAAACGTCGCTGGGCTCGAGCAGCTGGCTCAAGTCCAAATCCGCGCCGAGGTCGTTGGCGGTGGATTTCTTGACCGCTGAGGAGGGGTCCTGCCCGTCGTAGGCGACGATGGCGCTTTCCTCGGGCGGAAAGTCATTGCTCTTGTCGATGCTGACCAAGAGCTCGTATTCCCCCAGGCGGACGTAATCGCCGTCGCGCAGCTGGTAATCGTGGTACTTGCCGAGCGGCACCTGGGCGCCGTTGACGTAGGTGCCGTTGGAACTGGTATCGACCAGTATGTAGTTTCCGGCCCGAAAATCGACACGCGCGTGTTTGCCCGAGAGGTAACGCTCCGGGTCGGGTAGAATCCACTCGTTCTCGGTCGAACGCCCGATGGTACCGCCGTGCACACCGAAGACTTTGGTGGATTTCTCCCCCATGCGGGTGGCATGTTCGCTGACGACGCGTAAGCGCAAGGCCATATTCAGTCCCTCCCACGGGTCGACAGGTTTGCGCTAAGTGCCCGTATAATATGGTGAAATACTAGCAATGGTTGGAGCCTTCTAAATGGCCGCGAGTCACATTTTCAAAGTTCAGTTCGTAAATCAGGGCAAGGTATACGAGATATACGCCCGGAAAGTGAGTCACGGTAGCCTGTTCGGCTTCATCGAAGTCGAGGAGCTGGTCTTCGGCGAACGCTCGTCCGTGGTCGTCGACCCCGCCGAGGAGAAGATAAAGGCCGAATTCAACGATGTAAAGCGCACCTATCTACCCATGCATTCGGTGCTGCGCATCGATGAGGTCAAGAAGCAGGGCGTCAGCAAAATCGTGGCTCTGGAAGGCTCGAATGTCGCGCAATTCCCGGTCCCGATCTACACGCCCGGCGGAGACTCCAACGCACGCAAATAGCCGTATGCCCCCCGAAATGATTCATGTTTAGTCTGCTTGGCGCGCCGGCGCAGTCGCAATTTCGCATAGATCAGAGCTTGCGCGCTTTGCGCGCCCTGGACGAGCGGGTCACGGCGCTGTCGTCCCGCTGGCTGCACTTCATCGACGAGTCCCGGCCCCTTAAGGGTGCGGAGCTCGAGCTGCTGGGCAAGCTCCTGACCTACGGTTCGCGCGCGGCGCCGCCGGCAAATCCGGGCCGGCGGGTGCTCGTCACGCCGCGCGTCGGCACGGAATCACCCTGGTCGAGCAAGGCCACCGACATCTTGCAGGTGTGCGGCCTCGATGCCGTGCGGCGGGTGGAGCGCGGCACGGTGTACTTCATCGAATCCAGGGAGGACTTGGGGACGGAGGATCTGCGCAAGCTCGCGGCTCCCCTGCACGATCGCATGACCGAGTCGGTCTGGCTCGATTCGATCGAGCCCAAGGGATTGTTTCACGGCGCGGCGGCACGGCCGCTGCGCACCGTCGCCCTGGGCCTCGACGGCCGTGCCGCCTTAAGTCAGGCCAATCGCGACTGGGGCCTCGCGCTGTCGAGCGAGGAGATCGACTACTTGGTGGAGGCCTTCGGCCGACTTGAGCGCGATCCCACCGACGTCGAACTCATGATGTTCGCGCAGGCGAATTCCGAGCATTGCCGGCACAAGATATTCAATGCGGAATTCGTCATCGACGGGGCGCCCATGCCCATGTCGCTGTTCGCGATGATTCGAGCGACCTACGCGCGCAATCCCCACGGCGTGCTCTCCGCCTATCGCGACAATGCGGCGGTCATCGAGGGCGGCCGCGCCACGCGATTCTTTCCCGATCCCTCGACGCGTCTCTACGCCGGCAAGCTCGAGCCCGTCGATATCTTGATGAAGGTCGAGACCCACAATCATCCGACCGCGATCTCTCCGTTTCCAGGGGCCGCCACCGGCGCAGGCGGCGAAATTCGCGACGAGGGCGCCACTGGGATAGGGGCCAAGCCGAAGGCCGGTTTGACCGGCTTCTCGGTGTCGAACCTCAAGATTCCCGACATGCCGCAGCCCTGGGAAAGCGACTTCGGCAAACCGGAACGGATCACCTCAGCGCTCGATATCATGATCGCCGCGCCCTTGGGTTCAGCCGCCTTCAACAATGAATTCGGACGCCCCAACACCTGCGGATATTTTCGAACTTTCGAGCAGGACGGAATGGAAGCCGGCCGCAGGGTGATCCGCGGCTATCACAAGCCCATCATGATTGCCGGCGGGCTCGGCAATGTGCGCCGTCCCGACGTGGAGAAGAAGGACGTCGCGATCGGTGCACCGTTGATCGTGCTCGGCGGACCGTCGATGCTGATTGGATTGGGGGGCGGGGCGGCCTCATCGGTCGGCAGTGGGCAGAGTTCCTCCGATTTGGATTTCGCCTCGGTGCAGCGCGGCAATGCGGAAATTCAACGGCGCGCCCAGGAGGTCATCGACCGCTGTTGGGCCATGGGTGACGCGAATCCCATCCTGCTGATTCACGACGTCGGCGCCGGCGGACTGTCGAACGCCTTACCTGAGGCCATTGCGCACAGCCGGCGCGGCGGACGCATCGACTTGCGTAAGATTCCGAGTGCCGAGTCCGAATTGTCGCCGATGGAAATCTGGTGCAATGAAGCGCAGGAGCGTTATGTGCTGGCTCTCGTCCCGGGGAGCGAGCCCGCCTTCGCCGCCTTGTGCGAGCGCGAGCGCTGCCCCTACGCGGCGGTGGGCGAGATCACCGGAGACGGCCGCCTGCTCGTGACCGACTCGCTGCTGTCCGCCAATCCCGTCGATATGCCCCTGGATGTGCTGTTGGGCAAGGCGCCGCGCATGACCCGCAATGTGCGTACCACGCACAAGACGGCGGCGCCGCTCTCGACCGCCGGAACGACGATCGCCGAGTCGCTCGACCGGTTGCTGTGCTTGCCGACCGTCGCCGACAAGTCGTTCCTGATCACCATCGGCGACCGCACCGTCGGCGGAATGATCAGCCGCGACCAGATGGTGGGACCATGGCAGGTGCCGGTCGCCGACGTCGCCGTGAGTTTGAATAGTTACGACGGTTATGGCGGCGAAGCGATGGCCATGGGAGAGCGCACGCCGGTGGCGGTGTTGAACGCACCCGCTTCCGGACGATTGGCGGTGGCCGAGGCAATTACCAACATTCTCGCGGCGGACATTCGCAATCTCACCGATATCCGCCTGTCCGCGAATTGGATGGCTGCCTGCGGCGAGCCCGGCGAGGATGCCGATCTATACGCCACGGTGCGCGCGGTGGGCGTCGAGCTATGTGCATCGCTGGGACTCACCATCCCGGTGGGCAAGGACTCGCTATCCATGAGAACCGCGTGGACCGATGCCGCCGGGAATCATTCCGTGATTGCTCCGGTGTCGCTGATCGTCTCGGCGTTCGCGCCGGTGCGGGACGCACGCTCGACGCTGACGCCCGAATTGGAATTGACGCAGCCGTCGCGCCTGGTGCTCATCGATCTGGGGGCGGGCAAGAATCGGCTCGGGGGCAGCTGTTGGGCGCAAGTTCACGGCAAGAGCGGCGGCGAGCCGGCGGATCTCGACAGCCCCGCGCTCCTGCTCGCTCTGTTTGCGGCGCTGCGCGAATTGAAGGATCGCGGACTGCTGCTCGCCTACCACGACCGCTCGGACGGCGGCGTCCTGATCACGGTGCTGGAAATGGCCTTTGCCGCTCATTGCGGCCTCGACATCGATTTAGGAAATGCGACGGATGAGATCGCCGCGTGCTTCGCCGAGGAACTGGGCGCGGTGCTGCAGGTGCCGGCGGCCCGGCTTCCCGAGGTCGAAGGGGTTTTGGCGCGCCATGGACTGGATTCGCTGTGGCGCGACATCGGCGCGCCGCTGCCCGGATCCAGCGAGGTGCGGGTGCAAGCCTCCGGCCGCAACCTCTATTCGGCGTCGCGCCTCGACTTGCATCGGCGCTGGAGCGAGGTTTCGTTCCGCATCCAGGAGATGCGCGACAATCCCGAGTGCGCCCGCGAGGAATATTCGCGGCTGGCCGATGCCGCCGATCCGGGTTTGCATGCGGACCTGACCTACGACCCGGGCGAGGACGTTGCCGCACCCTACATCGCGAATGGCGCGCGTCCCGCCGTCGCCGTTCTGCGCGAGCAGGGTGTCAACAGCCAGACGGAGATGGCGGCCGTATTCACCCGCGCGGGGTTCGATGCCTTCGACGTGCACATGACCGACATTTTGAGCGGCCGGGTGCGCTTGGGACGGTTTCACGGGCTGGTGGCCTGCGGCGGATTCTCCTACGGCGATGTGCTCGGCGCGGGCGAAGGGTGGGCGAAGTCGATCCTGTTCAACTCCCGGGCCCGCGATGAATTCGCGGCGTTTTTCGCGCGCGACGCCACGTTCACGCTGGGTGTGTGCAACGGTTGTCAGATGCTGTCCGCGCTCAAGGAACTGATTCCCGGGGCGGCTTCATGGCCGCGCTTCGTGCGCAATCGATCCGAGCAGTACGAAGCGCGTCTGACTCTGGTGCGCGTCCCGCCGTCGCGCTCCGTGTTGCTGGCCGGCATGCAGGATTCAGTGCTGCCCATCGTGGTGGCGCACGGCGAAGGTCAGGCCGAGTTCGATCCGGGGTCGGGCGCCGCCGATCTCTTGCCGCAAGGCCTGGTGACGTTGCAATACGTCGACAACCGCGGGCAGCCGACCGAGAGGTATCCGTTCAACCCGAATGGTTCTGCGCTGGGGCTGGCCGGCCTGTGCAGCGCCGACGGCCGCGTCACCTCGGTGATGCCGCATCCCGAACGGGTGTTTCGCACCGTGCAACACTCGTGGCGGCCGAAGGAGTGGTCGGAAGACGGCGGCTGGACACGCCTGTTCCGCAATGCGCGGGTGTTTCTGGCTTGAGAGGCGCGGGTCGACGCGGCGTTTCCGCGGGAACGTCGAAAATGACCGCCCTGCGGACAGCAGACGAAGCTACCGCAGTACTCGGAACTCGTCCGTCAAATCTGACTCGCTCTGCCGGCGGACCTCGGCCGCAGGCGGCGCCACGAACTTGCGGAAGGTCATTGCCTGCAGCAGGCGCGCCTTGCGCACGAAGGTTTGGTACAAAAGATCGCGCATGACTTCCAGCAGCACGCCGGCGCTTTCGGCATTGATGTGCGGCTGATGCGGCCACGGGTCGCTGTCGCTGCCGAACAGTACTGCGCGCACGGTCCCGAAGCTGTCGTCATCGAGTTCCGCCAGGGTGCGAATCTCCTGCAGCGTATCGAACAGCTCCAACTTGCCCTGTTCGCCCAGCTCGCGGAACAGCGCCTGGGCGGTACTCCGGCACATGGCGCCGAAGGCATTGAAGCAGCCTGCGGCGTAGCAGGAGAGCGCCTCTTTGAACAGACCCTCGGCCTCCTCCGGAAGGTAGGTCAGCGGAAAATTCTCGCGCGCCCGTTCGATCTCCGTGTAGTTCGCGGCGAGCTCCACCCGCAGGGCCGTGTAGCTCTTGGCCTGGAACTTGAGGAATACCGGCTCGGCGCAGGCATCGCAGCGAAAGACGATCCCGATGTGCTTCGGCTTGCGCCGGCTCAGATCCTCGAATGAAGGGACGGCGACCGCGGTGAGATGAGTCAGCGTCTGACAATGAGGGCAGGTGAGCGCGATGCCCTGATATTCGAGGTGCAGTTCGTCCTGAGGAGTGATGTACATAAACGCCTCAACCTGAGAGTGGTTTGTAACGGATCCTGTGGGGCTGGGCCGCGTCCTCGCCCTTGCGCTTCTTGTGGTCCTCGACATATTCCTGATAGTTCCCCTCGAACCAGACGACTTGGGAGTCGCCCTCGAAGGCGAGGATATGAGTTGCGATTCTATCGAGGAACCAGCGGTCGTGCGAGATGACCACCGCGCAGCCGGGGAACGCCACCAACGCATCCTCGAGCGCGCGCAAGGTTTCGATATCCAGATCGTTGGTGGGCTCGTCGAGCAGCAGCACGTTGCCGCCGGCCTTCAACACCTTGGCCAGGTGCACGCGATTGCGTTCGCCGCCCGACAGATCGCCGATGACCTGCTGCTGCTGCACGCCCTTGAAATTGAACCGCCCGACATAGCCGCGCGACGAGGTCTCGTAGTTGCCGACTTTGATGAGATCCAGACCCCCGGAGATCTCCTGCCACACCGTGTTCTTGTCGTTGAGAGCCTGGCGCGACTGATCGACGTAAGCGAGTTTCACGCTCGGACCCAGGCGGATCTCGCCGCCGTCGGGTTTCTCGGCGCCCGACAGCATGCGGAACAGCGTGGTTTTGCCGGCGCCGTTCGGCCCGATGATGCCGACGATGCCGCCCGCCGGCAGATTGAAGCTCAAGGAATCGATCAGCAGGCGATCGCCATAACCCTTGCGCACGTTCTTGCATTCGATGACCAGATCCCCTAGGCGATCTCCCGGCGGGATGTAAATCTCGTTGGTTTCGTTGCGTTTCTGGAATTCCTGCGATGCCAGCTCTTCGTAGCGCTGCAGGCGCGCCTTGGACTTTGCCTGGCGCGCCTTCGGATTGGTGCGCACCCATTCCAGCTCGCGCTTGAGGGTTTTGGCGAGCGCGTCCTGCTGGCGCTCCTCCTGCGCCAGGCGCTGCTCCTTCTGCTCCAGCCAGGACGAGTAATTGCCCTGCCACGGGATTCCATGGCCGCGATCGAGTTCCAATATCCACTCGGCCACGTTGTCGAGAAAATAACGGTCATGGGTGACGGCAATCACCGTGCTCGGGTATTCCTCGAGAAAATGCTCCAGCCACGCCACCGACTCCGCGTCCAGGTGGTTGGTCGGCTCGTCGAGCAGCAGCATGTCGGGCTTGGACAAGAGCAGCCGGCAGAGCGCCACGCGGCGCTTCTCGCCGCCCGACAGCTTGCCTACCACGGCGTCCCAGGGCGGCAGGCGCAATGAATCGGCCGCGATTTCCAGCTTGCGCTCCAATTCCCAGCCGCCGACTGCGTCGATCTTGTCCTGCAGCTTGGCCTGCTCCTCTAGAGCCTTGTTCATTTCGTCGTCCGACATCGGTTCGGCGAACTTGTCGCTGATGGCGTTGAAGCGGTCGATCAAGCTCTGCACGTCGCCGACGCCTTCGCCCACCACTTCGCGAACGGTCTTGCTCTCATCCAGCAGGGGCTCCTGGGGCAGGTAGCCCACTTTGATGCCCGCCTGCGCCCGCGCCTCGCCCTCGATGTCCTTGTCGACCCCGGACATGATCTTCAGCAGGGTGGATTTCCCCGAGCCATTGAGGCCGAGCACGCCGATCTTCGCGCCCGGGAAAAAACTCAAGGAAATGTCGCGCAGGATAATGCGCTTGGGCGGCACGACCTTGCCTACCCGGTTCATGGTGTAAATGAACTGAGCCATCTTCTACCTATAATGAGTATCGCTCGAAGGCGCGGGGGATCGGCGCGAATTATCCGCGACTCACGCAGGGATGTCACGCCATGGCGTGGTCCGAAAGGCGTTTCCCGCGGGTTTTCGCTAGGGAACGGGGGTCGAATCGGCTACAATAACCGGCTATTTGCCGAGGGGTTCCAAGCTCATGTTTACTGGTCAAATGACGATTGCCGGCTTCGATCCGGAACTTGCGAAAGCGATCGCGGACGAGCGCAACCGTCAGGAAGATCACATCGAACTGATCGCCTCGGAGAATTATACGAGCCCGCGCGTGCTCGAAGCGCAGGGTTCGGTGCTGACCAACAAGTACGCGGAAGGGTACCCCGGCAAGCGCTACTACGGCGGCTGCGAATTCGTCGATGTGGCCGAAAGCTTGGCGATCGATCGGGCGCGGCAACTGTTCGGCGCCGCCTACGCCAATGTGCAGCCGCATTCCGGCAGCCAGGCGAACGCGGCCGTGTACCTGGCACTGCTCAATCCCGGGGACACGATTCTCGGCATGAGCCTGGATCACGGCGGTCATTTGACGCACGGCGCGAAGGTGAATTTTTCCGGCAAGCTGTTCAAGGCCGTTCAATACGGAATCAGGGCCGACACCGGCGAGATCGACTACGAGCAGGTGGAGAGCCTCGCCAGGGAGCATCGCCCCAAAGTGGTCGTGGCGGGTTTTTCGGCGTATTCGCGCGTCATCGACTGGGCACGGTTCCGCGCCATCGCCGATTCGGTGGGCGCCTACTTCTTCGTCGATATGGCGCATGTCGCGGGCCTCGTGGCCTCAGGGTTGTATCCGAATCCGGTGCCGTTCGCGGACGTGGTGACCACCACCACGCATAAGACTCTGCGCGGCCCGCGCGGCGGCCTGATTCTGGCGCGGCCGCACGCCGAACTGCACAAGAAATTCAATTCCATGGTGTTCCCGGGCACTCAGGGCGGCCCGCTGATGCACGTGATCGCCGCCAAGGCGGTGGCCTTTCTCGAGGCACTGCAGCCGGAGTTCAAGGTGTATTCCGCGCAGGTGATCACCAATGCGCGGGTCATGACCCAGGTGTTGCAGCAGCGCGGCTACAAGATCGTCTCCGGCGGCACCGACAATCACTTGTTCCTGCTGGATCTCATCGACAAGAACATCACGGGTAAGGATGCGGACGCGGCGCTCGGCCGGGCGCACATCACCGTGAACAAGAATGCCGTACCCAACGATCCGCGGCCGCCCGCCATCAGCAGCGGACTGCGCATAGGCACCCCCGCCGTGACGACCCGCGGCTTCAAGGAGGCCGAGGTCCGGCAATTGACCGGTTGGATCGCCGATGTGCTGGATCATATGGGTGATGAATCGACGGTCGAGCGCGTGTGCGTCGAGGTGGTGAAAATATGTCGGCGATTTCCCGTGTATGGTTGATCGCACCGGCGTCGACGCGCCCGGCATAGGCCCTTCCCATGCACTGTCCATTTTGCGGCCATACGGAGACTAAGGTCATCGATTCCCGCCTCGCCGGGGAGGGGCGGCAGATTCGCCGGCGCCGCGAGTGTTTGGCGTGCACCGAGCGCTTTACGACCTTCGAAGCCGCGGAGCTGCTGCTGCCCACCGTCGTCAAGGGCGATCGCAGCCGCGAGCCCTTCGATGAGAACAAACTGCTCCACGGAATGCAGAAGGCGCTGGAAAAGCGCCCCGTGGGCCGGGATGCCATCGAGGCCGCGGTGGCGAGAATTTGCCACAAGCTGCGCAGCCTGGGAGAGCGCGAGATCGCCTCGCGCAGCGTCGGCGAGATGGTCATGGAGGAGCTGCGGCAGCTGGACGAGGTGGGGTACGTGCGCTTCGCTTCCGTCTACCGCAGTTTTCAAGACATCGAAGCCTTCCGGACGGAAATCGATCAATTGCGCCGCCATCGCCGCCGTCGCGAGACCAGCAAGGATCAGCTGACGCTGCTGCCGGGTGAAGAAGAAGGCGACGAAGACAAATGACACACGCCGTCGAATTGCAGGCCGACCCGTTGGCGGCGCAAGACCGCGCTCACATGGCGCGGGCGCTGGAATTGGCCGCCCGGGGCTTGTACACCACCGATCCGAATCCCCGCGTCGGCTGCGTCCTGGTCCGGGAGGGCGCGGTGATCGCCGAGGGTTGGCACGCACGGGCGGGCGAGCCGCATGCGGAAGTGGTGGCGCTGCGCGCCGCCGGCCCCGGGGCGCGGGGCGCCAGCGTCTATGTCACGCTCGAACCCTGCAGCCATACGGGCCGCACACCACCGTGCGCGGACGCGTTGATCGCCGCGGGCGTGGCGCGCGTCGTGTGCTGCACCGCCGATCCGAACCCCTTGGTGGCCGGCGCCGGCATCAAAAGGCTGCAGGCCGCCGGAATCGCCGTGTCGGTCGGGGTGCTCGCCGCCGAGGCACGCGACCTTAACGTCGGGTTCTTCTCGCGCTTCGAGCATCGCCGGCCCTGGGTGCGCCTCAAACTGGCCATGAGCCTCGACGCACGCACCGCACCCGCGGCGGGCGGGCAGCTGTGGATCAGCAGCGAGGCGTCTCGTGCCGACGTGCAGCATTGGCGGGCGCGCAGCGGCGCAATACTCACCGGCGCAGGTACGGTGCGCGTCGACGATCCGCGGCTCGATGTGAGGTTGACCTACGGCCCCTGGGTCAGGCAGCCGCTTCGGGTGCTGCTCGATCCCATGCTCACCTGTGCGGCGGGCGCAAAGCTGTTTCGCCGCGAGGGCGCCTTGGTATTTGCCGCACCGGACGCTCCGGAGCGATCGCACCCTTCGGCGCGCATCGAACGCCTGCCCCGAGCCGCGGGTGGCCTCGATCTGCGCGCCGTCATGGCACGCTTGGGCGAACTCGAGATCAACGAATTGTGGGTGGAGTGCGGACCGCGTCTGGCGGGAAGTTTGATTCACTCGCAGCTCGTGGACGAGCTCGTGCTGTACGTCGCGCCGAGTTTGCTCGGCGACGATGCCGCTCCCCTCATGCACTTGAGCGGACTGGGCCCGCCAGGTTCCTTACCGGCGTTCGAATTTCAAGACGTGCGGCGCATCGGCGCCGACCTGCGCTTGATCCTGACCCCGAAAGGCTCAAAGTGAACAAGGCTCAATAATGTTTACCGGAATCATCGTCGGGACCGGCCGGGTGAGTTCGTTGGCGCATAAAGGCGGCGACTTGGAATTGGGAATCGACGCCGCGGCGCTCGATTTCTCGCGCATCGCGATCGGCGACAGCATCAGCGTGCAGGGCGCCTGCCTCACGGTCACACGCATGGCAGGCAGCTCCTTCTATGCGGATGTGTCGCGCGAAACCATGGCCAAAACCACCTTGGGCACGTTGCAGCCCGGATCGCGGGTCAACCTGGAACCGAGTCTGCGTGCGGGAGACGCCCTCGGCGGCCACTGGGTGAGCGGACATGTCGATGCCGTGGGCAAGCTCGAGGCGCTGGTTCAAGATGCGCGTTCATGGCGCATGGAGTTCGAGCTGCCGGCGGCCCTGATGCGCTTCGTGGCGCCGAAGGGGTCGATTTGCGTCAACGGCGTGAGCCTGACCGTCAACACGGTCAAGGGCCGGCGCTTCGACGTCAATGTCATTCCGCATACCCATGAAGTGACCACGCTCGGCGAGCTCAAGAGCGGCGACGGCGTCAACATTGAAATCGACGTGATTGCCCGCTACCTGGATCGGCTCATGTCGAGAACCGAAGAGTAAAAAAACCCATGTCCACGTTCAACACGATCGACGAAATTCTCGAAGACCTGCGCCGCGGCAAGATGGCGGTGATCATGGACGATGAGGATCGCGAAAATGAAGGCGATCTGATCATGGCCGCCGACAGCGTCGGGCCGCAGGACGTGAACTTCATGGCGCGCTATGGGCGCGGTCTCATCTGCCTCACCCTGACGCGCGAGCGTTGCCGCCAGTTGCGTCTGCCGCTGATGGTGAGCGATACCGACAGCACCCATCGCACCAATTTCACGCTGTCGATCGAAGCCGCCGAGGGTGTGACCACGGGAATATCCGCGCACGATCGCGCCCATACCATCAAGACCGCCGTCAGCACGAACGCGAGACCAGAGGATCTGCGCCAGCCCGGGCACGTATTTCCGCTGATGGCCCAGCCAGGCGGCGTGTTGACGCGCGCTGGGCATACGGAAGCCGGGTGCGATCTGGCGCGTCTGGCGGGATTCTCACCGGCCGCGATGATCGTCGAGATCCTGAACGACGACGGCACCATGGCGCGGCGGCCGGATCTCGAGCTGTTCGCGAAATCGCACGGCCTGAAGATCGGCACCATCGCGGATCTCATCCGCTATCGGCTCAAGAACGAGCGCTCGGTGGAGCGGATCTACGAGGACACAGTGGAGACCGAATACGGCACGTTCAAGCTGTTCTGCTATGAGGATCACGTCAACAAGACCGTGCACATCGGCTTGGTCAAAGGCGACTTGAATTCGACCCTGCCGCCCCTGGTGCGCGTACACATCAACGACTCGCTGCGCGACGTGGTGGGGGTGCGCAACGAGCGGCTGGGCTGGCCGCTGCATGCGGCCATGCGCCGCGTGTCGAGCGAACCTTCGGGAGTCGTCGTCATTTTGCGCCCGGAGGAGACGCCGCGGCATTTCATGGACAGCGTCCGGCTGCTGGACGCCAAGACTCCGAGCACCCGCCACCCGGGCGCCACGGTGATCCGGACCTACGGAATCGGCGCGCAAATCCTCAAGGACCTCGGCCTGAAGCGGATGCGCGTGCTGAGTGCGCCCAAGCAGCTGCAGGGTCTCGCGGCCTTCGATCTCGAAGTGACCAGTTATGTCGACGGCGGCGAATGAGAGTCCCCAAAGGCTATACTTCGCGCCATCTCTTGCGAGGAAAGACCAGTGCCTATTGACCAGCCGAAGATAATCGAGGGTGAACTGCTGGCGCGCGACCTGCGCTTTGCCATCATCGTGGCGCGGTTCAACGATTTCGTCGTGGAACCCCTGCTGCGGGGCGCGCTCGATGCACTCAGGCGCCACGGGGTGAGCGACAAGCAGATCGAGATCGTGCGCGTTCCGGGCGCCTTCGATATTCCCATTGTGGCGCGCAAATTGGCCCTCTCGCGCCGCCACGAAGCGCTGATCGCGCTCGGCGCCGTGATTCGCGGCCAGACGCCGCATTTCGACTATGTCGCGGGCGAGTGCGCCGGCGGCATCGCGCGCATTGCACTGGAAACCGGAACGCCCATTGCCTTCGGTGTGCTGACGACCGACACGGTGGAGCAGGCGGTGGATCGCGCGGGAGGCAAGGCGGGAAACAAGGGGGCGGATGCCGCGCTGGTCGCCATGGAAATGGCCAATCTGCTGCGTCGCCTGGATACCTGACTTGCCGCGCACCCCGGGTAAGCGCGTCGCCGCCAGGCGCCCCGCGGGCGGGCGCGCCACCGGCAATCGCGCGCGCAGTCTGGCGCGCCGGCTGGCGCTGCAGGCGCTGTATCAATTCCAGCTCAATCCGCGTCCTTTGGCGGACATCCAGAAGCAATTCGCGGCCGACCCGGAGGCGGATCGGGTGGATCTGGATTACTTCAAGGCGCTGCTCAAGGCGATCGCACCCAATCGCGAGGCCTTGGATGCGCACCTTGCCGGCTTGAGCGAAATTGCCCCGCCCGAACTCGATCCCATAGAGCACGCAGTGTTGTGGCTGGGTCTTCACGAATTGAAATCGTGCCCGGAGTTGCCCTACCGAGTGGTGCTTGCAGAGACCGTACAATTGGCCAAGCAATTTGGCGCCACCGACGGGCACAAGTTCGTCAATGCCGTGCTGGATCGAGCGGCCCGGGAATTGCGGCCGCATGAGTACGGCCGCAACGGCGATTGAGCGAGGCGCAATGGACGCTGCAGGCTCCGCTCTCGGCGAGTTCGAACTGATCGACCGCTTCTTCGCGCGGCGCTTCAGGGGGCGGGCCGCGGAATCCGGCGTGATTCTCGGGATAGGCGACGATGCGGCGGTGCTGGCGTTGCCGCCCGAAACGGAACTGATCGTGTCGGTGGACACGATCGTCGCAGGCCGGCATTTTCCTGAAGGCGCCGATGCGCGCTCGATCGGCCATCGCGCGCTGGCGGTGAACTTGAGCGACTTGGCAGCCATGGGTGCGACCCCTGCGTGGGCGACGCTGGCCCTCACCCTGCCGGAGGCGGATGCCGCCTGGCTGGAGAGATTCGCCGCGGGACTCCTGGATCTTGCCGACGCCAACGGGGTTGCGCTCGTCGGCGGCGATACGACCCGCGGGGCGCTGACCGTGAGCGTGCAGATCTTGGGGTATGTGCCGCGCGGAGCCGCGCTGCGCCGAAGCGGAGCCCGCGACGGCGATCTGTTGGTTGTGACCGGCACCCTGGGCGATGCCGGTGCGGGACTTGTGTTCACCGCTCATCCGCCGGCGGAAGGCTCTCGTGCGGCGGCCCTCAAGCTCGTCGAGCGATTCGAGTACCCTGCGCCGCGGGTGAGTTTCGGCGTGGCGGCCCGCGGCATCGCGACGGCCGCGATGGACCTGTCCGACGGCCTCGCGGGAGACTTGCCCAAGCTTGCGCGGTCGAGCGGTCTTGCGGCTCACGTCGCGGTGGAGCGCCTGCCGTTGTCGGATGCCTTGCGCGCCACCGCCTCCGCGGCCCAAGCGCTCGACTGGGCACTGACGGCGGGCGACGACTACGAATTGCTGCTCGCGGTGCCGGCGTCTCGCTACACAGAATTGCAAGCGGCGGCGGCGCGATTGAACTTAACGTTGACCGCAATCGGTGAATTGCGGTCCGGCAGCGGCGTCACATGGTCGCTGAATGGAGGTGATTTCACACCCGCGTCTCGGGGATACGATCACTTCGCCTAAGCCTCGACCCAAGTCACAGTTTAGGTCGGGTCGCACCAGTATCCTGCAGCCACACCAGATTGAACACACGCTGCGCGGCACACGGTTACCCTTGAGCAACACTCGCCAAAATCCTCTCGCGAAGTCCCAGAACAATCGCGCTTCGCTGCCCGAGAAGATCGGCAAGTACGTAATCATCAACGAGGTGGGGCGCGGCAGCACCGGCGTCGTCTATCTCTCGCACGATCCCTATTACGGGCGCGACGTGGCCATCAAGGTGTACAACGTCGACGCCAGCGGCGATGAGAATCGCAAGCGCATTGCGCGCAAGATGTTTCTCTCCGAAGCGCACATGGTCGGCATGCTGCAGCATCCGAACATCCTTCCGATCTACGACGCGGGCGAGGAAAGCGGTCATTGTTACATCGTGACCGAGCACGTGCACGGCGCCCGCACTCTCGCCGCTTATTGCCGTCCCGACAATCTGCTGCGCATCGACGATGTGGTCGAACTCATCTACAAGGCTGCGCGGGCGCTTCACTACGCGCACAGCCGCGGCGTCATTCACCGCGACATCAAGCCCAGCAACATCATGCTGACCCTCGAAAGCGACGTGCGTATCATCGATTTCGGAATCGCATTGGTGGCTGACTCGGAAATCTCGCGGATCGAGGGAATCGCGGGCAGCCCGTCGTATATGTCCCCCGAACAGGTCCAATCGATCGAGCTGACCAACCGGTCGGATCTGTACTCGCTGGGCGCGGTGATGTACGAACTTCTGACCGGAACCCGGCCGTTCCGGGCGGGCAACCTGCAGAAGCTTCTGCACCAGATCGTGTTCGCCACTCCTCCGCCCATTCACACTCTGCGTCCCGAGATCCCCGAGGAACTCGAGAACGTGACCGCGATGGCGCTGATGAAGGATCCGGACAAGCGCTATAAGACCGGTCTCGACTTCGCCGCGGAACTGACCCGCGTGCATCAGAAATTGCGTGCGCAATACAACCGCATCGACCAGCAGGAGCAATTCAGCCTGCTGCGCAAGTTGAAGTTCTTCCACGAGTTCTCGCACGGCGAAATCTGGGAGGTTCTGCGCGCCAGCAGCTGGCAGGACTATGCGGATTCCGAGGAGATCGTCAAGGAAGGGGAGATGGACGACCGCTTCTACATCATCGTGCAAGGACGCGTCAGCGTGCAGCGGCTGGGACGGGCGCTCGGGTACCTTGAGACCGGCGACTGTTTCGGCGAAACCAGCTACGTGCGCGGAGCCAAGCGTACCGCCACCATCAATTCAGCGGGTCCCGTGACGGTGATGAAGGTCAGCTCCACTCTTCTCGAACAAGTGTCGGCGGAGTGTCAGCTGCGCTTCAACCAGGTGTTCCTGCGAAGCATGATAGGACGCCTGCAAAGCGCCGAGCGGGCCAGCTCCTAACCTTTCGGCGTTTCCTTGTCGAACTCGATCATCGCGTACGCGGAATGATTGTGGATCGACTCGAAGTTCTCCGATTCGACCACATAGGCGCGGACGCGTTTGTCCTTGTTGAGCGCGACGGCCACGTCGCGTACCGTGTCCTCGACGAATTTCGGGTTGTCGTAGGCGCGCTCGGTAACGAACTTCTCGTCCGGCCGCTTCAAGATTCCATAGACCTCGCATGAGGCCTGGGATTCGGCGACGTCGATCAGCTCCTCCAGCCACATATGCTCGACCAGCTTCGCCGTCAGGGTGATGTGCGAACGCTGATTGTGGGCGCCATAGTCGGAAATCTTCTTCGAGCAGGGACACAGGCTGGTGGTCGGGACCACCACCTTGAGCCAGACGTCGGTCTTGCCGTCGCGGTGCTCGCCGAAAATCGTCGCCTGATAATTCATCAGGCTCTCGACGCCCGTGACCGGGGCCCTCTTCATGACGAAGTAGGGAAAGGTCATTTCAATGTGTCCGGCGCTCGCGTCCAAATGCTCGGTCATCTCCACCAGCATCTGACCGAACGAATCCACGGAGATCTCGCGCTCGTGCCGATGCAGGATCTCGACGAAGCGGGACATGTGCGTGCCCTTGAAGTTGTGCGGTAGGTTCACGTACATGTTGAAATTGGCAACCGTGTGCTGTTCGCCGCGGGCGCGATCCTTCACCTTGATAGGGTGATAGATGTCCTTGATGCCCACCTTGTTGATCGGCAATTGCCGCGTATCGGCATGGCCTTGCACGTCCTCCACGGACTTCACTTTGGGCTTCTTGACGGGGACGGCGACGTTCATATTAGGGGTTCCTACTCCAAGCGCTTACGCGCCGAATCTACGGGGTCGATGCGACCTCGTTCAAAACCGATCAGGGCGTAGATGGTGACGAAATTCTGAATTCCAAGAATAGTAGACGATCCGGGGGGATTTGGTCTAAAGCCTGACCGACGCGCCAACCAACAGGCGGAGTCCGCGAGCGCCCCGGGGGCCAGTTTACAGCGCCTGGGGCCTAAACTCGACGATCAACGACGAACGATGCCAGCCAGGCGAGGATTCTTGCGCGTTCGCCGAAGGGCGCCAGCCGATCGCAGGCCCGGCATTGCAGCTCGCGGGCGCGCGATTTGGCGGCTTGGAGTCCGAGCACGCTCGGGTAGGTGGGTTTCGCCCGGGCCGCATCGGCACCGATGGTCTTGCCCAGGTCTTCGGTGCTGCCCTCGACGTCCAGAATGTCGTCCTGGATTTGAAAAGCGAGTCCGATATCCTGCGAATATCCGTCGAGCGCGTTCCATTCGTCCGCGGTCAAGCCGGGTGCGCAAGCCGCCGCCAGCAATACACTGGCGCGAATCAGCGCGCCGGTCTTGAGTCGATGCATGGTCTCGAGATCCTCGAGATTCAGATCACGGCCCACCGCGGACAGGTCCAATGACTGACCGCCCGCCATGCCAGCGGTGCCGCTGGCGTCCGCGAGGATCTGAATCATTTTCAAGCGGGCATCCGCGCTTACGCCGGCGGCGCGATCGCGCGCCAACAACGAGAATGCCAACACCTGGAGGGCGTCTCCCGCGAGGATGGCGGTGGCTTCGTCAAAGGCGCGATGCGTGGTGGGTTGGCCGCGGCGCAGATCGTCGTCGTCCATGGCCGGCAGATCGTCGTGAACCAGGGAATACGAGTGAATGAGCTCCACCGCGGCGGCGGGCGCGTCCAACGCGCTTGGCTGCAGCCCCAAGGCTTCTCCGGTGCAATAGACGAGCAGTGGACGCAGGCGTTTGCCGCCGCCCAGCACGGAGTAGCGCTGCGCCGCGTGCAGGCGCTGCGGTACCAAGTCCGCGGCCGGCAATATGCTCTCGAGGAAGGCCTGCACGCGCGACTGATAGCCACGCATCCGCGCCTCCATCGCCTCCGCGCTCACGATGCTTGGCCTCTCAGGCCTTGGATTCGTCGGGGGTGAAGTCTTCAACGGCTGGCTCACCGGCCTTCCTGAGCAGGATCTCCACCTTTTGTTCAGCCTCTTTGAGCGCGGTTTGACAGGCGCGCGTCAGCATCACGCCGCGCTCGAAAGCAGCCAGCGATTCCTCGAGCGGAAGATCTCCCTGCTCGAGCCGCTCTACCAGTTCCTCGAGATCGCGCATCGCGGTCTCAAAGTCGGGTTGGCCATCCTTCGCGGGTTTTGGGGTCGGCATGATGGGCGAACGGTACACATGCACCGCAACGGGGTCAAACCGGGTATTGCTGCGGGAACCGCTCCGAACTCGGCTCCGTCCCAGGGACTTGGGCAGGAACATTGTCAAGTCGTGAGATGCGTCACAACCGCGGGGTCGCGTTGCGGCGGGTTTTGAGTAACATTGCGAATGGGAAGCTATATGACAATTTCGACCAAATCAATCGTCGCCTTCGGGTGCCTGGTTGCCGTGTTTGCGGCCGCGGCGGGCTGTAGTCCGAAGCGCATTCCGCCGATGTCGATCACCGATCTCATGGAAGATCGTGTGACGCTCGACGGCGTGCTGATGAAGTGCAATCAGAACCCATACAAGGCGCGGACCGATACGGATTGCCAGAACGCACGCATTGCCATCGATCGTCTCGCCAGCCAGAGCGAGGCAGCCGAGGCGGCGAAGCGCGCGGAGGAATTCGAGCGCAGCCGCGAGCAGCTGCGGTTGGCGCAAGAGAAACAGCGCCAGGAACAGGCAGCCAAGATCAAGCCGGTGGACGTATATCACCTACCCTTGGTGCCGGTGGAACCGCCGGCGCCCGCTCCCGCGGCTCCTGCAGATACCGCGCCGCCCCCCAACGACGCGGGCGCCCCGCCCGTAGTCCGCCAGTCGAACCCCTAAGCTCTCCATCGTCCGGCCGCATCGCCCTTCCCGCGCGGTATGATTCCCGCGAGACGTTCGCCACGCCTTGAGGGAACATGCCAGGATCCACGACGAGCGCCGATGAGCCTAATCTTGAACGCAGATCGGTTCTAGCGTTGGCGACGGGAGCAGTCGCGGCCGCCGCTTCGCCCCAATTCGCTGAAGCCGCCTCGGCCGTTGCACGCCCATCCGGCCTGGTGATGCTCGATGCAGCATCGCTGGCCAATGCGATCCGAACCAGGCAGGCTTCCTGCGTCGAGGTGATGACGTCGTATCTCGATCACATTGAGAGGCTCAATCCACGGGTCAACGCCATCGTCGCCCTGGAAGACCGAGCCTCGTTGCTTGCCCAGTCCGAAGAGCGGGACAGGCAGGTTGCCCGCGGCGAATTGATGGGGCCATTGCACGGCTTTCCGCACGCTGTAAAGGACTTGATGCCCGTCAAGGGCATCCGCATGACCATGGGGTCGCCCATCCTCAAGAACTTCGTACCAACTTCTGATGCGATCATGGTGGAGCGGTTGCGAAAGGCCGGAGCCATCTTCATCGGCAAGACCAATACGCCGGAATTCGGCCTCGGCTCGCACACCTACAACCCCGTCTATGGGGCCACGCGCAACGCCTATGATCAATCCCGCTCGGCGGGTGGCAGCAGCGGCGGTGCCGCCGTCGCTCTCGCGCTTCGCATGTTGCCCGTCGCGGATGGCAGCGACTACGGCGGAAGCCTCCGCAATCCGGCCGGCTGGAATAACGTGTTCGGCTTTCGCACCAGCTTCGGCTTGGTACCGACCAACGCGCCGGACGGCTGGTTGCCGTCCATGAGTGTGGCGGGCCCGATGGCCCGCAATGTTCCGGATCTGGCAATGCTGCTCTCGGTGCAGGCCGGCTACGATGCTCGGATGCCCTTGTCCGCGAGCGGCGAGGGAAGCGTATTTCAGCGGCGGCTGGAAGCCGATGTCAAAGGGAAACGGGTCGCGTGGTCGGGAGACTTCCGAGGCTATCTGCCGTATGAGCCCGGAGTGCTGGAGGTTTGCAGGTCCGCGCTCAAAATCTTCGAGTCGATGGGCTGCATCGTGGAGGAAGCCCAGCCGGACTATTCGATCGATGCCGTCTGGCGGGCGTGGCTCAAGCTGCGCGCCTGGCAAACCGGCGAAAGCCTGCTGGCCTATTACAACGATCCGGCGAAACGCGCGCTGCTGAAACCGGAGGCTATATTCGAGATCGAGAGCGGACTGAAGCTCTCGGCGTACGATATCTCCGCGGCGTCGGTGATACGAACCGAGTGGTACCAGGCGGTGCGGCGCTTCTTCGAAAGGTACGATTATTTCATCGTACCGACTGCACAATTGTTTCCGTTCGACGTCGATCTTCACTGGCCGCAGGAGATCGCAGGCAGGAAAATGGAGACCTATCACGAATGGATGAAGTGCGTACTTCCCATCACGATGAGCGGCTGCCCCGCGCTTGCCGCGCCCGCGGGATTCGGCGAGCGCGGGCTGCCCATCGGAATTCAAATCGTGGGGCCGAATCGAGCGGAACTCGCGTGTCTGCAATTGGCGTACGCGTACGACACCGCGACGAGCTGGCCGAACAAGCGTCTTCCCGGGTTGCTTGGACGGCTATGATCTTGGCCCCGCCCGCGCGTCGCTGAAAGCGCCCACAGCCAGGCGCGCGGCAGCGCAAACGCCGTCAGGGACTGGGTTGCGAATGGTCACGCTGCTTCGTTCTGCACACTTCGGGCGAGTCCGAACTTTTGCAGACGCTGCAGGCGGCCAGGGATAA